>ENA-OQAA01000724-OQAA01000724.1-human-gut-metagenome-genome-assembly--contig:-NODE-724-length-21081-cov-1.613582_pt1 | contig 21081 bp, 23 predicted proteins | sample MGYA00242489_ERZ504515 | MGnify/ENA primary metagenome ERZ504515 (study PRJEB26092, sample SAMD00036237) | human gut metagenome | host: Homo sapiens | study: EMG produced TPA metagenomics assembly of... | reverse complement strand
AAAAAAATTGCATGACGGCAAAATGAAGACGCAGGTTGTGTTAGTCAGCGGTTTTGCGGAATTTCAATATGCGCAAGAAGCAATTAAGCATGGTGCCTTTGAGTATCTTTTAAAGCAGGTGAAAAGGGAGCAGTTAAAAGAGTGTATGATACGCTTGTCTGCATTTTTGTCAGAACAAAAAGAGAAAATGCGAGAAACAGAGGTATATAATGAAAAACAATTTTGGACACAGATGCAGGATCAGCAGATAAAAATAGCAGCAGAAAACTTGTTTCAAATAGAACAACAGGAGTGGATTGGCAAAGTTTGTTTTGTGACCTCATGTAAGAAAGAAAACATTGTAGAAATAAAAAATCAGAATAATTCAAGGGGAGCGTTTTCGATTCTTTTTGCTAGGTGAGCGAGATGAAAATGCATATGGTTTGTGTATTGCTGATCAGGAGACAAGTTCGAGGTCAGAGGAGATTAAGAAGTTTCTAGCACAGGTTTCAGAACAAGAAACTGTATGGGGAATTTCAAGAATAGGCGATGGAATACAGAAAGTATCAGAAATGATATGGGAAGCGCAAACTGCACTTAGAGCTGCCTGTTTTTCGCAAAATCAGATTCTTTCTTATCATATAAAAGGAAATGGATGGAAAAATGGGATGAGCTGAGCCGAGCTATGTATTATAAACAAAATACACAAGTGAGAATGCAGCTTGAAGCATTAAAAAGCGAGGTAGAAGTAGGTGCTATATTGTCAGACGAATTATTCTCCATTTTAGAGCGAATAGATTATGAATACAAAAAGTCGCATGGAAAAATTTAAAGCCACAGGAATGGATAAGAGAGTGTGATATGATTCACAGATATCCGAGTGATAAAGAATTTTTTAAATGGTTGATGGCGTTTTTTCCAGCTCGATCAGAGGTAGGAAGTGACAGTGCACAGTATATTATTCATATTATTGAAAATCAACTTGCAAATGCACCTACGTTAGCGACGATAGGAAAAGAACTTGGAATGAGTCAAGGCGCATTGACTCAGATATTAAAACGTCAGACAGGAAAAAATTATTCAGAACTGCTTTTGGAACAGCGAATGAAGCAGGCGAAAGAATTACTTGTTTATACCAATAAGACAATCACGGAAATTGCAGAGGAGACAGGCTATACAGATTTGTTTTATTTTTCAAAAACATTTAAAAAGAATAATGGCATTTCACCAAATGAATATCGGAAAGAAAAAAGAATAGAAAATGAACAAAGTACAAATGGAAAATAAACAAATTACCAAATAAAATGCCAAATAATACATGTGAAGATGAAAATGAATTGTGTATAATGATGACATCACAAGACGTAGAGATCCTGGAAACAGGACAAAGTAATGAAAGGGGCAAGAACATGAAAAAAGAAATGAAGCGAAAAACAATGGCACTCACACTTACATCTGCATTAGCAGCAATGGCAATTGTTCCGATATCAGTTCAGACAAATGCAACGGCAGCAGATGATGTAACAATTGATTGGTTTTCGGATGTGTCTGGATGGGGACCAGCAAACTGGAATGGTGCAGAGACATCACCGCTTATGGATTCCATCAAGGAGAATTTTGGTGGTTAATTTTGAAATTGAGCAGCCGGCAACGGATGCGGATACCAAATTAGCACTGATGATTGCAACTGATGATCTTCCGGATTTAATTTCCATTACGGATAATGAGACGATCACTCAGCTGATTGAGTCAGGTTATGTATGGACAATAGATGAGTTTATGGAAGAATATGATCCAGATTCTCATCTGTTATCAGATTTCCCAGAGGATGTTAAGGAAGCTGTTATCAATTCATATGGAGATTTCTGGTTCTTCCCAAGCCATATTGATTCTGTAGATCATAGAGAAACCTATCCTCTTTGCTCAGAAACTTATGTAAACAATGTTGTCTATGGTCAGAACAGTTCCATTATGTTTTATACCAAGATTATGGAAGATCTTGGGCTTACCCAGGAAGATGTACAAACTCAGGAAGCTTTCATGGCAACCTTAGAGAAGGTAGCAAATTCTGGATATACAGTGGACGGAGAGCCGATTATTGTAGCAACAATGAATGCAAATCTTTGGTTAAATTCACTGGATGGTGTAATGAGTGATAGCTTTGGTGTAGTTCCGGTAGATGCAGAAGGAAATTATCGTATGAGAGAGCTAAATCCGGGCTATAAGGAAGTATTGAAGTTTACAAATGATATGGTTCGAAATGGCTATATGGATTTAAATCTGCTAACATTGGATGAAAATGCACTTGTTACTTATATTGAATCTGGTCGTGTATTCTGCTGGTTTGGTAATCCGGCACAGGCTGATTTGAGCAAATCCAATATGACATCCTATGGACCGATTTTATCTGATACTGGATCGGTACCGACAGTAGAATTAATTCCCTGGCAGGAACTGGATGGATTAAAACATTTGTATCAAAGAACTGTGAAAATCCAGAAGGCACTAGCAAAGGCACTTAGCTTTGCAACAAGTGAAGAAGGATTGTGGTTAAATTATTACGGTGTTGAGGGCGAAGATTATACCGTTCAGGAAAATGGAACCATGGTTCGTACAGAAGAAGGTCTTGCGCGTTACAATGATGTCTATGCACAGAATATCTGGCTATGGCCGTTCAATGATACCGATTTCTTCTGGGCAACAACACCGGGACCGGAGGAGCAGTCAGATGGTGCAAATGGTTCTGATCTGGCATATTCGATTGCATGCTCTGCACTGGGTCGCTGGGATACAACCTATATTTACAACTCTGGATTGCTTACAACAGTAAATGCAAATCCGCTTGAGGCTAGCAGTGATTTGGGCATTAAATATACACAGATCAAGAACTATTTGGAAAGCCAGAAGGCAAAGATTATTTCTGCAACAAGTGATGAGGAGTTTGAAAAGGAATATCAGAATATGATTGATACCTTAAATGAGTATGATGTTGAGGCAGTCGATTCTGCATTAAATGAGTATCTTCAGACCGCATGTGAGCAGTATGACCAGAGCATTGAAAATCCAAATGCAGAGGTTTATGGCGAGTAAGCTGAATAGAAATTGAAAGAAATTCAATACGGTCTGCACATTTGTGCAGACCGTGCTTTTTAAGAGGAGAGAAGGTATGGCAAAAAGAAAACACAGGTTAGGATACGATTAGGCGTACAGTTTCAGCTGCATTCAATGATGTTACCAGGAACATTATTAATGATTGTTTTTAATATTATTCCATTGTTTGGATTGATATTGGCCTTTAAGAATTATAAGGTTACGCAGGGAATCGTCGGAATTTTTACTAGCCATTTTATGGATTTCAAAACTTTAAAATTATTTTTTCCAATCATGATTTTATGGGAATGCTTGTAAATACGCTTGGTATCAATCTGATTGGACAATTGGTTACTATTCCGCTTACAATCATCTTTGCTTTATTTATTAATGAGATTGCACATGAAAAAATGAAGAATTTGGTAAAGACAGTAACCTATATGCCACATTTTATATCTTGGGTTGTTTTTGGAAGTATTGTAATTAATTTATTGGCTTCAGATGGAGCAATCAACCAGCTTTTATTAAAGCTTGGCATTTTAAAAAATCCAGTTGTATTTATGGCAAAACCAGATTACTTTTGGGCGATCAGTATTATATCAAGTTTGATTAAGGAAATTGGATGGGGAACCATCTTGTATACAGCAGCAATTGCCGGAGTAGATCAAGAAATGTATGAGGCCGCAGAAATTGATGGAGCAGGACGCTATCGCAAGATGTGGAGCATTACACTCCCATGTATAAAGGTACAATTGTAATTATGGTAATTTTTGCAGTAGCGGGTATTATGAATAATAATTTTGATCAGATATTCGTTTTGCAAATTCCTTTAACCTAGAGCGAAGCGAGGTAATTGATACCTATATTTATAAGGTTGGTCTGCAACAGCTGCAATTTGGTATGGCATCAGCAATCAATATTTTCAAGTCAGCGATTGCACTTGTTTTACTGTTTATTGCGAATTTCGTTTCAGGAAAACTGACAGGTAGTGGATTGTTCTAGGAAGGAGGGAAAGACAATGGCAAGAGAAAAAAAGTTACATTCAAAAAAGAAAAATGAAAGATATTTTATGATTAGATTGTACATTGTGATGACATTTATTATGTTAATTACACTGTATCCGATGTGGTATTCGGTTATTAACTCATTGAATTCAGCAGCAGATCTTTCCAAGAACGGATATGCCTATCTGTTACCCCGTGATTTTACATTGGATAGTTGGAAAGCAGTTGTAAAAGATGGAGAAATTGTTCGAGCATTTGGCATTACTGCTAGCAGAACGATTTTGGTTACTTTTTTCAGACACTGATAACAGCAATGTTTGCATATGGTTTTTCTAGAAATAATCTGATTGGAAAAAAGTTTTACACATTGTTGGGATTTACTAGTATGTATTTAAGTGGTGGTGTAATTGCTTACTTTATTCTTTTCAATTATTTAAAACTATATAATTCCTATTGGGTTTATATAATTCCGAACTTGTTTGGTGGATTTTATAATGTTATTATTTTTACTGCAAACTTTAAAGGAATTCCAGATTCCCTTTTTGAGTCAGCAAGAATCGATGGATCATCTGAATATCGTGTATTCTTTAAGATTGTTTTGCCACTTTCAAAACCGGTACTCAGCGCACTTGGAATTTTCACTGCAGTGGGTGTCTGGAATGATTATACAGCCACATTGTATTATACACGATCACCAAAACTTCAGACATTATCGTATTATTTGTTGTCTGTAACAAAATCGAGTAAGGCGGCAGAAGAGCTTCAAAATCAATGGATGTTGGAACGGCTGCTAATATTCGAAATGTAGTATCATCAGCATCGAACTATAAGACAATTGAGTTGGCCTGCATGGTATTTGCAGCACTGCCGCTTATTGTTATCTATCCATTTCTTCAGAAGTTTTTTGAGAAGGGTGTGATGGTTGGTTCCGTAAAAGGTTAAAACTTTTGCAAAAGAAAGGAAAAGAACATGGAAACAAAAATGGAAAAGGGGTTTCCGGCACCGTTGTTTCGCGATCCTATTTTTGATGGAGCATCAGACCCAACGGTGATTTGGAACAAAAAGGAAGCGTGCTACTATATGTTTTATACCCAGAGGCGCTCTACATCGGTGCAGGTTGGATTTTCATCAATCCATGGAAGTAAGATTGGAGTGGCAACGTCAAAAGATAAAAAAGGCTGGCTTTATCGCGGTACATTAGAAAATCTTGATATTGAGCATGGTCATAATACCTTTTGGGCACCAGAGATTTTGGAGGCAAATGGAACATATCATATGTATGTATCATATATTACAGGAATCCCAACAACATGGGAGTATCCAAGACACATTCTCCACTATACATCTGAAAATCTTTGGGACTGGACTTATCAGTCAACATTGCAGCTGTCATCTGAGCGCGTGATTGATGCATGTGTGTATGAGGTTTGTCCAGGTGTTTACAAGATGTGGTATAAGGATGAAAACCATGACAGCCATATTTATGCAGCACAGAGCACTGATCTGTATAAATGGGAGGTAGTTGGAGAGGAAATTTCTGACTGTTCACAGGAAGGACCGAATGTATTTGAGCTTGGTGGAAAGAAATGGATGATATGTGATTGCTGGAAGGGTCTTTCAGCGTATGTATCAGATGATTTTATTAATTGGAAACGTTGCCCAGGTAATCTTCTTGTAGGGCCAGGCAAGGATCCATCTGATCAGACAAATGGTCATCATGCTGATATTCTAGTAGAAAATGGTGAAGCAGAGATTTATTATTTTACGGGACAGTATCCAGAAGACTGTGCGGATGTAGGACTTCGTGCATTGACTGCTGTGCAGGGGTGTAGGCTGTATGCAGAGGATTATAAGCTTTGCTGTGTGAGATGATCGGGAATTAAAAGAAAATTTTTGACAAATACTTGATTTTGCCAGTGGAATATGATATACTACCTCTAGGCAAAAGATGTTATCACGATCATGATTGGTCGTCAAAACGAAACCCCCAGTGTGCCAGCACTGGGGGTTTTCTATTCCGTTTTTAGAGCAGGAGGATTAATCCTGAGGCTAGCTACCGCCTATATCTCTTCGTCCAGCCATTGCAATGTAGTAGGCAACTACGCTTGCCAAAACAGAGAGAATAAAAGATGCTATCATATCGAGCATGATTGGGTCACCCCCTTCCTCTACCTGTATCGGGGGTGGTAGCTGTATGAGTATATCATATAGATTCAAAACAGTTCAAATATTATCAAAATACACTAACTAATGGCTATAGTAAATGAGGTGTCTATTTACAGTTGACAGCATTTGTGCATTGACTGTCGGATGTATGCAGATGGCGGTAAGCTCTGTTGTGTAAGATGATTGTTATAGTTTATAGATAAGCCAATATTGTAGCATGACGCGTTAACTGTAATAGACCTACTAGCTTTTTAAACAAAATAAACTGGCAAAAACAAGAATAATAAGCGATTTTGCACAGAAACAAACGGAAAATGGATGGAAATGGAAGAAGTGCTTTGTTATAATTGTTTCAAATAAAAAAAGTTAAGGGGCAAAAAGGCCAGAAAGGAAGAATAATGACAAAGAAAGAACGTGTACTTCATGCATTTCACAATGAACCGGTGGATCGTGTTCCAATCGCATTTTGGTATCATTTTTCACCAGACGATGATTTTGGACAGGAGACGATTGATGAGCATTTGAGATTGTACCGTGAGGCAGATTTTGATCTGATTAAAGTTATGTGTGATGGATATTTTAATTATCCAAATCCGGGAATTGCTCAGATTAAGAACCAGAAGACTGGTTTAACTTAAAACCGCTGGGAGCAGATCATCCATATATCCGTAAGCAGATTGCTCGTGTAAAGGGTGTAGTTGAAGCAGTAAAGGATGAGTGCTGCGTATTTTATAATGTATTTTGTCCAATGTCTTTGATGCGTTTTGGTACGAGCGAGGAGCTTCTTATGAGCCATTTAAAGGCAAATCCAGAAGCAGTATGCCACGCATTTGAGGTAATTGGAGAAGATATCAAATCGCTGATCAAGGGTGTGATTGAAGAAGCAGGCTGCACTGGTATTTATTATTGTGTTCAAAATGCAGAGGAGTTTCGTTTTACAGCAGAGGAGTACAAGAAAATCGTAACACCAGCTGAGTTAGCTGTTTTAGAGTATGCTAATACATTAAGTGACAACAACATTTTGCACTGCTGTGGCTGGGCAGGAGATAAAAACCGAATTGAAGTATGGAAAGACTATCCAGCAAGAGCTGTCAATTGGGCAGTTTATGTTGAAAATTTGAGCCTGAAGGATGGCAAGAATTATTTTGGCGGACGTTGTGTGTTAGGAGGATTTGACAACCGCAAGACGGGTGTTCTTTACAGTGGAAGCAAGCAGGCAATAAAGGATGAAACAAAACGTTTACTTAAGGAAACAGGAACGGTTGGAGTAATTCTTGGTGGTGACTGTACAGTACCTAGTGATATTGACCATGAGCGTTTTATCTGGGTAAGAGAAGCTGCCGATGAGTTTATGGGACTGTTGACTGACAAGAGCATTCGTGCGGGAAGGTGATCGGATGAGTTGGGAGAGTTGCAAAGAGAACAGATGACAGATGAGGACAAGGAGATTGCATTGTGGGTCTCTGATAAAATGCCGCAGCTAGTTAAGGATCTGACTAGAATTTGCCGCATCCCAAGTGTGGCGGTCGTGTCAGAAGACAAAAAGCCGCCATATGGTCCAGAATGTGTCAGAGTATTAGATGAGATGCTGCAGATTGGCAAGGAGTATGGACTGGACACAAAAAATTTTGACTCTTGTGTCGGTAGAATCCGATATGGAGATGGAGAAAAGTCTATTGGAATCTGGAGCCATCTTGATGTTGTCCCAGTAGGAGGCTACTGGGAGCATGACCCGTTTGAGCCTGTTGTGGAGCAGGGATATATGATTGCCAGAGGTTGTCAGGATAATAAAAGTTCAGCAGTAATGGCGCTATATGTTCTTTTATATATGAAGGAACACAAAATCAAGCTTCCGTATAGCCTTGATGCTTATATGGGTACGAGCGAAGAGGTTGGCATGTTTGATATTGATCATTTTGTGGCTCATTATCCGTGCCCAGAGCTGTCTCTTGTACCAGACAGCGGATTTCCAGTATGCTGTGGAGAACGCGGAAGTTTTTAATGGAGAGCTGACGGCAAATGAAAGCGTTAGCGAAAGGCTGATTTCTTTGTCATGTGATTGTGGTTTGTATTCTGTTCCTAATATTGCGGAGGCTGTTGTTATGGACGCACCGCGTATTAAAGAGCTTATATCATCAAGGAAATCATCTGTAACGGTGGAACAAATGCAGACAGAAAATGGAAAGCGTGCCTGGAAACTTACAGCTTGCGGCATAACAGCTCACGGTGCATCGCCAAAATCAGGAAGCAATGCATTGACGATTCTTTGTGAAGCGATTTGTCGATATGAACTCGCCTCAGAGAATGACTGCAAAGTGTTGTCATGGATTACTTCGATTAATAAAGATGGTAATGGAACACAGCTTGGTGCATTTTTTGAGGATGAAATTTCAGGACCGACTATATTGACTGTGACACAGGGATGGATTAGGGATGGTCACTTGGTATTTGGCTTTTTGTCAAAGTATCCGGCAGGCTGTAAAGAAGATCTTGCAGTGATAGCAGAAAAGAAAGCAAATGAAAATGGATTTTCGCTTAGTGTAACAAGAAATACAAAGCCAACATTGTTTGATCCGAAGCATCCAGCAGTGACTATTATGACTGACATCTACAATCGCTTGACAAAAAATCATGAGAAGCCATTTGTTATGAGTGGCGGTACTTATGCAAGAAAGCTTCCAAGAGCCTTTGCATGCGGAACAGGTATGCCGCTGCCGCCAACTCCAGAGGGACTTTTCAAAAAAGGACATGGAGATTATCATCAGCCAGATGAGGCCATCTCGTTAAAACGTGTTGAGATGGCACTTGTGATTTATATTAAGGGAATCCTTGAGATTTGCAGGAAAGTGACATTATGACTATTTATATAGAAAAAACACAAAAATCCCGCCGCTTCAAGTAAGCGGCGAGGTTTTTGTATTTTTAAATACTTTTTTTACAGATGCAGCAGCGGCTTCTTTTGCGCCTTGCGCTGTTTTTTTAGCCATTGCAATCACATCTTTATGTAATTCGCATTTTTTTAGAAAATCAATTGCTTCCTTATAGGAGTCTTTTCGTGCCTGCGGCATTTCAATTGGTCCATCAGCACTGAAAAGATATTTTTTGTTAAAATACCAACACGGATTGTCATAAATGCATTGACGGTACCTTGTGCGGCAGAGGCAAAGACAAGGCCGGGAAGCTTCATGGCAGCGTTTCCAGTCACAAGTGGAAGTAATTCTTCAAGATCCATCTCTTCAAGACCGCCTGCTAAAAATGTTGCCTTTAAGATGCGCACATAGAGTCCAAGCAGTGCTGCACCGCTTGGGCGATAGCCGCAGGATTCTACTATGGTGCGGATCAGGTGGAGATTGACAGAAAGCATCGAAAACATATCGTAAAAAGCTGTCTGAGAGATGGCTGTTGTAACAAAAGCTGTCTTTGCAGCACTTTTGATCTCGCTGTCTATGACAGGAGAGAATTTTTCTGTAAAAAAGTCAATCAAAAGATCATCAGTCTGATTGCCTTGATTCAAGAAATCCTCAAGCTGTGCCGTTTCTTCATTTGTAAGTTCGGTGTTTTTCTTTAAGTTATCGGTAAGCTTGCGGCACCAGTAGAAGCGGGCACGTCCATCACGGTAGCGAAGCATATACATCGAAAAGATTGGGCGCCTCCAAACACTTAAGATAGGCCATATAATACCTGTACACAAACATGCAAGAACAATTAGTCCGTACAGCCAGGCAAGAATGGGACTGACTAAAGTAATCTGCTGCCCAAGAGATATTAGACCACTGAGTAAAAAGAGAAACAGTAAAAGAAAAAGTGAGACAGCGGGGATATGACAGAAAGAGTGTGTGTCCTTTAGAGTGCTGCATTTGTAAAAAGCTCCTCTCCTGAATCAATGTGTGTTTTGTGATATTGATTCATGTTGTAATTATGATGTGGTTTATTATACACTAAAATAGAAAGAATATAAACAAAAAAATAATGCATTTTGTGGCAAAGTGTATTTTGGGGAAACATATTGATGGTGGATATTTACCTGTTGCGCAAAGAAAATACAAAAAGTTGCGCAAAAAATCTGCCATAAATTATAAAAATTAAATAAATCAAAAATAAAAACGCTGTTTATTGTGCAAATAGACAATAAAAGCAAATGAGAATATAATGAATACATATCAAAAACGACAAAAACAAAAAAGACGCAAAAAAACTAGAACAAAAAATGCAGTAAAATGCGCAAAAAGCCGCAATAAGCGGCAGAATGGGGGAAACGATGGGAAAAGAAAAAAAAGCCACCAGTCAGCCGACAGTAAAAAAGGAACCATTCCTAAAAGTGGTGAAGAAACATTGGATGCTTCTGTTGATGTTAGCACCGGCGGTATGTTATGTGATTATATTTTCCTACATACCGATGACAGGAGTAATCCTTGCATTCAAGCAGTATCAGTATAAGGGAGGAATTTATCATTCTCCGTGGATTGGACTTCAGAATTTCAAATCGCTGATGATTGCTGGAAAGTTAGGCATGGTAACTCGCAACACACTTTTGTACAATATCGCTTTTATTTTGCTTGGTGTTGTATTTGAGATGGGAAGTGCAATTTTGATTAATGAGCTTACAAGTAAGTATTTTAAAAAGATTGCACAGTCCTTTATGTTTCTTCCATACTTCATCAGTTGGGTTGTAGCAGGTGCAGTCATGTATAACTTCTTCAACTATGAGCGTGGTATCGTAAACCATGTAATCAAGGCATTTGGAGGTACACCTTTTGATCTGTACAATACACCTGCAGCGTGGCCGTTTATCTTGGTATTTTTAAAGATCTGGAAGCAGACAGGATATGGCTCCGTTGTTTATCTGGCAGCAATTACCGGACTTGATCAGGAAATGTTTGAGGCAGCTTCTATTGATGGTGCAAGTGCATGGAAGAAGATTCGCTACATTACAATTCCATGTCTGAAGCCAACAATGGTGATTTTAGTTTTGTTAGCAATTGGAAATATTTTCCGTGGAGATTTCGGTCTTTTCTATCAGACAGTAAAATCAAGTGCACTTCTTCAGCCAATGACCGATGTAATTGATACATATGTATTCCGTCTGTTGATCACGAACAGTGATATTGGTGTATCGGCAGCAGCTGGTTTGTATCAGTCGGTTCTCTGCTTTGTTACCATTATGGTCTGCAATGCGCTTGTAAAGAAGGCAGATCCGGATTACGCACTGTATTAAGAGGGGAGGAAGCACAATGGCTAAGAATTTTGATGAAGAACTCACAGGTGGAAGACGAGTTCGCGGAAAAGATGATATTGCGATTCGCGCGGTCGGTTATATTTTGATTGGCTTGTTCGCTTTGATCTGTGTGATTCCGTTTTACCTGATTATTGTGGCATCCTTTACCGATGAGGCATCGCTGATTCGAAATGGTTATCCGTTAATTCCAACTGATTTCAGTGTTGAGAGTTACCGGCTGTCACTGAAAAATCCAACAAGCATCCTGATGGCATACGGTGTAACAATCGGAGTAACATTCTTTGGAACATTACTGGCTGTTTTTCTGGCATCCATGACTGGATATGTTCTTTCAAGAAGAGACTTCCCGTGGAGAAATAAGTTTTCGTTCTTCTTTTTCTTCACAACACTGTTTAATGGTGGTCTTGTTCCGTGGTACATTCTCTGTGTTCGCTATTTAAATATGAAGAATTCCATTTGGGCACTGATCCTTCCACTGATGTTTTCCGTCTGGAACATGATCATTGCAAAGACCTTCATGAGCGGTATTCCGGCAGCAATTACCGAATCGGCAAAGATTGATGGAGCAAATGATATCGTAATCTTTATCAAATTGATCCTTCCGCTTAGTAAGCCACTGATTGCAACACTAAGCTTGTTCTCAGCACTGGCATACTGGAATGACTGGTATAACTGTATGCTGTATATTACAAAGGACAACATGTTTACGCTTCAGTATTATCTGCAGAGAATGCTTGGAAATGCAGAGGCGATGCGAATAGTCGCGGAGAAGTCAGGAATTGCACTTGACACGATCCGCTGGAGAGTATGAAGATGGCGATGACAGTAGTTGCGACGGGACCAATCGTTTTACTGTATCCATTTGTACAGCGCTATTTTGTAAAAGGTCTTACAATCGGTGCTGTAAAGGCTGATAAATAAAAAACAAACAAAACTCAAATAGAAAGCATAACAAATAAGGAGGAACTTATTATGAAACGAAACGCAGTATCACTCACAATGGCAGCAGCTATGCTTACAGGAATGCTGGGAAGTGTACCGGCATTTGCAGCAGATCTTTCCAATCTTCCAGATAAGGTAGGAGAGGGCACTATCACAGCAACACCAGATATGTATCCGGACACTGATTTAAGCAAGCCTTATACAGTTAATATGTATCTGATTGGCGATACACCGAATGACTGGGATATGGTAGAGGAAAAGATTAACGAGTATCTGGAGCCATTTAATACACAGATCGAGACAACATTTATGAGCTGGTCTGATTATAATACTATGTACACACTTGTTCTTGCAGGTGGTGAGCAGGTAGATCTTATCTTTACAGCACCTTGGTGCTATATGTATACAGAAGCTGCGAAGGGTTCCTTCTATGATCTGAGCGAGGATTTCATTAATACATATATGCCGCTTGCAGCAAAGTATCAGGCAAAGGAAAGCTGGGATGAGACAACACTGGCAGGAAAGACAATTGCTGTTCCTTCTAATGTTGCACAGCCACAGGGAAAGATCGTGGCAGTACGTCAGGATCTTATGGAAAAGTATGGTATGACCGAGTTAAAGAGTTGGGATGATTACAAGCAGTACATGCTGACAATCGCAGAGAAGGAGACACCAGAAAGTGGTATTTATGCATTGGCAGCATCTGGTGATAACAATGAGCTGTGGGATGTATACCGCCAGCAGACCAATACAATGCTTGCACTTGATTCTAACTACATGGATTTCATCTATGAATATAAGGAAGGTGAGCTGCCAAAGGCAGAGGATATCAAGTTTGTATACGAGTATGAGCCATTCAGACAGTATGCACACGATATGAAGGAAATGGCAGATGCAGGCTGCTGGAGCCGTAGTGCACTGACCAACACTGTAACCGATGATGATGCATTTGGTGCTCTTCAGGGCGCATCCATCGCATGGAACGCATCCGTATTCACTTATATGAAGCAGGCTGAGAAGGCTGAGGGTGTTGAGTGTATGGCATACGATCTGACAAAGGATAACCTGGTAAATGCAGAGGCATATTCCAACAACGATATGGCAATCACAGCAGGATCTGAGAATCCAGAGAGAGCAGCAATGGTTCTGGATCTGTTAAAGTTTGATACCACATTAAACCGTCTGCTTCTGTTAGGTATCGAGGGTGTTCACTATAGCATCGACGATCAGGCAACTATACCAGATTGGATAAGACAACTGACTATGCACCACTTGGTATTTCCGCAGCATGGGCAACCAAGAATGGTGACCTTGAGGAAGCTGGAACTCCAGAGCGTGAGCTTGCAATCACTGACGCATGGAAAGAGCGTGTGGTATCCAACCCGACAATCACCTTTGTATTTGATGATGCGAGTGTAAAGCCTTACGAAGATGCAGTTATCTCTATCCTGAACGATTATGTTCCAATGCTTGAGCTTGGCCTTGTAGATGATGTAGATAAGACGATGGATGAAATGATCCAGAAGTGCTATGATGCAGGTCTTCAGAATGTAATGGATGAGTTTACTTCTCAGTATAACACATGGCTTGAGACGAGATAAGAATCGTTAGACTAGAAAGGAGTCGGCCAAATGGCCGCTCCAGTTTTTTTAAATGATTTAATAGTTACCAGTTTTACAATAAGACAGCGGGAGGAGAGAAATGACAATAGAGCAAATGGCAGAGCAGCTGGGTGTATCGAAAAGTACCGTATCCAGAGCGCTGTCGGGAAAAGGAAGAATTGGAAAAGAGACAAGAGAGCGCGTGCTTGCGCTTGCAGGAAGCGAAGAACGAAAAAATAAGAAGATGCTAGAAAAAACAGGCAATATAGCAGTTGTTATGCCAACAGATGCTTATCGCACAGGGGGAGAGTATTTTCATGAATGCCTGATTGGAATTTGTGAGGAAGCATCTGCGCGTGACTATGATATCATGATTACTGATGTAACAGGGAATGACTACTCAGGTGTGGACAGACTGATTCGTAAAAAGAAAATTGACGGCGTGATTCTGACAAGAACAATGGAACATGATCGGACGATTCAAAATCTGGCTGCAATGCAGTTTCCGGTAGCAGTGACAGGAAGTGTTGACAATGATTTTGTAATTCAGGTAGATGTAGATAATGAGCGTGCGTCAGAGGATTTGACTACGTATCTGATTTCAAGAGGATATCGCCGTTTTGCAATCGTGCTTGATTACATGGAGTAATGCTGTAACAGGAATCAGTTATGATGGATTTTGCAGAGCACTTTATCAAAAAGGAATCCCGTATGAGTGGAGTCCTCTGGAGTTTGGAATTACAAAGTATGGAATTATTCAAAATCTTGTGCGTGAACTGATGGCAAAGCGAATTGACTGTGTAGTCTGTGGAGATGATATTATCTGTACAAGCCTATTGTCTGCATTTTTGGCAGAGGGATATAGAATTCCAAGAGATATTGGAATTGCATCTCTTTATAATAGTTCAAATCTAAGCTGCTTTTCTCCAGCGGTTACGACAGTGAATGTCAAGACGAGAAGAGTAGGACGAATGGTTTGCAATCAGCTTCTGAATGCATTGACGGGAAAAGAATACCAGAAAAAAAGTTATGTCGATTATGAGCTTCTGGTTCGTAAATCAACGGATCGAATAGATATGGAGCAGGAAAATGAATCATTATAATAAGAAAGGCAATGGAATTGACATGGAAAAATATAGATTACATACAGGGTGGACATTCTGCCTGGACGAGAGAAATGAAAAAGAGGAAACAGCACCATCTGAGGGTTTTTCGCGCCGTAACGCTGCCGCATGATTGGAGTACAGATTATCCGTTTGATCCGGAATCAGATACATGTGGATCAGGAGGTTATGCGAAGTTGGAATCGGCTGGTATCAAAGAACAATCACCATTTCAGAGAACGATATTAAAAGCAGACAGATTATTTTGTATTTTGAGGGCGTTTACATGAAGAGCAGTGTCTTTGTAAACGGCACTTATGCAGGTGGTCATATCTATGGTTATACCCCATTTGAGGTGGATATCACTGCACTTGTGCATGAAGGAGAAAATGAGATTCTTGTTCGTGTGGACAACTCCATGCAGCCAGGTTCACGATGGTATTCTGGTTCAGGTATTACAAGAGATGTGTGGTTAGAAAAGCGTCATCCGATCCACATTGCTCGCTACGGTATGTATTTGACAACAGATGAAGGAAATCTTAATATCAGCACAACGCTTCATACGTCAGAATGTATGAAAAATGATGATTCATTAAGTTTGAATTTTGTATTAAAGGATAATGATGGAGCAGAGATAGCAAAAAAGAATATTGAACTGAAAAATGATTGGATGGAAGCTGATTTAGATGCAGCTATTTTATCTGGAATGGATGAAGATGTGCCGAAGACACTTTGTCAATTGCAGACGTCAACTGTCTATTCAAGTTGAAAATCCAGTACTTTGGGATCATGAAACACCGTATTTGTATGAGCTGACAACCATTTTAAAGAAAAATGACACTGTAATTGATGAGCGCACTGATAAAGTAGGATTTCGCAATATCAAATTTGATGCAAAGAAGGGATTTTAATTAATGGAAAGCATGTAAAGCTAAATGGTGTTTGTCTGCATCACGATGGCGGATGCGTCGGTGCAGCAGTGCCACCAGAAATTTGGAGACGTCGCTCGAAAAGCTAAAGGATATGGGCGTTAATTCTGTACGCTGTTCACACAATCCGCCAGATGAAGCACTTCTTGATCTTTGTGATGAGCTTGGATTTTATGTTATGGACGAAGCATTTGATGAGTGGCGTTTGATGAAGGCAAAGGAAATTGGATCAAATACTCATGAAAGTCATGGATATTCTATGTATTTTGATGCATGTCATGAATGGGATTTAAAGACAATGCTGTATCGAGATCGTAATCATCCTGGCATCGTGCTTTGGAGCATTGGAAATGAGATTCCAGAGGAGGTCGTAGTAGGCGGCGAGGAGCTTGCAGTCGAATTGAGTGGCTACTGTCATACCATTGATCCTACCAGAAAGGTGACACTTGCGCATGATCAGATTGCGGCAGAACCATATTCAGCTCGTGATGCATTTATGGATAAAATAGATGTAGTCGGCTACAATTATGTAGGCCGATGGAGAGAACGCGCTGAGCTTTTGTACGATGCTGACCGCGAGGAGCATTTGGATCGCTGTGTGATCGGAACAGAAAATCCGTCAGCCGGATATATTCGAAGCGACTACAACTTTGAGGTGGATCCGGGATCTTTTTGGAACAAGCCATATTATACAGCGGCAGTGACAGTAGGTAAGCTGCTTCGTTATACGATGGTTCATGATTTTGTTGCTGGTGATTATATGTGGACAGGAATTGATTATCTAGGTGAAGCAAACTGGCCGCAGCGTTCAGCAGGCTGTGGTTGTCTGGATACGTGTGGTTTTGAAAAAGATGCATTCTATTTTTATAAAAGTGTATGGAATCAGAATGAAAAATTTGCATATCTGTGTCCGCATTGGAATTTAAAACTGGAAAAGGGAACGGCGTTGCCTGTCATCTGTTATACGAACTGCGAGGATGCTGAGCTTTTTGTAAATGGTCGTTCTTTTGGTGTGAAGTCAAAGGGATTTCCATGTTATGGAATGACTGAGCGCTATGGCCATTTTGACAGATATAGAAGACCAGCCAACACAGATGATCTGTTCTTAAGCTGGGATGTTCCATATGAGCCTGGAAAAATTGAGGTAGTCGGATACCATGATGGAAAAGAAGTATGCCGTTATAATGTAGAAACAACGGGTGAGGCAGCAGCAATTAAGCTTACAGTTGATAAGACAAGTGTAGATGCCGATGGAAGAAGTGTTGTGCAGGCTGAAATTCGTATTGTAGATAGTAAAGGACGTATTGTTTTGGATGCAAGCCCACAGCTTGATTTCGCATTAGAAGGTGACGGCGAGATCATCGGAATTGACAATGGTGATCCAGCGTGTCATGAGCAGTGGAAGGAAACTAAGGGGCGTCATGCATTTAATGGAATGGCTTATGCAGTTATTCGTGCAGGACAAAACAAGGGAGAACTGACACTGAGAGTGCAGGCATCAGGGTGCTGATGCAGCTATCGGAAAAGCTAGTGTTACAATTAGTCAAAAATGAAAGACCGCAATATTTTGAAAGAGAAAAGCAAGGAAATATAATGCTTTTTTTTCTGATACGGTAATATAGTTAAGGCAAAAATGAAGAACTTATAAAAGAAAGGCGGATAACATGAGCACAACGTATGGTTTTACAAAAAAATATCTGACGAAAGATGAAAAGCCGTGGTTTCCGGTGATGGGTGAGATTCATTTTAGCCGTTATCGTGCAGATTTATGGGAGGAATCTCTTCGTAAAATGAAAGCAGGCGGTTTGTCAATTGCATCCGTTTATGTCATTTGGATTCATCATGAGGAAGAGGAAGGAAAGTTTGATTTTACCGGAAACCGCAATCTGCGTGGCTTTTTAGAGGCGGCAAAGAAGGTTGGAATCTCCGTATTTCTTCGAGTTGGTCCGTGGGTACACGGAGAGGCAAGAAACGGAGGATTCCCAGATTGGATTCAAAATAAGTCCGATACAATTGATCTAAGAAGCGATGATCCGGCTTATCTTTCCTATGTGAGACGCTATTGGGAGCAAGTTTACGAGCAGGTAAAAGGGTATCTGTGCAAGGATGGTGGCCCAGTAATCGGAACCCAGATTGAAAATGAGTACGGCCATGTCGGTGGCTATCGTGGAGAAAAGGGGGAACAGCATATGCGTACCCTCGCCGCTATGGCAAGAGAGATTGGATTTGATCTGCCACTTTACACGGCAACTGGTTGGGGCGGCGCTGTGACAGGCGGTCTTCTTCCTGTTATGGGCGGTTACTGCGAGGCGCCATGGGATCAGAGAATTACTGAGATTGAGCCAAACTCCAACTATATATTTAGCCATATTCGAAACGATTCGCTGATTGCAAGCGATCACCATGTCGATGAGACCGTCACCTTCAATCAGGATGATTTCCCGTATCTGACAGCAGAGCTTGGTGGTGGCGTGCAGGTGACAAAGCACAGACGTCCAATTGCAACAGGAACGGATATCGGTGCCATGTCTCTTACAAAGCTTGGAAGCGGTGTTGGTCTTCTCGGCTACTATATGTATCATGGCGGCAGCAATCCAGATGGAAAGTTGACAACTCTTCATGAGAGCCGCGAGAGTGGCTATACAAATGATTTACCAGAGATCAATTATGATTTCAATGCGCCGATTCGTCAGTACGGAACGATCTCTGATAATTACCGTGAAATTCGTCTGCTTGCATACTTTTTGCAGGATTTTGGTGGTGATTTGGCAGTGCTTCAAGCCGATATTGATCCGGAATTTGTAAAACCGGGTGACACCCATACGCTTCGCATGTCCATTCGTCACGACGATAGCCATGGCTATATCTTTGTAAACAACTATCAGAGACGTCTCACAATGGATGCTCATAAGGGTGTTGTGTTAGAAGGAAAGACTGCTGGAGCACCTGTTGTTTTCCCTGCAACCGATATCGAGTCTGGCGAGTATGCATTTTATCCATATAATATGAAGCTTGGCGAGCATCTTCTTGTAAGTGCTCTTGCAACTCCTCTGTGTAAACTGACTGTCGACGGTGAGGATGTCTATGTATTTTATGGCGATAAAGATCCACAGTTTACTTGGGATGGCACACCTGCGAAGGTTATGCATCTTAGCCGTGCAGACGCATTGTCAGCAGCAAGAGTTACATTAAAGGATCATCAGGAATATCTTGTATTATCAGATAATTTTGTGTGGGAAGAGAGCGGTAATCTTCGTGTAGTTTGGCGGTGAGGAGACGATTATTCGTACATTCCCAAAGCTTTCAAAAGATGTACTTCCGGCAGATTTTAAGGAGATTGCAGGCGAGGGTGAGTTTACAGTTTATAAGAGAAGCCAGGCAAAGAATAATGCAAATGTACAGACGAGCGTTTCCTTTGCGCAGTCTGCTCAGGCACCAGAGGAGTTTTCTGGCAAGCTTGTAAACAGCTGCGGTCAGCCAGAAACATTAAAGGGTGACGAAAAGATCTATGAGATCAGCGTGCAGTATGCAAGGGAAAATGAAAAAGGCCGTAAGGAAGGCTATGATTGCATTCTTTCCTTTGATTATGCATGTGAAAGCATGGAACTTTTTGTAAATGGCAGAAAGGTAAACGATTATTTCTATACAGGCCAGAAGCACTCTTTAGTTTGGGATATTTTGCTTCCCGACAAAAATCACAGCAGTACTTCATCCGTTGCATGAGGGTGATCATATCTACCTGCAGGAATGGCCAAAAATGGATGATAAAAAAGCGTGCCAGATTGAGGCAGTTACGCTTACAGAACAGTTTACATAAGAAGTTAATATGCGAATGCTAAATGGTGTTTAAAACTTAAAAAAATTGCCTTTTTCTTCAAAAATTTGTATAATAGTCCCAATATGGGTGATAAAATACAAATTTAGAGGAAAGGGGCTTTTTTATGGATGCATATATAGCTAGGAAGACCTGTCAGACCTATGAAGTAGATGATTTTCAACACAATTTTGAAGTCAGTCGAAATCGCAGTGAAAATTTAGAAAGTCAGCTATGGGGATTGCATATCCACTCTACCTACTATGAAGTGCTTGTGTTTGTTAGTGGAAATGTAGACTTCTGGATTGAGGGAAGACGGAAAAAGCTTGAATATGGCGATGTCGTGATTGTCAATCCGCGTGAACTCCATCGGATTTATGTGTATGATACATCTTTGTATGATCGCATTGTAATTCATGTGTCAGACAGTACATTAAAGGATATGTCGACAGCACAGACGAATATATTACGGGTATTTCATAAAAATAAGGCGCATATTCTTCATTTTTCAAAAGAAGAAATGGAACAGTTTTTAAGCAATCACCATCAGATGCCCAACCTTTGGAACAAAAAAGAATTTGGTGCGGATATCTTGGGAGATGCGTGGCTTCAAATTTTAATGATCCAGATTGCGCAAAAGATGCGTCAGGCAGAGGGCGAGGGAGAGCAGGAGGTTACGATTGGACTGGTCGGAAAAACGCTTGAATATATCAATGAAAATTTGACAAAGGATATTTCCGCGCAGGACATTGCCGATGCGCTAAATGTCAGCCGCTCCTATCTTAGTCACATGTTTAAGAAAAGTACCGGATATGGACTGTGGAATTATGTGATAACAAAGAGATTAGTCTATGCGCAAAAGTTACTATGGGGTGGATCTTCTGTGACGGAGGCATGTTATGAGAGTGGATTTCGCGATTATGCCCACTTTATTAAGAGCTTTACAAAGACGTTCGGATGTTCACCAAAACAGTGTAAGAAAGAGGATTCAGACGTATATATGATGAAATTAAATCTTTGATCCGTTAGTGATCAGTTAGTTTGTATTTGGAGGCAAAGGCTGAAACAAGTTTCAGCAAAAGAACAAACTTGTTTGAGCCTTTTTGTTTTTTAGCTAAAAATGTTTTTTTAAAAAGCACAAAAACACATATTTTTGCACTGAAAAAGCAAAAGTTTTTATCTAAAACAGCTGAATATTAATAGAATCAAACAAAAAC
>ENA-OQAA01000721-OQAA01000721.1-human-gut-metagenome-genome-assembly--contig:-NODE-721-length-21164-cov-2.950563_pt1 | contig 21164 bp, 29 predicted proteins | sample MGYA00242489_ERZ504515 | MGnify/ENA primary metagenome ERZ504515 (study PRJEB26092, sample SAMD00036237) | human gut metagenome | host: Homo sapiens | study: EMG produced TPA metagenomics assembly of... | reverse complement strand
TTGACGTTCTCGTGGTCGAGGTTGGAAACAACACCGATGGTGGCGATGCAGTTAACGGGGATGTTGCGCATCTCGCCGGAAGCAGGCGAACCAGTGCATAACCGTTCTCCTTAGCCATCAGCTGAGCCATAACACCAGCGGAGCGGACCAGCTGGCCGCCCTTGCCCGGGTAGAGCTCGATGTTGTGGATCATGGTACCGACGGGGATGTTCTCAAACGGCAGAGCGTTGCCCGGCTTGATATCGGCGGTGGGGCCAGCCATGACCTTATCGCCAACCTTCAGGCCGTCCGGAGCCAGAATGTAGCTCTTGACGCCGTCTTCGTACTCAACGAGAGCGATGAAAGCGGAGCGGTTCGGGTCATACTCAAGGGTCTTGACCGTTGCGGGAACGCCGAACTTGTTGCGCTTGAAATCGATCACGCGGTACTTGGTGCGGTTGCCGCCGCCGTGATGGCGAACGGTGATCTTGCCGGTGTTGTTGCGGCCGGCATGCTTCTTGTTGGGCTCCAGCAGGCTGCGCTCGGGTGCAACCTTGCTCAGCACGCTGTAGTCAGTAACAGTCATGCCGCGGCGGCCCGGGGTAGTCGGCTTGTACTTTTTGATAGCCATTGTGGTACTCCTTTTTGATCTTATGACTTATTATCGGGGTCATATCCCCATATGTGGCCCCTCGGCGGGGCCATGCGCCGGCGTTTACCGGGCGGCAACCAATTAGACCATGCTGTTGAAGAACTCGATCTCCTTGGAGTCGGGCTTCAGGGTAACGATGGCCTTCTTGGAAGCGGCAGTGTAACCAGCATGCATGCCCTGGCGGCGGTAACGGCCGCGGACGCTGATGGTGTTGACCTTAGCAACCTTCACGCCGAACAGCTCTTCGACTGCCTGAGCAATCTCAACCTTGGTGGCGTTGGTAGCAACCTTGAAGGTGTACTTCTTATCGGCAATGCCTGCCATGGAGTTCTCGGTGATGACGGGGGCGAGAACGATATCCTGTGCGAACTTCATCACGCATATACCTCCTCAAGTTTCTTGGCGGCGTCCAGGCTGACGATCAGCTTGTCGGCGTTCACAACGTCGTAGGTGTTCACACCGTCAACAGCAGTCTTGACACCGGGGATGTTGGCAGCGGAAGCAACGAACTTGACATCAGCGGTATCGTTGAGGATCAGGTTCTTCTTGCCGGCGCCGACAGCAGCCAGGAAAGCAACAACGGTCTTGGTCTTGAACTCGTCAGCAGCGATCTTGTCAACGACGATCAGGTTGCCGTTGGCAGCCTTGTCAGACAGGGCGCTGAGCAGAGCCAGGCGCTTGACCTTCTTGTTGATGGTGTAAGAGTAATCACGCGGCTTGGGGCCGAGAGCAACACCACCGTGGGTCCACTGCGGAGCGCGGATAGAACCTGACGTGCGTGGCCGGTGCCCTTCTGGCGCCAAGCTTTTTGCCGCCGCCGCGGACTTCCTTGCGGATCTTGGTGTTCTGGGTGCCCTGGCGCTGGTTGGCCAGGAAGTTGACGACTGCCTCGTGGACAGCCTTCTCGTTCGGGGTGATCCCGAACACGGCGTCGGAAAGCTCAACGGTGGAAACTTTCTTGCCGCTCATATCAACGACATCAAATTTAGCCATTGTGTTTTCCTCCTTTACGCTTTGACGCTGTCACTGACGCAAACCACAGAACCCTTCGGGCCGGGGATGCGCCCTTGATGGCGATCAGGTTGTTTTCGGCATCGACTTTAACGACGCTCAGGTTCTGAACGGTCACGCGCACAGCGCCCATGTGGCCGGGCAGACGCTTGCCCTTGAACACGCGGGACGGGGTGGAGGTGGAGCCGTTAGAGCCGGCATGGCGGGCAACGGGGCCGGTGCCGTGGCTCTCGCGCAGGCGGTGCTGGCCAAAGCGCTTGATAACGCCTGATAGCCCTTACCTTTGCTGGTGCCGATGACGTCGACCTTATCGCCAGCAGTGAAAACGTCAGCCTTGAGGATATCGCCGACGTTCATGCCGGAAATATCGTCCAGACGGAACTCACGAAGGGTGCGCTTCGGAGCGACGTCTGCTTTGTCGAAGTGGCCTTTGGCTGCCTTGTTGACCTTCTTGGCGCTCACTTCGCCAAAGCCAAGCTGGACTGCCTCATAGCCGTCGGACTCGACGGTTTTCTTCTGCACGACGGTGCAGGGGCCGGCTTCGATGACGGTTACGGGAACGACCTTGCCGTTTTCATCAAACAGCTGGGTCATGCCCAGTTTCTTGCCAATGATACCTTTTTGCATTTGTGTAAATCCTCCTGTAAAGGTTATTGGTTGGCGGCGGGTTGTCCGCCAACATGACCTCTCCGCTTAATGAACGTTTTATGCGGATCGTGTCTGAATTCATTCAGCATGGGAACGCGGGTCCGGCGGTTAATGGATCACGGCCATTCGGGCCGGGGTTCCGGTTCCCGCCTGATTGCATCAGAGCTTGATCTCGATGTCAACGCCAGCGGGGAGCTGCAGGCTCATCAGAGCCTCGACCGTCTTGTTGGACGGCTTCAGAATGTCGATCAGACGCTTATGGGTGCGGGTCTCAAACTGCTCACGGCTGTCCTTGTACTTATGAACAGCGCGCAGGATGGTGACGACTTCCTTGTCGGTCGGCAGGGGGATCGGGCCGGACACGCGAGCGCCAGTGCGCTTTGCGGTCTCCACGATCTTGCTGCAGCGGCATCGATCAGGGATGCATCATAGCTCTTCAAACGGATTCTGATTTTTTCTTTGACTGCCATTAGATTCGCCTCCTAAAAATTTGTGTTGCCTTAGGCGGCCGATAAATTACACACGCTTCCGGGTGTTCAATAGTTTCGCATCAGAAAATCCGGTGAACCGCGCACCGCAGTTCCCCCGGAGAAATACATCGCAAAAACTATGGAAATTGGTCCGTGCCGCAGAATGCAGCGCCGTACATATCCCTTCGCATTCGTAATTCTTTCGCCCGGTTCTAAGATCGGACATACTCCGCGGAAAAACCCGTCCGCCCCTATGGGAGCAGCGGCAACCTCCCGCATCAACGCATATCGTGGCTGGTGCCGAACGCCCGTTCTACACCAGCGTTCGCAGCCAAGAAGTATGATACCACAATATACCGTAAATTGCAAGTGTTTTTTCAGCAAATCGTAAAATATTTTTTGAAAAAATTCTGCATTTTGCCGAAATTCATTATCCCGGCCCTTTCCGGCATTTTTTCTTTGGGGGTATCATCTTCTACCGTGGTATATTATACACGTTCCTGCGCAAAAAGCAAGGGTCGTTTCACGCATATTTTGCCTGGCATAGTGCATTTTCTGTTCTCTTGGAGTTGTTGGGATTTTTGGCGAAGAAATGTTATCTTTTGGAGCGGTTAGAGTTTTCCGGGAGAGAAACAGCCTGTATCAGGGCATGTTTATATTTTTTTCTATTTATATAAGGAACAACGCCTCGGGACAGTGCAAACATCGGCCCGCGGGAACTCGCTTGCCGCCAAATATCCCACCTCAGCCAAGCCACCATCTAAAAAGTCAGGGCCGTGCTTTTCTGCACAGCCCTGACTTTAACTTATCTTTCTTATAATATTATATACGCTTTACTTCGGTGCAATCAATGCGCCGGTGCGGCTGTCGAACCAATACCGGATGCCATCAATCATCACAACGCCTTTCGCCATTGCGCCGGTGATGGGGTCAAAGTAGAAGCGGTCCACGCCCTGGGTATCCCAGCCTTTGATCATGTGGCCGTCTGCATCATAGCGCACCCACTTGCCACCATCGGATTCCTGGTAAACATCTTTGCTCACGCTTTTTTGCCGTTGTCCACCGCATCCAGCCAATACCAGGCGTCGCTGGCAAGATCATAAATTTCCTTGCCGCGGCCCTCGGTCCCCTGGCGAATACCGCCTCGTACCAGTAGTCGCCCACTTCGGTATGCAGCCACTGGCAGTCCAGCATGGTTCCCATGATGGGGTCAAAGCCGTACTGCACATCATCCAGCAGCAAGGCACCCTTGGCCATAGCGCCGGTGATCTGGTCAAAATAGTAGGTGCCGTTTTCGTTCACATCCCAGCCTTTTACCATGTGGCCGTTTTCATCGTAACGCACCCACTTGCCGCCGTTGGATTCCTGATAAACGTCCTTACTGGCTGCCATTGCGCCGTTCTGGATATTATCCAGCCAATACCAGGCATCGCTGGCGGGGTCATAAATCTCTTTACCGCGGTAGCTGGAATCGTATGGATTGTAACCCTGGCGCTTCCAGCTTTCAAACCAGTAGCGCTTGCCGCCCCATTCCAACCAGAACAGGCCATCCGGGCCGCTGCTGCGGCTGCCATTCACCGTATTAAAGGTAAAGGATGTTCCGCAGATCGTCTGCTTACCATACAGCATTTTGCCGTTGGTCAGGCTGTAAAACACCTGGCGGCCATCCGGCAGCACCACAGGCCCGCGGCACTGGGCACCGGTCTTTTCATCGTAATAGTACCAGCCGCCGTGCTCCAGAGATTCGCCAAATGCCATGCAGCCATTTTCATCAAAGTAGCAGAGCCGGTCTTCATCCAGCTGCACCTTGCGGTTTTCCGCGCGGGCTCCGCTATCGTCCGGGTCCAGCCAGTAGCGGCAGCCGGTATCGGGGTCGGTGAACTCCAGGCCGCCTTTCTGCAAGCCCTGGCGTTCACCATCCACATACCAGTAGTGTTTGCCGTTTTCTTCATACCAGCCGTTGCGTGCTCATCGTCGATTATGACATTCACGGTAGCGGAAGCAGCGCCCGCCCGAACCGTCAAGGTCGTTTTCCCGTTCTGCACGCCAGTCACCACAAAAGTCCCTGCGTAAGTACCAATTTCAGCTTTCGCAACTGTAGGGTCATCCACCGTCACCCGCACGGTATCGCAGGCGCTGGCAGGGGTCAGGCGGAAGGTATACTTTTTGTTCTGCCCTGCCCCCAGTTTAACGGCGTTATCGTTCAAGCCGCCAAGGGTCATACTGTCAGCCTGGTTGCCTCGGCGGACAAATTCATCGTCAAACCGCTTTGTCATATACGCCGTGCGCTGGGCGATCCAATCCTGCAGTTTGTCAACATCCTGCTGCCAGGTGCCGCTCTCATCCGCACGCGCGGTGCCGGGCTGATCTTTCAGATCCCAGCGGACAAATTCCATCTTGGCGGAGTTTTCCAGCGTGCTGCGGTAATCGTTGCAGGTTTCGCTCCAATTTTCCAGCAGAGGGCGCATGGTGTGCTGGTAGCGCTCCTGCACTACTTCACGGAACTGCTGGCATTTCATCAGCTCGGTGAACCAGGTCAGCGAGATTTCCCCGCGCTGCTGATCCTGAATGTTCATGGCATAGTCGGCATGTGGATCGCTGACGCCATAGTTTTCATCCTCATTGTTCAGGGCGGAGTCATAGTCCACACGGGGCCCATATGCAGCACATCGTCGGCACCATCCCGGTAGCAGAAGGTACTGCTTTTGAAGGTATCCCAGTTTTCGACCCATTCCGAAATGAGGTAATAATCCGCAAAGCTCTGCACATCAATTTTGGAGCTGATGATGTTCCAATCTTTATCGGATGCGTACAGCACATCTTCAAATTCATCCAGCGCCGTTTCAAAGCCGGACCAGGCTTTCAGGGCGGCAGAGTCCTGCTCGTCCAGGTCATCGGCGGCGGAATCCTTTAAGGTAAAGTGGGTGCCGCTCTGGCTGCCGGTAAACCAGTACTCTTCACCATTATAATAAATGTTGTCCGCTTCAGCCAGGATGCCATCCTCCTGCTCCAGTTCCACGCGGTTGGTGCCCACCTGCACTTTTTCGCACAGCAGGTAGCAGCCTGATAGCTGCCATCGATCCACACATCCACCCAGCGGCCATCCGGAGCCCATTCGCCCATGGCGTTGGCAAGGTCATACACTGCCTTGTTGCGCATCATGGAAGTATCCTGCCGGTTGGCGATCAGCAGCCAGGTTTTGGCTTTATCCATGCCCAATACCTTGGCTTTGCTGCTGAGCTTGAACTGGTAGGGACGCTTGTCCAGCTTCCAGGTGGTGTTGCCGCGGCCCTTGAACTCAACATCGGTATCGGTCAGGTCGCTCCCGCCTGCCTGGCTGATCGTCACGCTGTTGCCCTTGTATTTGACATCCTTGGAGCCAGCCTGGATTTCATCCAGGGTCACACCGTTCAGGGTAAAGGATACGCTGGGCAGCTGGGATTTGTACAGTTCCACCCGCGCCGCTTTGCCATCCGCAAAGGTCAGGTTCAGGGTTTCGATGTTGGTAAAATCGCCGCTGACAGTGGTTCCGTCCACAGTCAGTCCCTCTGCATCCGCGGCGGCCAGCTCGGCACCAGTTTCAATCGTAAGAGCTGCCATGTCCGTATTGACGGGCAAGAAGAGGCGGTACGCTTCATCAATAAACTGTGCCGTGCAGTCTGCTGCCGTAACGGTCAGTGATGCTGCGGTTTCCCCCGTTGCCACTTCCTGCGCATCAGCCTGCTGATACACCGGTGCTTCTTCTGCTTCGGTCACATCCTGTGCTTCGTCTGCCCATTCTGTGGGGTCGGGCTGGGCTGCGGTTTCCGGCGTGGCCTGTTCCGCCATTGCCGGGAGTGCCGCCCCGCAGGCAAAAGCCGCTGCCAGCAGCAGCGCTGTCATTTGTTTCAACAATCCGTTTTACCCCTTTCCGCTTTCCGCATCCAAGTGTTTTTTTCTTGCATTAACCGTATCAGTTACCACATCCATCCCAAACAGGCAAGTAATCGCAGGCAAAAATAACGTTCTGGCAAAATAAACCCGGCACAAACTCAAAAATTTGTGCCGGGTGCCATTTTGGATTTTATTAAGGTATATCTGAAAACAAAGGAAATAGCGGATATTTCGCAAACACAAGCAGGATTTAAGGCATAGAGCCGCAGGAATCCTTTGTGGCTTCCAAGGCTTTTTAACGCAAAATCCGGCTGCGTTTGTAGAAACAGACGATATTTTCGACTTTTCTGATACACCCCAGTTTTACTTTGTTTCTTTTTCCACTGCCGGTTCAAAGCGGTACAGCTGGGCGCTGTAGGGGGCAAGTGTCAGCTTTACGCTGCCGGTGGTTGTTTTGCTGCGCAGGGCTTTGGGGCGGGCGGTCCTGCCGCCAAAGCACTTCCAATCGCTGTTCAGCAGCGGGGTGATCTTGCCCTTGCCGGGCAGGGTGAGCTCATAGTCTTTCAGCTCGGTATCACCAAAATTGAACGCCGCAAACACGGTGGCTTCCTGCCCTTTGCGCAGGATGGCGCAGGCATCCAGTTCCGGGTGGTCGCAGTCCAGCCACAGGAAATGGTCCGGGTTGTATTCTCCGCTCCAGAACGCATCATATTTCCGGTACAGTTCGTTCAGGGTGCGGCGGTAGTTGGCGAAGGCCTCGTGGATGGGGTAATCCAGCAGCAGCCAGTCCTGCTCGCGGCTTTCATCGTATTCCCGCAGCTGGCCAAACTCGTTGCCCATAAAGTCCAGCATCTTGCCGGGGTGAATTGCCATATACAGATAGAGCGCACGCCCCTGGGGGAACTTATCCTCATACTCGCCGTACATCTTTTGCAGGATGGTCGCCTTGCCATGAACATTTTCATCATGGCTGAACGGCAGGATGTAATGCTCCCGCCAGAAATACATCATCGAGAAAGTCAGCTTGCCCAGGTTGGATTTGCGTTCTTCCGGTGTTTTTTTGAAGTAGTCCAGCGTATCGTTCATCCAGCCAAGGTCCCACTTGTAGTCAAAGCCCAGGCCGCCGTATTCCACGGGGGCGGTCACTTTTTCAAAGTTGGTGGAGTCCTCGGCAATCAGCATGGCGGTGGGGTGGCGCTGCTGCAACCCCTGGTTCATATTCTTCAAGAATTCCAGGGTAGAGCCGTTCACACCGCGGGCGGGGTCGCCCTGCCAGTAGATCAGGCGGCTGACGGCATCCATGCGCAGGCCGTCTGCGTGGAAGGTGCGCAGCCAGTAATCAGCAGCCGACTGCAAAAAGCAGCGGATTTCGCCGCGGGAGTGCATGAAATTGCAGCTGCCCCATTCGCTCTCCCCCACCGCTGCGGCGGGGTATTCGTACAAAGCGGTGCCGTCAAAGTGTTTCAGGCCGTATTCATCCACAGCGAAGTGGACCGGCACAAAGTCAAAGATCACGCCAATGTCCGCCGCGTGGCAGGCATCGATCAGGGTACACAGCTCGTCCGGCGTGCCGTAACGGCTGGTGGGGGCAAAAAAGCCGGTGGTCTGGTAGCCCCAGCTGCCGTCAAAGGGGTATTCGCTCAGCGGCATCAGCTCCAGGTGGGTGTAGCCGTTTTCTTTCAGGTAGCGGGCAACTGTTTGGCCAGTTCAGAATAAGTATAGGGGGTGCCATCCTCCTTGCAGCGCCAGCTGCCTGCCTGTGCTTCGTAAATGTTCAGCGGAGCATCAAAGTTCTTGCTGCGCTTTGCCATCCAGGCGGAATCCGTCCACTGGCAGGTGGGTGCGCCCCACACAATGCTGCGGCCATCGGGGCGCAGTGTCATGGCCGTACCGTAAGGGTCGCAGTGGTCCACCACACTGCCGTCTGCGCCACACACACGGTATTGGTAGCAGGTGCCGCGCGTTACCCCGGCAGCGTCTGCCTCCCAGCAGCCGGAATAGCTGCGGTGCATCTGCCATTCTGCCCAGCTGCCATCGCTCAGGCCGCTGGTGATAACCTTTACATCCCGTGCAGACGGTGCCCACACAGCAAAGTGGGTCCCGCCCTCATAGGGGTGCGCACCAAAAAAGGTATCCGCGTCAAACTCCCTGCCGGTATAAAACCCCTGAATATTCATAAAGCATATTCCTTCCTTTATATAGTAGCATAATAATGCAGCACCGGCAGCCGCCGGGCCGTGCAGTGGGCATCTATTGTTTCTTTTCAAATTATGTTCTACAAAAAATTATACCATGCCTTGCGGCATGGTACAATTAACAGTTGTTCGACTTTGTGTTCAAAAACTCTGCATCAGATATGCAGCACCATCTTGGCCACGTTGAAGTAGATCAACAGCGTGGTGGTATCCACGATGGTAGTGATCAGGGGCGAAGCCATGACCGCCGGTCGATCTTGAACTTTTCCGCAATCACCGGCAGCAATACGCCGATCAACTGGGAAAGCAGCACGGTAAAGATCAGGGTGACGCAGACGACCAGCGCCACCGGAGCCGCGATGCGGTCCAGCAGCAGCATTTTGAAAAAGTTGCACACGGCCAGCGTCACACCGCACATCAGGGCCACGCGGCATTCACGCCAGATAATACGCGGCAGATCGTGGGGGGTAATATCGCCCACCGCCATGCTGCGGATGATGGTGGAGGTACTCTGGCTGCCCGCGTTGCCGCCCGCATCGGTCAGCATAGGGATATAGCAGTCAGCACAGTAACGGCGGCCAGCGCGCTTTCATACCCGCGGATCACCAGGCTGGAGAAGGTTGCGCTGAGCATCAGGAACAGCAGCCAGGGGATACGGCTTTTGTAAACATCCCGCATGGACTGCTTGAAATATGGCTTATCGCTGGGGGTCATAGCGTTCATCTTCGCGATGTCTTCGCTGGCCTCATCCTGCAAAATACTGATAGCGTCATCAACCGTCAGGATACCAACCAGGCGGTTCTCTTTATCCACCACCGGCAAAGCAGGTAGCCGTACTTTTCAATCAGCTGGGCGGCATCCTCACGGTCAGTGCTGGTTACAACGCTGACCACATTGGGGTTCATCAGCTCTTCAACCGGGCGCTGCTCGTTCTTTTCCAGCACCAGGGCACGCAGCTGACCACGCCAACCAGGGTACGGTCCTTGCGGGTAACGTAACAGTTGTTGATGGTTTCCTTATCAATGCCGTTCTGGCGGATAGCATCCATGGCGCTGCGCACGGTCCAATCGGGGGCAAGCTCCATGAACTCGGTCGTCATAACGCCGCCGGCGGAATCTTCCGGGTATTTGAGCAGTTCGTTGATCATCTTGCGGGTGTCCGGCTCTGCCTGGGCCAGGATACGCTTGACCACGCTGGCAGGCATTTCCTCCACAAGGTCGGTGGCATCGTCCACGCACAGCTCCTCCACCACGCTCTTCAGCTCGCGGTCAGTCAGGCCGCGGATCAGCGCTTCCTGCGTTTCGGGGCTAAGCTCCGCAAACACATCGGCCGCCAGGTCCTTGGGACACAGACGGAACAGCACCGGCATTTTTTCTTCGGGCAGGTCCTCAAACACGGCGGCAAGATCCGGCGCGTTCATGGTAGACATGACATCACGCAGGCTCTGGTACTTTTTGGCATCGTCAAGGCTGGCCAGCATCTGGCGCAGCACAGCAATGGTGTTGTTTGCCATAAAAAATCCTCCCTGTGCAGCCGTTGTTTCAACGCAGACGCACAAGGAGGGTGAAATCTTTCAAAATGAAGCAAGCGTGCCGTGCGCTAAAAATGTGCGCACAAACAGCAAGTGGCTCCGCATAGAGCCACCGCCTGCACCTCTGCACCGAAACAACGGTTGCCATTATATTCAGTTTTACATCGGTTCACAGGACTACCGGGAATCTCCATGCTTAACCACCTGCCTTTTGTGTTGGATTTTTATCATCATGTTCCATGTTTTGCTGCAAAAGCGCTATGAAACCATTTAAACTTTACCATTCCACCGCGGGTTAGTCAACCCTTTTTGTGTGTTCTATATAAAAAAATAATATCCGTGGGCTGGTAATTTCTGCCGCAGGAATTTTGGGGCAACATAGCACAAAAAAGCCCCCGCACCCAATCGGATGCAGGGGCTTGCTTTGGCCAGCTCAGCAATTTTCAGCGCAGGCAAAAACTTTAACTTCCGTGTCAAAGCCATTGACCAGGTTAATGCTGTAAGCGATCTGAGCCATACGTTCCAGAATTTTTTCATAACTGATATACTCCTCTCGGCACGGCAGCTTTCCCGGCTGCGGTGCAGGTGCCGCCCTCTATTGCAGCACCGTCAAGTTTTCTTTCTTGACGGCTCTATCATATCAGTTATGCACAAATAATTTGTTATCTATTTGTGAATTATGCTGTAAATTCGAGACATTTTCCGGTTTTACAGGTTTCACGGCCCAGTTTTCACCGCTTTTTTGTGTATTTTCACCTCGCTGCACACGCCCGCTGCACATCATTTTTGAATGCAGCAATTAAAAAGGGGCTGCCCCTGCACGGTTCCCCGTGCAAAGGTAGCCCCAGTAAAAGCTGTTTTGGTTGATTATGCCATCAGTTCCTTTACGGTTGCAGCGATCTTTTCATCCTTGCAGTCTGCAAAGAAATGCTCGGCAAAATGTTCCCCGGCAAAAGCGCCCTTGACCAGATCGCGATCCAGATCTTTCAGGATATCGCACAGGTCACGGAACGCCACGGAACGCACGCCGTCCAGGATCTTCTTGTTGCGCTGTTCGGGCACAACGCGCTCCTTCGGGTAGCCCTGACCATGGCCAAAGCCGAACAGTTTTTCAAACACATATTCCAGGTTCAGCTCGCCGCCCCAGCCAAAGCCTTTGGCAAACGGCAGGGCAACAGCATTGCCATCGTTCACATGAGCAAAGGTATAGGCATCCACGGGATCTTCACATGGCCGCAGATCACGCCGGGGAAGCTGTTCAGCGCCAGCATGGCACCCTCGCCGGTGCCGCAGCCGGTGATAACATAATCCGCTGCGCCGGCGTTCAGCAGCACCGCTGCCAGAATGCCGTTCTGCACATAGGTCAGCTGGGCGGCATCATCGGCTGCGTACATACCATAGTTGACAACCTCATGGCCCATCGGCTCCACAACCTTGCGCAGGGTGGCTTCGATCAGGGCGTTCTTGGCGGCCTGGCTGTTTTCATTGATCAGTGCAATTTTCATGGCTTGATTTCTCCTTTTTATTGTATCCTTGAAGGGAGCAGGGTCGTCTGCAGTGGCAATCCCATTTATTACATTACAAGTTCGCGAAAATATTTGGTATTCACCGTCTGATCCGCTTCGGCCAATTTGGCAATGCAGCCATCCAGTGTTTTGGCAATATCGTCCAGCGTATGCCATCTGGCGGCTTCGGGCTTGACGTACTGCTCCAGATATGGGGCAACCTCAGTATGGGAACAAGCGCCTTCGATTAGATAGGTGCCGTCCCTGGCTGGCTGGGTCTGCGGGGCATAATCCTCCGTGCTGGCCAGCATCACCAGTTGGAATCGACCCTTGCGGCCGCGCGCCCACCAGCAGCCGCACCCCAACTGGGGCACAGGGCGTTTGCTGGGCTGCCTGCTGCAATACCTTGACCGCCTTTTCCAGCGTCATATACTGCACATCGTATTCATCCAATTTATTGATGATCTGGCTGCTGCCACAGCATCCCCTGCAAAGCCGACCAGCACGTTGCGGTTCAGCTTGCGCACTTTGGGCAGTGCATCCGTCAGCACCTTGATTTTGCCGTCTGTGATTGGTTCTTCCACCATGCGGCCATCGCTGACCATGGCACAGAACGCCGTACCACATACTGCAAGAATTGCGCTCATGTTATCGTTCCTTCCTGTTCCGCCGGGTTGTCGGCGGTGTATCTATCTGTATCTTACCATAGTTTTGCCCCAATGGGAAGAGCCGCGCATCAAAAAGCCCAAAAGCCCAAAAGCGGCACAAGCCCAAAGCCTGTGCCGCCTGTATTTCTCAAATCTGCCGGATTACTTGTTCACCTTCATCATGTCATCGCCGGGGTTGACATTGCCGGAAGCAACCACATCCACGCTGGCAAAATCATCGGTGTTGGTAACAACGGTGATAACCACCGCCGGGTGGCCCGCTGCCTTGATCTTATTCAGGTCCATCGTCAGCAGCAGCTGGCCCTTGGTGACCTTGCTGCCCAGCTTGACCTTGGATTCAAAGCCGTCGCCTTTCATTTCCACGGTATCTACGCCCACATGGATCAGCACTTCCACGCCGCCGGGGGTGGTAATGCCAAAGGCATGCAGGGTATCCGGTGCCTGGGTGATCTCGCCGTCACAGGGGGCGTACACCTTGCCCTCCGAAGGGTCAATACCGCAGCCCTGGCCCAGAATGCCTGTGCAAACACCTCGTCCGGGATATCTTCCATCTTGACAAAAGCACCAGCTGCATCCGCTGCCAGCACAACCGGGAAGGACGGTGCGGCATCCTTCTTTTTGAACATATCAAACAGTCCCATATGAAAATCTCCTTCTGCTCATGGCCCGCTACGCAGGGCGCAGCAAAGCCGGATTTATGCCTTAATTTATCACGCGCAGCCGCCGCACGCACAGCGCGCACAGCCTGCCATGTGATATCTGCCATTTCATCTACCGTTTCAGGCTTACCGTTTTGCAGCCACAGGTCAATATTGCCAAAGCACCCCTGAACGGCAAATGCCACCATATAGCGCTGCAGCTGGGTTTCTTTCTCCCGCGGGCGCAGGTAGCCAAGACAACTTTCTTCAATCACGCCTTTCAGCCGGTGCACAAATGCAGTATCCCCATTTGTGCCCAGCAATACACTGCAAATACCATCGTTTTCGTCCAGATAACTGAACAGCGCCCTCAAAGCTTCCGGGGTGGAATCTTCTTCCAGCCGCGGCAGGATATCATCCATCAAAAGCTCCAGCGTGTGGATTTGCTCCCGCTCCACATGGTCCATCAGGTCATAAATATCGGTATAATGGAAATAGAAAGTTCCCCGGCTGACGTTAGCCAGTTCGGTCAGCTCCCGCACGGTGATTTCCCGCACCGGTTTTTGCATCAGCAGCGTGATCAATGCATCGGACAAGCGCTTGCGGGTCAGCCGCACGCTGCGGTTCTCCTCACCCTTGCTGTTCATAAGCGTATGTTCCCTTTCCGTCAGCACCCGCACCGTGCATTCCTGCGCTGGCCGGGCAACTGTTTGGTTAATATCTTAATAGTAAAGCCGCACGGCCTTTTTGTCAAGGAAAAACTGCACTTTTGTATAGATTTGCACCCAAAGAGGATTATGTTTTTGTGCGCAGTATACGATTTTGCTGCTTTTTGCGGTTTGCGGCGCTGTGCCCACGGATTTGTGCTATAATCACAGCAGAATCAAAACCAATCAGGAGATGGATATCGTGACTGTTGACCGCCAAAAGGTTCTGGATGCTTTTGCCGCCTATATCAGACCCTATGATGCGCAGGATCCCAAAGTAAGCCTGAAAATCCACCACACTTACCGTGTGGCCGCCCTATGTGAGCAGATTGGCCGCAGCATTGCGCTGGAGGCACTGCGCTGGATCTGGCCTGGCTATGCGGCATGCTGCACGATGTCGGCCGCTTTGAACAGCTGCGCCGTTTTGGCACCTTTGATGACAGCAAGAGCATTGACCACGCCCGCGCCGGGGTACAGGTATTGTTCGAGCAGGGGCATATCCGGGATTACCTAGACGATGATTCCGAGGATGCCATGCTGCGTACCGCCGTGGAATGGCACAGCGCCTACCGTCTGCCGGACGGCCTGGACGAGCGCACCGTAATGTACTGCAACATCCTGCGCGATGCCGATAAAATTGACATCCTGCGGGTCAATGTGGAAACCCCGCTGGAGGATATTTATAATGTAACCACAGCAGAACTGCTGGCCTCCCCTGTTACCCCTGCCGTGCAGCAGGCTTTTTATGAGCACCACGCCGTACTGCGCAGCATAAAGCAGCACCCAGCGGACCACGCGGTGGGGCATTCCTCTCTGGTTTATGAACTGGTTTACCCCGAAAGCCGCTGCATCGTGGCAGACCAGGCTGGCTGTGGAAGCTGATGGACTTTAAGACACACAATCCCGAAACCGCCACTGCCTTTGCCCTGATGCGGGAACACATGCACCAATGGCTGGCAGAGAACACCTGAACCCTTAGGCAACACCGCACAATTCCCGCCTTGCGGCTTAAGCACCGCTCCGGCAGCTGCGGCGCGGGGTGCCGCTCAAAATATCAGGGTTATTCATACACAAAAAACGCCGCCGGGCGGGCATGAAAGCAGTTCTTGCGGCCCGGCGGCGGTTTTGTTTTGGCGTATTACTTTTTCTTTTTGTGGGGGATATGCACCTCTGGGATGGCCACGTTTTCGTAGTGGATGTTTTCTTTCTCCCCGGTATCCTGTTGAGCGGCCTGCTCATGTGCTACCTTGCCGGTATGTACTTCCGGTACGGCAACATCTTCATTGCCAACATGATAAACCGGTTCCTTTTTCTTGCTCCATTTCCAAAACATACAGATGTTTCCTCCAAGTCATCTCTTGATGCTTTTTCATGCCGTGCACTGCTTTGCACAGCGTGGTTCAAATAAAGTTGATAAAAATGTGGTAACAAGGCTGTTGATAAAATCCGCAAACAAACTGCCGACCAGGGGGATCAGCAGGTATGCCTTAACTGAGGGTGCATATTTTTCGCACAGGGCCTGCATATTGGCCATGGCTTGGGGGTTGCGCCCATGCCAAAGCCGCACACGCCGGAAGATATCACCGCAGCGTCATAATCACGGCCCATCACGCGGAACACAATAAAGTAGGCAAACACAAACATCAGCAGCGTCTGGCCAGCCAGCAGGATCAGCAGCGGCAGGGCCAGTTCGGCCAGCTGCCACAATTTCAGGGTAATCATGGCGATACCCAGAAACAGCGAAAGGCTGATACCGCCGATATCGTTGATCTCGCCCATATAGATGGTGATTTTTCCGGTATACTCGCCGATATTGCGCATACAGGCGGCCGCAATCATGGCACCGATATAAATTGGGAAGGTCATGCCGGTCAGCGAGAGCAGCTTGGAAACAACGGTTCCAATGCCGATGGCGATGATCAGCTGGAACACCGCGGAAGGATACATGCTGGCGTGGCGTTCGTGCTTGATTTCTTCTTCCACCAGCAGGCTGTCGTCCTCCTGCACCACGGTATCCAGCAGCTTGTGCTTTTCAATCAGGCGGCGGCCAATGGGTCCGCCGATCATGCTGCCTGCAATCAGGCCATAGGTTGCCGCAGCGGTGCACAGCGTGGTTGCACCGGAAATGCCAAAGTCCTCCAGCACAGGGCCAAAAGCGCCCGCTGTGCCGTGGCCGCCAACCATCGAAATGGAACCGGTGCAAAGGCCCACCAGCGGGCTGATCCGCATCACGTTGGACAGCCCCACCGCCAAAAAGTTCTGGGCCAGAATCAGCGCAATAACCAGGCTCAGAAACACCAGCATGGATTTGCCGCCGCTTTTGAGCACCTTCAGGTTTGCCTGGAAGCCGACCGAGGTAAAAAAGAATACCATGCAGACTTCTTTCAGGATATCATCAAATGTAAACTCCACAATGCCGGTCACATAGCACACGCAGGTGAACACGGCAAACAGCACGCCGCCCACAACGGGCGCAGGGATGCAGAACTTTTCCAGCAGGCTGCATTTTTTACGCAAAAACTTTCCCAACATCAGTACCACGACCGCAATGGCAAGGGTCTGGTACATATCCAGCTCTATGATCATGCTGCGTCCTCCCCTGCTGCCATGCCGTTCTCCTGATAATACGCCGCCGCACCGGCGTGGACCGGCACCCCAATTTTATCCGCGGGGCCCAGCTCCAAGGGGAGGCCAAGCTCTGCCTGCAGGGTATCCACCCCGTCATACAGCGTCTTGGTCAATGCTTTTACGGTGTTTTCCGAAAGTTCATCACTTGCCAGCAGCACGGCCTTGACCCCAATGGTCGGCACATCCTGGTCCTGGCCATTGTAGCTGCCCGCCGGGATCACGCCCTGCTGTACGCCGGATAAGCGGCCAGCAGACGGGCCGCTGCGCTGCCATCCACCGGCAGCAAGGCAATGCCGCAGCTGTTGGCCAGTTCTTCAATCATCGCGGTCTTTACGCCGGACGTACAGAACAGCGCGTCGATCTCACCGCTTTGCAGCTGCTTGGCCGCATCGGTGTAGTTCAGGTTGACCTCCTTGACCAGCTTTTCGTCCAGGCCATAAGCCGCCAGAATCTGTTTGGCGTTCTGCTCCGTGCCGGATTCTTCCTCGCCAATGCTGACGGTCTTGCCTTGCAGCTCCTCCACGGTGTTGATGCCGGAATCTGCCCGCACAACAATATGGCATTCTTCCTGATACAGTACCGCCACGGTGCTGAAGTTATTTTCTACCTCAGATTCCGCAAAAGCGCCGGTTTGGTTGTAAGCATCCTGGGCCATATCCGCCTGTACCACCGCCATCTGCAGGTACCCGCTGGACAACAGCCGCAGGCTTGCCGCCGAACCGGCGGTTTCACGCACTTCCAACTTCCGACCGCCGTTCTGGGCCTGCAGGGCGGCGTAATCCTCACCAAATACCTGGTACACGCCGCCGGTGCCGGCCACACCCAAACGGATGGTTTTGTCGCTGCACGCAGCCAACAGCAGCACCATCATCAGTGCCGCCGCAAGCGCAAGGGCGATTCTTTTTTTCTTCTTCATCGCTTTCCTCCCCTTATATGGTGCCCCTGTCAGTAACTTCGAAGCGCTAAAAATTATTGTACCACTTTTCCCCTTACAGAGAATATAGGGGCGCACATTGTGCGCTCCTATGTTCTCTACAGGATAAAGTGCCGTTTTTAACGCCTTAAGCCTGCTGTCGGACCACCGAATCTGCAATCATGTGCCGCACAACACACGCTTACTTCTTTTGTTTTGCCAGCCATTCCACAGCTGACAGGGCTGCAACATTGCCCTGCCCCGCCGCCTTGATGTACTGGTACGCTTCCCCGCCAGATCGCCGCAGGCAAAGCAGCCGACAGGTTGGTTGCCATGTTGGCATCCACTTACATGTGCCCCCTCCACGGCAAGCCCCGGCACCAACTTGTCCGGTGCAACAGCATCCCGCAATACAAACACACCATCACCGCATAGGTATTCTGCTCCGTCTGCACGCCTTCGGCATGGGTCTGGCCCAAAATGGCAATGGGACGCTCATTAATGACCTGCACATGGTCGTTCACAGCAACCTCGTGGGGCACAACAGGGAAATACAGCAGCCTGCCCGCAGTTTCTGCCAAAAAGTTCGCTTCCCGGCAGGATTCTGCGTTGTATCCCAAGACTGCAACGGTTTTTCCGGGGTAAAAATGCGCATCGCAGGTTGCACAGTAGCTCACACCGCGGCCTAGCAGCTCATCCTCTTTCGGGAACGGTTTGCCCATCACCACACCGCCCGCCAGGATCACGCTGGATGCTTCCAACATGGCATCCGGCGTCTGGATGCCAAAATAGCCGCCCATGGCATACACCGCCGTGACCTGCTTCTCTGTGATTGGGATTTTCAGCACATCCAGGTGCTTTTTTAACGCCTGGGCCAGCTGGACACCATCAATATCCGGCAAACCGGGGTAGTTCTGGATTTTATGGGCCTTGGTCAGCTTGCTGCTCAGCTCTCGCTACCAAACAGCAGCACTGTTTTGCCACGTACCTTTGCCGTAATGGCCGCCGAAACGCCCGCCGGGCCGGTGCCGACAATTGCAATATCCGCACGCTCCATCGTTCCTCACCTCTCTGTTCTGCCCTATGCAGGGCACAATTCTATTTATAATTATTGTAAATTATACCACCGATAAGCCGCCTGCGTCAATTTATGGGGGAATTTAACAGAGGGAGATAGAACTTTCTCCATACTATGTATAGAAATGCACAACTGGACTAAAAAGCAGAGAGCCATCCCCGTAAGAGGATAACTCTCTGCTATTTTTGTAAAGCCTTTTCTGCAAGTTTGGTGTCAATGTGGTGTCAAATCAGCCAAACCGGGTTGATAAAAGGCGTGGAATCAATGCTTTTTAGTCGATGGGCTTCATCGTGGGGATGTTTTCCGAAATCAACTTACAATGCTTCGTAACGCTTCACAAAGCACTTTTTGTCTGTGTACCCGGTATTCACAATTCTTCGTAATTCGCCGTCATTCTCGTGTTTTTGCTGTCAATTTGCTGTCCTTGGAAGAATTTTGCTGTCAGACGAAACGCTCGGTAAGAGCCCTTCTTTGATGATTCAAAAAATATCCAGTGTTGCAGCCAGACGCTCAAAAGATTCCTGTTTTTTCTCCTCGGTCGCTTCAGCATAAATATCCATGGTTGTCTGGATGTCCTTATGCCCCATGACCGATTGGATGACCTTCAGGTTGGTCTCTTTCTCGCAAAGCCTCGTGCAGAACGTGTGCCGCAGGTGATGTGCCGAAAAGTCCGGCAGCAGAATGGCTTCCCGGTGCTGCTTCTTTGCTCCCACTTCTTCACCCGCATTGTAGTCTGCAATAATGCGCTTGATGGCACGGTTCACAGACTGCGGATTCGGAACATTGCCGAAGCGATTGCAGAAGATGAAACCAGACATTCCATCAATTTCCACATTTGACCAGCCGGATTCTTTCTGTTCCTCATGCAGCATTTCAAAAGCATCTTTTACTGTGTCCAGCATTGGAATCGTCCGAATGCCAGCATCCGTTTTAGGCGTTGAGATATGCAGGACAGAGTTACGGCTTTCGCCCACCGGATAGTAGACCAAACTGTGATTGATGCTGATGGTGCGGTGGTCGTAGTCCAAATCATCCCAGCGCAATCCAAGAGCTTCTCCGATTCGACAACCCGTTCCCAGTAGCACCGCAAACAGCGGCCACCAGTGGCAGTAAACCGGATGGTTGGCGATATGCTCCATGAAAGCCCGCTGTTGCGGAATCGTGAGAGCATGACGGACACCCGTGGTCTGCTTGGTGCTTTTCTTCACTCTGCCATTACACCGTCAGTCGGATTTTTGCGGACAATCTCATCCCGGACCGCAAGCTGGAACATGGGGTGCAGCAATGTATGAATGCTTTCCAAGGTGTTCGTCTGCAAGCCTTGCTTGTCCAGCAGATAATTGTAGAACTGAAGCACATCGGGAATACTTGATCTCCGCAATTTTCTTTTTGCCAAAGGTATCGCGGATAAAGCGGTCATACATATAAAGATAGTTGCTTTGGGTCGTTTGTCTGAGATTGGTTTTCAGGCTCATGTAGCGGTCAAACACAAAGTTTACAGTTGCTTTGCCTGAAACGTAAATGTCCAGACCATCCATCTGGTCTTTGGTGAGCTGAGCCTCCTTTTCTCGAAGAGTTACAAGGTCGTTTGTATAGATGTACTTGCGCCTTCCCAGTGGGTCTGTGTAAGAGTACGCATACCGTTTGTCGGAACTGCGCTGCATCTCGTCTTTTCGCAGGGTACGTCTCCGCAGGTCTTTTCGTGTCGTTACCATATCAGTCCTCCTTCCTAAAAGAAGAAGGGCATGATCCTTTATTCAGGATCGGACAAAACTTTGTCCAGCCCCTGCAGGACAACTTCTGTTACCGTCAGTTGATGTTGTTCGGCATAAGTGCAAATACGTTCATACAGGGCATCTTCCACCCGAATGCTCAAGGTTTTCTTTTTTGCATTTTCGGATTTTGGCCGTCCCATCTTTGCCATAGCTGCTCTCATACCTCCACAGCACCAGTATACTTTCCGCATGACAGAAAATCAAGCTATAAAAAGCCCTTCTTGAAAAATTTTTACGAAAAATCGAAAATTCACACTCTGCTCATTGACATTTTGTCCTTGATTTGCTATTATAATGGCAACAACTCCCCCAGGCCTCTGCGCATAGCGTATGCACACTTGGGGGCGTTTTGCTTATAAAGGAGATCTTTCATAGCAGACAAGGACTTCAAAACGATAGACGAACAAATCGAGATTCTTCGTTCACGCGGCCTTACTATCAAGGATGAAGCCAAAGCAAAGGATTTTCTGCTGCGGAACAATTATTACCGTGTCAGCGGCTATTCTCTGACACTCCGCAAGAACGATGTTTTTGCAAAGTCTGCCACATTTCAAAATATAGAAGATGCTGGCACGGGCGCAAATTATTTAAGGCATGCTTTACGTCGAGTAGACTTTCTCGACTTTCCTCCTCTCTTAAACCCAAGTTTCATTTGAGTGAGAGGTTCAGTCTTACAGCCCCTCACAGAACCCATCGTGCCCTATTAAGGCAATAGGCTCTTCAACAGAAAATTCACTTTTTTTCAGTAAGCGTTGGTCAGATACACCCTTGGCCATGCAATGGGGTAGGTTCTCATGATTTCTTTGAATTTCTCCCATGTCAGCCAACAGGATTGGTCTCTGCGCCGTTTGGTCCTCCACAGTTCGTATTTTACATAGCTGTAGAATTTCTTC
>ENA-OQAA01000720-OQAA01000720.1-human-gut-metagenome-genome-assembly--contig:-NODE-720-length-21166-cov-1.808594_pt1 | contig 21166 bp, 26 predicted proteins | sample MGYA00242489_ERZ504515 | MGnify/ENA primary metagenome ERZ504515 (study PRJEB26092, sample SAMD00036237) | human gut metagenome | host: Homo sapiens | study: EMG produced TPA metagenomics assembly of... | reverse complement strand
TTTCGTTTGATTCTCTTAAACAGTCGGCAAAAGTATAAATTTAAAAGGTAAATTTAATTTGAAAAACAAATAGTATTTTTAAATAGAAACCGAAAACACACTAATCTACATATTCTATTTTAATCACAATCTTCCTGCTTTTAACAAGTTCCCCCTTTCCCCGAACAGAAGGCTGGTGAATGTCCGAAGGGAAAAACAAGAAGAAACTGCCGGCATCGGCAGAGTAGTGTTTTATCCGGGAAGAGGTATAAAAAGCAACATCCTTTTTTGAATTATACGCCTGACGTACTTCGACGTCACTTGCCAGCCCCATCTTTTCATTTCCCCAGAGTACATACTGAAGGTCGACAAAACGGAGGTGACTTCAATATTCCTTTCTCCACCTCTTTGGGAATGTATTCACTGACCGTAGCCAGCATTTCCCCTCCAGAATGACATGGTTGCCAATGGACAGCGCTTCCAAATCATGTTCGGCAAGAAAGCGGAATGCAGCATCCCAGACATCCTTGTTCTTATGATATTGGCAGGCAAATTCAACAGCATTGACTGATTTATGGGGAGAGACAGTCCAGCCATTGGACCAAACGGCACTTTTCATCCATTTCTTCGCATTTCCGGAAGTCCACTCCGGACTTGTCTGTGCTGATAAATACATACAAAAGAGTATTAATGAATAAATAATTGATATACGCTTCATATTTTTTATTTTATCGTGAATTGAAACTGGTCATAAGATTCCGTACGCCATGCCTTGTCCTTGGTTTGAGGAGAAAAGCCGAAAAGCGGAGAATAGGTCCTGACCTGCACCGTATGTCCGTCGGGCAGGAATTCGAGCAGACGCAGCCAGCCGTCTCCCCCCGTTTCCACTCCATGCCGCCACCCAACGCCTGGCAGTTGAACATCATCTGGTGCACATCGTGTCCGGCTGCATTCTTGTCAGTACGGAATCCCGTGGTATAGTCCAACCGTTCATTCGGAGTGGCATAGTGTCCGCACAGCACAAGACGGATGTTGCAGAAGGTTGCACCAGCTTCTGCCAGATGCCTTCGCCCGTATTGGACGGGGTTATCTTATAGCCTTCTTTGGTGATGCGCTTGCTGTCGAAGCCGGTAAGGTAGGAATGGGTGATGAGAATCACCGTATGGTCCTTGAAGCGCGGGGCAGCCACCAGCTCCCTGGCCCATGACAAGACCTCGTCGCGCGGGGCAAATTCAACGGCAATAATCAAAATCCTCCCCCAATGCTCGTCCGTTATCTCCATGGCGGCATTCTCCAGCGTAGGCAGGCCGTTTCTGTTATTGGTGGCGGCCACGATGGTCTTTTTCCATTGGCTGTTGCGCTCTATCGGGAAATATTCCGGGAAACGGGTCATCGAGTTCTCCGAACGGGTGTAGCCGTAATCATGGTTTCCGGTAGAAATGAGATAAGGGACCTTGTTATCCAACCGCCCGAAAGCCCGCGACACAAATGTCCACTGCTCCCGGCTCGTAAGATTCCCGAAACGCGGGAAGGGAGGTAGAATACATTCATTCTGGTCTACCAAGTCGCCCGTACAAAGCACCGCCTTTACACGGAGGGAGTCTATATGATGAGCGGTCCACGCCGTCATCAGCTCAAAAACCGGCTGGTTATAGTCATACTTCACGTAGTTTTGCGGGTCGCCCAGCAGGACGATGGAAAAAGAATTAGGATTGCACAAATGCTGCTGGTTGGTATTGACTTGTGCCCGGAGCTGGAGGAATGCCAGCAGGCATCCCAAACAAAGAATGATTCTGTTTTTCATGGTTGCGTACTGAATTGATAAATACATGTCTGTTTATAAAGGTCTCCTTCACGTAATACGGTGGAGGGGAAATGCGGATTGTTCGGTGTATCGGGAAAGCACTGGGTTTCAAAGCAGACGGCGCTACGACGCGGATACACAGTGCCATGCATGCCCGTGAAGCCCGGCAAATAATTGCCGGTGTACATGATAAGCCCCGGCTCTGTGGTATAGATATCCATTCTGCGCCCACTGGACGGACTGATGCAGGTGGCGGCGAAAGAGAGCTCATGCAGCGCGGGTTTCTTCAAGACAAAACAGTGGTCATAACCGTGGCCGTTGAGCAACTGCAAGTCTTTCCGGTTGATGCGTTCGCCTATGGAATGGTAGTCGCGGAAATCAAAAGGCGTATCGCCCACTGCCCTGACTTCACCGGTATTGTTCGTATTCATGTCGATAGGCAGGTAGAAATCCGCGTTTATCCTCACCAGATGGTCTTCAATGGAAGTAGTGGGAGTTCCCATGCCCGCCAGGTTAAAATAGGCATGATTGGTGGGACAGAACAAGGTGTCGCGGTCTGTCTCCGCCTCATAATCTATACGGAACCCATTGTCGTCCGTCAAGGTATACATCATCCTTACCGTAACATTGCCCGGAAAACCGGCTTCTCCATCGGCATGGAAAAGACGGAGGAGAAGTTGGTTTTCACACGGTTGCTGTGCTTCCCACACCACCGTGTGAAAACCGTTATCACCACTGTGCAGAGTATTAGAAACAGAGTTAAGCTGTAAGTGATAATCTTTTTCTCCTACACGGAAAGCGCCGTGCAATATGCGTCCGGCTACGGGGCCTATAGTAGCTCCTATATAATAGTCCTTGCTTTGCCTGCGGGCCTCTTCCAGCGTATCGAAGCCTATGACGACATTTTCAAACTTACCATGACTATCAGGAGCCATGATGGATAAGACGATGGCCCCGTAGTTCGTGACGCACATCTCCATACCGCTGCCATTGCGCAGTATATAAAGGCCGGTATCCTTTCCGTTGATTACGGACCGGAAATTATCAGGATTCAATCCCGTCAGGTTGGTCTTATCTTTCATACTTTCTAAACTTCGGGATATTCGTTGCACAACAGATGTTCGGCCGGAACATCCTCTTCTATCTGCGGGAAACGCCCCTTGGGGGTGAGGAAACGGTTGTCCCTCATGTCATCGTTCACCGTGGAGACTTCGCTACCAGGCAATGGTCGTCCTCGGCCCAGAAAGTATGGTAGAGATAAGGCTCGTAACAAATGCTTTGTCCGGGAGCAAGACGCACCGTTTCTCCGGGAGCTACCCGTGTACTGACTCCGTCGATGGAAACGACAAGCGGTTCTTCAGTCAGCATTTCAGTTTCCTTGTCGGCCTTCCACAGACGCATGCAGAGGATTCCTCCACCCCGGTTGATGATGTCTTCCGTTTTCAGCCAATGGAAATGGGTAGGAGTAACTTGTCCGCAGCGGACAAACATAATCTTTTCACAATAGGGTTTGTCTTTCTTCTGCAGACTTCCATTACGGAGGGTTACCAGCGTCAGGCCGATTTTCAGGAAATCGCCCCAGCCGAAGTCGGTCAGGTCCCAACCCATGGCTCTTTCCCGGATATCATCACATTCCGGTCCTTTGGTCTTCCAGTCGTCCGGAGTCCAGTCCGCCCATGGAGGCAGCATGAAGTGGTACTTTGTCATAAATGCTTTGGCTTCGCGGATATATCGATTGATTTCACTGCGTTTCATGTTTATCTGTTTTTTAAGGTTTTACACTTTATTTCTTCAATAATTCCTTCAACGGGATAGCCTGGAACTGGATGTCGGCTTGGCTCCCTCATAAAAGATACCTATGGTATGCTCGTCAATGGAGGTCATGCAAGAGTACCCCGCCCCCCTACCTTCATCCAGCAACGTCCAATACTCCTCGGGCCAAGTTTGCCCGTCATCGAAACTCACCTTAATGGTAATGTTGTTACGGCGCTCTTTTGAATTAGGATTGGCAAAGAGTAATACATGACGTTCTTCTCCGTCTTCAATATAATCATGGCGCAGCAGGATGCCTGGCAAGCGGTTCAATGAGAGCTCTGCGCGACGTGGGATGTTCCGTCCACGTTTTTCCCAAATCGGCAGTGACGGCAATGGCCCGCCCATTACCTTCCTGACGTCCCCGGTTGCTGCGCTCACGCATGTTCAACATCAAGGAATGGTCTGAAAGTTCTACCACCTGACATTCGTTTGGTATTGTAGTAGGCCGGTTCGCCTACGGTCCAGTTTTCGCCCTTGTCTTTACTCCACATGATTGTAGAGAACTGAAGCCCGTCTTCGTTCCGCCCCTCTACCGGAAATACCAATGTACCGTCTTCCATTGTGATGCCACGACCCGGTCCGGGAGCAAGCAGCCACCATTTTTCCTTTTTTACTTGGCGGGTAATGTTACGCGGCTCACTCCAGGTAAGTCCGTCGTCAGTACTCTTACTAATCAGGAATTGGGAACTCTGTTTAACGTCATATCCCGGCTGAGAACCGTGCGCACGCCACTGGTGGTTCCATACGGTCGAGGTATCGGTAAGATTCTCTATCCATTTGCCCGTCTTGGGTCCAAGATCCGTGCATCCATAACCCTATGACATAGAGGTCACCGGTGAAATCATCCGACAAGATGCAACCATCACTCACTCCATTATATTTCTGAGGTAGCCCGCCCCATTCTTTCATATCCAGAACAGTCTGCATGGGTTGCCAAGTCCGCCCTCCATCTTCACTGCGATTGATGGCAATATCAATGTCGCCCTGCAAATCGTCATCTCTTTCATTGCGTGCATCATACAAGGCCAGCAAGGTACCTTCGTCGAAGTCACCAATCCGGGAATGCGGGAAGTGTGTACCCCGTCCTGACCCGGCTGCCGCAGGGCCACTCCTATACGGAGCGGCTTTACTGCGGGCAACTGGCGGATGCCCACCAGCCCCAGGTCTGTCTGGACACTGCTGCATGAGATTTCAATCTTGCTTGTAGCCTGCGCCGCATCATCCTCAGTCGGAGTGTCACCCAGCATGTCAGTGTATCTTCCTCTATCTGCCGGCCTACCTTAAAACTCAATTGTTTGTTCACCGGTTTGGCACTTGCACAAACTGCCCACAATTCTCATCCAAGAACAGCGAAGCGGAAACGACATCACCGGAACGGACAGTTCCATCCAAAGTGAAATTTATCTTTTCCAACTGATATGCCACGCCGCTGTTCCTAATCAGACGCAGACACAATACCGGATTATGCTCCTTCAATGTCAACACCGGATATACCGGTTGCCGAATCTCCACCGCTATCTTATCCGTATAATTTTGGCATGCCATGATGCCCCAAGCAGACAAGACCAGTAAAAGTATAGTCTTATATCTCATATCATCCCAATATTTATTTGTAACCTTCCGTTTGTGTTATATTCGGATTAGTATTGAGACAAGCAGGAGCAATAGGCCACAAGGTAACATTCTTCTCCCCTTCACGCCCCTTCAAGGTCTCAATAAGCTCGAATTCCTTATTAAAGCGAAGGTATGCCCACCATGCTTTTGATTCTGCGACAAACTCTTTCAGTATTTCGCTGATAATGGCATTGTCTATGGCATCCTGAGTCCTTGCCGTGTAGTAGTTGTCTACCCCATAAGCACGCTTGGCCACTACATTCAGATTCTGCAAAGCGGCATCCGTATTTCCCAAGGCATTTTCCACTTCAGCTTTCAAAAGATAGGCTTCGGCCAAACGATAGACGGGGACATCACTGTCAAAACTACGCGTATCATTGGCAAAGGAGCCTTTGAACTTCACAACCATCCTTTTAATCTGTACTTCTTCCGTCAGGAACTTATCCTCGAATACCCGTACTGAAACATCCGTACGCGTGTCACGTGCATCCTCAGCCAGGAAATCGCAATAGGCTTGCGTGGGCACAACATACTGGGCATGGGAACCGGCAGGAACCTCATCCTCGGTATATCCGGCTTCCCTCAGCCGGGTTCTGTCACCGTTAGGTGCCAGATAATAGGCGAAAAAGTTGGGGGATGTTCCCGGAGTCACATTTTCATTGACGATATAGGGCAATGTCCAGATAAGCTCAGAATTGGCTTCGTTGTTTAAATTGAAAATATCGGCAAACGTGGGAAGAAGTGCATATCCGGCTTTCAATACCGCATCAACAGAAGACTGCGCCGTACTCAGAGCCGCATTCCCTCCTCCCAGACGCTTTGCCTTCCATAAGTAATATTCAGTACGCAACATGTTGATGGCAGCCGGAGATGCCTTATGGAGAAGCTTGGAAGAAGCGGGCATCAACCTTAAAGCTTCTTCTATATCGGTTTCGACCTGAGCATATACTTCAGAGGCCGCCGTACGGCTGGGATACATGTCCTCCTGCTTTTCTGACTCAAAGCCGGAAGTCAGTAACGGACAGTCACCGAATACCCGCACCAGAGTAAAGTAACAATATGCCCGTAGGAAATAGGCATTGGCCATCACCTCATTACGTGTAGCTTCATTGGTGAAAGAGATTTCCGGAGTATGCTTCAGAATCAAATTTGCACTATTAATGGTAGTATATATGCTACTCCAATTTGTACCTGCATCACCGCTCAGCAATACGTTTGTACCCACTCTATTAAAAAACGCATCATTACCGCCCCACTCTCATACCAGTTTGAGCGCATCTCTCCATAGATGTTGAGCAAATCGGAAAAGGCGGAACGGAATTGAGTATATGCTCCATTTACCGCACTCGTAGCATCGCTCTCCTCTGTCCACATGGATAGGCTGGTGAACTGGCTGGGCTGTATCACATTCAGTCTCCATGACATGATGTAAAAAACGAGACCCCACTTATAAGAAGAATGCCGGATAATATTTTTATTTTCATAATTCTTATTTTTCGTATTAAACTTTTTTTATCACAAAGTAACTTTACATCCGATAGAGAACTTACGGATAGGCGGATAGGTGTTGAAACTACCGGAATAGGTACTTGATGCACCTACTTCGGGAGAAAGGCCTATTACTTCCGTAAAATAATGCAGATTGTTTCCGGCCAGGGTCAATACCAGCCTTTCAGACCAATCTTTGCCAGCAATGCCTGAGGCAGAGCATATTGCAGAGAGATTTCACGGATACAGAGATAATCGGCTTTCTGGGTGAAAACATCGGAGTTGTCCCGGAATTCTTATTCAACTCATCGGAGTCATTGCCTGAGAAACGGGCATACTTGGCCTTACTCGGGTCATCCCCCACATTCCAGCATTTTAGGATTTCAGCAGGCAGGCTGGTGTTTCCATTCATGAAATTACACATCTGGCGTTGCAGATAACCATTGGAAATGGAGTGCCCCAAAGCAAAATCAAGATAGACATTCAATGTGAAGCCCTTGTAAGTGAAAGTATTGTTCAAACCTCCGGTGGTATGGGGAATCGTATTTCCCAGCAGGAACATATCATTGCTGTTGATGATATCGTCTCCGTTCAGGTCTTTCCACTCATAGTCTCCGATAGTCTTTTTTTCCGACACCCAGTTTCTGTTTCGTGGTCCAGTCCCAACCTTTGGATGAGGTGTCATAACGGGCATTGGCAGCCTGCTCGGGAGTTGTAATGATAAAGTCTTTCTTATATCCATAGAAACGCCCCAACGGTTCACCCTCGGCAACACCTCCGAATTCTTTGGTCGTGCATCCTGCATTTTTACAGAGTATCCTCCCTGGCGGTTCTTGTCCCGTCCGTTTTCGGGCAGTTTAAGCACCTTGTTCTTTACGTAAGTAATGGTGAATTTAGATTCCCACGTGAAATCCTTCTTGACAATGTTACGTGTTGTTATTTCAGCATCGAAACCACGGAAACGTACTTTTCCAAGATTGGTAAGGATGGAACCGTATCCCGACGTATTGGGCAATACTTTGGAAGTAATCAGGTTATCCGTAATCTTATTAAAGTAATCGATACCCAGAATGATGCGGTTCTTGAACAAGCCTAAATCAAAACCTAAATCCAATTGTGTGGAAGTCTCCCATTCAAGAGCCTTGTTAGGCATGGCCGAAGAAACGGTCGCAGCACTTTGATCGTAACTGGTGGTAATGGCATACAATCCTAATGCATCGTAATAGCCGATGGAGTTGTTACCGGTCTGCCCATAACTGCCACGCCACTTCAAATTACTTATAAAACCGATATTCTGCATAAAAGGCTCATCACTCATAACCCATCCGACAGACAATCCGGGGAAGAATCCCCATTGGTTGCCTTTGGCAAAACGGGAAGAGCCGTCCTCACGGAAAGTAGCAGTCAACATATATCTTTTCAGATAATCATAGTTCAATCGGCCGAAATAACCGATATTCACATCTTCCTGCTTGGTCGACGTTGCATCGGAATAAACAGAACCTCCGTTCAATGTCGGTATCTTGTCGGAGCTGTGTCCGGTAGTGGCAGCATACACATACTTGTACAAATATTGCTGATAGGAATATCCTACCATCGCACTGATGCTGTGTTTATCGGCAAACGTTCTTGTATAGCTGGTGTAGAATTCCAGTTTCTTCCGTTGCTCATCCGTCATGTTGGTAGTCGCCTTCCGCGTTCCATTCATCGGGTTGGCACGCATGAATGTATCTCCATGGCTGTTTTGCGTAAACAAAGAAGCGGTGCCCACAGCATGCCATCCTTTCAAAACTTCCCAATCAAGAGAGCCGACTAACCCCAAACGTTGGTACGCTGATTGTTATCATTAAAATACGAGTAGAAGCTCGGATTCGGAGACGAAGAGTTTGGACCTGGCGTCGGGGTTCCGTACCATTCATTGTCAGACACCCAATATTTACGTTGAACGGCCGGGGTCATCAGTCCACGGGAAATCACCTGATACTGACTGGCATACTCTTCGCTATTCGTCTGGCTGTAATCTATGTTGCTACTGAAAGTCAGGTTCTCTCTGATTTTGGCAGTTACATTAGTACGGGCGTTAAAACGGTCGAATGCCGTGCCTACACCTACACCGGAATCTTTCATATAGCCAATACTGCCCACATAGCTCAATTTCTCCGTACCTCCTTCTATCCCCACATAATAATTTTGCCAAAGAGCATTCTTGAAACAGGTACTGGCCCAATCATTATCTTCAAAAATCAAAGTCTTACTGGGATCCAACGGATCAGCCACAGACTTCCATCCTGCCGGAATACTCTCTCCATCTCAAGTAACGGGTAGAAAACTTGGAAGCATCCGTAATTGCCGGAACTACGTAAGCATATCCGTCAAGGTATAACTTTTCCGGACTGGGTCCGGAAGCCCAACGATCGCGCATGATAGTAACAGCTTGGGTAGCATCCAGATATTCAATCATCCGCTCCACATTCTCGTTTGCAAAGGAAGCCTCAAACGTCACTCGAGGAGCACCGCTTTTTCCTTTTCTTGTCGTAATCAAGACAACTCCATTCGATGCACGCGAACCATAAATAGCAGAAGAAGCGGCATCCTTCAAGACTTCGATAGATTCGATGTCATTGGGATTGATACCCGCTGTACTGCGCTCTACGCCATCAACTAATATAAGAGGAGAATTACTCTGACTGATAGATGAACCACCACGAATCAAGAACGTAGCCTCTGCACCCGGAGTATTGTTCTCATTGTACACGCGTACACCCGCAATTTTACCCTTCAGCCCTTCTCCCACAGTATTGATAGGAGTTGCCTTCAATGTTTCTCCATCCACCTTACTGATGGCGGATGTTACGGTACGCTTGGATTGGGTACCATAACCTACAACCACCACTTCATCCAGCCCATGGTGGTCGGTTCCATCCGGATGTTAAGAATCTTTTGATTAGTAATCAGGATTTGCTGTTCATCATAGCCCACATAGGAAAATACAAGAGTTTCCCCCTTGCTTACTTTCAGCTGGAAAGCGCCATTCATATCCGTAATAACTCCTCGAGTCGTACCCTTCACAGCGATGGAAACTCCTGGAAGAGTTTCACCAGTATTGTCCACTACTACACCTGATAGGTTAAATTCTTGTGCCCAAAGCAAAAATGGGCAAAATAGTAGAAAAGTTATGAGGTGAAAATGAAATATTTTTCTCATCTTTGTTACGATTTTAATAATAAATTGTTTCAGTAATTTATTTAAGGGGAAACGGGAAGTGCCAATACTCGTTTCCCCTCCCTTTCGGGGGTCAAACTTAAGTTGGCCAATGAGTTTTTTCATTGGATGTATTGTTGCAATATCTCCATAGGCAATCGTTTTTAGTTAATTAATGTATTTGAAGAATTCCGTATTTTTCAATTCGTTTCTTGTCTCCTCCAGCTCTTCTTCAGAACAAGGAGCTATCGGCAATCGACATGGTCCACAGTCTATTCCTGCCAGTTTCATGAATATCTTACCGGCTCTGACTCCTCCCCCATGCTTTATCAGCACATCAATGATTTCAACAGATTTCCATTGCATTTCACGGGCTGTTTCAAGGTCTCCCTTTTCCATGGCTTCCATCACAGCTTTGTATATACCCGGAACATAGTTGTAGGTACTGCCTACGGCAGCCTTAGCTCCAACCGACAATCCGGTAATCAGTATCTCATCAAAACCGTGCAAGACTTCGAACGCCCCACCGTCCGCATGAATGCACTGCTGCATCTCCATCAGGTTGTTATGAGTAAACTTGACTCCCACCAGATTGGGAATTTGCTTCTTGCCCTCTATAAGGAACTTGTGTACCGGCAAGGAAACCCCGGTTATGGACGGCATGTTATAGTAATAAAACGGCAAGCGGGAAGCCGATGCAGCTATCGGCTTGAAAAAACCTATCAGCTCATCTAACAGAACCGGGCTTGAAAAAGCAGGGCGCCATGGCTGCTATCATATCAGCTCCAATAGCTTGCGCATGGGCTGCCAGCTCGGCACACTGAACCTGCGACATGCCACCTACATGCACTATCACTTTCAGTTTTCCCTTGGCTGCCTCCATCCATTTTTCCGCAACAGCCTTTCGTTCTTCTGTTGTCAGAGAAACGGATTCTCCCGTCGTGCCACAAATAAACACTCCCGTCACACATTTCTTTTGCATCAGAAACTCTGCATACGGCCCGATCACCTGCAAATTTAAGGAACCATCTTCGTGCATTGGCGTAAATGGTGCAGCGATTAATCCTGTTAAAAGTCGTTTGTTCATAAATAAAATTATATTATAATTAATGATAGGTTCAAACCTATTTTTTCTTAAAGAACAAGCTTGCCAGATAGCTATGACAAAACATGAGATAAAGCCGGACGCCGTGTACAAAAGCAAATGGAACGTCTGGAATCTGGCAACAAACAATTGCACGATGATACTTGCAACTATACCAATGATTGCTCCTCCGGAATTGGCGCGTTTAGTAAGCATGCCCAACATGAACAGTCCTCCCATACTACCCAATATGAGCCCGAGTATCTTGTTGAATTCGTCCCACAATGAAGCGATATTCCATGTTGCCATAAGAAAAGCAAAAGATAGACTAATGATTCCTATCACACAAGTTGCCATACGTGCCGCACGCAATTCATTGCCTCCCTCTCCCTTATGAAAGAAACGTGAATAAATGTCTACTATATAGCTGTGGCTGCCGAATTCATACTGCCGCTCAAAGTGGACATTGCCGCTGCGAAGATGCCCGAAATAAGCAGCCCTACAATACCGACCGGCAATTGGGTAAAAATATACCACGGAAAAATGGCATCGCCGTTAGGAATACTGATACTCAGATTCTCAGGATACACTTTGTAATAGGCATAAAGCGCAGTGCCTATAAAGAAGAAAATCAGTGTGGCGGGAACAGTCAATATCGCATTGGTCCATACACTCTTCCGTGCCTCTTTCATCGAAGAGGTAGTGAGATAGCGCTGCACCATACTTTGGTCCGTCCCATAGGTGGTAAGATGGGTAAAACATGCGGCAATAATGACGGTCCACATCGTAGCATCCTTCAAGTCAAAGTTCGTCGCTCCCAAATCGAACTTACCGTTTGCCACGGCAATATCAATCGTTTCACCCAATCCGCCGGGAAGAGAACACGAGATGTATATCACTGCAAATATCGCTCCTCCCAACAGTATAATTACTTGAATGGCATCTGTCCATACAACCGCCTCTATTCCCCCTATCATTGTATATAGAATACTACAGACTCCCATAATACCGATACATAGGAATATATCCAATCCAGTCACCACATTCAAAGCAATGGAGGCAGAAAAAGCACAACGCCCATACGCCCTACCTGGAAAATAATAAAGGCCAGACTGCAAATAATCCGGATAAAGACATTGAAACGTATCTCCAGATATTCATAGGCAGTCGTTATATTCAATCTCCGGAAAAAAGGAATAAAGACATAAACAATGACGGGGGCAACAAACACAATACCGGTATTGAACAACACATAACTCCAGTTAGTGGCATATGCCTTGGAGGGTATAGCCATGAAGGTGATGGCACTCAACGCGGTTCCGAAAAGACTCAGCCCGGCAGCCCACCACGGAATACGTCCTCCACCCTTGAAATAGTCATTCGTACTTTTCTGGCGCCGTGAAAAGTAAATTCCAATTCCGGCCAATACGGCAAAATAACCGATAATCACAAGGATATTGACAAGTCCCAACCCCTTTTCCAAAGGAACAATATCCCCTTGAAGGCTGTACAGTCTATTCGTTCCGGAACTGGCATTGCTACCGAGTATAACGAAGGAACGGTTTCTTTGCAAGACTTGCATGGTGTCATAGGTACCTGGAATACATTCAGACTTGACAAGAGTCTGCGTAATTGTATGATATTTCCATAAAGTATTCTCTTTTTTAAGATGCTGTGTATCTTCCGGCTCTTTCTGAAAAAGAAGTATATGGTTGGCTCCGCTGGCGACAGCAGCACATATTCCTTTCGGAAAATCCAACCTAATGGACTCCATCTGTCCAATTGGGGGTTATAGACATATCCGTCAGTCAAGCAAGAAGACAGCCCTTCTTCCGTTTCCGTCTGCCCGCCCAATAAATACAGACAAGGAGAAACGCCGTTGTTCTGTACCACGAGAATTGCATCTTCCCGGACGCTTCCCGGATAGCCCGGTAGTTCTTTCCATCCTCTGGACTTGTTCGACAAGTCCAGCACAAAAAAAGAATCCGATAACCTGGACGGACTTACCGACTTCCTGCCTCCAAACAAATATACCTTATTGTCCAGTAGTGCTCCTGCCGCGTTAGACAACGGAAAAGGAAGTGGCGGCCAATCTTCCGAAACATTCAGTTTGCCCTGCTGCATTGTGACAAGAAATACATCTTCGTAGCATTGGAAGAATCACGCCCTCCAATACACAAGATACCGTCAGAGAGTGTTATGGAAGCGCCATAAGCCAACGGCTTGGACAACACATCTTCATACAAAGCGAATCCGGCATTTTCAGAAAGGCATACCGCATTTCCTTCCCCATCGGCTATAATCGTCGGAAGTGCCGCCCTGCCAAGACAATTTGTCCGCCAAGTACTCCGGAAAAGAGTCCCAAAGTGTTGTGTTCCCTCATTAAAAACACTCTCGTTGCCCCACTTTATCTGCTCAGAATGAGAAGCATCTGCAGCTCTTAGGCTTTGCCCCCAAAACAAACAAAGGCATACCAATGCAACACAATTATTTACAATCCGTGTCATTTGTCATATTTTTATTGTGATTGACCCTTATTCTGTTCTCCTAACACTGCCCTATCATAAATCAGCTTCTTATAGACATAAAAGTGTTGCTCGATAGCATTTCTGTAGCCCATTTCATCCTTATTCTTGATAAAGTTCAATAAATCGGTGTGAGTTACAATCTTTCCCTTTTTCTCCAGTTCTATATTTATAGCTTCCACCCGTTCCCTCAAATTGGTTTTTACAAAGTTCATAACCGGATGAATGATGCTTTGGAACTGTACAATCGTCTTATTCCCCGTTATTTCGTATAGTTTTGAATGGAAAGTATATTCGCTGAGATTGGCATATTCGTTGTTCCCCAATGCAACGCCTGCATTAACAATCTCTTCCAGTTCCATAATATCCTGCTCTTTAATATTATGAAATATGTCACTACTGATTCCTATCTCCAAGGCAACCCTAAATCCCAAAAGATCGAGAAGTGATTCCTGGCTCATAATACGGGGAGTCAACCACTCTCTTCATTCCCCCTCAAGATGAAAGGCTCAGTTAATATCATTCCACGACGTGTACGGCTTTCAATCATTCCCATCATTTTCAGACGGCTAAGAGCTTCCCGAAGAACACTACGAGCTACCCCCAACGCTGACGACAACTCAATTTCGTTAGGGATAGAATCACCCACTTTCAAGTCCTGACTTCTGAAATAATTCAATAACTTGTCTTCCACTTGGTCTACCAAAGTAATCGACTGCCCATCAATTTTTAAGTTTTCCATATATTAAATCGTGTTATTATTAGTCCTATTAGTATTATTTGTCAGACAAATAAATGGATATTTTTTAATAAAAGCAACATATAAAGAATATATTATTACTTCTTTTATATTTATTAACTTTTAAAGTGTTGCATTTTTGTAAATTTACTATTCACGATGTAATGTATAATTTCGGCTATATTACATATGCGAACAAACAATAAAGAAAAAACAGAAAAAGGGGAAAAACAAATATAAGTGCAGCTTAAAAAATAGTTTAGAAGAATTATTAATACCTGAGAATGAATGTTCTTAAAAAAGAAAAAAGACTGAATAACTAAGTATTCAGCCTTTTATAAAGAGCGGCAAGCGAGACTCGAACTCGTGACCCTCAGCTTGGGAAGCTGATGCTCTACCAACTGAGCTACTGCCGCATAAACATTTCCAAGGTCATGCCTTAAAAACGGTGGCAAAGTTAATAAATTACTTCCTAAAAAAACAAACGTTTCGTCAAATATTTCTTATTTTTGCTCGGGAAAACAAAGATATTCTTTCAAAATACAGACTAAATACCAATGAAACGAATCATACTCATCACCGGAGGAGCACGTTCCGGCAAAAGCACCTATGCGGAAAAGCTGGCACTCGAGCTCTCTCCCACTCCCGTTTATCTTGCCACGGCACGCATCTGGACGAAGAATTCAGCCAGAGGGTAATCCAGCATCAGGAACGCCGGGGACCGGAATGGACAAACATCGAAGAGGAGAAAGAACTCAGCCGCCACCGGCTGGAGGGGCGGGTCGTCCTGATAGACTGCATCACCCTGTGGTGTACCAATTTCTTCTTCGACCTCGAGTCTGATACCGACCGGGCACTTGCCGCTGCCAAGGCGGAATTCGACCGCTTCACGGCACAAGACGCAACCTTCATCTTTGTAACCAATGAAATAGGTATGGGAGGAACTTCCGAGAACGAACTGCAACGAAAGTTCACGGACATGCAAGGCTGGATGAACCAATATGTAGCCGCCCGTGCCGACGAAGTGATACTGATGGTATCCGGCATCCCACTTACCGTAAAAAACACTCATTCATAAAACAACAAACAATTAAAATTCAACAGACTGATGAAAACATTTCATATCACCCGTCCGGACGAGTCAATCCGTCCCGCATTGATTGACAAAATCAACAACCTGACCAAACCCAAAGGCTCATTGGGCATTTTAGAAGAACTGGCACTCCAAATCGGACTCATACAACAGACATTATCCCCTGCCTTGAAACATCCGCAAAACATTATCTTCGCCGCCGACCACGGCATTGTAGAAGAAGGTGTCAGTCTGTCTCCAAAGGAAATCACCTGGCAGCAAATCAGCAACTTCCTTCATGGAGGGGCAGGTGTCAATTTCCTCTGCCGGCAGCACGGCTTTACCCTGAAGATTGTAGATGCAGGAGTAGACTACGACCTCCCCTACGAGAAAGGCATCATCAATATGAAAGTGCGCAAAAGCACCCGGAGTTATCTGCACGAGGCAGCCATGACGGAAGAGGAAATGGAGATGTGCCTGGAACGGGGTGCCGAGGTGGTGCGCCAATGCCATGAAGAAGGCAGTAATGTCCTCAGCTTCGGTGAAATGGGTATCGGAAACACCTCTTCATCCTCCCTGTGGATGACCTGCTTCACCGGTATTCCTCTGGAACAATGTGTCGGCGCAGGCAGCGGACTCGACAGCGCGGGCATCCGCCACAAATACGAAGTGTTGAAGCAGTCTATGGAGAACTACAAGGGCGACGGTTCTCCCCGAGACATCATCCGCTACTTTGGCGGACTGGAAATGGTGATGGCCATAGGCGCCATGCTGCAAGCTGCCGAGCTGAGGATGATTATCCTTGTAGACGGATTCATCATGACCAACTGCCTGCTTGCCGCCGCCAGGCTCTATCCGGAAGTGACGGATTACGCCATCTTCGGACACTGCGGAGACGAGTCGGGCCACAAACTGGTGCTCGACGCCCTGCATGCCGTCGCTGCTGAATCTGGGGCTGCGTTTGGGAGAAGGAACGGGGGCCATCTGTGCATATCCCATTGTCGACTCGGCCGTGCGGATGCTCAATGAAATGGATAACTTTGCACATGCCTCCATCACTAAATACTTTAACATGAACAATGTCTTGGCTGCATTCATAATGCTCACCCGACTGCCCTTCTGGAAAATCAAGGAAGTGCCGGCAGAGTGTTTCAAGCATGTGGTTCCCTATTGGCCGCTTGTAGGCTGGCTGACGGGAGGCGTGATGGCAGCAGTGCTGTGGCTTGCCGGACAGATTATGCCGGTGTCATTGGCATGGATTCTTGCCTCATCGCACGCCTGCTTGTCACCGGTTGCCTGCACGAAGACGGGCTGGCGGACTTCCTTGACGGCTTTGGCGGCGGCACCACCCGGGAACGGACTCTTGCCATCATGAAGGACTCCCACATCGGAAGCTACGGTGTCATCGGATTGATATGCTATTTCCTGCTGTTGCTCCAACTTCATCACCTGCACTGGGACTTCTCTGCATCCTTGTGCTCTGCGGTGACTGCTGGTCCAAGTTCTGTGCCTCCCAGATTGTCAACTATCTGCTATGCCCGGAAAGAGGAAGACAGCAAAAGCAAAGACCGTCTACAACCGCATGAGCTGGCACGAGTTACTGGCCGGATTTCTTTGCGGCCTGTTTCCTTTCGTACTGCTGCTGCCTATAAAGCTGTGGATTGCCACCCTCTTCCCACTGCTCACCTTCTTCCTGCTCTACCGATTGATGAAGCGGCGCCTACAAGGATATACGGGTGACTGCTGCGGGGCCACTTTCCTGCTATGCGAACTGTCCTTCTACTTGGGAAGCCTTATTCTAATTATAAATTAACAACTGAAAATTAAAGATGGAAGTAATACTCATTCGACACACTTCGGTAGATGTTCCTCCGGGGATGTGCTACGGTCAGACCGATGTTCCCCTGAAACCTACTTTTGAAACGGAAGCCGCCGTAACAGCAGAAAACCTGAAGACATACCTTCCGTTCGACCACGTCTACACCAGTCCCCTAACCCGCTGCGTGCGCCTCGCCACCTATTGCGGCTATCCCGATGCAGAACGGGACAAACGGATTATGGAAATCAATTTTGGCGACTGGGAGATGAAGCCGTTCGAGCAGAATGAGGACCCGCGCTGCAGGAATGTATGCCGACTACATAAACGTGGCAGCTACCGGTGGAGAATCTTTTGCTATGCAATACGGCGTGTCAGCCAGTTTTTGGACGAATTAAAGAAGAAGCCCTATACACGCGTTGCCATCTTCGCACACGGAGGCGTATTAATCTGCGCACAACTCTATGCCGGAATCCTTAAAGCCGAAGAAGCCTTCGACGCATTGACGCCCTACGGCGGCATCGTCCGCATCAATCTCGACAAGGAATAGTGAACGAAATAGTAGGGCCTTCCTCCGCTTCGGTTTGCACCTTGTAGATACCTCCAAAATAATGAATAAAATGGGCATTGATTTCATGGCGAATCAAGCTCGTTTTATTCTCAAAATGTACCTTTGCAAACGGGGCGTTGACCACGTCGAAATAAAGGAGCGGTTTACTCCGGTCGCGTCTGATGCGGATAATCGCCTCATAACGGGAAGTGTCATTCTCTGACGGAGTCAGCAGGCTGACAAGCAATGTATCGAACCACCTCCGGTCCGTCCTTGCAAGCTGTTCCTTGAGATCGGTCTGCAGGCTGACAGACACAGTGCTCTCCCCACGACCGTTCACTTTATCCAGCACCTCACTGCACAACTGAATAACGTCACACTCCTCGTCCTCATACTGAATCTTGCCGGACTCCAAGCGGGACAACTCCAGAATGCTGTTGACATAATTCAGCAGACTTTCCGCATTGGTCTGAATCATCTGTCCGTACTCCTTCTTAGTCTCTTTATCCAGCTCCTCTTTCCCGATCAGCAATTCGGCAAAGCCACCACCACATTCAGCGGGGTACGTATATCATGGCTGATTTCCGATTTCAGACGCTCCTTCGCGATGTTGTCCGTCTCTGCCTGCAAGGCGGCTTCAGCCGTCTTCTTCTCTACGACAGCAATCTTTCCGGAGACATAGCGCGTATACAGATAGAAAAGCAGCATCAGCAGCAGGCAGACACCCAGGAATATAAATCCTATACGGTAATTCATGTCCTGAATCTTCTGCTTCTCCAGCAACAGCTCGTCAATGTGGTAAATCTCCTTCACCTGCTTCAACTGGTTGGCCGAGAAGGCATTGTTCAGCGAATCCTGCTTGCGTATGAGGTAGCGCCGGGTCTCGATGGCCCCGTCAATGTCCCCCTTGTCATATTGCGTACTCGCCTTGTAGTTTATCAAAGTGGCAAAGGTGGAGACGTAGTTGTTCAGTACCGTAGGGGTCACCTCGTCTATCAATGCGATGCTTTTGTCATACTCATCGGTCTTGGCATAATATTGAAGCTGTATCAACTGGACATTCAGCCAGAAGACGGGATCTACATGCGGCTCAAGCAGTTTCTTTACTTTCTCGATATGCTCGTGCGCCACTGTAAAGTTCTTCTGGTTCATGTAGTGCAGGATATACTTCACTTCGCAGTCAATCTCGAAATTGCTCCAGTTCTTCCGTGTCTCGGGTTCTTTGGAAATGACCGCCTGCAACGTCGTGTCCATTTCATGCAAATAGGGCAGCTTCAGGCTGTCTTTACCGCCATTGCCGTATACCTGGGCAATACGCGACAGTATATCCACCTTCAGGCTGGCCTTTGTCTGGGGAGAGAAATTCCGGTAAGCCTCCAAGAAAGAGTCCAGTGCCTCATTCGGGCGGCTGGACACTCCGTAGGCACATCCCAAGCTGTTATACGCCGCTATCATCCCATTATTGCTATGGTGGAGTTTTGATTCCTCCAACGTCTCCTTAGCCACATACACCGCTTTCTCTATCTGTCTCTTGGAAGCCAGGGCGCGGCTGACGGCAGCCTTCTGCTCCAGATAATAATCGTAAGTGCCTACCTGGGGGACAAAATCCTTCAGCACATCCACCAATACGACAGACTGTCCGGGTCGTGTTTCTTGTCATAACATGCCGCCAGATAGTAAGCGCCCATATTCTCATAGAAAGCGTTCTTCTGCCGCCGCGCCTCCTCGTACAGACGGGTGGAAAAAGTCATGTTATAAGGAGCATACTGGTGCTTGTAGGCCATGTCACGGAGATACGTCAGCCGGACAAGGGTGGCCGGCAGAGTATCGGCAACCTTCAGGATGCTGTCTTGATACCGGGCAGCCCCCGTGTCTTCTGCCAGCAGCGGACAGATATATCCGCAAAACAAAACGTGGATGAGAATCAGTATTCGTTTCATTGCGCCGTTCCTCCGTGTAATGCGGGATTATACTTCAAAGGATGCGTAAAACAGAAACGCGCGCCACGGGTATACCCACTGTCCACCCACAGCTTGCCGTTCATATATTTCACAATCAGTTGGCAGATGGAAAGGCCCAGTCCGCTTCCCTGCACAAAATCATTCAGCTTTTCAAAGCGTTCAAAAATCAAGTGCTGCTTCTCCGGTGGAATGCCGCATCCGGTATCCGTCACGGAGAAAAGTGCCGTATCGACATCGGCCATCTTCAGTTCCAGCACGATGGAGCCTTGCTCCGTAAACTTGGTGGCATTCACCAGCAGGTTTATCAAGACTTGGCGGAGGCGCGCATCGTCCGTATCCAGCATCAGGACGGACAAATCCGTGTCAAAACGCATTTCAACCTCCAGCTTGCGCGAGGCCATCACGGTCTCCACGACCTCATTACACAACTTCACGGCATCATGCGTACGGATGTTGAAGGTTATATTGTCATTCTCGAAATCCGAGAAATCCAGAATGTCATTGATAAGTTTTAGCAACTGAAAGGAATTCACCTTGATAATTTCGGAGAACTCCCGGCGCGATTCGTCATCGAACGACTCGTCCTCATCCGTCAGTACCGCCGAGAATCCGACAATGGCATTCAGCGGCGTACGTACCTCATGGCTCATGTTCGAAAGAAACATATTCTTCCGTTGTATGGCTTGCACCGCTTTCTCCTTCATCGCCTCCTGCCGCATCTGGGAACGCTTCAAAACGGAATATCTTCTTCCAGCCCAGCACCAGGAGGAATATCAGAAACAGTACGGACACAGTGATGCCTGCCAGATAGAAACGCATGGATACAATGCGGTCGCGTTCGTTCTGGTAGGCCAGTTGGTCGGCCTGGAAACGGGTACAGAGCCGGTCTATCTCCTTGGGATAGTTCTTCTCGAACGAAGTCTTGATATACGAAAAGACCTTGCCGTACTGTCCGTAGGCTTCTTCCTTGTTTCCCATCTTCATCCAGTAAATCCGCTTTTTCGAGCAGAGCTTCCTTGTAGATGTTATGGTTTATCCGGGCATATTCGGTTTGAAGGAAATCATTGTAGGCGGTCAAGGCTGCTCATGCTCTCCGGTGGCCACCAGATAACGGGCATCTATAATCAGAAGGTATTGCCGTATCTCCGGAATCAGTTGCGTTTCAAGCTGGCCTATCTGTGCCAGACAATGGCTGGCGGCCTTCAAGTCACCCTTGAATAATTGGCAGGAAGCATTGGAGATGTGACGCATGGCCAGCTCCAGCGGAGAAAGCCGGTCTTCCGGATAGAGGTTCAGACGTGCAAGATAACGCGAGGCGCCGTTTACATTCCGTATGCGCAGGTTATAATCTATCAGTTCCACCAGTAGCATGCGAATATGCACATCCTCCCCGTCCATCCCATCCAGCAGTCTCAAAGACTCTTCGTAAGCGGCACCGGCTTCCCGGAGCCTGCCGGTATAGCTGTACACCTCTCCCATGCATTCAGCGCAAGGCCATTGCCGAAGGGGTAGGCAAGC
>ENA-OQAA01000719-OQAA01000719.1-human-gut-metagenome-genome-assembly--contig:-NODE-719-length-21176-cov-2.882085_pt1 | contig 21176 bp, 31 predicted proteins | sample MGYA00242489_ERZ504515 | MGnify/ENA primary metagenome ERZ504515 (study PRJEB26092, sample SAMD00036237) | human gut metagenome | host: Homo sapiens | study: EMG produced TPA metagenomics assembly of... | reverse complement strand
CCCGCTTTTGCGGAAGGACTGGAGATCCGCGCCGCCCAGCTCCACAACGACGCCGGCATGGTGGGTGCAGTCTACTATTTCCGCCAGTCGCGGGGCGAGATCTGAAAGGGGAAGAGACGATGAAAAAACATATCCTTTGTCTGGGCGATTCCAACACCCATGGCTACTGCGCCGACCCGGCGGACTGTGCCGACCACGGCATCCGCTTCAATGAGGACGAGCGCTGGACCTGCCGCCTGCAGACGGCGCTTGGCAGCGACTATCTCGTGACGGAAGAGGGCCTTTCGGGCCGGACGACCGTTTTTGTAGACCCCATCCATGAGTCGATGGACGCTCTGAGCGTGGCTTATTCGCTCCTCAAGAGCCATGAAGTCATCGATCTGCTCATCATCATGCTGGGTACCAACGACGTCAAAGAGCGGTTCAACGCCAATGCCGCCTGCATCGGCGCGGGGATGGAACGGCTGATCCTCAAGGCCAAGAGCGTGGACTGCTGGGGTACCAAGCTCCCAACATCCTCGTCGTGGCCCCGCCCCGCATCGGCGATGGCTTCCATGATGCCGTCATGGGCGAGGGCTGTGTGAAAAAGTCGAAGGGCGTGGCTGAGCAGTTCCGTATCGTCACGGAACGTCAGAACGTCCATTTCCTCAATGCTGCCAACTGCGAGTTCAATCAGGTGGACTTCATGCATCTGACCCGTAAGGGCCACGCACAGCTGGCTGATCTGCTGGCAAAGAAAGTGCCGACGCTTTTATAATAGAATAACGAGCCGCCCTGGCTTCCTGTTACGGAAACCGGGGCGGTTTTGCGTACAAAATAGCAGAAAGCCCGCTTCTTCGGAAACGGGCCTTCTGCTGTTTTTGCATCTGAGTCGGAGTGGAAAATCAGCCTTTCACGCCGCCAAGAGCTATGCCGCGGACAATGAACTTGCTCAGCAGCAGATAGACGACGATGACGGGCAGGATGGCGATGGCTACCATCATGTAGACTTTGCCCATATCGAACTTGAGGAAGTCTGCACTGCGCAGCTGGGCAATGAGGATGGGCAGGGTCTTTTTGTCGGCGCTGTCCAGTACCAGAGCAGGAATGAAGTAGTTGTTCCAGCTGGCCACGAAGGAGAAAATGGCCTGTACGGCCAGTGCCGGCTTCATGATGGGAAGTACGATATGGTTGAAGGTGTAGAACTCGCCGGCCCCGTCGATGCGGGCCGCCTCCACGATCTCCATGGGGAGGGAAGCGTCCAGATACTGCTTCATGAAGAAGAACACGGTGGGTGCCGCGATGCTGGGGACGATCAGCGGGATAAAGCTGTTCTTCAGGCCCATCTTGGTGATCAGCTGCAGAAAGCCCAGTGCGGACACCTGTGTGGGCATGGTCATGATGAGCAGGATGATGGCGAAAGCGGCCTTTTTAAAGCGGAAGTTGTAGGCATAGATGCCGTAGGCCGTCAGGCCGAGAAGTAGACGCTGAGGGCTGCAGAGCAGGCCGACACGATAAGACTGTTGCGGATGCCGATGCCCACCGGGATGTTGGCGTCGGCCAGCACATTCTTGAAGTTGGTGAGCATCGACTTGCCGGGCAGCAGCGAGAAGCCCTTCTGGATCTCAAAGTGGGTGCGGGTGGAGTTGACGATCAGAATATAGAAGAAGAACAGGCACAGAAAGCTGATGAGCACCAGCACCAGATAACACCACGCACGGCGCGCGGACAGGACTGCTTTTTCGGATCGTGTTTTCGGAGCGTGTGCCATATTCACTTACCCCCTTTTGCTGCCTTGGCAGCAACCTTTTTTGCAGCTTTCAGCTCGTTGTGCTGGGCTTTGGTCAGGCCGTCGTCCTCCTTGGTGAGGGAAAAGTAGACCACGACGCACAGCACGGCGCACACCAGGAACAGGACCACGGAAACGGCACCGGCCATGCCGTAGTTCTTGCTGAACAGGTGATTGTTCAGATACATGATCATGGTGGTGGAGGTGCGGTTCGGTCCACCCTTGCCGTTGGTCAAAATCTGCGGCACATCAAACATCTGCAGGCCGCCGATCATGGAGGTGATCATCACATACACCAGAATGGGGCGGATCAGCGGGATGGTGATCTTCCAGAACATCTGGTTCGGGGTGCAGCCGTCCAGTTCGGCGGCTTCGTACAGGGTGGGGTCCACACCCATAATGGCGGCCATCAGCATGATGGTGGTGTTGCCGAACCACATCAGGAAGTTCATCAGGCCTACCAGTGCGCGGTTGCCCCACACCGTGTTCAGAAAGCTGATGGGCTCCGTTGTCCAGCCCATGCTCATGAGCACGGCGTTCACCGGGCCATTGTCGGAGAACAGGGCAAAGAAGAGCATGGCGAAAGCGAGGCATGATGAGGTTTGGCATATAGATAACGGTCTTGAAAAAGGTCTGGCCCTTCAGCTTCAGCCGCAGGTCGGTGAACCATGCTGCCAGCAGCAGGGAGATGGCGATCTGCGGGATGAAGCCGATGATCCACAGGATCAGGGTGTTGCTGAAATACTTGGGCAGATCGGTGGAAAACAGGGTGATGTAGTTTTTCAGGCCCGCAAAACTGGGGCCGATGACTTTCAGGCCGCTGCGGTAATACTCAAAAAAGCTGTAATAAATGGTGGAGATCAGAGGGATCAGCTGAAATACCGCAAAGATGATGAAGAACGGCGCAATGAAGATATAGCCCCATTTTGCGTAGCTGATCGACCTTTCTTTTTCGTCTTTTCTCCCATAAGGATCGCCTCCTGTCGTGATTGGAAAGCAAAGGGGCGGGCGAGATGTGCCGCCCGCCCCTGTATTCACTTTTCCATAGGAACGAGTGGGTCAGCCGCTTATGCGGGCCATACCACATCGGTCAGTTCGGGGTACTTTTCCTGAACAGAGGTCTTGAAGTTTTCCTTGGCAGTGTCTTCGTCCACATTGCCGGTGAAGTAATCCTTGAACGCGGCCTGGAAGCTCTCAGTGATGCCCTGGTCGTAAGGACCTGCGTTGGACATATCGATCTTCTTGGCTGCCTCTGCGAACAGCGCGATATGGTTCTGGCCGCCCAGGAAGTCGGACTTGTAATCGCTGTTGGCGATCTCTTCCATAGCTTTCTCGTTGTTGGTGTAATCCTCGGTATCCAGAGTGATCTGCTTCATGATAGCTTCGTCGCAGGTCAGCTTCTGCATGACATCGCGGATCAGCTCAATGTTGTCGCTGCCGGCCGCGCCGCAGATCCAGGTGCCGCCCCAGTAGTAGGGCTGAGGCCTTCGCACACGGCGTAGTCGCCGTAGATGCCGTTGCCCACCTGCGGCTTTTCGCCGTCAGCCACGGGCGTTGCCAGCGAGTTGCCCAGCAGGGTGAAGTTGATGCCCCAGGTGGAGTAGAAGAAGCCGAATACCTTACCGGTGGGACCCTGATCTGCTGCCCACTGGCTGTCCCACAGGCTGGACTTGTTGTTGTAGCCCTTATCGGTGTATTCCTTGGTCTGGTCGACCCACTTCATCATGTTCTCGTCCACATTGATCGTGGTTCCGTCCACCCAAGGAGCTGCAATGTTGTTGGAGAAGGTGCGGAAGGAATCGTCGAAGCCGGACAGCATCTTGTAGCCCTTGGCATAAGCCTGAGCGGCCACATCGTTGAACTTATCCCAGTCGGACAGATAGCTCTGTACCTCGGTGGGGTCATCGGTACCCAGCACGTCCTTGGCGATACTGCGGCGGTAAGCGAACAGGCCGGGAGTTGCCTGCCAGGTGGTGCCGCGCTGGCTGCCATCCACACTGACGATGTCCTTGGTATACTGATACTGCTGTGCCAGATCGGCATCGGTCAGGCCGATGTCCGCCTTGACATCCAGTGTATAATCGGAATCCACATACTTCAGGGCGTAATCCGCTTCTACCAAGAAGATGTCGATCTTGTCGTCATCGGCAGCAGATTCCTGATTCAGCAGACCTTCGTCCAGCTTGTTCTGATAGTTGTTGTTGTCGTTGGGGTTGATGGTCCACTTGACGATGGTGCCGTCCTTCAGGGTGGTGGTGGACTTATCGGCTGCGATTTCGGCAACTTCAGGGTAGTAATCGTTGAAGCGGCTCTGGAACTCATCGTTCCAGCACCAGATGTTCAGGGTCTTGCCGCCTGCTGCGGGAGCTTCGGATGCGGCTGCGGAAGAAGCGGTGGAGGATGCTGCTGTGCTGGTGGAAGAAGAGCCGCCGCATGCTGTGAGGGCTGCGCCAATAGTCACGACACCGGAAGCAAGCAGAAAATTACGACGAGAGATCTTTTTCATAAGGGTAAACCTCCTTCATGGTTTTCCATTTTCTTCAAAAAACTCCGCCATAGGAGTTCTGGTCCAAAATCAAAGGCTGCGGACTGACCTGCCCAACAGCAGCCTGCCGGAGACTCGGATCTGCTCCGGCAGTGTGACCCGCGGGTGCTCGATGAGTTCGATGAGCTTGTCCGCTGCGGTCTGGCCGAGAGCGGCTGTGTTCTGCTGGTAGGTCACCAGCGAGGGGTTGACCACCCGGGAAAGGTAGATGCCGTCGTATCCCATCACTGAGATGTCATCCGGGATGCTCAGCCCTGCTTCTGCCAGAGCGTTATAGCCGCCCAGTGCGGAGAAATCATCCGGGAAGATGATGCAGGTGGGCCGCTGCGGCAGTGCCAGCAGCGCCCGGGTCTCTTCTGCACAGCGCTCAACATCGTGATACACGCCGTCGCGGACGTACTCTTCCGGTATCTCCAGCCCCAGTTCTTCACAGGCTGATAAAAGCCGGCGATGCGGTTTTCAGTGACCGAGGTCTTTTCGCCGTGGATAAAAGCGATGCGCCGGTGTCCGCAGGCCCATGCCTGCTTGACCAGAGCTTTGAGACCCGCCACGTTGTCCGACAGGACTGCCATGCGGTTGTTGAACACATGTCGATGGTCACCACCGGAACATCACTGTTGACCAGCTCCACTACCTGTGGGTCGTAAAAGTTCACGCAGGCGATCACCACACCGTCCACACTGCGGTAATGGCAGTGCTCCAGGTAGGTCATGCTCCTGCCGCTGATGTTATGGTTGATAAAGGTGATGTCGTAGCCGCGCTTTTCTGCTTCTACCTTGAAGCTGTCCAGCACGGCGGAGAAGTATTCGTGAGTCAGGCCGCTTTGCCGTTCGTCAACGAACAGGACCCCCAAATTATAAGTACGGTTGGTTTTGAGGGCCCGGGCCGCTGCGTTGGGCAGATACCCCATGCGGCGAGCCGCTGCGCGGATGCGCTCTCTTGTTGCGGCGGCAATGTCAGGCTGATCGTTCAGAGCCTTGCTGACGGTTGCGACGGATACGCCGCATTCTTTTGCCAAATCTTTCAGAGATGGCATCGGCTGGCCTCCTTTCCGGGAAAGGATTCTTGGAATCGCTTCCTGTAAAGCCCTTAATCGTTTTCGCAAATTCAATATAGCGCATTCTGCACCAAAAATCAAGCGAAAAAGAAAAAGTTTTAACCATAACGCATTGATTTCGGCAGCTTGCTTGCTTTTTGAAGACCAAAATTGTGCATCTCGATTGGATTTCGTTACATTTCGGTTAAAATCGAAAAAGTTTCGCTGCTTTTTTCGGAGCCGGAAGGAACAGGACAGGCGGGAGAGGAAGACGGACGCGGACCGGACAGGTGTGCGGCACTGCGGATGTTTGTGATGAAATAATGCATATTTTTTGGAGAACTTTGGGCAGAATCTTGAAAAAGTACTTGCAATTTTTACACGGATAGGCTATGCTAAAAACAAAGAGACCGCTTCTTTCAAAAGCTCTCAATCGTTTTCGTGAGCAGGTTTTAAGGAGGAAGCGTTATGAGATTCGGACATTTTGACGACCAGAACAAAGAGTACGTCATCACCACCCCGCAGACCCCGCTGCCCTGGATCAACTACCTTGCAGTGAGGATTTTTTCAGTCTGGTTTCCAACACAGCCGGCGGCTACAGCTTTTACCGCGATGCGCGGCTGCGCCGGCTGACCCGTTACCGCTACAACAGCTCCCCGCTGGATATGGACGGCCACCATATCTATATCAAGGATGGCGATACGGTGTGGAACCCCGGCTGGCAGCCAACAAAGACCGAACTGGACAGTTACACCTGCCGCCATGGTCTGGGCTACACGATACTGGAGGGCAGAAAGAACGGCGTGACGGCACAGCAGGAGCTGTTTGTGCCCAAAGGCGATGCCTGTGAGCTGGACCGCCTGACCCTGCGCAACGACAGCGGCACGGAAAAAGAGCTGGATGTGTTCAGCTATGTGGAGTTCTGTCTGTGGGACGCTGTGGACGACAGCTCCAACTTCCAGCGCAATTTCTCCACCGGTGAAGTCGAGGTGGAGGGCAGCGCTGTCTATCATAAGACCGAATACCGTGAGCGCCGTGACCACTACGCTGTTTTCTGGGCCAACTGCCCCATCAGCAGCTTTGACACCTCCCGTGATGCATTCTGCGGCGTATATGCGGCCCGGCAGACCCGCCAGCCGCTTCGGGTCGAGGCCATTGCTCCGGCAGCATCGCCCATGGCTGGGCTCCTGTTGGTGCGCTGCACATCCATGTAAAGCTGGCCTCGGGAGAGTGCCGCAGCATCCTGTTCGGTCTGGGTTACATCGAGAACCCGCAGGAGGAAAAATTCGTCGCGCCGGGCGTCATCAACAAAGCCCGCGCCCACGCCATGATGGAGCGCTATGCCACCGACGCGCAGGTCCGATGCGGCCCGCGCTGCGCTGGCCGCCCACTGGAAAGACCTGCTCTCTACCTATCAGCTGCACTCCGGAGAGGAAAAGCTGGACCGCATGGTGAACATCTGGCACCAGTACCAGTGCATGGTCACCTTCAATATGAGCCGGAGCGCCAGCTATTACGAGAGCGGCATGGGCCGTGGCATGGGCTTCCGCGACAGCTGTCAGGATCTGCTGGGCTTTGTGCATATCATCCCCTCCCGTGCAAGAGCGCATTCTGGACATTGCGGCCACCCAGTTTGAGGATGGCAGTGCTTACCATCAGTATCAGCCGCTGACCAAAAAGGGAAACCGCGACATCGGCACTGGCTTCAACGACGACCCGCTGTGCTCATCGCCGGCGCTGCCGCCTACCTGCGGGAGACCGGAGACTGGAGCATCCTGGATGAGCAGGTGCCGTTCGATAATGACGAGTCCAAGGCCCAGCCGCTGCTGGAACATCTGCGCCGCAGCTTCAACTTCACCGTTACGCACCTTGGCCCCCACGGCCTGCCGCTCATTGGCCGCGCCGACTGGAACGACTGCCTGAACTTGAACTGCTTCTCCGAGACCCGGGTGAGAGCTTTCAGATCACCGGCCCCAGCGAGGGTCCGGTAGCCGAGAGCGTGTTCATCGCCGGTATGTTCGTCAAGTATGGCCGGGAGTACGCCGAACTGTGCGACCACTTGCATCTGGATGAGGAAGCGGCCGCTGCCCGCAAGAGCATTGAGGCCGTGGAGCAGGCCGCGCTGACGGCTGGCTGGGACGGAGCATGGTTCCGCCGCGCCTACGATGCCTTTGGCAAGCCGGTGGGCAGCAAAGAGTGTACGGAGGGCCAAATCTTTATCGAACCGCAGGGTATGTGTGTTATGGCCGGCATTGGCCGGGAGAGCGGTCAGGCTGCGCAGGCGTTGAAGAGCGTGGAAGAGCGGCTGGATACGAAATATGGCGTGGTGCTGCATCAGCGGCCTACACCAGCTATCAGCTCAATCTGGGCGAGATCTCCAGCTATCCTCCAGGATACAAAGAGAACGCCGGCATTTTCTGCCACAATAACCCGTGGATCAGCTGCGCTGAGGCCGTTTTGGGCCACGGCGATCGTGCCTTTGAGGTCTACCGCAAGACCTGCCCGGCCTACATTGAGGATATTTCGGAGATACACCGCACAGAGCCCTATGTCTACAGCCAGATGGTAGCCGGCAGGGATGCGCCCACCTTTGGCGAGGCCAAGAACAGCTGGCTGACCGGCACGGCGGCGTGGACGTTCTTCAATGTGAGCCAGTATATTCTGGGCATCCAGCCCACGCTGGACGGACTGAAGGTGGACCCCTGCATCCCGCACACCCTGTCCGGCTTCACTGTGACCCGCCGCTTCCGTGGGGCGACCTATCACATCACGGTGGACAATACCGCCGGAGTGCAGCATGGCGTCAAGAGCGTGACCGTGGACGGCAAGCCTCTGCAAGGCAGTGTTCTGCCGCTGGCAGCGGAGGGTGCCGAGGTGAACGTGCAGGTCGTCATGGGCTGAAAGCGATTTCGAACTTCTCCGTTGCATTTCGCACCAAAGTATGTTTCAATAAAAAGTAGCAAATGGAATGGAACGGAGAAGGGAGAGACTGCGGGATGCTGAAAATTGCTGTCGTCGAAGACCAGCAGGAAGTGCGGGACGAGCTGTGCCGGTTCATCCGGCAGTACGCCGCCGAGAACAGCCTGCAGGTCGAGGTGCTGCCCATCGAGGATGGGGCCGTCATCGCGGAGCACTACGAGCCGGGGTATGACATCATCTTTATGGATGTGGAGATGCCGGGACTGGACGGCTTCGGCGCGGCGGAGAAGATACGGGCCGTGGACGCAGACGCCGTGCTGGTGTTCGTGACCAACATGGCGCAGTACGCCATCAAGGGCTACGAGGTGGACGCACTGGACTATGTCCTCAAGCCGGTGAACTACTACCAGTTCTGCACCAAGCTCTCCCGGGCTGTCCAGCGGGTGCAGCGCCGCCGGGGCGGCAGGTCGTTTTACAGCTGGCCGGAGGCGGGATGCAGGTGCTCTCCACCGGCGACATCTACTATCTCGAGACCCATGACCGGCTGCTCTGGTATCACACCACCAAGGGTGAGTTTTCCGTCCGTGCCAGCCTCGCCAGCGCCGAAAAGCAGCTGGCGCAGTACCATTTCTCCCGCTGTAACCAGTGTTATCTGGTCAACCTGAAATATGTAAAGGCTGTGGAGAACGACTTTGTCCATGTCAACACCGACCACCTGGAGATCAGCCGCCGCCAGCGTGCGGCTTTCCTGACGGCGGTGGCGTCCTACATCGGAGGTGTGCTGTGAATCTTCTTGCACGCCATGTCATCTTCCGGGCATTGCTGCGGTGGACTGCTGCGGCGGCGTTCTGCGTCCCGCTCAAGCACCGGCCTCACGCCCGCCTGCGGGCGCTGGGGATGCTGCTGCCCCTGCTGGGCTGACCTATGTGCTCGACCCTCGGCCCAGAGCACCAGCCTCCACGAACTGCAATTCTCTCTGCTGACACTCTATGTCGCGTTTTTCGTTCTGCTGGGCATGATGATCTACGCCTGCGTTGAGATAGACAAAAAGAGTGCGCTCTACTGCGCCGTATGGAGCCTGCTGGCTCCCAGACCGCTTACGAGTGCTGGCATCTGGTGGAAGTATTCTTCGAGTGGCGGGGAACGCCCCTTGACCTCAGAAGCCTGCCGGTCATGCTGGCACAGCTGGCCGCTGGTGCATTCTTTTATTTTGTGATCTGCACCACCCTCTCCCGGAAGATGTCTTATAAAGGAGCGTATAACATCGGCCCGCGCCAGCTGACCAGCGCCTTTTTCATCGGGATCCTCTTCATGTTCCAGGCTGCGCTGCTGAGCGGCGGGCAGGTGGTGGTGCTGGATCGCAGTCTCGTCATGACGATGTTTGTCGGGCAGTTTTACTTCCTGACCCTGCTCTACTTCCAGACCGAGGTGTTCAAGCTCTCGGCCATGCAGAAGGAGATGGACACCCTCAACCTTTTATATGAGCGCCAGCGGGAGCAGTATCAGGTGGCGCGGCAGAACGTCCAGATCATCAACAAGCGCTGCCACGAGCTGAAGCTTCAGATCGCCGCGCTCCGCCAGATGTCGGGCGCCCCGGCAGACCCGGAGCTGAAAGCCCACATCGACGAGGCCGAAAAGGCCGCTCAGCTCTACGACGCCAGCCGAAACACCGGCAATGAGGTGCTGGACGTGGTGCTCACGGAAAAGAGCCTGCTCTGCGAGTCCCGCCGCATCCAGCTCAACGCGGTGACGGACGGCAGCTGTCTGAGCTTTTTTGAGGCCAGCGACCTCTACGCCCTTTTTGCCAATATGCTGGACCACGCCATTGAAAGTGCAGTGAAGGTGCCGGAACCGGAGCGCCGCTGCATCGACCTGCTGGTCTGCACCCGGCAGAGCTTCGTGGTGGTGAACGTCATCAGCCCCGACCGCCCGGCGGAGTCTGCCGACACCCGTGCCGCCCACTACGCCGTCAAAGTGACCAACCGCATCGTTCAGAAGTATAAAGGTACCCTGACCACAGAGAGCCAGAACGGGTTCTTTGCGGTGAAAATCATTTTTCCGAGCGCCCTCTCAGTCAAAGCCTGATGGCTTTGCCAGCTCCCCCAGAGGGGGAGCCACTGGCGTACCGGTAAGGCCCACGCTGGACGAACAAAGCTTTTATTATCGTAAAATGCAGTGCCCTGCTATAGAGATTCACAGCAGCTTGACAAGGATGCTTGTTCCGAAGCCGCTGCCCTCTGCAGCAGGGCACTATCTTTTACGTCAGAGTAAACTTTCGGCGTCTGGCAGAAAGCTGTCCGATATGCCAATGGCTCTCCCTTTGGGAGCAACGGCGACGACCGCCGCCAGCGGCGGAAACAGGGAGGAGCTGTTGGGGCAGCGGCCAGCAAGACGCAAGCGAAGCGTGGCGGATGCTGGGAGCCGCAACCCGGTCTTGGCGCGTAAGCGCCTGAGAGGCAAGGCCGCTGACAAGGAGCAGTCACCGCGGGTGACGGAGATGGTTGTATCCAACTGTTTGTGAGAGATGCACAAATATATCAGCTTTGATTTGTGAGAGCAAAACCGAATATCCACACCATTCGACCGATTATCGCAACGGTCTTGCGAAAGAAAAAAGTCTTTGATAAAATAATAGCGAAAGACAGAAAAAACGACCGCACAACAGAGAAAACGCTACAGATACACGGGAGGAAAACGAATGCGAAGCATCGCCAAGCTCATGCAGGACTGGCAGTTCACCGGGCCGGACGGCAAGACCACTCTGGTGGAGCTGCCCCACACTTGGAACGCAAAAGACGGCCAGGACGGCGGCAACGATTACTGGCGCGGCACCTGCACCTACAGCACCGCCTTTGCCGCTCCGGCGTTCGACGCAGCTTCGCAGGAAGTCTGGCTGCAGTTCGAGGGCGTCAATTCCAGCGCCAAAGTTCTGCTGAACGGCAGGAACATCTGCACCCACGACGGCGGCTACTCCACCTTCCGTGTCCATGTCTCCGATCTGCTGGCAAAGGACAACCAGCTCACCGTCGAGGTGGACAACAGCATCAACGACCGCGTCTATCCCCAGAAGGCCGACTTACATTCTACGGCGGCATCTACCGCGACATCAGCCTGATGGTGGTCAGCAAGAACCACATCGCTCTGGGCCACTTCGGCGACACCGGCGTCAAGATCACCCCCGCCCTCAAGGACGGCAAGGCTGACATCCGGGTCGAGACCCTCGTGGAAGGCGAGGGCGCTGTCTCCGTCGAGCTGCAGGACGCAGCCGGCAGCATCGTGGCCAGGGCTGAGGGCGCAGACGCTCAGCTCCACCTGGACGCTCCCCACCTCTGGGACGGCGTGAAGGACCCCTACCTCTACACCTGTGTCGTCCGCCTGAGCAGCGACGGCACCGTGGTGGACGAAGTTTCCACCCGCGTGGGTCTGCGCACCTTCTCGGTGGACGCCAAGAAGGGCTTCTTCCTCAATGGCCGTCCCTATCCGCTCCACGCGTCTCCCGCCATCAGGACCGCAAGGGCGTGGGCAACGCCATCACCCGCGAGATGCACGACGAGGATATGGCCTCATCCGGGAGCTGGGTGCCAACACCGTCCGGCTGGCCCACTACCAGCACGACCAGTACTTCTACGACCTCTGTGACCAGTACGGCATGGTGGTCTGGGCTGAGATCCCCTACATCTCCGAGCACCTGCCCAATGGCCGCGCCAACACCATCAGCCAGATGAAGGAGCTCATCTGCCAGAACTACAACCACCCCTGCATCGTCTGCTGGGGCGTCTCCAATGAGATCACCATCTCCACCAGGACAAGGCCGATATGCTCGACAATCACCGCGAGCTGAACGACCTGTGCCACAAGATGGACTCCACCCGCCTGACCACGCTGGCCTGCTACGCCATGTGCGGCCCCTTCAACCGGTGGCCCACATCACCGACCTCGTCAGCTGGAACCTCTACCTCGGCTGGTATGTGCCGGGCCTGTTCCTGAACGACCTGTGGATGGACTTCTTCCATCTGGTCTACCCGGGCCGTCCTCTGGGCTTCTCCGAGTACGGTGCCGAGGGTATGCCGAACCTCCACAGCTCGAAGCCCCGCCGCGGCGACCACACCGAAGAGTATCAGGCAAAGTATCACGAGTACATGCTCCGCTGCTTCGACCGGCATAAGTGGATGTGGGCGACCCACGTCTGGAATATGTTCGACTTTGCAGCCGACGCCCGCGACCAGGGCGGCGAGCCGGGCATGAATCATAAGGCCTCGTCACCTTCGACCGGAAGACCCGGAAGGACAGCTTCTACCTCTACAAGGCATGGTGGAGCGACGAGAACTTTGTCCACATCTGCTCCAAGCGGTTCACCGACCGCACGGAGAGCGAGATGGAAGTGAAAGTCTACTCCAACCAGAAATCCGTCGCCCTCTACGTCAACGGCGAGAAGGCCGGCGAGCAGACCGGCGAGCACGTCTTCAGCTTCCGTGTGCCGCTGACCGGCGAGATCGAAGTCAGGGCTGTGGCCGGTGACTGCACCGACACCGCTTCCTTCCGTCATGTGGACACCCCGAATCCCAGCTACAAGCTGGTCAAGACCAAGTCCAAGAGTGCAAACTGGGTCTGATCTGTGAAACATTCCGCCGACCGGCGGTTGTTATAGAAAAAAGGAGGAGAATCTGTGAAAAACACCAAACCGAAAGTACGGCTGTGGTCTGTTCTCACCGGCCTGACGGCTATCCTGACCGTCGCTGCATCGTGGGCAACATCATCGCAAACCAGTACGCTACCACCCTCAACGTCGCTCTGAATGCATCTACCTATAAGATCATCCACGGCGAGAATACCGGCGATACCGAATACTTCAAGAAGGGCTTTGCTTCCGATGAGGAGCGCGAGGCTTACGAGGCCGAACTGTGCGCGACGGTCGAGGCCGAGGGCGCAGCTCTGCTGAAGAACGAGAACAATGCCCTGCCTCTGGCCAGCGGCGCTAAGGTCAGCCTGTTCGGCCACGGCTCTGTGGACCTGATGTACGGCGGCACCGGCTCCGGCTCTGTCGATACCAGCAAGGCTCCCAACCTCAAGCAGGCTCTGGAAGCTCAGGCATCACCATCAACCAGACCCTGTGGGACCTGTACAGCTCTGACTCCATGATGAGCAAGTACAGCCGCATGACCCCCGCTTCCATCTCCGATACTCTGGAGGCGAACACCCAGTACGCTGTCAACGAGGCTCCCTGGAGCGCTCTGTCCAGCGCTGAGTCCAGCTTTGCTGAGTACGGCGACGCTGCGATCGTGGTCCTCTCCCGCTCCGGCGGTGAGGGCGCAGACCTTCCCAGCGGCGAGAATGGCACCAGCGACAGCTGGATCTCCGGTCAGGAGGGCGACGGCAACTACCTCGCTCTGTCTGCTGAAGAGATCGAGCTGCTCCAGAACCTGAAGGCTCTGAAGGACAACGGTACCTTCAAGAACATCATCGTCCTCATCAACAGCTCCAACGCCATCGAGCTGGACTTCCTCAACCCCGAGATCTGCGGTGAGGACTACGGCATCGACGCTGCTATGTGGATCGGCGACGTGGGCCAGACCGGTATCAACGGTGTGGGCCAGCTGCTGTCCGGCGCTGTCACTCCCTCCGGCTCTCTGGTCGATACCTATCTGTACGACAACATGGCAAACCCCGCTATGTACAACTTCTACACCCAGGCTTACCCCAACGCAGCAGAGTACAACCTGCTGACCGAGGGTGCTGACGTGCAGGGGATGTACAGTGTCTACCAGGAAGGCATCTACCTGGGCTACCGTTACTTCGAGACCCGTTACGAGGATGTCGTCATGGGTACCGCCAAGGCTGGCGATTACAACTGGGCGACCACCGTTGCTTACCCCTTCGGTTACGGCGACAGCTACACCACCTTCGCATACTCCAACTTCAACGTGACCGAGTCTGACGATGCCTTCACCGTCACCCTGAAGGTCACCAACACCGGCAAGACCTTCTCCGGCAAGGAGACCGTCCAGATCTACTTCCAGTCTCCCTACACCGCTTACGACAAGGCAAACGGCATCGAGAAGGCTGCTGCTGAGCTGTGCGGCTTCGCAAAGACCGACGTGCTGGCTCCCGGCGCTTCTGAGGACGTGACCATCACTGTCCCGAAGAGCGAGCTGCGCACCTACGACGCGAACAACGCCAAGACCTACATCGTGGACGCTGGTGACTACTACTTCACCGCTGCCACCGATTCCCACAACGCAGTCAACAACATCCTGGCTGCCAAGGGCTACACCGTCGAGAACACCAATGGCCGCATGACCGAGAACGGCAGCACCGACCTCGTCTGGAAGTGGACCAACGACACCCTCGACACCACCACCTTCTCCACCGGCGCAAATGGCACCGCCATCACCAACCTGTTTGACGAGTCCGACCCCAACAAGAGCAGCGATGCTCCCGGCAGTGTGACCTGGATGAGCCGCTCCGACTGGACCGGCACCATCCCCACCGCTCCCGCACAGCTGACCGCCAACGAGACTCTGGCTGCAAGCCTCGCCTTCACCCAGTACGACGGCTCTGAGGCCAACAGCGTCGAGATGCCCACTCTGGGCGCCAAGAACGGCCTGACCCTCGCTTCCATGATCGGCAAGGACTTCGATGATCCCGAGTGGGATACCCTGCTGGACCAGCTGACCTACAGCGAGATGGTCCAGACCATCACCCTCGGCTTCCACAACACCGCAGCCGCTGCCTCCATCGGCAAGACTGCTACCAAGGACGAGAACGGCCCTCAGGGTCTGACCGCTGCCCTGACCGGTGGTGCATCCGCAATGTGCTACACCTCCGAGGACGTCATGGCTGCTACCTTCAATGTTGACCTCATCAACGAGGTCGGCAAGTGCATCGGCGAGGACTGCCTGGCCATGGGTTACTCCGGCCTGTACGGCCCCGGCATCAATATGCACCGCACCGCTTACTCCGGTCGTAACTTCGAGTACTACTCTGAGGACCGTTCGTGGCTGGCACCATCTGCGCTGCTGAGGTGCAGGGCATCCAGTCCAAGGGCGTCTACGTCTACCTGAAGCACGTCGCCCTGAACGACTCCGAGACCAGCCGCCGCGGTGTCAACACCTGGCTGAACGAGCAGACCGCCCGTGAGATCTATCTGGAAGTCGCTGACAAGGCCATCACCGATGGCGGCGCCTGGAGCGTCATGACCGGCTTCAACCGCTGGGGTGCTACCTGGTGCGGCGCGAACGCCAACCTGCTGACCGGCTTCCTGCGCGGCGAGCTGGGGATGCGCGGCATGTGCATCACCGACTTCTCCGGTTCCAGCCAGTACATGGACCTGGTGGACGGCCTCATCGCCGGCTCCGACATCTGGGACAGCCCGATGCCCAAGATCCACACCACCAAGGCTGCAAACTATGAGAACGATGCTTACATCGTCACTCAGATGCGCAATGCGATGCACCACATCCTCTACACCGTGGTCAACTCCAACGCCATGAACGGCTGGGCTTCCACCGATACCCTGAAGACCATCACCCCGTGGTGGCAGACCGCCATCTATGCGCTCATCGCAGTGCTGGCCGTCCTGACCATCCTGTGCGCATGGCAGCTGAGCAAGGCCCTCAAGGCGAAGAAGAGCATGGTCGATACCGCTCCCGCAGCTGACCAGAAGTAATTCCGGCGCAGATTTCCGCAACTGTTAAGAACAAATGGCAGCCTGTCCCCCAGAACGGCGGGCAGGCTGCCGTTTTTTATAAGAAAAAAGGAGACACCGCAAATGGGTGAACAAACCGCAAAGGCGCCGGGCCTGAACCGCGCCAAGACCTACCAGCTGGTGCTGTTCCCGCTGAACAACGGCGCAACGAACGTGTACTATGTGCTGGTGCTTTCCTACATCGCCACCTTCGGCAGCAAGGTGCTGGCCCTGTCCATGATCTTCGCTTCGGTCATGGTCACCGGTATGCGCCTGTTCGACGCCATCACCGACCCATCATCGGCGCCCTGATGGACCGCACCAACGGCAAGTTCGGCAAGTTCCGGCCCTTCATGGTCATCGGCAACCTCATCATGGCAGCAGCATCCTCGTGCTGTACTGCCTGACCCCGCTCATCCCCGCCAGCTCGATGGGCCTGCGCTATGCGGCTTTCGTGGCTCTGTACGCAGTCTGGGTCATCGGCTACACCTTCCAGACCAGCTGCACCCGTTCCGGCCAGACCGTTCTGACCAACGACCCCAAGCAGCGCCCCCTGTTCACCATTTTCAACACCGTCGGCTCTCTGCTGGGCATGGGTGCGATGCAGTTCTTCGCCCCCATCCTCGCCAAGAACTATGAGGGCGGCTACGCCTCTGCCGGTTTCTTCCGCACCCTGGCTCCTGTGGGCATCGTCATCTCCATCCTCCTCACCATTCTGGCCATCATCGGCATCTGGGAGAAGGACCAGCCCAAGTACTTCGGCATCGGCGGCGAGGTCAGCGAGAAGGTCAAGCTGCACGAGTACGTCCAGATCATCAAGAACAATAACCCCATGCAGCGTCTGATGGTGGCTGGTGCCGGCTGCAAGCTGGCTCTCTCCATCGCCACCAACACCACCGTCCTGTGTATGCTGTACGGCTGCATGATGGGCAACTATGACGGCCTGTACCTGCCCATGATGGTGCTGGGCTATGTCTTCAGCGTGCCCTTCTTCCTGCTCACCGTCCGCACCAGCCAGAAGGAGGGCCAGAAGGCCAGCCTGATGAAGTACGTCAGCGTGGCATTCATCTGCTACATCGGCGTGCTGGTGCTGCTGCTGCTCTGGGGCCGCAGCGACGCCTTCACCCTGTCCATCATGGGTGACAACGGCCTGTCCATCAACCTCTACACCATCCTCTTCATCGCATTCTTCGGCATCGGCTACGGCGCATACTACGCCACCGCCGATATGCCCATCCCCATGGTCGCCGACTGCTCCGACTACGAGACTTACCGCAGCGGCAACTACATCCCCGGCATCATGGGTACGCTGTTCAGCCTGGTGGATAAGCTGGTGTCCAGCCTGTCCGCTACCGTCGTCGGCATCGCTGTGAGCTTCATCGGCCTCGAGAGCCTGCCCACCCAGTACGACTCCTACACCCCCGGTATGAACTGGGTGGTCATCGTGCTGTTCTGCATCATCCCGATGGTGGCCTGGGCCGCTACCCTTATCGCCATGAAGGGCTACACCCTGACCGGCGAGAAGATGAAGGAGATCCAGGCTGTCAACGCCTGCCGCCGCGACGCTGTGGCAAACGGCATGAAGCTGGAAGAGGCTATGACCAAGTGGCAGAGCATGGACCAGCTGCCCGCCGAGTACCGCAGCTGAGCCTGTAAAGAGGAAGAACATGGAACAGAATGTACTGAACACTGACCTGACCGGCAAGGTGGCCGTCGTCACGGGCGCAAGCGGCACCCTGTGCTCCATTTTCGCCAAGGCGCTGGCCCGGGCGGGCGCAAAAGTCGCCCTGCTGGGCCGCAATATGGAGAAGCTCAAGGCTCTGGCCGACGAGATCGAGGCCGAGGGCGGCATCGCCAGGGGCTACACCTGCAACGTCATGAACAAGGCCAACTGCCTGCAGGTGGCTGAGGACGTGATGGCAGAGCTTGGCCCCTGCGATATTCTGGTGAACGGTGCCGGCGGCAACAACGCCCGCGCCAACACCGACAAAGAGTATTTCGAGATGGCCGACCTCGAGGACGATACCGTGACCTTCTTCGACCTCGACGAGAGTGGCGTAGAGATGGTGTTCGACCTGAACTTCATCGGCACCCTGCTGCCCACCCAGCCTTCGCCCGCCAGATGGTGGGCCGCCCGGGCTGCAACATCCTCAACATCTCCAGCATGAACGCTTACCTGCCCCTGACCAAGATACCGGCCTACTCCGGCTCCAAGGCCGCTGTGACCAACTTCACCCAGTGGCTGGCCGTCCATTTCAGCAAGGTTGGCATCCGGGTGAACGCTATCGCTCCGGGCTTCTTCGCCAGCGAGCAGAACGCCAGCCTCCTCTACAATGAGGACGGCACCCCGACGGCCCGTACCAACAAGATCCTCGCCGCGACCCCCATGGGCCGCTTCGGAGACAGCAAAAAGGACCTTGTGGGCGCGCTGCTGTTCCTGCTGAACAATGACGCTGCCGGTTCATCACCGGCATCTGCCTGCCCATCGATGGCGGCTTCTCTGCCTATTCGGGCGTGTAAAAACACAAGAAAAAAGCTCCGGCTTTCGTACGAAAGCCGGAGCTTTTTTGTGCTTTTCAGGACTCTTTTTCTACAGTCTGTTGTTTCTGCTCGATTTTTTCCATATAGCGCCAGAGGGTCGTGCGGCTGATGCCCAGCTGACGGGCAGCGGCGGCGCGATTTCCGCCGTGGGCGGCGACGGTCTGCTGGACGACATCACGGATGACCTCTTCGAGGGTCTGCTCACTGGGCTTGCGGGCAGAAGCCGGCTGCGGCACGGCCCGCAGGGTCCGCTCTTTGGAAAGCATATCGGCCACCGTCCCGGCCCGGATGTAGGGGCCGTCCGACAGGGCGGCGAGGGCGCGCAGGACGTTCTTGAACTGGGTGTAATTGTTGGGCCAGGGGTACTGGCGGAGCATCTCGATGGCCCGGGGCTCGAAGCCCGAGAGCTGCTTGCCCAGCTCGAGGTTCAGGCTGTTGAGGTAGAGGCTGGACAGAGACGGGATCTCGTCGGAACGGCTGCGCAGGGAGGGCAGGGGAAGGGCCAGTGAGCCCAGCCGCTCACTGAAATGCCGCAGCACCTCCGGCACCGGCTCCCCCTCGACGACGGAGCAGGAGAAGATGAGCCGCACCCGGCGGGCAAGACCGGTCTCTTCAATGGCGGCAAGAAGCTCTGAACTCCACTGGGGCGGGATGGACTCAAAATTCTGGAAGTAGATGGTGTTTCCGGTGGCGCTGAGAGGGGAGTTGTAGTGGTTGAGCAGGAAATCCCAGGTCTTCTCATTCAGCAGCGCACAGTTCACCACGATGAAGGGGTGGTTTGCAAGGGAGCTGTGCAGATAGAGATAGCGTGCGATCTGCTCTTTGCCGGTGCCGGGCTCGCCGTAGATGAATACCGGCTGGCGCAGCAGGGCGAGGGAGCGTATCTCGGCCGCCTGGGTACCCATCGCGCCGCTGAGGCTGTAGAAGCTGTTGGCGAAAAGGTATTCGCACTCGCCCTTGTTCAGGGTGCGCAGACCGGGACGGCTGGAATGGAGCGGGATGCGGGCCGGAACACAGTAGAACAGACACCGCTGGATGTTGTTCATCAGCAGCTGCTGGGCGGTGATGCTGTAGAGCTGGTCCCGCTCGGTGTAGTAAAAGCGGAGGTTGCCGCTGGCCGGGATCTCCCGGATGTGGGACTGAAGGACGCTGCTCAGCTCCGCCGGGACTTCGGAGATGCTGCTGTAGAAGAGGTCGCCGTTGGACTCCATGACGATGACCCGGCCATTCTGGCCCTGAGTGATGCTGCGGAGGAACAGGTTCTCCTGCCGCAGCTGGCCGAACCAGGAGCTGATGTTCACGGCCTGGTCGATGGCGGCGTGGAGGCTTTCGACGCCGGAGGTGATGAGGAAAGCGTCGAAGCCCATCTCCCGGGCGATGGTGTGGGTGACCATGTCACAGACCACCATCCGGTAGCCGCCCTGCTGCAGGCGTTCCAGAGTGTGGCGCACCTCAGCAGCGTTGTTCACGGTGAGGATGTCGAGGTTGAAGTCCAGCAGACTGCACAGGGTGTGGGCCGGCTCGGTGATGGAGGGGAAGCCCACGATGGCGTAGAGGCTGGAATAATTCTCGGCCAGCTTCATGGTGCGCAGCACGTCGTACACCGAGATGTGGATGTCCACCACCGGCAGGTCGGTCACCTGCCGGATGAGGGCGGCGGTGCCGCCGCGGGAGATGATGCAGTCGTAGGAGTTGGGGGGCATCTGCTGCACGATGGCCTGCCCGTCTTCCAGGTCGCCGGTGTAAATGTCCATTTCAACATTGGGATAAGCCTGCGCCGCCTGCTCCATCGCAGTGCGCATTCCGTCGTAGGGGCGATGCCCAGAATACGGGTGTGAGTCTCTATCACAACAGACACCTCCGTTCATATTTGCTACTATTCTAGCAAACAAACTCCCGAAAATCAAACGAAGACTGTTCTGATTTGAAACGATTTAAGACTTTATAACTGAAAAACTTAATTGATGTTTCAAATTAAAACGGAAAAGACCGCTCGTTTCCATGCACGCTGTGTCAAAATAAGGCATAATGGTATCACGAGAATAAATCATGAGAGGAGGAGCAACCTATGCTGCTTCTGCTGATCCTTGCAGATGACTTTACAGGTGCGCTGGACACGGGCGTCCAGTTTGCTGCCTGCGGCATCCCCACCCGCGTCGTGGTCGGAGAGCAGGTGGATCTTGCAGCCAGTGACGCCGCTGTGCTGGTGGTGGACACCGAGACACGCCATCTGCCGCTGCAGAGCCTATGCCGTCATTGCAAAACTGACCCGTGATGCGATGAGTGCGGGCGTTTCAGCATCTATAAAAAGACAGACTCCGCTCTGCGCGGGAACATCGGCGCAGAGCTTTCGGCCCTGCTCAAAACCAGCGGGGAGCGCCGGCTGCCGTTCCTGCCGGCCTTCCCCCAGATCGACCGTGTGACCCGGGACGGAGTACATTATATCAGCGGCGTGCCTGTGACCGAGAGCCCCTTCGGCATCGACCCCTTCGAGCCGGTGCGCCACGCCAGGGTGACGGAGCTCATCGGGGAACAGACCGATGTGCCTGCCCACAGCTTCCCGACCTGAAAGAGGGGGAGGCTGTGCCGGAGCAGGAGGGCATCCTGTCTTTGACGCCGGGACTCGACGACCTTGCGTCCACGGGCCGCGCCCTGTTCCGGAATGCAGCCCCGCCTGATGGCA
>ENA-OQAA01000718-OQAA01000718.1-human-gut-metagenome-genome-assembly--contig:-NODE-718-length-21178-cov-1.855446_pt1 | contig 21178 bp, 17 predicted proteins | sample MGYA00242489_ERZ504515 | MGnify/ENA primary metagenome ERZ504515 (study PRJEB26092, sample SAMD00036237) | human gut metagenome | host: Homo sapiens | study: EMG produced TPA metagenomics assembly of... | reverse complement strand
ACCTGCACGGCATATCATTTCGGCTGCATAAGCGCCTACTCCGCCAAGACCTACAACCAGCACATGCGCCTGTTGCAGCCTTTCCATTTTCTCCTCTCCCAGCAAAAGCCGGTTCTCTGTTTCCAATCCTCCATCATCGCCAACCACTAATCATTAATCACTAATCACTTACTAATCTTCCTTAAACCATTTATAAACCCACTTTCCTACCTTCTCGTAATGCTGCGCCTCATTTCGCGGATTAGAGAAAGAGACGGCATCCTGGGGTTCGCCCAACTGGTCGGGATAAAGTACAATCAAACTATTATTGGAAAAATATTTGCTCAACTGCGCCGGGAGCTTCTCGAAGGAGCTGTCGTAAGAAATGGATCCCCTACGTGCGCTTATCACTACAAGCAAATGGTCGTAATTCACTTGCCCGGTCAATATCAGCAAATCCCCCCAATCATCCAGACGAGAGAAGTCCGTCAAGGTCTGTCCATACTTTTTCTTCACCAATGCCTGCAACTGTACAGTTGTTTCCTCGTTTGCAAAGAAATGTACCCGGCAGCCCAACGTACCGCCCATCCGGCAAAAATGCTCCACCCACTTCTGAAAGCCTGCTTCGTATTCCGCCTTGGGAGGAACGGCTATGATGATTCGCCGTATCGTATTAATCGGAATCAGGAATTTGGCAATCATAACTTCGCGATGCAGTCCTTTCAGCAGGTTCTCGGCAAGCATACCGAAGAAAGAGTCTACAATATTGACCTTACGGTGCAAACCGATAATCACATCGGTCACCTCATATTCTTTCGCCGTATGGATAATACCCGAAGCAATATTCAAGTCATACCGTGTAATCTGGCGCAACGGCACATCGGCAGAAGCCGTAATCATGGCTGCCTTCTCCAAATACCTTTTACCGCGAAGCTCCAAACCCTCGGAAGTATTGTTGTCATTGATTACGTTCAAAGCCAACAGATTATCTTTCTGTTTGGTATCACGTATCAACAAGGACAGGTTCATCAGATATTCAATCGTATCCGGATTCGCCACCGGAATAAGAATCCTTTCCGCCTCAACCGTACGCTCCTCTTCCAGATGCGCCTCGCACATGGCAATCTTGCGTGCGGCCCTTTCCGTAATAAAGGAGCTCACCACACATGTCACAAGAATCAGCAATACCGTACCGTTCAGCACATCCTCATTCAACAAACGCTCACCGTTCGGCAAGATGATATTATAACCCACCAATACCGCCGCCAGCGTAGCTGCTGCTTGTGCATTGCTCAAGCCAAACATCAGCTCACGCTCTATGGGAGCCATTTTATAAATTTTCTGCGTCAGCCAGGAAGCGATCCACTTGCCCACCAGCGCCACAACAATCATAACGGCAGCCACCTTCAAAGCGTCTCCCTGCCCGAAGATGACATGAATATCAATCAGCATGCCCACCCCTATCAGGAAATAAGGTATGAACAGAGCGTTACCGACAAACTCCAGATGATTCATCAACGGTGATACATGCGGTATGAGGCGGTTCAAGACCAGCCCTGCCAAGAATGCTCCCAAGATGCCTTCCATTCCCACGAACTCCATTAAACCCGCTCCCAGAAAAACCATGGCAAGCACGAAAATAAATTGCATCACGTTATCATCATAGCGGCGGAAGAACCAGCGTCCGATGCGTGGGAACGAATACATAATCAGCGCTCCGAGGAATATGACCTTAACCACCAGCCACAGCCAGAACAGTCCACCGGACTCCCCTTTAAACAGACCGCCCACCACTGCCAGCACCAGCAACGTAAGCGTATCCGTCACAGCCGTACCGCCCACAGCAATACTTACACTGCGATGACGGGACACACCGTAACGAATTACAATCGGGTAAGCCACCAGCGTGTGCGAGGCATACATACTTGCCAGCAATATGGACGTCACGAGACTATACTTCAGCAACATCATATTGGTAACCAAGCCTATGCCTATCGGAATGACGAAAGCCAGCAATCCCAGCATCACAGCCTTTCCGCGATTCTTCTTGAAATCGCCCATATTCATTTCCAACCCTGCCAGGAACATGATATAATAAAGTCCGACCTTGCCGAACAACTCGAAACTGCTGTCGCGCACCAAGATATTGAAGCCATGCTCGCCAATCACCAATCCCGCCAGAATCATACCGATGATGTGCGGTATACGCAATTTATTCAGCAATATGGGCGCAAACAATATAATAAGGAGTACAAGGAGGAATATCCATGTAGGGTCTGTTACAGGAAGTGTCAAACTGAAATTGAGCCAGTCCATACGCAGTGAGTTTTAGGTTTTAACTGCAAAATAACGAAAAAGTTTTCACTTTATGCGGTGTCATACAGCAATTTGTTATAAATTTGCAGCCAACTCTATCATTTATAGATAGATTAGAACTATTTTATAAACTAAATTAAAACAAAAGAAAAATGAAAGTAGCTATTGTTGGAGCAAGCGGAGCCGTAGGACAAGAGTTCCTGCGAGTGCTCGATGAAAGGAATTTCCCGTTGGACGAGTTAGTATTGTTCGGTTCTAAACGCAGTGCCGGCACTAAATATACCTTCCGCGGTAAACAGATCGAGGTTAAACTCTTGCAACACAACGATGACTTTAAAGGGGTTGACATTGCTTTCACTTCCGCAGGCGCAGGCACCTCTAAAGAGTATCTTGAAACAATCACCAAGCACGGCGCTGTGATGATTGACAATTCAAGCGCTTTCCGTATGGATGCCGATGTTCCTTTGGTTGTACCCGAAGTCAATGCCGCCGATGCCAAAGACCGTCCGCGCGGCGTTATCGCCAATCCTAACTGTACTACTATCCAAATGGTAGTGGCACTGAAAGCCATCGAACAGCTTTCTCATATAAAAACCGTACACGTATCCACGTATCAGGCTGCAAGCGGTGCAGGCGCCGCTGCTATGGATGAGTTGTACGAACAATATCGCCAAGTATTGGCGGGTGAACCCGTGACCGTGGAGAAATTTGCCTATCAACTGGCATTCAATCTGATTCCCCAGATTGATGTATTCACTGATAATGGATACACCAAAGAAGAAATGAAGATGTACAACGAAACAACGATAAGATTATGCACTCCGACATCAAAGTCAGCGCAACATGTGTCCGTGTACCTGCCTCCGCTCGCATTCGGAAAGTATCTGGGTAGAGACAGAACGGCCCATCTCTATCGAGGAGGCACGTGAAGCATTTGCCAAAGGTGACGGACTGGTATTAATGGACAATCCGGCAGAGAAAGAATATCCGATGCCGCTGTTCCTCGCAGGAAAAGACCCTGTATATGTAGGACGTATCCGCAAGGACCTCACCAACGAGAACGGATTGACTTTCTGGATTGTGGGCGACCAGATCAAAAAAGGCGCTGCATTGAATGCGGTACAGATTGCAGAGTATCTGATTAGAGAGAAAGCGCTTTAAAATTTCTCCTAATCCATAAACCGATAAGGGTGTGTCAAAAATAGAATGTCATTACTATTACAGCATTCATTTTTAACACACCCTTGACTATGTTGCTTGAGACTTCCGATTTCAAGTCGTTTTAAGTAATATCAATAAGACACAGTTTCTGAAATCCTCACTTTCTGCATTATTTTTGAATAACGAAGTCACAAAATAAACTCCCTTTTCCGATAATTTAAATGACGTTCCTTGGGTAATACCTACCAAATCGGCTTTCCGCTCTTTCCCATTATCTTTATATATAGCGTAATAAGCAACATTTGAAACCGCTCCCCAAGACAAATCAGCCCATTCAACCTGATATTGTCCGGTGTCGGAGGAAGCACTGCAGCAGTTCGTCCTAAATAAGGAGGCAATACTTTCTTTCCATATATAGCCTTGACCGCATCTGCAATACCAACCTTATTTTCTACCAAGTTCTTGGCACTGTACAATACACTTCCCTTTACCTTCGGCTTTGCACTTGCCAGTTCAAACTGCTTCATTAAGTCATCTGACGATTGAAGCTTACTTCCATATTGCGAATCACCAAATTTATAAATGCCATATCCTATCAATAAGTGGTTTTCATATGTATATTGCGACCATAAATCCAACCTCAGATTAAAACTGGTAGCATCATTACCTGTGGCAAAGTACAGCTGCGGAATAACCACATCCACCCAGCCTTCCTTTGCCCACGTATTGACATCTGCAAACAATGTGTTGTAATTACGCTCCATATCAGCTGCCGGACTAATAGAGAAAATCACTTCCGGACGAGTCTCAATAATAGTTTTCTGGATATTCCTAACTACGGTATTTACATTATTACGCCTGAAATCCTCGACATTCTTAAATTTATCCTTCCCATATTTTTGAAATTCCGCACCATCATTCATTGTCTCAGAAGCTTCCAATGACGGATAGAAATAATCATCCATGTGAATACCGTCAACGTCATACTTGGAAATAATTTCCTTGACAATATTTACAATCCGTTCCTGAACTTCCGGCAAAGCAGGATTATAAACTCTGATTTTCTCATAATCCTTAACCAGTTCCATGGGTATTTTGGCATCCAGTTTTGGGAAAGCAGCATTCTTATTTGCACGCGTAGCTATACGGTATGGATTTAACCAAGCATGAAACTGGATACCTCGCTTATGAGCTTCCTCAACAAGAAATCCTAAAACATCATAATCGGGTCTTACTCCTGCACTTCCTGTAATATACTTACTCCAAGGCTCATATTCCGATTCATAAAACGCATCTGCCATACCTCTGATTTGGAAAAATACCGCATTCATGTTATACCCGACCAATAAATCCAGATAATCTGTATACAACTTTTTCTGAACATCGGCATTATACTTTTCCATAGGCCAATCAAGCCCCCATACCGTAGCTATCCATACTCCTCTCAGTTCCTTTCCGGGCAGAACAGACGAAGAGGTCTGACCTTCTCCCTGAGAATGGGTGCCGTCATCCAAAATGCCTTCATCGTCTTTACTACATGCTGCGACAAGCACAAGTAAAATGATTATATATATATAGTTCAAATGTTTCATCCTTAAATTTCTAATAAGAAAGCCGCCTGATAATTTAAAATAGACGGCTTTCAAGTTGACAATATAAAAATTCAATTTAAATGTAGAAAATCAGCATATTATTCCTCTTCCTGCTTAATAGGAACTTCGCATATTACAAATCCTGATCCTGTGCGTGATGCAAACACACAAAGCTTGGCATCTTTCCCGTTCTCATCTTTCTCTATATAATAATCTGTCTGCGCCAGGGCGTTTCCATTTCCACTTCCACCTAATTTAATTGGTACAAAGGATTGTGATTGTCTCCTTCGTCAAATTTCCGCAAAGCCTCTTCTATGGTAGCTCCTTTGCTCAAATCATAAATTTCCAAAGCAATGGTTGCAGTAGATGCACTACCCTGACCAGCGGTACAAACCAACAGATAACGCTCCTCATTAAAGTTGATTATCCTTGGAGCCACAGCCTCTCCTTTTATGCTCGACGCATATATTTCGCCTACAGACTCATTGACCAATGTTACAGGAATTCTGACACCCGACCATAAATACTGGTCTGTATTTCCCACTCTATATACATTGGTCACCATCGTAGCATCAGATTTTGACGGTAATACTTTAATGGCAGTGGCATCAACTGTTTTATAGCCGCTTACGGGTATTCTTAGAAAATCAGTAGCTGCATTATCACCAAAGAATATAAATCCGTTACCATTCTCATCTATATTATAAGAGGCATTATCACCATGTCTGTTTCCTGCTCCGGAGATACTTCCAACATTAATATTGGCTATCGTTTCCGGTTGGGAATCCGGTGTTTCCCAATGATAAATCTTAAGAGGAGAAGCTTTGGCACCCGACAAACTTGAAAGATATACATGACCATTACTCAACGCACCCATGTTATAAGAGAAAGTACCACCGCTAACTCCAGTCAAATCCAGCAGAATCGGGTTGATTTCCCCCTTCTTCAAATCCGATACTTTAAGAAGATGAGGTTGTGTAGCTCTGCTGACAACCAATACATGTTCGCCATCATAAGAAGCACAACGGGTAGATGCAGCATCGGCATAATCACTATAAATGTTATCTCCTGAAAAATTATATACAGTAGGCTTTTCAAAATCAGCCCCATACACAGGAACTCTTTTCCGGACTTTAACAAAATATTCCTTATACCTCTTATTATTTACAATCCGCAGTATCAAAGTCTTGTCGGAAGTTTCCTCATCCATTGAGAAATCCATGACCGGAGTTTGAAGCTCCGCGCCCTCAGAAAGTTCCGCCTCAAAGCTCAAAGCTGAAAAATTAGTCTCAACATCCAAACGGGGAAAATTAATTGTCTTATTGGCTTCATCAATTGTTCCTTCCACCACTGTTTTCCCGTCTGCCCCGGCATTAACTATCTTTATTGCTAAAAGCTCCGTATCATAAGGTGCTATATGGCTTTTAGGATAATCCTCCTCACAAGAGACAAGACTAATACCAAGCAATACAGCCATAAATCCTAAACTTTTTATTAATTTATACATAATCTCATGTTTTAATTAAAAACCATTGTTAACTCACGGATGTATCCGTCAATTCAAACTTGCCGGCCATCCCTCCGTTTGAGTAAGTGTATACCTCTACTCTTATATCTTCAATTTGATTAATTCCGATAGGTGAGAGATATGGGTTTACATTAGGCACATTCAAGAAGGGCAGTCGTCCTTTATTCTGTTCCGGATAGAAAAATCCTTTCATAGCAGCAGCATTAGTGCCATCATAAACGGTCAGACTTCCATCCTTGCCCATAACCCTGATTTTCCTGCTATTCTCTGATTTCAGTTCTTCGGGAACCTTCATCCTTGAAATTTACCCAAGTACCTACCAGCAAATCCTGATTTCTATCGGTATCCATGTACTCCAATTTTTTCCAACGTCTCAAATCGACGATACGTGAGAATTCAAAAGCAAATTCCATTCTTCTTTCCCGTCTGATTTCCCAAAGTAACGGAGATACCGTGACATCTCTACCCGGATCATCAGGCAGAGCATCTAATTTCATGTCTGCTGTCTTGACAACACCCAACGCTTTTGCTTCCTCGGCAATCGGTCTGTTACGGATCTTGTTAATAGACTCATCTATATCAGTCTGGATAACCGCCGGCCCTCCCAATGTAGCAAGTTCCGCTTTAGCCTCAATCCAATTCAATAAAACTTCAGCATAGCGGATTACCGGATAGCCAGTCACATTCTTTTCACCCTGGAATTCCGGAGCCGGAGAACCACCTTTTTCAATATACTCCAATGCACTCCGAGGGATAAACTTAGTTACATACAAATAACAGCTTTTAGCTCTGGGAGTCGGCTTATTGTAAAAACTTGCCTCAAATCTGGCATCTCTTGTCTTTATCAGGTTACTTAAAGTAAAATCGGCTGCGTTGGCAACTGCAGAAGTTTGCCAGTCCTTACCATCCGTACAGATAAAACGCCTTAATCAAATCCAAATTCGGGCCGACATCGGTAGGGTCATTCATGTTACAAGTCGATGCTATGGAATGAGTCACACCCTTATCCGCATCATAGGTACGATACAGGATACAGTCTTTCGTACTTTTCGTCGACCCGAATAAAGAGCGGAAATCAGTCACAATATCATATTTTCCACTGCTCATTACCAAGTCAGCCGCAGTAATAGCCTGCTCAAAAAATTTCTTCGCACGTTCATCATTCTTATAATAATATTTTGCCAACTTGCTTCAAACAATGCCCATCTCGAAACAAAAGCAGCCACCACATAACGGTTCACATATTGTGCATCCCCGTCATCCAAACGGACATTCTTCATGGCAAAATCAAAATCATCATAAACGGCATCCATCACTTCATTTCTCGGAGTACGATCCTTATACAAGGCATCCTTATCCGTATTCAACACCTCTGTATCGTAATAAGGGACATCACCAAAAACATTGACCAGACGAGCATACTCCATTCCTCTGAAGAAACGGCCTATTCCCATCCAATGATTGTATTGTTCTTCGGTCAGAATATCCTTCATTCTGGCAGACACACGATCAAGCATGACATTCGCCTTCCTTATCCAAGCAAAATTCCATGTCGGACCGGTAAATTCGCTCTGCCACATCATATCCAGACTCGTTGAGCCTTTTGATGTAGGGACAGTCCGTCCAAACTGCGTTTGGGTGGACAATCTCACTGCATCATCATTAAAAGTATAATTTGCATTAGGAGCATACGTCGTTTCATACTTCAATCCATATCCTACAAAGAAGTTGGTATAAAAGGCATTGGCATACAAACGTACCCTATCCTCACTGGTCCAGTAAGCATCATCTTCCGATGTAGTCAATGAAGGACGGTCCAGCACATCATTACAATTCGTAAACAGGAAGATGATTCCGGTTAAAATCATATATATTTTAAATCTCATAATTACTCTTTTTTAGAAGGTTAATTGAACGCCACATGATAAAGTCTTGAAAACAGGTGTGCCCATACCCGTACGTCCCAAGTTATAGTTTGAGTCAGACTGAACATCGAATAACCTGAGATAGCTCCGTCGATAGGCAATCCGTTCAGCTTGTCAAATGTAAAGAAGTTCTCTAATGACATATAGAGTCTGGCCTTGGATATATACACTTTTGAAAGAAGATTCTCCGGGAAAGTATATCCCAACGTTATATTCTTGATTCTCAGGTAAGACATATCCAGCAAATAGCGTGACTGTTTCTGCATACTGAAACCAGTATTGCTTCCACCCAAATTCCATGCTCTCGGATAAAATGCATCCGTACGCTCTTCTGTCCAATAATCGGTTGTGAAGGTTTTGGGAAGAGCACCCTCTTTGGCATTATATCCGGGAATAGCCAACTGACCGCTACCCCAAATCTGACGCTTGCCGATGCCTTGGAAGAAGATTGAAAAATCAATCCCCTTATAATCCGCTCCCAAACGGAAGCTATACTCATAGCGAGGAGTAGAATTGCCAATCACAGTCTGGTCACCGGGATTACCATTCGTACCTGTTCCCGGCGTGATATAACCGTCTCCGTCCAAATCCACGAATTTAACGTCACCCGGTGCAAAAATCAATTTGTTATTGTCTTCATAATGTACCTGATACACCGGATATGGGGAAGATTGTTTATTGGTAGTATGCGCTGTTCCGTTATAAATGACAGTAATTTTTTCTATTTGTCCGTCTGCTCCGTAAACAAAGTCCTCTTTTTGAAACAATCTATCTGTCACAAAACCATAAATATCGCCATATCGTCTTCCGGTAGAATAGGTTGTCCCTAATTTACGGTCTTCCCATGGAGTCAGATAATCCGCTCCTTTGGTTATATAGGTAGTTGCATCGGAAATAGAAGCCATAACATTAATTCCCAATCCATTGGAAAAACGATGGGTAAAATCAGCCGACAACTCCCAACCTTTGGTTCTCAAACTACCGTAATTACCTTTAGGAGCTGTAGCACCAAGTGTCACCCGGCAAGCTTTCTCCTTCAATAATCATGTTTTTCGTATCCCGACGATACCAATCGAAAGTTACTCCGAATTTATTCTTAAAGAAACGCAGGTCTACTCCAAAATCCAAAGTCTCAATCTCTTGCCAACTGATATCACTGTCCAACTAACGAAGGAGTACCGTACAAAGGCATCTTATTACCGCTTCCGTCCAGCCATGACGATTGGCCGTCAGCAATATGGCTTTGTACAAGGTATTGGATACCGTCTGATCGCCAATACTACCCCATGAAGCCCTAAACTTACCAAAGCTCAAAATATTTTCAACCGGTTTCATGAAACTCTCATTGGTAAACACCCAACCGGCAGAAAAAGAAGGGAACCAACGCCACTGCAAATTCTTCGGAAATTTAGATGAACCATCCTACGTATATTAGCTTCTAAGAAATATCTGTCTTCGAAAGAATAATTCAGACGTCCGAAGAAACCTAATTGAGCTTCCCAATTGCGGTCTCCTTCAATGAACTGGTCACCGGATGCCAATGGAAATTGCGGGTTTGTCAAATCAATAAGATTTGTTTTCCACCCTTTATGCGAACTCCATTTACTGGTAACCCTGTTCATACCCACCATAAACTTAAAGGCATGCTCTTTTTCAGCTCCCAATTGCAGGTTATAGGTGGTATAAATATTGAACGTATTATTATCTACCGATTTATTCTGATAGCCGACCTGACTAGCTCCCGGACCCGAACTGTTATAATATTTTTCTACAGGGAAACGGTTATGCCGGCATACCTCCCGTGTCTACTCTTTCGCCTTGTTCATTGACAAAGACCTGACTGCCGTTCTCTATCCACGCCGTAGGCGCATACCATGTAGCACCGGCCTCGTATTGGGTTACAGACGAATTTGTTTCCGAAGTTTGTCTGTCGTAAGTATAATCAAATTTAACATCCCAATTCTTCGTAATATTCAAATGTAAAACCCAGGTTAACGTTATAATATTTATTTTGCAGATTATCTGTATTTGATGCAGCCATTTCATACGACGGCTCTTTCAAAGGATTGCCATGTTCTGTCACTCCCATCGGAAACAATGGGCTCCAACGATACATATACAACCAAGGGTCAGCAGAAGTATTACCAATACCCGGATAACGTTTATTACGGTCGGAATAGATAGAACTGGCTCTCACTGTAAGATATTTATTCAATTCCGATGTTACACTGACCGATGCATTATATCGTTTGAAGTCGTCCTTCTTGCAGTCTTAGACATACCACTCTGATCCAAATACCCCAATCCTATATTATAACTGGTCTTGCCGCTTTTACCATTTACCGATAAATTATGGCTCATGGTCGGAGCCCAGTTCCTGACCATAGCTTTAGCCGCATCATAGAGTCTATATCCATATTTATCTTTTCCGTCATAATACCAGTCACGGCCATATACTACCGGATCATTCCATTTTACCTTTCCTCCATACTGTTTCTGCCATTCTATGGCTTTCTCCAGCTTTCGGGCTAATACGCCAAAAGCCACCCGCCGGCATCGGTTCTCCTCTGTTTATTTGAGCATCCAATGTGTACTGCAAGGCTTCAATTCCACCAATTTCAATGCTTTTGGCAGGATCTTGCAAGAAAAGTTATTGGAATAGCTAACTTCAAATTTATCTGTTTGCGCTCCCGATTTAGTTGTTATCAAAATAACGCCAAACGCAGCTTTTGAACCATAAATAGAAGATGAAGCTGCATCTTTCAATACGGAAATAGACTGGACATCGTTGGGATTAACCATCTGAATACTTGGAATTTCCACGTTATCCAACAAAATAAGCGGAGTATTATTTCCCGAAATGGATCCAATTTGACCGCGAATTTTAATCAAAGGGTCCGAACCGATTTCTCCCGTTGGAATCGTAATATTAACACCCGGCACTGAGCTTGAAGTCCACGACCGATATCCGCAATAGGACGACTGTCCAATGTTTTATTTACGTCGACTGTTGCAACTGCACCTGTTAAATTAGCTTTCTTTTGAGTTCCATAGCCCACCACAACAACTTCCGAAAGTAACTCGCTATCCTCTTTTAAAACAACCTTTACCGTCTTGGTTGCTTTTACCTCTTGAGTTTGATAGCCAACGAAAGAGATTTGTAAGGTTGAACCCGGCTTTACATTCAATGTAACTTTCCGTTAATATCAGTTATTCCACCATTTGTCGTACCTTTCTCTACCACACTAGCTCCGATAACCGGTTCTCCGTTTACATCTACAACCAAACCATTGACTATTTGAGTTTGCAACTGTTCTGTCACTCTCAAAGAACCGTCAATGGTAGTCTGAGTAGCTATCACATTTCCACTGCTTAATAGCAAGGTGCTGATTGCTACTACCGTGAGGATCTTTTTATTAGACAATCCTCTTTTTCTGCAATCTTCATTCATAAGTGATTGATGATTTTGTTAATTAAAAATAGTTTTTTCCAAAAATGGTAAGATAGAAATTAATAAGAGTAGGATAGAATCACCCAAACTCTTGTGTTTTCACTTTTCCATAGGCATTTCTCAATTTAAGGGTTCATAAATGGTATGTTGTATCTCTTTTCTCTCTAAAATTCCAAGTCCACCGGGAACTTGGTATATATTAATTTTAAACTAAATCCAGTTAATTTCTTAACCTTGCCAGTCGTTTTAAGAGATAAATCTTATTATTAACAAAGGTGATAAAGTATTTTGTGTACTTCACACGTAACAAAGATATTATATTATTCAATATCAAGAACATTTCTTTGCATTTTTTTAATCTTATACTTTTAAATTTGCAAAGGCAGTCTTTATATACCTTATATATATTAGAGTTTAAGGTTCTTCTATATTTAAAGAATGAAATTCTATCAGTCCATTCATCGGAGTTTCTTCAATTACGTCGAGCTCAATTCCAAACTCACCGGCAACTTCTCTTAAGATGTCCGCATAGCTATAGCCAATGAGCCAACAAATCTGATGGGATAATTCTTATAGTCGTACTGGCAGACATTACGAGTGAAAAATCCTTTTAAATTATTAGTTATCAGTTCAAATACATAGTCATCGTTTGTATAGTCTGCCAAGAAGTAAGAAATTGTTGAGAGGAAAACGGTTTGGGAAAGGACGGTTATATACCGATTCCATTACTTCATTAGAGCTGATACGAAATTTTTCAAAAAAATCGGCCATTACATCCTTAGGTGCCAAGCCTTTTAACACATCAGACAGAAACATTTTGCCTAACACAGCTCCACTGCCTTCATCGCCCAGGATATAACCACCTGCCTTGACGTTCTTGACTACTATTTTCCCGTCATAAAAGCATGAATTAGAGCCTGTTCCCAAGATACAGCAATGCCGGCTTCACATTTAAACAGACCGCGTGCCGCTGCAAGCAGGTCACTTTCAACCTGAATAGGGGTCTTGAATTGTGCTACTAAAGATGCACCCAATATATTCTTTTTTTCATAAGAGGTACATCCGGCTCCATAATAATATACTTGTTCCAATTTCTTTTTGAAAAAAATATCGGGCAATCCTAAACGTACACTCCGGCTAATTTCTCTTCTTGTTTGAAAAAAAGGATTCAATCCCTCGGTAAAAACACGCTGTATCAAGTGGTTGTCTTCAACCAGTGCCCATTCAGTTCTTGTAGAACCACTTTCCGCAATCAGTTTCATAGCTAATTAGTTTTAGAATTGAATACAAATATATAGTTATTTTTAATATTCTTGCGATAATTCTTCAAAAAGTTTACTTCATGGTTCATAGTTCGTATCCGTCGTTGTAAGTTGTCCTTTCTGAATAAAATATTTGTAAGGTGATAACTGTTGGTACATCTGCTGTAAATAAATAGTTGCTTGTTTATTTTTAATTCGTTAGACAGTTGTTGCTTTCGTTAAACCTTAGTCTAACGAAAGGGCAACAACTGTCTAACGAAAGAGTAACGGCCGTTTAACGAATTGCTATTTGCAGCCGTAGAGAGTAAAGGATATGAAAAGATATGCAAAAAGCCACTATTCGGGCACTTAATCTTTTCTGATACCACACTGAAAATAAAATGTTCCGCCCAAGTTCCCGGTGAACTTGGATTTTTAGAGAAAAAAGAGATACAACATATCATTTATGAACCCTTAAATTGAAGAAATGCCTATGAAGCAATGAAGAGACTTAGAGGATATACAGTTCATTTTACCCCTTAATCCTCCCTTTTTTTTACCTAACTGAAAAACTATTTTTATTAACAACAAAATCATCAATCACTTATGAATGAAGATCGCAAAAAAAGAGGAATTAAAAATCATAAAATCCTCATGACAGTGGCTATCTGTGCACTGTTTCTTGGCAGCAGTAACACTTTTGCTGCCCGATCTACTTCCCATGAAAACCATGGCGTAACAGAGCAGATGCAGTCTGTCGCTGTAAATGTTTTAGTAGTAGATGCCCAAGGCGAGCCTATCATTGGCGCCAACGTTGTAGAAAAAGGTACTACCAATGGCGGCATTACGGACATCAATGGAAAAATCAGAATGAATGTTAAAGCAGGAGCACTTTTACAGATTTCTTTTGTGGGGTATACCACTCAAGAAATAAAGGCCACTCCTAATCTACGGGTAGTGTTGAAAGACGACACTGAATTATTGGATGAAGTAGTAGTCGTAGGTTACGGCTCACAGAAAAAAGAGAACCTGACAGGAGCAGTCGCTTCCGTTAACGTGAATCAGACATTGGAAGGACGTCCTATTGCCGATATCGGTCGTGGTTTGCAAGGTACCACCCCGGGCTTATCCATCCAGGTACCAAGCGGCGAAGTCGGTTCTGACCCGATTATTAAGATACGCGGACAGATCGGTTCCATCGAAGGAGAAGCTACACCTTTGATTTTGCTCGACAACGTAGAAATACCTTCTATCCAAATGGTCAACCCCGATGATATAGAAAGCATTTCTGTACTGAAAGATGCTGCATCTGCTTCTATTTACGGTGCGAAAGCAGCATTCGGCGTAGTATTGATTACAACGAAAAAAGGCGCCAAGAGTGATAAGGTCAATGTTTCTTATCAAGGCAATCTCTCTTTCCAAAACATGGCAAAAGAGATGAAAATGGGGCAGCTCAATGCACTGGAATACAGTATAGAAGCAATGAAACGCTCCGGAAAAACAGCCACCGGCGGTATTTCATTCTTTATGACGGAATCCGGCTTGGAGCGCGCCCGCGAATGGCAAAACAAATATGGCGGCAAGTTAGGTCCCGACGACCCTTATGTATATGGGCGAGACTGGTATGTGGATGCCAATGGACGAAATATCGGTCTGAGAACTTTCGACCCGTATGATTATATGGTACGCGAATGGGCACCGACTCACTCACACAACGTTTCAATCAACGGTAAAAGTGGCAAGACAACTTACAACATCGGCTTAGGATATCTGCATCAGAACGGTATGATGAAGCCTGCCAAGAAAGACGATTTTACACGCTACAACGCATCCGTACGTTTAAGCACCGAAATCAACAAATACCTGACTATACGTGCGGGTCTATCTTCTCCTCACGTGACAAGAGATACCCTTATTCTACCTCATCCACTACTGCCGACCCGTGGCTGTACTTGTATCGCTGGGGTCCTAACATGCCGTTAGGTGTCAATGAAGACGGAAACGACTTGCGCAGTCCGTGGTCTGAAACAAAACAAGCCAATACAGCTTCACAAGTAGATAATTACCTCAACATAAGCTTGGGTACAACCGTAAATGTGACCAAAGACTGGAAATTTGATTTTGACTATACATATGCCAACGAAACAGGAGTTATCAAGAAACCCGGAACACGATATAGCGCAGCAAACGCATGGAGTGCCGGTGTACCGAGAACCGATGCCAACGGCAATCAGATTTATGTAAACAACCTGGGACAACAAGTAGACGCAGCAGCCGAAGGTGCAATGCCCGCATACAAACTTCCGTATGAAGAATATACTCCCCATGGTTCAAATCCCGACCATATCTACAGAAAATCTTCAGGAGCACGTCGCCATACCTTCAATGCAACAACCGATTACAACTGGCAAATAAACGACGATAACAACTTCAAGTTTCTGCTTGGTATGAACCTGGTGACTTATGACTATGAAGACAACTGGTCACAAATTACAGATTTAACAGATATCACCAACCCGCAGTTCGACCTCGCAGTTGGCACTCAGACCGCAAGCGGAAACCAAAAATGGGAAGGTCAAATGGGTTACTTCGGCCGTATCAACTATAATTACAAAGAAAAGTACCTGTTGGAAGCCAATTTACGTTATGACGGTACATCCAAGTTCCCCTCTGGTATGAAATGGCGTTGGTTCCCTTCATTCTCAGCCGGTTGGCGCTTAAGTGAAGAAGCTTTTATGGAATGGGCAAAACCCGCATTGAACTCATTGAAGCTTCGCGGTTCATGGGGTATCATTGGCGACCAAACCGTAGATAACGGCTTGTATGTATCCTCTCTCGGCACAGGACAAGTAAACTGGCTGGGTGCTGATGGTCAGAAATTATTCTATCGCGGTACTCCTTCTGCCGTTGCTTCTTCTATTACATGGCAGGACATAGCCACACTCGACTTGGGATTTGATGCGCGTTTCTTCCACGGTGATTTCGGTGTAACATTCGACTGGTATCAACGCGATACACGTAATATGATTGTACCGGGTTCGGGCATTGCCTATACATTCGGTGCAGCCGCTCCCAAAGGCAACTACGGTTCTTTAAGAACACGTGGTTGGGAAGTTTCATTGGATTACAACCACCGTTTCAACAACGGATTAGGCATTAATGCCATGTTCACGTTGTCTGATGCCCAAACTGAAATTACAGAATACAGTGATACGCGTTTAATCAGCGATTATTATGTAGGCAAGAAATATGGCGAAATATGGGGCTATAGAACAGAACGTTTGTATCAGAAAGATGATTTCGTATATGACAATAACGGCGAACTGGTTACTGTATGGGCTTTGAACGGAAAAGAAGTGGCAGCAGGCACTCCGGGTGCTAAAGAAATGAACAAACTGAAAGACCCGAACGGAGTATATCAGGACTTCCTGCAATCCGGTGACTTCAAATTTGGTCCGGGCGACGTAAAATATGCCGACTTGAATGGAGACGGAAAACTGGGTAATGGCGCCGGCACTGTAGAAGACCCGGGCGATAAGGAAATAATTGGTAATGAAACACCGAGATTTGAATACGGTATCCGTCTGGGCGCAGATTATAAAGGCTTTGACTTTTCTATCTTTATGCAAGGTGTAGGCAAACGTCAGATATGGGGTAACGGTTTCCTTGCCATTCCCGGTTATAATACTGCCGACGGTGCTATTCCTGACGCTATCGCAAGTGACTACTGGACTGAAGAGAACACAGGAGCTTTCTATGCACGTCCATGGAACCAATCCGGATCGAACGATGCTTACAACTATTACAAACAGTCACGCTATCTGCTGGATATGTCTTATTTCCGCATCAAGAATATCACATTAGGTTATTCTCTTCCGGAAAATATCATAAAGAAAGTACGCATGCAAAAGGCACGCATCTATCTGGCGCTAGAAAACTTCTTTACATTTGACAACCTGAACGGACTTCCTATTGATCCGGAAGCAATCTCCGGTTACTCCATGTTCAATGCAGAGAACTATAACAGCGGCCGTACCGGTGTAGGAACCCCGACTTCAAGAGTGTGTCAGTAGGTGTACAATTGAACTTCTAATAAACTGAATTATATGAAAAAATATATATTTGCTTTACTTCTGCCGCAACCTTTATGACAAGCGGGTGCGACTCTATCCTGGAACGTCCGGAATTGACAAAGCCACTGGACGAAACGTATGGAAAGACAGATAACGAATACCGACTCTATGTCAACGAAGCATACCCCGTTTATTTTGTGGGTTACAACAATAGCTGGGGCAGCGCATACGCTCCTTTGAGAGGATACAATTTTTCTGATGACAATGCTTCATCCGGAAAACAGACCTCTTTTGAGAATACCGTTCCCACCAGCCGCGGAAGCTACAACACCAGCGACCTCGCCAACTCCTGGATTTCCCAATACGCAGCCGGCAACTGGAACTTTGCCTGGGTACGCAAATGGAATATAATGATTGACAAACTGGAGAAATATAAAAGTGCGCTGGAAGAAGAAACTTATAACCACTGGATGGGAGTAGCCCGATTCTTCCGTGGATTTGAATACTGCCGCCTGGTAGAAACCTTTGGTGATGTACCCTATTATGGAAAATCCATTAGCGATGCAGATACCGATGAAATGTATAAAGACCGCACGCCACGCAACGAAGTCATGGAACATGTGTACAATGACTTTGACTTTGCATTAAATAATATCCGTGAAAATGACGGAGCCCAATATCTGAACAGATTTATTGCAGCCGGTTTCGTCAGCAGACTGATGTTATTCGAAGGAACTTGGCAGAAATATCATAAGAACGATACTGAACTTGCAAAGAAGTATCTGACTATGGCCAAGGAAGCAGGAGACAAGGTATTAGGAAACAGCCAATGGCAGATTTCCGGTGATTTCAAAAGTCTGTTCGGCTCAACAGACCTAAGCAGCAATAAAGAGGTACTGATGTACAGACACTATGATGCCGGAGTCAACGTAACTCACTGTGTGGCTTCTTACTCCAACGGTACGGAAAGCCAAGGTGGCGCAACATTGGCATTAGCCAAATCATTCATCTGCAATGACGGTAAGGTGTACAAAAAATCAACTGTTGCCGGAGCAGACGAACTTGATGTCAAGAACATGGCCAAAACCCGTGACCCGCGTTTTGAAGCTACATTCTGGGATGAACCTCGTATCCAGGCAGGTACCTTGCTTTATAGCTGGAAATTCATTGACCGCGTAGGCCCGACCTATTTTGGCAAGACTTATCCTCCTCAATATAAAAGTATAACTAATACCAATGATTATCCGGTAATGCGACTGGCAGAGGTCATGTTAAACTGGCTGGAGGCCAAAGCCGAACTGGCTTTGATGGGCGGTGACCCTATCATTCAAGATGACATCGAAAAAACAATCAACCAAATCCGCAAGCGTCCTCTCGATGAAACGGCAATAAAAAAAGGCCTGCAACAAACCGCACCTATGATGTTAAGTGACATCACTGCCGACTTCGACCCAGATAGAGACAAAGGCAATTTGGTAGCGGGAGATTACGAAGTAGATCCGCTGATTTGGGAAATCCGCCGCGAACGCCGCATGGAGTTTGTATACGAGCACTCCCGTTTGCTTGATTTGAAACGTTGGAAGAAACTGCATTATATGAACAACAAAACATATCCGGACACAATGCTCGGCTTATGGGTGAACCTTGAGGAAGAACTGCCCAATTATCTTGAAGAAGACAACATAGGCATCACCACCGTAGCAATTCCCGATGGTAACGGATATAAATACATAGTCTATGACGGAACCAACGCCGATGAAATGACAGGTTTCTATGTGCCGGAAGCAGCCGAAGCAAGAGACGATTTCAGCGATCGTTCATATCTGGCTCCGGTAGGAGAAGCTCAAATCAACGAGTACAATGCTAAAGGATATAAATTGACACAAACCGTTCTCTGGTAACAGAAAAAAAAGCATAACTCACAACAAGAGGTGTATCAAGAACGAAAGTTTTTCTTCTCGATACACCTCTTTCCTATATATACCTGAATACCAGATAAGAGCGTTTTGTCGTAATTGTAAATTAATAATTATAATACTAAATATTCCCAAATAAGTGTTTTTGATATTAAAATAAAAAGTATCTTTGTTCCATACAAATTCTCCTTAAGTAATACTATTATGAAGAAACTGCTACTATTAACCATCCTGCTATGTAGTTCATTACTGTGTCAGGCACAAAAAGAGCGCATTGTCTTAGGCGATGAACAAACTTCAGAGTATTTTCCAATCCTGAAAGGAAAACGGATTGCAATCTTCTCCAATCACACCGGAATGGTGGGAGACAAGCATTTACTGGACATACTGCTGGAAAACAAATTCAATGTAGTAGCTATTTTTTCACCTGAACACGGTTTTCGCGGAGATGCGGATGCAGGAGAGCACGTATCCAGTTCGGTCGACAAGAAAACGGGCGTCCCCATCCTTCTCTTTACGACGGGAAAGACAAAAAACCGAGCGAAGCATCCATGAGAAAATTTGATATATTGGTTATTGACATCCAGGATGTAGGCTTGCGGTTCTATACCTATTATATAACAATGTGCCGGCTGATGGACGCCTGCGCCGAGTACAACCGCAAGGTATTGTTGCTGGACCGCCCCAATCCGAACGGACATTATGTAGACGGACCGATACTGGACATGAAATACAAATCCGGAGTGGGTTGGTTGCCTATTCCCATTGTACATGGTATGACACTGGGCGAATTGGCATTAATGGTAAACGGAGAACGCTGGTTACCGGCCTCACGCGTGTGCGACCTTACCGTCATACCCTGCAAGAATTATACGCACCAGACAAAATACACATTACCCATTCCCCCCTCTCCCAACCTGCCGAACATGAAAGCCGTCTATCTGTATCCGGCTACCTGCTATTTTGAGGCCACTCCCGTCAGTCTGGGCAGAGGACCTCACTCCCGTTTCAGGTATACGGACATCCCAATATGACAGGCTATGATTACAGTTTTACTCCCAAAAGTGTTCCCGGCGCCAAAAATCCGCCCCAACTGAACAAGCTATGCCACGGCGTAAACCTCAGTAATATGAGCGATGAAGAAATTTGGAAGCGCGGCGTGGATCTGAGCTACGTAATTGACGCTTATAAGAACCTGAACATAGGCGACCACTTCTTCCGTCCGTTTTTCGAACTGCTGGTAGGAACAGACTATGTCCGCAAGATGATAATAGAAGGAAAGAGCGCCGAAGAAATCAAAAACCGCTGGAAAGGCGATGTGGAAAAGTTCAAGGAACAGCGTAAGCCCTATTTGCTTTATCAAGAATGATTATTCATACAAACCGGAACCTATTAACCAGTAAACACTAATACCCAATCAATACAATGAGCCGTTATCCGTTATCATCACCATTGCAGCCTATTTTGCAATACTCTTCACAGTTTCTTACATTGCCGGCAGAAAAGCAGACAATGCAGGTTTCTTCGTGGGCAACCGCAAATCGTCCTGGTATGTGGTGGCATTTGCAATGATTGGCTCCAGCATATCCGGAGTAACGTATGTATCCGTGCCCGGCATGGTTGCCGCAAGTAACTTCGGCTATCTGCAAATGGTACTGGGATTTATTGCGGGACAATTAATCATCGCCTTCGTTCTGACCCCCTTGTTCTACCGGATGAATTTGGTTTCCATTTACGAATATCTGGAGAACAGGTTCGGCATGTCCTCATACCGTACAGGAGCCTGGTTTTTCTTCATCTCCAAAATGCTTGGAGCGGCAGTACGGCTGTTCCTCGTCTGCCTGACATTACAACTGCTGGTATTCGAGCCATTCGGATTACCGTTTATTCTGAATGTAGCCATCACCGTAGCTTTGGTATGGCTGTACACTTTCCGTGGAGGCGTAAAGTCGCTCATCTGGACGGACTCCTTGAAAACGTTCTGCCTTGTGGTATC
>ENA-OQAA01000717-OQAA01000717.1-human-gut-metagenome-genome-assembly--contig:-NODE-717-length-21193-cov-2.141033_pt1 | contig 21193 bp, 29 predicted proteins | sample MGYA00242489_ERZ504515 | MGnify/ENA primary metagenome ERZ504515 (study PRJEB26092, sample SAMD00036237) | human gut metagenome | host: Homo sapiens | study: EMG produced TPA metagenomics assembly of... | reverse complement strand
CGCAGATTCTTCACTTGCGAGTAGATAAATCCAACGAATCCGCCTGGTCTATATTGTCTCCCCACACCGACTCGGCAAGGCTCATTTTATTGATGACCCGGCCGGGGTTGACTACAAAATAATAGAGCAGGTCGAACTCCTTGCGGTTCAGCTGCAAGGGTTTTCCGTTTATCTCTACCTGCCGTTTGTCGGGGTAGAGCAAAAGATTTCCAAGGGTGACGGTCACATCTCCCTTCGCCTGCCGCCGACGTATCAATGACTTGACACGTGCATTGAGTTCTGCCAGATGGAAAGGCTTTGTAAGGTAATCGTCGGCTCCCAGTTCCAGCCCGTCCACCTTGTCGTCCAGCGAGTCTTTGGCCGAGATAATAAGCACACTGTCACTGCGGTGCAGCCGTTTCAGCTCACGCAGCAAGTCCAGACCGCTCCCGCCAGGCAACATGATATCCAGCAAAATGCAGTCGTAATCGTAGTCATTGATTTTATCCAATGCCGAAAAATAGTCGGCAGCGGTCTCTACAACAAACTTTTCTTTCAAGAGCGAAGTGCGGATGGTTTCCCGCAAATCTTGCTCATCTTCTACAATCAGGATTTTCATACCGGCAAAGATGGTCTATAAAACTGGAAACAATCTGGAAAACTATCCACTAATCAATGCTGTCTGTCTGATAGTCCTCCATCAGTTCTTCTTTTGCCATGGAGATTTTCCCGTCAGCCGTAATGGTCAGTCTGATGGGAACATAAAGGTCGGATTGCGGATAGCAGACGCTCGCCGCGTATATGATTCCTTGCGGAGTGGTCTTGTCATAGACCAGCCCCTCAAGAATGGAGTACTTCATGAACTTGGCATCCACCAACGAAGCAAAATTATCTTTGGTGAACACTTTATCCACCACCTGCTTCCCGCCGCACGTGATGCGCAAGGTGATACGGTTATCCACAAATTTCTCCCCCTGCTCGTTTTCACTATCGGCAGAGATTCATCCGGCCGGCGCACTACAGAAGACTGATACTCTTTTTCCCTTATACGTAAAGGATGTTTTTACATCAGACACCTGCATGCGCTGTGGGCCGGCAATTTCTGTACTATCCTGCATCAATACCTGCGTACCGTCTTTCTTATTCTTGTCTTGCGACGAACAAGCAGTGAAGAAAATGACCGATGCACACACTAAAATATAGACTATATTCTTCATCGTTCTGTTTTTTAGTAGTTGACCGGACAAAAATAGTACAAATTGAATGCAATAGAAAATTTATTTTCTTTTAGATTCCATTTTTGCTTTTCTATCCTGCACTTTCTTGCTGTATGCAGTATATTGTTCTTCCGTCATGATCTTCTGGAGTTGTGAATCATAAGCAATACGGGCAGTCTTCATCTCTTCACGCTTCTTTTCCATCTCGCTTTTTTCTGCGCGCGTTGCTCATCCGTCAATTGATGCGCTTGCCATCTCTCTTATGATGCTTGTGTGCTTTGGCACGATGCATCGGCATATCTCCCATTTTCTCAACCAATGCCAGATTTGCCTCCAGCAGTTGTTGTTTCTGCGTATCGTTCAAGGAGTACTCTTTCACCATCCGTTCCGTCATGCGCTCGGCACGGACTTTCGGTTCGGGCATTTTATCACTGTGGCGGGCATGTTGTGCCATTGCCATGCCACCCATCAGGAAGGCGGCCATCCATATCAGAACTATTCTTTTCATCATTTTTCTCTTTTTTTAATTAATACCTTATGTTAGTTATACCTATTGTGTTGCAACGTATCTATGACAAAAACAAAAGCGGGAAGTTTAACCGCAACTTCCCGCTTTAACATAATAAATGAGGTTGAAAAGAATATTAAGGTTCGTCCAGATACTGTACGATAAGACTCACCTGCTTCGGCATGAATGTCCGTGTCCTTACATTGTACCCGGTATGCGCCAAGGCTTCATACAGTTCGTGATTCCGTTTTATCCACCGCGTCAGGGTGCGGATGGCGCAACGTGCAGTAGCATTGGGGCAATAGAGGCATGCCAAATCTTTCTTTTTATAAGTCGTGATACGAAAGCCATTTTCTGTTTCCATAGCAGTTTGTCTGATTTTTAAATGATTGATGTAAAGATACGATATTCAAAAGGCGAAGTCAAGTATTTCAAGGAGAATATGAACCTTTTTCTGAGAAAGTTCATATTCTCCTTATTTACAGAATGTTTATCCTAACGGATTTTCTCCCTGGTCGCCATCGGAACCGCCGCCATCCGGATTTGGTTTGGAGCTACCCCCGCCAGAAACGGTGCCGTTGCCCGACCAATCCATCTTCTCTACGCTGGCGCGGGTCAGCATATCCTTAAAGTAGAAGCCCGGGGTGAAGATAATCTTGCGGCGATAAATCGTGCTTGCCTTTACATCTTCCAGCTTGTCCTGGCTCTTGGCGTTGATGCCGGGACGGAAACAGCCGAACTCACCCAGCTGTACCGAAAATCCCTTGTTGATATCCATATTCAAGGTGTCGATCAATCCGTCCAGCACCAACTTCACCACACCGCGAGGCGCCATGCCTATCTTGGAAACCTCGTCGCATAAATCCTTAAAACCTACCACACCCAAAGTTTTCATCTGCGCCACGTACTTTTCCGTTTTTGTCTCGTCAAAACCGAATACTCTCTTTTTTACTTCATAATTCAAAGCCATAGTTTTTTAATTTTAAATTGATTAATAAAAGTCGGTCTTGTTCGCTCGTCAGTCTGCAAAACCAGTTTCTTTGTGACCACGATGCAAAGATACAACGGGCAGAAAACGGGGTGGTGCTTTAACGGAGGTTTAAGGAGGTTTCGTAGGATAAAAAGGATATTGGAGAAAAAGAAAGGAACTGATAGACAATGACTAAGAAATTTTATTCCTTAATCATACATTGTTTTTATCCTTTACGGCATCTTTAATTGACAGCGTAAAAAAGTTCAAGTTCTTTTCTCTCTGAATTTGCGCTTGCAAACTCCAAACTCTTTTTTCCCAAAAATGGATAGTGGTAGTTTCGTGAGCCGACAGGACATAGGGCAATGCACCTTCACATGAAATACATTGACCTTCATCTGTCTTTATGGGGTTCTCCGACGCAATGGCACGTGTCGGGCACTCTTCCTGAATAGGACGGCACGCCTACGACCAACAATTCATCGCGTCCCAATCTCAAACCGGGGGATTAAAACATTACTCGTAATGTCATGTTGGATATTATCGGCGTGCAGCTGCTTGACGATACCCTGCACGATGGCTTTGGTAGTAAATGTAGCACTGAAAAAAAACAGAATGGACTTTATGTATCTCCATAAATCTTAATTTATCCGATTAAATTTCTAATAACCGTAAATTTATTGGTATCCGTTCAAGGTCAGGCAGAAGAAGTCACTGTCATCATACGGATAATCGTATTCGATGGGGAGTTCTTCTTTCTCTATTTTCTTGGATCCGGCTTTCTCATAAAACAGATGTGCTCTGTCCGTATTCTTGGGGGTGTCGAGAATGATTTACCTCCAGCTTTTTCAATATGCGGGATAACAGCCCTTTATCCATATTGAGCTCACGGGATATGTCCTTTGCATTTCGATTCGGATGCAAATACACATCTTGAATTTTACCTCTTTCTGGCATACACCACACTCGGCCCCATCCCATGCCTCATCAGCATCCCCTCTTCTATAAACCTGTTCAAATCGACAACAGCCTGCTTATAACTACGTCCTGCCAGCCGTGCATACTGGGAGCGATTGATGCAGGGATACTGCTGCAAATACTCATCCAGCAACTGCCAGCGCTGCTCCACGCCCCAACGCCTCATCGGCAGACGAAGCAGGCGCCGATGTCGATTGCGGACAACGCTCCAACTGCATCTTACCTTTCAAATCCTTATAGAACTCCCTGCCCAGACGGAAATTCAACCGCGCAAAGCGATGGAGCAGCACGAAGCTCTTTCTTGTCCGTCGCCTGGCGGGTACAACTCAAAGAGGGGGTGAAGTAACCCAGTTCGCCCAGCTCCACCGTCCAGCCATTGGCAAGGCAGTCGCGCAACTCATCCATAAAGCCTGCCATCGCTCCTTCCAGCAGGCTGCGGCTGAGACCGGTGAAAAGATGTACGACGCGTCTATAAATTCCTTGCGGTCGATGGTGCCTTGGGGACAAAGCGGGCATAAAGGGATTGTTGCTCGCCGGTCTGGCGGACGTCGGGTTTCTCGAAAAGGTCGTAATACGCACTCATATATATTCTGTTTTTAAATGGTCCTGCAATTCCGTCATTTCTTCTTCCACGGCATTAAGGAGAAGAAATGCTATTCTTTAATCATTCCACCATGGAGAAAATATCATTCCACCACGGAAGAAAATCGTTCCACCATGGTAGAACGATTTTTTCCACACGATGGAACGATTTAATAGTAGCATACAAATATACTAATCGAAAGGAGGAAAAAACAAGAAAAATTCCCATAAAAAAACATAATCTTTACGCTGGAAATGAAACATATAAAAAATACACACCAAACTCACTTTAGAGTCATGAAGAAAATATATCCCAAAAAATGGTTGGAACTGCATCCGTACAAGCAGACAAACAGCGTTGACCAGTACTACGTCGGCATTGCAAACGAAATCCACAAAAGACTTTACTCTTCAACGATAGCCGACGCCTTCGAAGAAGAGGAAAACATACGCTATACAAGCCTCTGCCTCGCCGCATGGTTTGAGGACGTCATCTCCCAGACCGGCATCTGGCAGGCATTCACTGCCGAGTGCCGGAAGCGATACGGAGCCTATCTGCCCTTCTACCCCATCAAAGGCGATTATTTTCCGGATGAAATCAATCTGGAGGACATACGCTTTCTGCTTTGGCACCATATACAATATCTGTGCCGGGGAATAAGCGCCATCAACCCCGAGAATCCCGGAATAGAGCAGACTGCACAAGAGATATACGGACTGCTTGCAGAGGAATACGAAACCGCTCCCGAAAATGAAAGGATGCAGGAATTTCTATACCACTCTGCCATGGGAGAAGAAGACTTCTTCCGCTACCGGGAGATACTGGATTGGTTTCACTACCAATGCTACTTCAACATCGAAAATGTCGCCCAATGCCGGGACGAAGCTGAACGGTTGCTGGATGATGAAAAGATTACTCCCGAAATGGCAGAGACCCTCATATATGCCACACGCACCTCACTGACGTTCAAAGGCCGCCGCAACCTGCTGTCGCTGACCTCACCGGAATGGCTGGCTCTCATCGGAAAAGCCCATCCCGAACATCAGCTTTGGGGCAAGGTGAAGGCACGGGAAAACAGTTGCTATCTGCTGGAGAAAGAAGACGATGAATTTCTGTACGTCAAAGATTTGTGCAGTGAGGACGAAGGCGAATTCAAGATAACCAAGAAGTCCTTGAACCTTTCGGCCATCCGTAGCCGAGAGGCAGGGAAAAGCACCCTTATCTGCGAACTGATTTATTTTGGCAACGCATGGTGGCAGTGCGGCATGCTTCTCGAAAACAAGTACGACCAGAAAATGGCGGAATATGTGGACGACTTGACGAAACAGAAAGAAAAGACGAATGAAAAGGCTACATTCCATGATTTCATAAAAGCATCCGGCGGGAAATCTTTTGTATTCTGCCAATCGCAAGAGGAAATCTCTGATTTTCTGCTGAACAAGATGGGATACGGCTTGAAAGAAGACCTGGACATACCACGCATACATACAGAAACCGGAGCCATGCTGATGGCCAACCCGCACACCGGCCTACATATCCAATTCAAGCTGTGCGAATGCATCAAATCTCCGGACAACCCCAATTATAATAAGGAGGAAGCAGAGAAAAACGCCATTATGTTCATCGTCAACCCAGACATTATCCCCTACCAATTGAGTTGCATCCTGCAAGACGAAGGCATGCTTCCGGATGCTTATCTGAACAGTTTGCAAAGAAAAGAATACGGGCAAGAGTTCATACGCAAGAATGCACACTTCCTGACTGATTATTTCCATTATCGGTGTCGGGAGAAAGACTTTGATTAGTTGAAAATGGGGGGTGAATACCACTTTTGACACATTTCCAACTACCAATTATCATAGTGCTTTCCAGAACTTCTGGAAATCCTTATACCGTCCGTAGCACACTAACTGGTCGCCGGCTTGTATCTGGTCATTTTCCGGCAGTTCGTTCAGTACATTGTGTTCCACATACGAGACGCCCAGCAATTCTTCAAAGTCTCGGCACGTTTCAAGGCGAGCATCTTCAGGCCAAACTCCTTATCGAGATTCAATTCATTGGCATAATAGCCAATGAACTTGTCCGGAACGGTGAACTTGACTACATAATAATCCGGTGCCACGCGGAATGTCTCCATATCGGCACCGAATTCCAGCAACTGTACCAGTCCGCGTGCGGCATCCTCCTCGGGAGTAAGAATGCGTTCCAGCTCAAAAGCCTCGAGTACGGAACGGTGGACAGCGTCAATGGCGCGGGCATAGATATGCTGCACCTTCTTCTGCTTCAGCAAAGCCACTACACGGATGGATGCACCGAAATTCTCGCCGATGGCAACAATCACCACATCCACACTGTTCAGCGGCAATACGGACAAGGCCTGCTCGTCCGTAGCGTCGATGACAAAGGCTGTGGCAATCTTTTCCTTCAGACTATCCACCCGGCCGACGCTCACGTCCGCACCTATCACTTCGTGCCCCAGTGCAGAAAGCTCTTCTGCCAGCACGTGACCATAATTCCCTAAACCGATAATAATATACTTCATCTTATTTAATTGATTATAATCTGACCACTCGGATACTGATACTTCGTATGCTTCTTCTGCTTGATGATGCCAAGCATCAGCGTAATCAGTCCCACACGCCCCACAAACATCAGCAGTGCCACCAGTAGCTTGCTGTCGTCTCCCAACCGCGGGGTAAGGTTCAAACTAGACCCCACCGTGCTCAATGCCGACACACACTCGAAGGTAATGGCCAAAAGCGACGTACCCGGCTCCAGCATACTGATGATGAAAACAAACAGCAACAAGACGCCGAACGACATCACCACCGTGGCATTGGAACGACGGATGGAATCATGTGACAGCTCACGGCCAAACACCTCTACCCGTTCCGTGCCGCGCAACACAGCCACCAGATTCAGCACCACTACCGCAAAGGCATTTACCTTGATACCGCCTGCCGTAGACTGTGAACCGCCTCCCACCCACATCAGAAACAGATATATAAGCAATGTCTGTACCCCCAAGCCTGCCAAGTCCACACTGGTAAAGCCTGCCGTACGGGGACACGTGGCATTGAAAAACGCCTGCGTCCACTTGTCTGCCACCGACATGCCGGCGAAGGAGGCATTCCACTCAAAGACAGCAATGCCCACCGTGCCCAGTACCAGCAGCAGGAAGGTGACTATCAGTACAATCTTTGTATTCAGGTTGTACAGATGGTAAAAACGCTTGCCGTCCCAATGCCACGTACGCAGAAAGTGCCACAGACGACGCAGATGGTAAAGAATAATATCCTTGAAATTCACCAGTATGGGGAAACCGATACCCCCCAAAATAATCAGCAGAGATATATAGATGAAGAACGGATTGTGCCCCGTCATCACCAACGGATTACCCAGATTTCCGGGCAACGTGGAGAATCCCGCATTGCAGAAAGCGGAAATGGCATGAAAAGCGGAAAAGGCCAGCTCTTCTTGAAGGTCCATCCCCATCGTCCCGTGGATGTCTCCCCAGATAGCAAGCATCCCTATTCCTTCAATCACCAGCGTAAAGGCCAGAATATAGACCAGGGTGGAGAGCAAGGAATTCAAGGAATTGGAACTCACCATGTCGCGCACCACCAACTGATTGTACAACGAGGTATTACCCATGAAGAACATGGCAAAGAAGCTCGTCAGTGTCATCACTCCCAGACCGCCTATCTGAATCAGCAGAATGATTACCACAAAACCGGTCGGGGTAAAAGTGGACGCCACATCGACAGACGTCAGCCCCGTGACGCACACCGCACTGGTGGATATGAACAGCGAGTCGACCCACGATATGCCGTTCGTCGTGCAGCGCGGCAACATCAACAGCCCCGTGCCTATCATTATGATTATCAGGAAACTTGCAGCCAGAATAAGCGAAGGGTTCGTACGCCGCCCCAACAACCGTACCAGCCGTTGGAAAGGCTGAAAAAGGAAAACACCAGCAGCAGGACAAGATGATAGGCCTTGCCATGCAGAAATTCCCAGAACTGCAAGATGGCGCCCTCCTCCTCCGGACGATGGAAAATGACCGGGATAAGGGTCAGATAGAGCAGAATGGTCAGTATCCAGGTGAGCTTACTGAAGGTGCGCCGGGTATCCTTGTATTCCAGCAAAATGCGAAGGGTGACATCTACCAGAAAAACAATCCACACCCCATGGTACAAGCGTTGGAGCTGATGCGCCTCGACCTCTGAAATCGTAAAGCCATGCTCATAGACCACGCCGACAATCAGCAGGATGGAGGCCAAATAAGTGATGGAAGTCATTACTCCCACTGTCATCCGTACGTAAGGGTGAATCCATTTATTTTGATACAAAAGGAATTTATGATAAATCTTCATAAATGCATCGATTAATGAAACGCGGCAAACTTAGACAAATATACCTTGATATACAAAAAACAAAAGGAAAAAGAAATTGGTTCAAAAATAATAGCTACATTTGGGCATTGAATTATTAATAATTTTAACCACTATGAGCAACAAAAAGAAAAGATTCATTCTCCCGGAAGAGGAAATCCCACAGTACTGGGTATAACATACAAGCCGATATGGTGAACAAGCCCATGCCACCGCTTCACCCCGGCACCAAGCAACCGCTGAAAGCAGAAGACTTGTATCCTATCTTTGCCGAGGAACTCTGCCGCCAGGAACTGAATCAGACCGACACGTGGATTGAAATCCCCGAAGAGGTCCGCGAAATGTACAAATACTACCGCAGCACTCCGCTGGTGCGCGCTTATGGATTGGAGAAAGCGCTCGGCACACCGGCACATATCTACTTCAAGAACGAGAGCGTCAGCCCGATGGGCTCGCACAAGCTGAACTCCGCCATCCCGCAGGCATACTATTGCAAGCAGGAGGGAGTGACTAACGTGACCACCGAAACCGGTGCCGGACAATGGGGAGCTTCCCTGGCATATGCCGCCCGCCTCTTCGGACTGGAAGCCGCTGTCTATCAGGTAAAAATCAGTTACGAGCAAAAGCCCTACCGCCGCAGCATCATGCAGACATTCGGTGCGCAGGTTACCCCGTCTCCCTCCATGTCTACCCGCGCCGGAAAAGATATACTGACCGCCCATCCCCAAACTATCAGGGCTCGCTGGGAACAGCCATTTCCGAAGCTATAGAGCTGGCACAGACCACTCCCAACTGCAAATATACCCTCGGCTCCGTATTGAGCCACGTGGCCCTGCACCAGACCGTCATCGGACTGGAAGCCGAAAAGCAGATGGAAATGGCGGGTGAATATCCCGACACCGTCATCGCCTGCTTCGGAGGAGGTTCCAACTTTGGCGGTATCGCCTTCCCCTTCATGCGCCACAACATCCTCGAAGGAAAGAAAACACGCTTTGTCGCCGCCGAACCTGCCTCATGTCCGAGCTGACACGCGGCAAATTCCAATACGACTTCGGCGACGAGGCCGGATACACTCCGTTGCTGCCCATGTTTACACTGGGACACAACTTTGCCCCTGCCAATATCCATGCCGGCGGCCTACGCTATCACGGTGCAGGTGTCATCGTATCACAACTGCTGAAAGACGGTTATATGGAAGCGGTGGACATCAAGCAGCTCGAATCATTCGACGCCGGTTGTCTGTTTGCGCAAGCAGAGGGCATCATCCCCGCCCCCGAGTCCTGCCATGCCATTGCCGCCACCATCCGCGAAGCAAACAAATGCAAGGAAACGGGTGAAGAGAAGGTGATTCTGTTCAACCTTTCCGGTCACGGACTTATCGACATGGCATCCTACGACAAGTATTTGTCCGGCGATTTAGTGAATTACGAGCTGACGGATGCCGACATCCAGAAGAATCTGGACGAGATAGGCAATCTGGCTTAATAGATATTCGCCATACTGACAAGCGGTTCATAGAGTTTCTCTATGTCCTGCGAGTCCATCTCAATCTGTACCTGGTCCCCCGGAATCAAACGAGTTCCTGCGGGGACCAGATTTTTTCCATCCCGATGTACATTGATAATGACGCAACGCTCCGGCAGGAACAGTTCGTCCACCAGTTTCCCGTCCAGATAAGAATCCGTCATAATCTCCACTGAAAGCGTATAGCGTTTCTCTTCTTTAAAATCGGGAGCATGAATCATATCTTCATAGAGGGAGACGTTGGAAGGCTTCATTTGCAGAAGTTCCGTAAAATAGTAGGTCAACCCACCAACAACCACCGAAGGGTAAAAGACCTCAAAATGCCCCGTAATCTCCGTAATCAGCACAATGGCCGTGAGCGGTGTACGGACCACGGCCACCAGAAAAGCCGACATGGAAACAAGCATGATATAACTGACATTCTCTTGCCCGATGACACCGTACCTCACTCCTACCAGACCGACAATCTGTCCCAACAACCCTCCCGTAACCAGCGTCGGAATGAAACTGCCGCCCGGCAATCCGGAAGAGACAGAGAAAACGGAAAAGACGAAATGCAGCAACATGACAGCCGTCACCCACATAATCTGCGTACTGCCGTTCTGTGCCTGGGCCAGCAGAAACTGCTCCCCGCCTCCAGTCAGATTGACCTGCATCAGCGAAATGATGTAGGCCACCAGCACCAGATAGAACATCTTGACATACGCCGGAGAATTGACTTTGGCATACACATGCCTGAAAGCATTCATGGTGGAGGAGTAGAACTTCCCGCATACGGAGACAATCACCGCCAATATCAAGAAATACTTCATCTGGACAAAGAAGGCGAAAACCGGTTCCGTTACTTCTATCAGATGGTAAGGATTCACAGGAAAGACCATGCTTGCCACGCTCCTGCCACAACACCCGCCAGCAAGGTAGTGATGGCCGTCTTAGGGGCATCGAAGCGTTCAATGGATTCTATTACAATGAGCGAGGAAGCCAGTGGCGCTGCAAAAGCCGCAGCGAGCCCCGCTCCCGCCCCGCTGCCAGCAACTGTTTCTGTTCGCCTTTCAGGATATGAGTCCAGCGGGATACCAGGCTACCCACATAAGAGCCTATCTGCACGGAAGGCCCTTCGCGCCCCAAAGACAACCCCGCCGAGAAGGACAGAATGCCCCCTACAAACTTGGATACCATCTCGATGAAAGGATGCCGGTAAGTGATGCGCCCGTTAATCACGCCGCGTGTCTGCGGAATACCTCCCCCGCCGATAAGCGGCATTTTCCCCACGAGCCACATGACGAAGACGAGAATGCCCCAAGAAAACAGAAAGAGTGGAATGTGCCAGTACCAGGCCGGATGCGAAGCGAAGAAACCACTGCGGAGGTGGAACAGATAATAGAGAAGATAGTGATAGGGCACAGCGACCAGTCCCGTCAGCAAACCGACGAACATGCTGACGAAATACAACCGGGCATCCACCAGCTTCAACTTCCAGATGTGCCAGCCGCGTACTGTTTTCCAGTTCTTGACCCTCGTCCAAAGACGTTCTGCCTTATCCCATAGTTCCATAACAAAACAACTCCCGTTAACTTGCGCTTTACAACAACAAGCAACGGGAGTTGTTTTATACAGAAACATTATTTACCAAAATCTGTTCTTTGCAGGATTATACTCAAATCCCACGAGCTTCAATTTTCGTACAATGTCCTCTTTCTCTACGTTCATATCCTGCAGAGCGCGTCCAGCGAAGGATAGAAATCACGCAGTTTCATGTTGATGAAGCTGTACAGCATCACCGGGTCCTCAGGTAATCTCATAGTTACAATCTTTAAATTTAAACTAATACCGGGGGCAAAATTACAATAAAAAAACAAAATAGAGATAATTTTAGTGTAGAATATACAACCTACCCGCCGCAAACGATTGAGGGCCATGTTTACGGAGCTTCCGTCTGCTCTATCTTCAAGGAGACCTTCTCGATAATCTTTCCAAGCTCCTCTTCCAGCGGAATCACATTGAAGTCGCCCCAGAAATCGGCGTCATACTTGAAGTCGGTTTCAGAGAAGAGGTATGCACCGGCAACCGTTCCGCACGCGGGAAGCGCGTCACGTTCTCCCCGTCAATCCGGCAGGTCACCATCTCGAACCAGGTATACAGAGTGGGATTACTGAAGAGCATGCGTTTTCTCTTCATCTTGAAGTAAAGGTCGCCACGGATGTGGTGGACATAATAGGTACCGTTCCAGGGTTTGTATGAGACGGTATAGACAAGTTTCTCCGTTGTCAGCCTGATTTTCGGAGCCTGGCGTATCACGAAAAGCCGTGTGGCGGCCTTCACATACCGGGGATGAATTTCGAAGCGGGCACGCAGCAAGGCGCTGTTCTCCGAGTCTATATAGAGTTCTCCGCAGAACAAAGGCTCCTTTACCCCACGTTTCTGCTCAAAATAGACGACGTTGGCAGTACGGTCGTCCACCGATACGATGTCGCCCGAAGTATAGGTATAAAGTTCCTCGCCGGATTCCAGCAAGAGGAAGTCTGGAAGATTCTTCATGATGTCCAACTGCAGACATGCCTCCACCCCGGAGCTGATTTTGGCAAGCACACTGTCCGTCTGTTCCCGGTTATCTATCTTGCTCATCTTGAGCAGTTTCACCTGGTCTTTCTGTCCGGGTTCCATCGTCGGTGATTTGTAGACCTTGAAAACGGCCTCCGTCAGGCTCTGGAACTTATTCTTCAATTGTACGCCTTCCCGGTAGAAGGTGGTCAGATAGACCGGAGAAGTGGAGCAGTTTCTATCCCGGTGCTCTATCATCTCGCGAAGCAGCTTTTTAGGCTCCACCAAGCGGATAAGCACTTCTTGCAAGGAAATGACTTTCGGCTCAAGGCTCAGGACATTGCTACGTCCTTCCAAAGCAGAGGCTTCCACCGTTTGCCCCACATAACCCAGATGGGAGAAGGAGAGCATGCAGCGCCTCAATGAGTCGGGCAGATTGAGCCGGAATTCACCGTTCTGGTTGGTAATGTTACCCAGTGAGGTTCCTTGTGCGATGACCGACGCACTGACGACGGGCTCTCCCGTCTCCTTGTCCAGCAGGATTCCGGCAATGGTGGAATATGCCGGTCGGGGCGGCAGGGGTACCGTTTCTTCCATACTCTTCCTTTCTGCCGCCCGTGTTATCAATATATGGTTGCCTAATACCTTCAATTCGAGGTTCCGGCTGCCGGTTATCCTATGAATGGCCTGCCTCACGGAACACTCCTGCTTCCTGACCCTCACCACTGAGTCGTTATGGATGACCTTACTATCATAGATAAACAGATAGCCGGACTGCTCCGAGACTTTCCCCAACAGCGCATAAACCGTTCCCTTCATTCCAGGCAGCCGGACGATGCGGTCCAGCACATCGCCTCCGTCCGCTCTTGCACTGCCTGCCAGGAAGAAAATGAAGAGTGGCAAATGGAGAATGAAGCATTTCATTGAATTCATTGTTCCGACAATATCAGTCTATTGCCTGACGTGTACACTTCAAGTCGAACGTCCAGCATATCAGCTCGGCCACAGACTCCGGGGAGTTATTCGAAAATTCGACCGTCAGCCGCCGTTTACCCAGGGTTGGCGACGCGGCTTCTATCTGCCAGCCGGCAGACTCCTTATTGATGGCACGCAGCACATCCTCCAGGCACTCGTCCTTGAAACGGATGTTGCTGGTGTAACGGTCAAAAAGCTCCGGATTCCCCGTCTCGCTGACGAGCAGACTGCCCCCCTGCAAGATAACCGTTTCTCCCGCCTCTACAAAGACCGTCTGTTCCTCTTGTTTCAGCAGCACCTTCACCTTCCCGCGCTTCACGGACAAGCTGAAGGCCCCCCCTTCATTGCTCCTGACATTGAAAGCCGTGCCCAGCACCTCCACACGCACCCTCGCCGTCTCAATCGTAAAAGCCTGCTCGGGTTTCTTTGCCACATCGAAGAAGGCTTCACCCTGCAGGTTCACTTCCCGCTTGTCTTCCGCAAAATGTTCGGGATACTTCAGCGTGCTTTCCTGCGCCAGATATACCACCCGAACCGTCTTCAAGGGTCTTGACCAGTGTGGGCTTCTCCCGGTTCTCCTCCGTCAGCAAGCTACGACTGTCCCCACCTTGTTCCGGTACGGCCCACCATGCGGCAAAACATACGATTCCGGCAATCACGGCTGCCGAAACGCTCCCCCACTTGAGGTAAAGCCTGCGGTGCGTTGCCGAAGCGTGTTCCGCATCTGCCGGCAGCAGGCAGTCCGTTTCGAAGCGGGCATAAAGCCGTACCCATGCCTCGTCGGTCCTTGTCTTCTTTTTATCTACTTCCATCATTGTGTCCGGATATAATTATCAATTTCATTTCGTAAGGTTCGGAGTACCTTGGTCATTTCCGCTTCCACCGTCTTGACGGACAACGAAAGCGACAAGGCAATCTCTGCATATTTCTTCCCCTCCATGCGGTGCATCCTGAAAATCTGCTGCCGGCGCCGGGGCTGCTTGTCGAGCGTATGCCGGATGAGGGTCTGAAGTTCCTCGTATTCCAAATGCGCGTGGGGGTCGGACGAATAGCCCGGCCCGGACTCCGTACGGACAGATGCCCGATAGCGCTCCTTGACCTCCTGATACTCACAAAACTGCACGGCTTCATTCCTCACAGAACGGTAGAGATAGCTTTTCACGGACTGGAATACTTGTAACCGCTCCCGGTTCTTCCACAGCACGTAGAACAGCTCCTCCACAATTTCCTCGGCAGACGCCGTATCACCCGTGATGCCCGCAGCATACCAGCAAAGAGGGGAATAATACCGGCGGAAGATTCCTTCGAACGCCTTTATATCGCCCTCCTTTATTCTGGCCAGTATCATCAGTTCGTCCAGCATACACGGTGTTTTTTCTCGGTTGCTCCAAATATAAGGAAAACTATCAGATAATCAATTGGATTGTTTCCGCAATTTGCTGACTGCATTCTCCAGGGATTCCGTAGGTTCTATGATATTGTAGTTCCTCCAGAAGTCTTCGTTCCAGTACTCATCCACCAGGTCGTAGAATACCTGCTTCCGTTTGAAGGTGTTCTTGTTGGAGATGCCGGAGAGAGGGCTTTCCGTCCTGTCGGTCACCACCATTTCAGAGAAAGCGGTGTAGCTGGAGGAGAACAGCCTTTTTTTCCAGTCGCATTTAAAGCGGATGACATTCCGTATATAGTTCAGGTAAGTCTTGGCCCCCTGCTGCTTGTAGGTCACCAGATAGGTGATTCCTGCGGGCGGAACCGTAAGCCGACGGGCTTCTTATGCAGAATGGCCTCCACTGCCTTCACCCGATTTGCCATGTCCAGGCCAAACTCGGCACGTGTAAAGGAAAGCCGTTCGTAGTCTATATACAGTTTCCCGATGAACAAGGCATACATCAGGCTGACCCGCGGACGGAAGCTGACCACATACTGCATGCGGTTATCCAAATTGACGGGGTCCTCCATACGGAATTCATAATAGTCCAGATTGTCCGTGCTCAACAGCGCATCGCCATTCTTCACAATGTCCAGATAAAGGGACAAATTGGGACCTCCCACCACTTCACAGCCAGCGTGTCACTCTGCTTTTGGCTCAGCAGGCGGCGGCCTTTCAGCAGCTGCACCTTGTCGCGGTCTACATCGCGGGAGTTATAATCCGTCTTATAGACATCCATCACTGCCTCGGACACGCTGATATAGCGGCGGCGCTTCTGCACGGTTTCCCGATAGAAGGCGGTCAGCATGTTGTCATTGCCAGAATAATTTACTGGAATTTTCTTGATGGCCTCTTCCACTATGACGCGGGGATTATTGCCATAGACCACAATCTCGCTCAAAAGATTGGGGGCCGGTATCATCCAGATGGTCAGCTCGCCCGTTTTTTCAAGTTCTTCCAGAGAGAGGTGTGTAGTGAGATAGCGATATGGGAGACTTCCAGTCCACGGAAAGCTTCCGCTTCCGCTACTTTCAAGGAGAATGTGCCGTCGGCATTGGTCACCGTTCCGATATTGTTGCCGACAACAGAGACGTTCACGTTTTCGAGTTTCTTCCTGCTGTCCTTGTTCTTGACCGTACCGGTGATGACGAGCTCGTTCACTGCCGCGTCCTGCGCCATCAACGGGGTGATACCCGAAGATAAGAATGCAAACAAACACCCAAGTGTAAATCCTACAAAAGTTTTTCATAAGGCATGTTTTAAGGGGTTTCTATTAATTAAGAGCGGTGAGGAAGAATAAAACCCTATAAGAATGGAGAGAAAAATACAAAAAAAGTAGCACGTTGATAATCAGAGAGAAATTTGCCAAGACATTGCCATAGGTTTGGCAAAACGTGCCATGCCTATGGCAAAAGTTTGCCAACGCGGTGGCAAAGTCTTGCCAATAGTAAGGCAAAACCTTGTCAAGCTGTCGGCAATAGCTTAGTTGAATTGTTGGGGCTTCCGCTGGCTCAGAATAACGTAGATGATGACCGGCGCACCGATAATGGGCGTGACGGCATTCAAGGGAATAATACCCGCTTCGCCGGGCAAGACGCAAATCAGATTGCAAAGCAGTGCCACTGCACCGCCACTCAGGATGGTGACCGGCAATAGGAATTGTGATTGGCTGTCCCAATATCCATGCGGGGCCACATGCGGCACGGCCAGGCCAATAAAGGCGACCGGACCACAGAAAGCGGTGGTGACAGCGTCAAGAGCCCGGTGATAACCAAAAGCCAGTTGCGCACACGGCGGATATTGACACCTAGATTTTCGGCATAGCGCTCTCCCAGCAACAAGGCGTTCAGGGACTTTATCAACAATAATGAGCCGAACAGTCCCACAATGGTGACCAGCGCAAAGGCCGGCATCTGCTGTAGGGAAACTCCACCGAAGTTGCCCAGCCCCCATATCATATAGGACTGCACCCCCTCTGCCGTAGCAAAGAAGTTCAGCAGGCAATGGCCGAAGAAGCGATGTAGCCTATCATGATACCCGTTATCAGCAGCATGATATTGCTCTTTATCAGCGTGGAAAAGAAAAGGATAAGTGCCATAATCAGCATGGCTCCGATAAATGCGCCAAGCAGTACGGAGAAGAAGCCGGACAAACTGAACGCCCCTGCCGTGATGCTGCCGCCAAACAGCAACATGACGAAGGCCACTCCCAGACTTGCCCCGGCGTTGATGCCAGAATGGATGGTCCTGCCAGCGGATTCTTGAAAGCCGTCTGCAACATCAGTCCGCAGACAGCCAATGCGCCACCGCAAAGCAGCGCCGTCAGCGCTTGGGGCAAACGGGATTCCCAAAGGATGAAGCTCCAGCTTGCCTTCTCCCCCTCTCCACCGAGCAGGATACGGAAAACATCGGCAGGCGGAATCGAAACCGACCCTACCAGCAGATTGCCCGCAAAAAGCAATAAGATTACTACTCCCAACCCGATACCATATTTCCAGCCTTTACTCATAGTTACATTATTTAGCACACAAAGACACGGAGGCACAGAGTTTTCTATTACTTTCACAAAAGTTCCGTATCTCTGTGTTCATCACTCCTTCAGTCTGCAAAATAGCGCAAGCCTCCCAAATCTCCTATTCGGGATGCAGAATCTGTATCAGGTCGGATAACAAATAATCGGGACGGAACGGAGTCTCCTCGTAGAAAGGAACTTTCGCCGTATTACAACCATAGACATTCCGGGTCTTGAAAGCCTTGAAACCGGTGTAGCCGATATAATCCGCCTCCAAATCAGCATAGCTCATGTCGCGGTCACGGTTGTACTTCACCAGCCAGACGTCGGCATCGCCCGCCTTGTCGAAAACGGTCTCGAAAGCCAGAGGAACAGAGCCGCTGTGGGTATCGTCGGCAAAAGCGTAACGCCCGCAAGCATCCTGAAAAAGCCTTCCTATGGTGCTACGCCCTCCCGGCACGTACCATGCCGAGCCGCTTTTCAACTCACTGACAACGGAGAACGAGGTGGATGAAGTTGCGCACGCATCTTGAGGCGTTGGTAACAACTGTCCACTTCAGCAAAAAGGTTGTCGGCTTGTGGCGCAACCCCGAAGAGCAGTCCGTAGAAACGCATCCACTCGGCACGTCCCAAAGCGGAGGTTTCCATGTAGTCGGCACATTCGATGATGGGAATATCCAGTTTCTCGATACGGCCATAACCGCCACTGTTCTCGAACGGAGACAGAAGGATGGCATCGGGATGCAGGTCGATGATGCGCTCCATATCGGGATTCATACCGTCGCCACAATCGGCGATGGTGCCCCGGCGGCAGGCTTCGTGAACGGTGGGCAGTTTGATGTACTTCAAGTCGCAGACACCGCCGATGCTACCAAACACACCCAGATTATCCATCAGTCCGCAGTGGACGGAAGAGTAGATGACTGATTTGGAGAGTGGGTACGTACCACAGTACCTGCCGGAAGATGTGCCGGGAGTTCGCGGTCTTTCGGGACCAGTATATAGGTATGTAGCGTGTGCAACGTATCCCAAGGATTGCGCAAGGTGGCAAGGTATAGCCGGGATAGGACACTAAGGTAAGATTCTCTGCATAACGTAAGGGAATGGTGTCACCGTTGGCCAAAGCAGAGGCAGTCTTGCCCCTTCTCCGCAGGAGGAAAGAAACAGGACTGCGAACAGACAGATAAGTAAACTATTTCTTTTCATTGATATTAATTGAAGAAGATAGCAGAATTAGGATTCATACCTCCTGCATCGAACTGCTCTATAAAGGTACCGTCTTTCTTGAAACGATAAATGGTGCCGTTCGTGGTATATTCAGAAGTACCAATATAGAAATCACCGTTATTATCATTTACTTCCAACATATAAATCGTAGAAGTTTTCAACTTTTCCGGTATATCCTTCAAGAAAGAAGCTTCATCCATCTTTCCAGTCTTTATATTATAAGTAAAAAAAGAAGCGGTAGGATTGGTGTAATTTGAATAAGTCAAATAGAGAATATCATCAGTAGCACACATACGGGTGGCACTGCCTAATTCCGTCACCTTATTGTTGGCAGCAGGGTCTATCATCTGTAATGAATAGCCAATATCAACATAATTACCCCATGAAATCAAAAAAACCTTATCATCCTCTTCAACCAAAGCATTGGGGTTCAAACCTACCGTCAACGTCTCTTTCAACTTGAAAGTACGCAAATCTATCACCTTTACGTCATTGTGATAAGTGCTCCAATCAGCAGTACAGCTATTCGCCACATAAAGCATATCCTCGCAGATTGCCACACCTTCCAGATTGTCGCCAAGTCCGGTCAATTTATCCACTACCTCCAACGTTTTCGCATTGATTTTAGCTACAGCTCCTCCGTAGAAGGAAGCATAGATATATCCATCCTCAGCATCGATATAACGAATGCCTGCACTGAGGTCGTTGTCGTCTACAAACGAAACACGTTTCAACTCCACACCCGCAGCATTCAGCTTAGTCAGATAATTGGAACCACTTACAGCTATATATATTTCATCTTCATACTCAATCATACTCTGACCAAGGTCACCCAACTTGGCGTTGTTTTGAGTCTGGTAAATATCACTGATGAAATCCGCATCCTTATTGGGTGCATAAAAGGCAAGTCTTGCGTTATTAGCTCCCCAACCACCCTCATTCAGAATATAAACACGCGTCTGCGGCAGTGTCACCTTCGACCCGCCGTCATCCAGAGAATCGTCATCGTCGTCACTACAAGATGCCAAAGAGGCACCCAAAGCAAGCATGCAGAGCATACCGAATAATAAACTTCTTACTTTCATAATCACAGTTGTTATTGTTTATAATTAGTTTTTGTTGTTCATAAATAGATTATTCAAAACTTGAAAGTACCCGTCAACCGCCACGAACGACCCGGCATAGGATAATATTTTATCACGTCATACTGTTCATCGGTCAGATTTATAATCTCGGCCTGCAACAGAAGCCGGCAACCGCCCAAAGCAAACTCATGAGAGAGGCTCATCGTATGCTCCAGATAGCCCTCAATCTCATTCTCCGGAATGTTCTGCGACAAATAGTAACGCTTTCCCACTCCTACCGCCGAGTATCCCACATTCACCCACGGCGTTTCTACAATGGCAGACGCGTTTCCGCTATGAAGAGGAGTATAAGGCAATTGGTCCTTATAGTTCTTCGCGTCGGAATCGGTCAGGTCAATGGCCTTTTGCATGTATATCCGCCCGACATAATCAGTCTTATTTTCTCCGTCAATGAAACGGTTGCCGCCAAAGTGGCATCCACACCTGCGGCATGCACCTTGCCGTAGTTCGCCATCTTCCACGCATAGGTGGTGGGAAAAGCCACAATCTTATCCGTTACATCATTATAGTAACCGTCGAGCGTAACGGAGATATAGTCGAACACAGACAATCCGGATTTACTCCATGTGATGCCGACATTATATTCGTCTGCCTTCTCGGGTCGCAGATTACGGTTGCCCAGCCGGTAGTAATAGAGGTCGTTGAAAGTGGGCAGACGGAACGTACTCTTATACATCAACCGGAAATACAGCGCCTCATCCTGCCAAGGCTGCATACTGACTGATAAAGAGGGGGCAAAGCGATGGAAGTCATCGGGGACCGTACCTTTCTCGGCATGCTCCGAAGTGGCAGTATGCACCAGCGAAGCCGTGGCCGTGAGCCATCCTTGCCGGTAGCGTGCATTGAAGGCACTGATGGAAGTATATCTTGTAGGGAAAGGACATTCCGGCAAACTGTTGCGCAACTTGTTTATCACCCATCCTGCGCCAACGAAAGGGTCAAAGCTTCCAAAGGACGGTAGAGAACGGTCGCGGAAATATAATATTCGTCTTGCCGGTGATTTTCCCGATAATATCCGTCGGCATATTCCTTGCCTCATCCTTATATTGGTTCCAGCCATGATTATACTTTGCCTGTGCCTGCAAACTCCACCGGGGCGAAAAATGCTTCCTATAACGTGCCTGCACAAAAGTATTCTCATCCCAAAGCGTTTCATCGGAAAGGGGATTATAGAGCGTAACCGCCCTGGAAGTCCCCGGCGGGAATAGAAGTAAT
>ENA-OQAA01000716-OQAA01000716.1-human-gut-metagenome-genome-assembly--contig:-NODE-716-length-21219-cov-2.156457_pt1 | contig 21219 bp, 24 predicted proteins | sample MGYA00242489_ERZ504515 | MGnify/ENA primary metagenome ERZ504515 (study PRJEB26092, sample SAMD00036237) | human gut metagenome | host: Homo sapiens | study: EMG produced TPA metagenomics assembly of... | reverse complement strand
CGGCTCAAAGAAAACGGATTGATCAGGTTTATGATCAGGTAGTAGAATTTGAGGTTCATAATGAAAGAATAAAAACAATCTGGGTAAAAGAGCAGGGGAAGACACGAAAGATTCCGGTGGAAATATATCCATTCCTATACATGACAGAATCAATTCCCCAGGAATATGGATTTTTAGATGGAAGCGGGAAGGAAATAACATGATGAGAATGATTATCAGGGAGAAATTTCTTTGCCGGATGTAAATGTTCACTGCAATTTCAGATACGATCGCAAAATTATACGGTTTTGTGTAAGTATTGTCACAAGATATATCAGGTAAAAGAAAGAGAAAATAATTTTAAAATTTAGAACGGATTTAAGATGTAGAGGGAAATAAGTGGATAACATAGGTATTAAAATAAAAAGTAATGATAAAATAGCTAAATGCATTGGTATTATAAGAAAATATACAAACATATCAATAGGAGAAATGAAAGCGAAAATAATAAATAATGAATATGTAATGGTCTGTGGATACAACGGATGAAGCTGGAATAAAAAGTATAGTAGAAGCTTATAAAGAAGTTACAAGCTTAGGAGTTGATGCAGTAATATATGAGCATGATAGAGTTACTACAGTAGATTTTCTGGTAAATTTAATGGATATGTATGGTGATATTGGAATGAGGCTATCGCAATCCCACTGGCTTTAGACGGTGGGTTAAGGTAGCCAAAAGTGAAAGAAAGGGCATTGGGAAAACGGGTATGGTAATCATTATTCATATACTAACGGTATTGTTAGCAGTTGCAACATTTTTTATTATTAAGAACAAACGCTATAAAGTTGTACCGCTTGTTAGTTGGGTTATTTTTATTTTTTTTATAGGCTGTGGAACTATTTCGGCAGTATCTTTACTTGTTCCATACGGGGAGATATTTGTACTACCTTTAGGAGGTATTGTCTTTGGTTTGGTATTCATCTTAGCTGCGTTTAACGATTTCTATTCTTTAATAAGATGTAAAGAGAAGATAGATGCATATATCGTGGTTATAACACCTATTACGGAGGAAATGGAGTTTCTACACAATCGCCGGTTTTTCAATATACTTATAACGGAGCATTGTATCAAGAACAGACAACACAAAATATCTCATATAGCTTTTAACGCAAAATATGAGGAATGGAGAAACTTATAGTATCTATATTGACCCAAAACATCCAGCAGTATTCATTCTTCAAAAAAAGATTAAAGTGAGTTCTATCATTGCAGTTATATTTGGAATTATGTTTTTTTTGGCAGGAATTACTACATTGTGTGCAATTTTTCCTGTATTTTGGAGTGTGATAAAATGATTAAAAGAATTTGGACATAATGGATTATTTGTTTCGACTGCAAAAGTAAAATGTGTTCCATAAATCTTTTTACAAAATGCTTGAAGAGGAGTTTCTAAGCAATCTATTGCCTGGGAGCGTGAAATAATTCAAAGACGGAAGGAAATTTTACTATGGGGCTGTTTGACAAATCCTTTAAGAGAAATGTGCCTGTGAAAGAAAAAATATTTGAAGATTATTTTACAGAAGTACAAGCAGATATGGTTTCTATTTGTTTGGAATATGTAGAAAATAAAGCTGATAAAATTTACATTTATGCATCATTTGAAGCTAATGTTATGACACCTGATTATTTCTATGACATCGGTGGAATTGTATTAAACAAACATAAGCTAAATGATGCAAAGAATGGGTTTGTTTATGATGTATCATTTGACCGACAAAAAGCGTGTTTACATATTTTAATGGAAGATATCAAAAAAATGGTAAACCTGTGCAAAGAATATAACAGACCAATGCCAACAGAAATAAAAATGGTTTATGAGGTAAATACAAAGGAGCTTCACGCGGATTATAAGTATGAATCCGTTTATAGTAATCATAAAACAAAAACAGCATACCATGTTGTGAAGGAGTGGCTGGAGGAAGTAAAAAATCAGAAGAGTGAAAAAGATATGGAACATGGATAAATTTTTAAGTGATGCCATTATGGGATAAGGGAGAAGAAATAGATGTCTGTTTTTAACGATTTTCAGAGGAGAACTGCTGAATTTGACAGTGAAAATAAAAGTTGTTTCTTTCCAGGTTCATATATATAATGAAAGAAGAATCAAAGAAATGGATCATGCCATTATTCGGTGACGGAGCCCATATCCTATACGTGAATGGTGAATATAGAAACCTGGAGCATCCTGTAGGAAGCCTGATGCATGACTTTAACTGCAAAGACGCAAAAGATATGGTGAACCCATTACTGGCAGAAGAAGTCAGATACTTAAAGGAAACAGAAGGAGGTCGAAGCCAGATGAGCAGAATTTTGGAAGAGATGAGAAATGAAGTGGCAGAAAAAGAAAAGTGAGTACAGCACTAAAAATGTTGGCAAAAGATTATGAAACAAAAGAAATCGCAGAGATAACAGGTTTGTCTTTGGAAGAGGTTCGGAAGCTGGCAGATAATCAAAAAGGTTAAGATTCATGCTTTCCCCGGATATGTGTAAAAACATAGCCGGGGAATTTTTCATATTTTATATCATTAAGCGTTCTAAACGAGAACCCAGACGGCTTAGTATTTCATTTGTGATGGTGTCTGTTTGTTCTGCTATATCGTAAGCGGTTATTTCTGCATTGCCGGATTTTCCAATGAGGATAGCAATATCTCCTTCGCTTACTTTGGGAATATTAGTTATGTCAATCATCATCTGATCCATGCATATGCGTCCTATAATGGGGGCTGGTTGTCCTTTGATAATCACATTGCCTTTTCCACAGGATAAATCACGGGGAATACCGTCTGCGTAACCAATAGGAAGTACTGCGATTTTTCGGTTTTCCGCTGCAGTATAGGACAAACCATAGCCAAGGCTTTCTCCTTTATATAAATCTTTGACTGCCGCAATTCGGGCTTTTACAGACAGAACCTGGTAAAAGTGGAGTTACATTGCTGCATATCTTTTCGATTACTTAAAACACCATAAAGCGCAATGCCAACTCTGGCATAATTACCGGACAGTTCCGGATAATGAATAAGCCATAACTTGCAAGAAGATGTATGTCAGGACAGAAATAGCCCATTTTCTTTAAGTCCGAAAGAACCTGATAAAACGTTTTGCCCTGAGATTCTGTGTAGGCTTTGTCTTTTGGACTTACACTATCAGAAACACAAAGATGTGTAAACGCTCCCTCAATGTTCAGATTTTTCATCTGAAATATGCGGGCGATTGTTTTTACATGCTCTGCGCGTTCTCCCAGGCGGTGCATGCCAGTATCAATTTTGATATGAACCCGAAGGGGCTTTCCATATTTGTTTAGAAGTTTTGCGTAGCGTAATTGACAACTGTTTGAATGAAATTGTATTTTCTTAAAAGCGGAAAAGCATCCGGGTGCGTATATCCTAAAATAAGGATTTCTCCACATATCCCCCCTTTTCTTAGTTCAATTCCTTCTGATATGGAAGCTACGCAAAAACGGTCAATGCCCATTTGATTTAGAGCTTTTGATATACAAACAGCTCCGTGCCCATAAGCATTGGCTTTTACTGCAGGCATCAGCTTACAGCCAGCCGGCAATAAATTTTCTAATACCTCTATGTTGTGATAAAGATTCTTCTTATCCAGCTCAATCCATGCCCGCCCTTTAGGCGAATAGGCTGGTTTATGGGAAATTCTCCATTTACTGATGATATCAGCAAATAGGCAGGACAAAAAGCAAACTGCCATATAATGAATCAGACTATTGTCTGTTAAAATGGCCTGACAATGGGTTAGTTTGGCAATACCCCGTACCAGAATAATCATCAAAGGATGGAGCAAATATATCCAGGTTGAAATACTTCTCAGTATCGGCGCAGGCTGCTTTTCCACGGACAAAATAACAGCAAAAAGGAAGTACATACAGGGCAGTAATGAAAAATACATACTATCATGCCTCTGAATATCGAAAGTATGAAGAAGCATTCCCTCATAAGTCATACACAGAAATGAAATAAAAAATCCGCATATATGAAATAGCCTTTTTCTGTTCAGGATTCTATGACGAAACCATGCCCCCATAATCAGAAAAACAGGAACATAGAACAGTCCGTTTCTGGTATAAGAAAAGACCTGGAACAGTACATGATACATATGCTTTGCAGCAGGAAACATTTCAGTAAAGCCATAATAACTGTCGCCAAACAATCCAACCCCATATAGGAGCAGACAAATACAGGTAAGGACTTTAAAATTTATTTTCTTTCCCAATATCCAGAGGAGTAATACTCCTGTTACAGAAGCGGGAAGATACCAAAGATGATAAAAAGTTCCGTCAAAAATCAGCATACGAAGAATGTCAATGGCGCTTTTTTTATCAAATTGTCCTGCATAAAGATTTACAGGAAGATATAGAAAAATCGCGATTGCGTACAAAATCAGAGTTTTTCGTATAAAATGAACCAAAGGGCGGTAATCCATTGATTTTCCAAATAGGTACTGTGGAAGAAGAAAATATCCTGTTACCATTAAGAAAAAAGGAACAGCCATCCTTGCCATAATCCGTGTAAAGATAAAATCAACCTCAGCATGGAAAGAAGTAAGAGGAGAGGTATGTATGGCAACAACCAGTAATGCTGCCACAACCTTAAAATAATCTAAGCTTCCAAGAGGCTTTGTTTTTGTCATGCGTTGTCTCCATTCTGTGATGCTTCCGATAAGGCTCTGCTAATCGCTATGGAAATAATTTGCTCAAAAGAAATATGAGCAGCTTTTAACATGTTTGGGAAGCGGCTATGTGTTGTGAAACCAGGAATGGTATTGACTTCGTTAAATACAATTCTGCCGGAATCATCCAAAAACATATCGACTCTTGCAAATCCAGAGCAGCCTAATGTCTGATAAATTTTCTTAGCGGTCTTTTTTACTTCTGCCGCTTTTTCGGGGGAGATTCTTGCCGGAACATGGATAGAAGAAGTTTTTAAAGTATACTTTTCTGTAAAATTAAAAAATCCTTTTTCAAGTTGGATTTCGTCCACTTCACCCAGGATGAAATCCTTATCTTCTAAAATAGCACAGCCTACTTCAAAACCGGAAATACCTTCTTCGACAATTACTTTATTGTCATAAGAAAAAGCAAGCTTTAATGCAGCAGGTAACTGAGTTTGCTTCGTTACTTTGGTTATCCCGTATGAAGAACCAGCTCCAATCGGTTTGACAAATAAAGGATAGCCGATTTGCTCTGCCTGCATGAACACAAGTTCTAAGTCCATACCTTTATGTATGACAAAGGATTTGGGAACACAAATGCCTGCTGACTGGACTAATTTATGAGCCTGTCCTTGTCCATGCATAATGCAGAAGAAAGAACGCCGCATCCCACAATAGGTATTCCTGCAAGCTCAAACAATCCCTGTATGGTACCGTCCTCCCCATTCTTTCCATGTAATATTGGAAAAACAGCGTCAATAGGAAATTCCTCTAGTTTCCTGTTTTTTATCGTGAAAATGCCTTGTACTGTCCTGTTTGGTGATACAACAACCGGAGTACAGTCTTTTTCGTTGCACCATTCATCAGTAGGTATCTTTTCCAGTTCTCCGTCATATTGAAACCAGTCTCCTGCATTTGAGATTCCGATTAAAACAGGTATATATTTTTCCCTGTTAAGATGTGTAATGACAGAATAAGCCGATTGAAGTGATACACTATATTCTGGAGAACAGCCGCCAAAAAGAATGGCAATCCGTTTTTTTGATTCCGGACAGTGGCTGGTTCCCTCTGGCATTTGTTTTGAAGTTCTCTGTGTTTCTTTTGCAAAATGATTCAAGTTTCATTCCTCCTTGTAGTAAAGTAACAGAAAAAGCTCCTGTTCAGTATTCAGTCTACCGGAAAGGTGGTTTTTATACTTTAAGATTAAATGATTGAAAGATTAAGAAAAGGTTAAGGAAATATTGAGGATTTGCTATGATTCAATATTACAGCATTAGATTTTGTGCTATTTCGATAAAAAATAATCAGAAATTTAATCAATTCAAGACAAAATAATGGTAGTTGCGTTGATTTTTATTGTGAGTATAAAAGCAAAATGGTATAATGTGGTTAATTAGGTAATTGCGAAACCCGCGATGTTCGTTCACCATCTTGAACGAAAAAGAGGTAGAATTAATGTTATATGAGTGATACAAAATATTAAATAGTAAGGCAGGGAGATTGGATGAAAAAGAAAGGATTTAATATTACAAAAATAAATAAAAATCTCAAAACAACAGATTCGATTTTGGCTTTTTCCAATGTTGCAGCCTATGTCATAGGTGGCAAAATTAAGTTTCTAATCCTGATTTCCATACTCTTAGTTACTTATGCCATATATATCAGATTTTATCCGTATATCTATATAGAAACAAGGACAAAAAAAGAAAAAGGAACTGCTTTCCAAATGCCGCTTGCAGGTGCATTGATAGCAATTTTTTCCTGTCTGATTGCTTCAAAAAACATTAACTGTGATTTTGTAAACATCATAAAAATAGCGTTTTGTCTGACAGCAATCTTAGCGGTTCCATATATTATAAAGTCACTAAGGACAGAGTGTCCTCAAAGATTGGGGCGTAAAGCTTCTGTTATTTTGGCGGTATTGGCTATTTCCTTCTCTATTGTACTTCCGTTGAATATTGTACTGACCTTTGACAAACCTGTTCATGAAACTGTAACTATTACAGATAAAGATATAAACACAGGTGATAATGCAAATAGTTATTTTTTATATGGAAATTGGAAAGGAGAAGAAGCAGAATTCAGTGTTTCTAGAAGTACATATAAAGAAACATCGGTTGGAGATGTAAAAAAAATATGTATAAGAAAAAGTGTTTTAGGACTAAAATATTATACGATACATAAATAGCTATGCAGGTTCCTTAAGCCTAAAAGGAACTATTCTGAAATATAAAGAAGAATATTCAAAAGTCAGGAGAAAAATGAAAGAGAGAATGGAGAATAAAAAATGGGAGGACATATGCAGAAGAAGATAATCATTTGTGTGGCAGTTGTGGTGCTGTTGCTACTGGGAGTGTTTACTGCTTATTTCTATTATGACAGCAAATATGTAAGGTTTCAGGATAAGATAATGAAAGCACAGGTATTAGAGGCATTAGATTCACAAAAAGATAAAGTGCTAAAAACAGAGGCAGAAGAGATTGGATTTTTAGAGACTTTTCAGATGCGGGAGACTTTAACTTTTGAAGATTTATTGGCTCTTCCGAATTTAAAGTTTGTTGCAGTGTTTGGCGATCGAGTTGAAAAAGAATCAGAGGAATATGAGAGATATCAGAATATGATAAAAGATACGTTTCCTCAACTGAAAAATTTAAGAAAAGTATTTTTTCATGATAATCGGGCTACTTATAATCTGGATGCATTTTCAGATTGCAGACAAATCGAAGAGTTATGGATACAGGAAAATCATGTAAAGGATATCAAGGGAATTGAAGGAATGGAAAATCTTCGTATTTTAGTTTTGCGGGAAAATCCTTTAACAGATATTTCGCCACTGGAAAAGCTGGAAAAATTAGAAGTCGTAGATTTTACAGGGGTGTCTGTAAAAAATATAGAATCTTTATTGAAAATTCCATCTTTGAAACTGGTATATTATACTGCGAAAAATGAGGAGCAGAAGGAAATTCTAAGGTGCTTATCAGAAAAAGGGGTTGAGGTGATACAGAATAATGAAGAACGTTATGTGAATATTTTTGATGAAATGGAAAAATTAGGGATAGAGTACGTGGATTATAGAAAATTGCAGTAAAAGAAAAAGAGAGACTCATATACAGGAAAGGAAAAGCATATGGAAGATCAAAGAAAGAATGAATTAGCAGTTATAATAGCGGCAACAGTTGCATTTGGGGGTTTTGGCAGATTATTAGTACGAATACCTTATATGGTATTTGGGGATTTTTCAAGTGGCTTTTTTATATCAATAGCGTTATGGTGGGTTTACAATTCTGTTTTATTTTATGTTGCAGGGCAGATGTGTGTGGCTGAGGGAAATAAGAAATGCATAACAAAAAGTATAATTTTCGGATTTCTTGCAACGTTAATTAAAGCCGTAATTGATACTTGTATTGATTTGACGGTAGCCCGTCAGCCTAATATGCTGATACTTGTAGCGGTTATGGAAATTTCTATGATACTTTATATCATAGGGTTAGATTATTTTTTATTTGTAAAAGTGGGAAAAAAGAACGATACAAAAAGAAAAAAAGGGAATAACTGTGTTAGTGTCCGTATTCTGTTCTTTATTAGTTCTTTATGCAGGAACTTTATTCTATTATAAAGAACAAGTACAATATGCAGTTGAGAAGTTTGGAGATATGCAGGAAGTACAGGAGTTAGGTTTAGATAACGCAATTTATAATTTGACCACAATGCTTGGCAGACGTTCCACAACAGTTGGTATGATTGTGTATGTTGGCTGTTTTATAATAATCTGGTGGATATTGGAGAAAATTAGTGTTGAAGAATAAATTACGGGATGAAAAGGAGTAAATAAATATGCTGTTAGTTATTATGGTTTTAGGTGTGTTACTGATTCCGAAGATTCCTGAGAAGTGGTTTCGTTTCCTGTTTCTGGCTTGTATTGTTATGAATGCGATTTATAGAATGGAACTTTTTCCATCTGAGTTGGGAAAGGGAATGCACCTATTTTGTAAAGTTCTGGAACTCATTCTTTTAATAGCAGCATTTCAGGTTTTTGATAAACGTCCGCTTTCTTTTGGGATAGGTGTGCTTTCGCTTCTTTTCTTTGGAATTTATATGATTCCAGTTAGTGTGATCTTAAAAAATGGAGGAATGAGTGCTATATATTCTGCTTACGGAACCAGTGGAAAGGGGGTTGCAGAAGGGATAAGACTGATAGAGAGCGTGAAAACTTTATGCTTGTCTCTGGTGTATCTTTCTCTGGATGTGAGAATTTTTTTGAGAATAAAGAGAAAGGACATGAAAGAATGAGAAAAAAAACATAAAGTTTGAAGATGAATACATAGAATCCAATACGCTGGATGTATTAAATATAAAGTCTGGCAGAGTTTTAAAATCCCAAGCAAAGGAACTGCGGTATTTTGAGATTTTTGAGAATAATTTGAAACATATCAGGACATTGGAGGACCTGGAAAAGTTTCCAAAATTAGAAGTTATCGTTAATCATGGGATAAGAGATTATGAAACAGAAGAAGGAGAAGAACAGTTTGAAGAGTCTTTCAAACCGACACAACAAGAATATGAAAGATATCAGAAAATGTTGAAAAAAACTTTGCCGAAGCTGAAAAATCTGAAGGAGGTTTCCTTTGGTTCCCGTACTATTTTTTATGATTTGGATGCCTTTGCAGAATGTACCAAATCGAAGAACTTTGGGTAGAACACAACAGGGTTGAAAATATTGAAGGGATAGCCGGTATGAAAAACTTACGGATTTTAAGCCTTGCCCATAATAAAGTTGCTGATATTGCCAAATTGAAGGGATTAGAAGATCTAGAGGCAGTAAATTTGGAAAGCGTAGAGGTAAAAAATTTACAGGATTTGCTGGAAGTGCCATCCTTAAAACTGGTTTTGTACGATGCGGAAAATAAAGAAGAGGAAAAGGTCATAAACGAGCTTTGCGAAAAGGGAGTAACTGTTTTAGAGGAGCAAGAAGGAGGAGAAGGATTCGTAGAGACATTGGAAGAGCTTGGAATAGAACGGTTGGGGTATGAAGCTATCAAAGATATGAACAAAGAGGCAGAAAGGATGAAAGAGAAGCATGAATAAGCAGAAGAGACTTGGAATTGTTGCAGCAGCAACCGTAGTTTTTGGAATATTTTCAAAGTGGCTGGTGGGTGTGCCCTATATGGCATGGGGATATTTTGATAAAATATTTGTCGCATCTTTTTTACTATGGTGCTTTTATGCAGCAGCTTTATATATTGCTGCCAAACTGGAAACAGACAAGAAATTAAACTTTTTGAAGATTGCGGTTCAGGCGTTGGTATTTGGCATTCTTGCAGCATTTGTAAAAATGGCATTGATGCGGAATTGAGCAGTGTGCGAAAAAATGAATAATATGCTTTATGTAACTATGTTAATGGAATGCGGAATCATAGTATTTGGAAGCCTTATGATGCTGTTTTTATATGTTTATGTAGGAAAAAATCATGGGATAAGAGGGCGTGGATTTAACAAGCTTACAGGGATTCTTATTGGAATTGTCGCGTTGTATGCAGGGGTGATGGGATATTATTTATATCAGGTAAAGCATTGGATTTCTAAGTTCTCTCATATAGAAATGGTACAAGATATAGGAATTGCTCAGGGTGTCAATAATTTATCAACAAAATATGCGATAGAATCCAATCTGATTGGAATGATAGTGTATGTTGCCTTTTTTATTACTTTTTGGAGTTTGCTGCAATTTGCAAATCAAAAAGAATAGAATCTTCTAAATAGTGAAGAAAAGGCAAAAGTCCACTTGACTTTTAATTCCTACAGATGTAATATTTATATAAATCAACCAAATCATAAAAAACATATTTTTTTGGTTTGAAATCTTACAAATGTAATAAAATGGAGAGGATGATAAAGTGAAGAAAACAGGACTTTGGAAAACAGGATTTGTCATGATGGGAATGCTATTGGCAATTCATATGGCGGGGTGTAGTCTTTCGGATAATCAGAAAATGCAGCAGAAGAGGGAAAATGCAGATAAAAGAACCATGAAACGGAGTGAATCAGAAGAGAAGGCGGTGGAAGAAATCCTGGAGATTTGTGGCCGAACTTATAGGGAGGTTGAAAAAAAAGATAGCAGGAATGATTTGGAAATGATTCGCAGCCTTGTGACAAATCTTGGCAAAAAGGGTTATACAGCGGTTGATAAGGAAAATCAAATTAACATGACAGAATATGAGAAAGTGATAGAGTTTTGTGAAAAGATAGAAACAAAGCAAAACGGACGCCTGACTATCGTAGAAGTTGCCAGAGATGAAAGCTGTATCATTCGGAATATGGAGACACGGGGCGGAAATGTAAACATGATTAGAAGCTATTATATTTATGAAAATGGCAAATGGAAACAATCCTCAGAGGATATATACAGGGCAGAATCATGGAAATATACAGAGGATGGATACCTGATGTTTTCAGGAACTTAGATTTTGAAGGGTCTTATGACGTTACAAGAGATACGATTATGGAATATACTGCATATCGGGTACTGCCATTGGATGAAACGTGCCGGGAATGGAATCGTAAATACATCCTTCCAATCGGATATGAGCTGAATAACATGTTCCTTACAGACTGGAGTGAGGAGGATTTTGGAGACTTAGACTTTTATGATGCCTTTGATTTGTTTTACCGGGAAAATCATATGGAAAATGGAGAGTTTACTGCTGGAAATGCAATGGGAACAAGTGCAGTTTATTTAATTTCAAAAGAAAAATTTGAATCGGTTATTATGTCCAGATTTCAGATAGGCAGTGAAGTTCTGCAGTCAAAAACAGTTTATCATCCAGAGGAGAAAGTATATGAATACAAACCAAGAGGCGTGGAAGAAGCAGAGTATCCGGAATATCCATATCCAGAAGTGGTTGGATATGTGAAAAATAATGATGGAACGGTAACTTTGAAGGTACAGGCTGTCTTTCCTTATAAGGGATTATCAAAACTGTATACTCATGAGGTAACAGTACGTGATATGGAAGATGGGAGCATTCAATATGTGGCAAACCGTGTTACGGAACTGCCTAATGAAGCGGAGGCAAGCTGGCACGTACCACGGTTAACAAGAACAGAATGGGAAAAACTGTATGGAGGTGATGAGTAATAAAAAAATATAAAGTTCTTATGATGGTACTTGCAGCATGGTTTTTGCTGTGTGCCGGTGAGGAAAGAAAAGATGCGAAACAGGAAGCAGGGGAACAGTGGGAGAAAGGGTATGATTTGCCGTTAAAAGAAGCGGAGCAGGCAGAAGCGGCTACAGAATGTGAAGAGATTATGGAGCAGATTCAAAATCTCTATAAGCTGGCAGACAAGGGAGAGACTTCCAATGTTGTTCTGCAGGATGAAACGATACTGGAAATGCAAAAGGCTATAACAGAAACAGGTTATCCGGTTTCTGCAACAGTAGCTTATGCTGATATGGAAAATTATGAAAAGGCAGATCAATTTCTTGCAGATTGTAAAAAGGGGAAAAGCAGTTTTGTGGTTATTTATGAGGTTCGTCAGGACGGTGGTATCAACAGAATGAAGTTTACCTATGATGGAATTGACATGTATGTAATCAGTACCAGTGGTATTTGGACGAAAAATGATATACCGGGGATTGCTTGACACGTCATATACCCGAATCAAAGAATGGGAATACACAGAAAATGGGTGGTTTTGTTATAAGCTGTGCGTACCGGAACCGCCAGAAGTTACGGAAATCAAGGATGGAGCCAGGCTCTTGGAATAAAACCAAGGACAGAAGCGCAAAGAGAGATGTCCAAATTATGTGTTCAGGGAATCGGGTATCAGGGAAATAATCTGTTATGTTCTAATTGGAACTTAGACCATTTGGATGTCTTAGATTATAATGGGTTGTATGAATACTTGTATCGAATGAAATACGGGAAACAGTTTCCAGGGGAAAAATATACAGAGGGGATTCCAAAAGATGAGTTCGAAAGTTTGATGATGGAGTATCTTCCAATATCAGAAGAAGAACTGCAGAAATATGCAGAATTTGATAAAGAAACAAATTTGTATGCATGGATGCCATTAGGATGTAGTAATTATGTCCCTGGCTTTTTCGGAACTTCCATGCCAGAGGTGGTTGCTATAAAAGAAAATCCGGATGATACGATTACCTTAACGGTAAATGCAGTATGTGATATGGTTTTATGCGATGATTCTCTTATCACCCATGAATTAACCGTGAAGTTCAAAGAAGATGGAAGTTTTCAATATTTAGGGAATCAGATATGTAAAGAGGACGAGAATCATATTCCACAATACCAGTATCGTGTAAATGGAGCGGGATGAGCCTTTTCAGACTTTTCCCGCTGTTTTTTATTTCCATATGCTTAAGTCAGATAACAGGGACAGCGTTATCTCTGCTGCTGTACTTCCATCTGCGTAATCTGCAGCATGAATATTCGTGGCGAAAAAGTAAGTATTTTCTGTACTTTCTACAAAACCGATAAACCAGCCATTGAGATCCTGTCCGTTTACCCGTCCGGTTCCGGTTTTTCCATAGAGATTTCCAAAAGAAGAGGAGGAGATATGGATAGCATCTTTTACTGCCTTCACATTTTCCGGTGCAAATCCAAGGCTCTGATTTTGTAATTGGATTAGAAGTTCTACCTGTTCTATGGGGGAAATTTTCAGGGAGGATTCCATCCAGTAGGAAGAAAAATCGCCACTTAAATCTTCATTTCCGTATCCCATTTTTTGAAGATATTCTTGGACAAAAGAAACACCAAGCTGTTCATCAATGGCTTGAAAATACCAGTTGACGGAAGCATTCATGGCTGTGGGCAACGTTTGATCTGCGTTCCATGCTTCAAAAGGATAGTTGTTTCCATTCCATGGAATCAAGGAATCTTCTGGTGAAATAATCTGTTTTTCTAATCCAAATAAGGCGTTATATATCTTATAGGTAGAGTTTGGTGAAACACGTAAGGTGGCATGTTCCAAATCATGTATTTTCCAGGTATCTTTTTTTAAATCATATAACACAAAACTCCCCTCATAATCTCCAAAATAATTGGTAAGGTCTATTTTGGAACAATTTTTTGAGGAAGAGTTCCACAGATAGTGATTTTCATCTGCTGCATAAGTAGAAACAAAGGGTGCAAGTCCCAAAAGCAAAACAGATGTCAACAGGAAGGCAGTGATACTTTTTAGCTTTTTCTGCAGCGTTGGCCTTTGGTAAGATGCAATATTTAGAATTCTTCGTTTCATCTGTTTCATACTTCCGCTGATGCCAGAGGCAAAGGGAAAAAGATTTGAAGAAATCTTTTCAGCAAGTTAATCAGCGTATTTCCATAAGATACATAAATCTTCGGACTTCAATAACTTTAAAACAGAAGTATCACAGGCAATTTCCCTGTCAATCCGCATTTCTTTCAGTACATACCAGACCAGGGGATGAAACCAGTAGACGATTCCGGCAAGATTCATAAGCGCGTTTGCAATCCCATCTTTGTGCTTATAGTGCTGCAGTTCATGTAACAGCATATATCGGATATCAGTTTCATTATCATCTGATATCAGATGAATGGGGAGATAGATGCAGGGTTTCCAAAATCCAACAATAACAGGCGATTTGAGATAAGCAGTACTGTATACGGGAATATGTTTTGTAATGCCCGTATCATGCAGGCAACACGGATATAATCTTTGAACTTTTTGACTTTGAAGCGGTAACGCGGATTTTTTTAAACCATGCAGGCCAAGGAAAGAACGGATTAGTAATATCAGCATGGCAATCATACCCGACAGCCAAATTGCAAGTAACAGATAGCCCAGGATAGAAGGTGTTTCTCTGCTTACGGAAAGGGCGAAATCTTTTATCCGGTTTTGGGAATCAGTAATATTCGTTTGCAATGTCTGCCCTATGGCAGCCTCTGTTTTAACATTAGGAACAATAATAAACATCTCTGATAATTTAAAAAAGCGAAAAGGCAAAAAGGGAACTGCCAAAAGTCCAAGCAGCAGAAACCATAGGTTATATTGCATCCGGCTGGATAAAATGTTTTTAAAAATACGCTTTATAAGCAAAAAAATTCCTATGATTCCGCAGAGCAGTATATTGCAGGCAAGAAAGCGAATCATAAAATCAGCCATATCATGTTCCCTCCTTTTCTATTTTTTCGAAAGAAGGCTGCGGAGTGTGTCTAGTTCCGATTCCGATAATTTGTCATTTTCTATATAGCAGATACCATAGCTGTAATATCCCCATCATAGTAACGTTTCAGAAAGGAATTACTTTCCTGTCCAACATATTCCTTTTCTTTTACAGCCGGAGTATAAACAAACATACGACTCTGTTTTTCGTATGTAAGAGCGCCTTTTTTCACAAGGCGTTTGATTAAAGTCTGAATTGTTTTGGGACTCCAGCTTGTAGTCTGCAATAATTTTTCAGTGATTTCATTGGTGCTGACAGGGCGTATTTCCATACAATTTCATGACCGCATACTCCGCTTCAGAAATTTGGGGAAGTGTTTTCATCATGGTTCTCCTTTCAAATCTTACGATTGTAATATAAATATTATAAATGGGAATGATAGGATTGTCAATTTCCGTAAAACTTTATTTACAGAAAATCATAAATTTTTCAATTTGTAACATTTCTAGGACATTTTTGTTGTAAAATAAAATTTAAATGATACTAAAATATATTGTAAAGGACAAAAAGAAATGAAACAGATTTTAATCGTGGAAGATGATGCTCTTTTAAATAAAATGTTGGTGTACAATCTGAAATCGGCATCCTATGGAATTTCTTCTGTGGAAACAGTAAAAGAGGCGCAGGAAGTGATGAAGAATCAGCGGTTTGACATGGTGCTGTTGGACATTAATCTTCCGGATGGGAATGGATATGAAATTGCAAAAACAATCCGGGAGAAATATAGTGATACGATTGTGATTTTTCTTACAGCCAATGACAGGGAAAGTGACGAGATACGGGGGTATGAATTGGGAGCGGTTGATTATATTACGAAGCCCTTCTCTATTCACTCTCTGCAAAGAAAAGTGGAAAATGTACTGAGAATGATGAAACATCATGCGACTATGCAGGATGTTTTTGATGATGGAAGGTTATTTTTAAACTTTACGGAACAGACTGCTATGTTGAATGGGAATCCGTTAACATTATCTACCTGGAATTTCGGATGCTGAATCTGTTCTGTAAGAATCGCAACAGAGTATTAACCAGAAAACAGTTATTAGAAAAGAATATGGGATTGCACAGAAAACTATGTAGATGAGCATACATTGACCACCACTTTGAGCCGAATCCGAGGGAAGATTGAAGGGAATGGAACGGTCTATATTAAAACCGTGTATGGTATGGGATATAAATGGACAGGGGGTGAACCATCGTGAAAGAAAAGAACGATTCTATAAAGAAGATGTTGTTTCTGCTTAGTGCAGGCATGGCAGTGTCTATGTTAGGAATTACCCTGGGATGTTTTTTCATAACAAAGCAGGTGGAAGTTCTATGGAGTGGCTTGCTCTTGACTGCCTGTGCAAGTGTGTGGATCGTTTTGTTAGTGCAGGCTTTTGGAATACGACTTTCACAATTCACTTCTGAATTATGTCAGGTTTTAGATGAAATGATAAATCAAAGCCAGGCTCCAAAACAGATCAAAGACCAGGAGACCTTATTTGCAAGGATTCATCAGCGGTTGGTGCGGTTGTATGGAATTTTGCAGGAAACAAACCGGAAGGTAGATGGAGAGAGGCAGGAACTGCAGGTTTTGGTATCTGACATTTCCCATCAGGTTCGGACGCCTGTCAGTAATATGAAAATGATCATTGATACTTTGCTTACCAAGCCCATGGAGCAGCCGGAAAGAGCAGAGTTTTTGAAAAGCATAAGGGGACAGGTGGACAAGCTGGATTTTTTGATTCAGGCCCTTGTGAAAACCTCCCGTTTGGAAACAGGAGCCATTCAATTAGAAAAAGAGGAAGGATATCTGTATGATACATTGGCTCAGGCAATGAGTGCAATCATGTATCATGCAGAGCAGAAAGAAATCCAAGTATCGGTAGATTGTCCCGAAGATTTGTGCGTTTCCCATGACAGTAAATGGACGGAAGAGGCTCTTTTTAACCTGTTGGACAATGCAGTAAAATATACCCCGGCAGGAGGTAGTATAGAGGTTTTTGTAGCACAATGGGAAATGTATGTGGAAGTGAAAGTAACAGATACAGGAAAAGGAATTTCAGAAAGTAATCAGGCAGCCATCTTCAAACGGTTTTACAGGGAAGAAGAGGTGCATAACCAGCCGGTGTGGGAATCGGACTTTATTTAGCCAGAGAGATTGTGACGCAGCAAGGCGGTTATATTAGGTGGAATCTGAGGTGGGAAAAGGTTCTGCATTCTCTATTTTCCTGCCAAGATGGTAGTGTAGGAGTCCAAAAGCGGAGGAGAAAAATGGCAGCGGTAAAAGTGGTTTCGCTCACAAAAGAGTATATAGATGGGGATCATTATCTCAGAGCAGTTGACAACGTATCCTTTTCCATAGAAGAAGGAGAATTTGTTGCGATAGTGGGAGTTTCTGGAAGTGGAAAATCTACCTTGTTAAATTTAATCGGAGGATTGGAAAGACCAACCCATGGATGTGTGTTTATCCATGATGTGGATATTACGCGGTTATCTTTTGAGGAACAGACAGACTTTCGAAGATGGCATATTGGCTTTATCTTTCAGAAGTATAATCTGATTCCTACCATGAATGTATATGAAAATATTGTACTTCCGGCAAAACTGATGAAACGGAAGGTGGATGAAAAAGAGGTTTTCAGATTGGTGAAAGATTTGGAAATCCAAGAGAAACTGTTTCAAATGCCGGATGCCTTATCTGGCGGGCAGCAGCAAAGAGTTGCTATTGCCAGGGCAGTTTATACCCATCCCACCATTCTTTTAGGGGATGAATTAACAGGAAATTTGGATTCCAGAACAAGTGCTTCTGTTATGAAACTGCTAAAAGGAATTTGCAGCCAATATCAACAGACGTTACTCATTGTTACCCATGATGAAAAACGTTGCAGCTATGGCAGATCGGATCATCTGCATGAAAGATGGAAAGGTTGTGGAAAATGGTAAATTATGAGTATCATCAACCAGCGGAACAGGTGCTTTTCGAGTCATACAAAAAAGGAAACCGAAACAAAAACCGCCTTTTGTGTTTGGCAGTTACGCTTACGGTAAGTGTTATTTTTTGTATTTTAAGTTTGGTATATGGGAAGCTGCAGGTGGATGTTCAAAAGAATATCAGAACCGATGGAATGTCCCCATCTGCCTATATCGAAAATGGGACAGAGGAAATGGCACAGCAGCTTAGCAGTCTGTCTTACATATCGGAAACAGGAAAACAGAAATTTGCAGGGAAGTTGTTGAGCCAGAATCTTAAATATTGTGATTGTGTTGTGGCAGATGAAAGTACGTTTCAGAAAATGCTTGCTCCGGCATATACGCAGATAGCAGGCAAATATCCAAAAAGAGAGCAGGATATTATGCTTTCTACCAAAACACTGGAATATTTGGGGATTTCTGATCCACAGATTGGGATGGAAGTAGAACTGGATTTTTATTGGAATGATGTATTCCATACAGAAGGAACCGGACTTCAGAAATTCACCCTTTCCGGATATTTTACAGAATATCAGAATCAAGGGGCAAGTTCCTCCGTTGCATTTCTGTCGGAACAAAAACTCATTGAAAATAAAATGACCTGGAATCCTTGTCGGGTATTGCTTGATGTGAAAGAAACGTCAGCCAGCGGACTCCAGATGGAGCAGAAGTTGACGAAAGACGTTGAACTTCAGGAAGGACAGCGGGTTATCAGCCGGGATTCTGCAGTTTACAGGGCAATGGAAGGAATGGCAGGGAGTTATGGATTTGCAGCAGTGCTATCTTTTTTGACATTATTGTGTATGTTTTTATTTGTTTCTAATATTTTGAATCTGTCATTGGAAAAAGATCTGCAGCAATATGGACTTTTAGAAGTTATTGGTGTGCAGCCGAAACAAATTGTAAGAACAATGTTTCGGCAAATGCTGGAAATTGTATTAAAGGGAAGTTTTCTGGGCGGGCTTGCAGGCAGCTTTCTTGTATTAGGAGTTTTGCCTTATCTGGTGAAAACCATGTATTTGGAACAGGCAGGAGAATTAGAAGGAATCCACCTTTTTCAACCGGCCTTTCTTTTGATAGCAATCATTCCGGCAGCCTTTACAGCAGGAGTTGCTGTGCTTATAGTAAAGAGAAAGCTGAACAATCTAAGCCCATTGGAATGTATGAAATATGAAGAGGCTTCTTTGCAGAAAAAAGAAACCCATCCTACGCATCAAAGGTATCGAAGTTGGGGCAGATACCCGGAAATATATCTGGCGAAAAGATATTTGTTCCGTAATAAAAGAGCATTTTTTATCACCATAATTTCCTTAACCATGGGATGTGGATTGGCGCTTTGGTCTGCTGTTATGGTGCGAGGGATAGATTTACAAAATCGTTATTTGAAGGAACCGGATTTCCGGATATCCCTTACCCCGGAAGCATGTACTACCTTGATGGAAACTTCACCAGATACAGAACATATGGTGTTCTTTCCAAAAGGATTGTTAGAAGAGGCACAGAAAATCGCAGGAGACAGCATACAGGATGAAGTACAGATACAGGGCTTTTATCCGATTATTGGAAAAAATGGAAGAGAGAATATTCGATTGTTACATGGCTCAGATGAGCAGAACACGGTGATTCAAAAAATCAATTCCCAAGAGAAAGAAAAATTGCAGTCCTTTGTAGCAAAACAGGACCTGCCAGTAGACTGGGAAACATTTGAACATGGGAAGGGAACGTTACTTCTCCATGAACATCAAATATCAGAAGAGAATGAAGAGAGGGCGGTCAAACAGATCGGGGAAGAGATTGAGGTTTACGATTTGGTTCCTGTTGGAACAGAAATGGCTGGATTGACTCCGGAAACACTAATAAACTGTGGATATGTGGACAGGATGGATGAAGCATTCCCGGAATTAGAGCTATGCTGGGAGGGAAAAGACACGAATATTCTGCTTGTTACGGAAGAAACCTATCAGGAATTGTCTAAACATCTGACACCTCAGATGTTTTCCATTTCTTTCAATGTGGATGGCAGACAGGAAAATTCCATGAAAGCATCTTTCAAAGAGCTTCTTAGAAGTGCAAATATGGAATTTCAATCAGAAAGAGGGTATGATGAAAATCTAAATTTATTGCAAATGGAGTGTAAATCCGACCTGTTATTAAAAGAGCAGAATTATATTCAGACAAGCAGATGGTTCTTGCTTGCGGTCAGTGCTTGTCTGGTTTTTATCGGGATTCTGAATTTTTTGAATGTAAGAATGACTGATATGATACTGAGAAAAAAGGAATGTATTACCATGGAAAATATCGGAATGACCAAAAAGCAGTTATATAGGATGTTTCTTGCAGAAGGCATTCTTACCTGGCTGATACTTTGCGGACTGTTGCTCACAGTGGGAACCCTCTTGCTCTATGGAGCTGGATGTATATGAAAACAAAGATTTCCTATTTTGTATTCGTTTATCCGTTTAAAGAAATGGTTTTCATATTGCTGATTTTACTTGCAGGAAATGTGTTGATGCCAAGAGTCTTTGGTAAAAGAATTCTGAAAAAAAGTGAAAAGTAAAAAAAGACGAAATTGCAGTAGATTGCCTTTTAGGTGTCTGCTGCATTTTTTGAAATGTCCTAAATTTGTAACAATTCAAGCCAAAATTCCTTGAATTTCTTCTCTATTTCGGACATTTCTGGGACATTTGTATTTTATAATAGGTTCATCAACAAAGAGGTGAAAGGAGTTTTTAGATATGAGTATTTTGCAGACAATCGATTTAAAAAAATATTATGGTACGGAGCCGAATATTACAAAAGCACTGGATGGTGTGAATTTTTCAGTAGAAGAAGGTGAATTTGTTGCAGTGGTAGGAACCTCAGGATCCGGAAAATCCACGATGCTTCATATGATGGGCGGTCTTGATACCCCTACCAGTGGAAGTGTCATTGTCAGAGGAGAAGATTTAGCAAAGAAAAATGATGAAGAACTGACGATTTTCAGAAGAAGGAATATTGGATTTATCTTCCAGAACTATAATCTGGTACCAATTTGAATGTTTATGAGAATATTGTACTTCCCGTAGAACTGGACGGAGATACGTAGATAAAAGGTTTTTGGAAGAAATTATTCATATGCTGGCGTTGGATGATAAGTTAAAAAATATGCCGAATAATCTCTCCGGCGGACAGCAGCAGAGAGTTGCCATTGCCAGAGCCTTAATCAGTAAACCAGCCATCGTGTTGGCCGATGTAAACTGAACCCCATGTGCTTACTGTACATAGCGTGTACACAGTAGGATTACATGACAATATAGGTACATGATACACAAGTAATGAGAAAAAATGTGTATGGAGTAGGAAGAAGGTATTGATA
>ENA-OQAA01000714-OQAA01000714.1-human-gut-metagenome-genome-assembly--contig:-NODE-714-length-21255-cov-2.255301_pt1 | contig 21255 bp, 39 predicted proteins | sample MGYA00242489_ERZ504515 | MGnify/ENA primary metagenome ERZ504515 (study PRJEB26092, sample SAMD00036237) | human gut metagenome | host: Homo sapiens | study: EMG produced TPA metagenomics assembly of... | reverse complement strand
CGCCACTCTACTCCGGACACCCATTCGGCCTTGCGGAGTATACATCCCTGCAGGCCGTTCTCCCCGTTTTCCACCACCATGTCGTACTCTTCGGAGTTGTACTCGCCGGTCAGTATGTAGCCATAGGTCTTTCCACCGTCCTGCGTCTGGAGTATACGTCTTCCGTCCTTGGTGGTAACCGTCCACATGGGTGGATTTGACGTTCCGTTTCTAACCTTGCATAAAAACACCTTTCCACCCATTTTCACCAGTCCAAGGTAAGGTGTCTTAAGGCCGGTATGCCATTTTCCGTGGTTACTGACCGAAATGCCATCCTGTCCCGGTGCTCCGTCCACGCCGTCCCTGCCCGGTGCACCATCCGTTCCGTCCTTACCAGGAGCACGTCCTGACCGTCCCTTCCCGGAGCGCCATCCTGACCGTTCTTGCCATCAGTTCCGTCCGTTCCCGGTTTCACTTGTAGCAACCAGTCCGAATTTCCTTCTGCAGGTTCAGATGCACTGCCGCTCTCGCTTACACACAGCCAAATGCCGCCATCATGGGAAACCCGGTCATAAAAGGCATAATTTTCACCGGATGCCCACTCTCCACGGTCATTGGCCGTATATACCGGCGTACCGTCAGGTTTCAGCTGCCGTACCGTACCGGTAAAGTACACGCTGTTCAGATACATGGAGTATCCCGTCATATCCAGACCGTGTACGTTCAGGTTTGAGAGGTCGCCCGACTGCATTGCGATGTTGGCGGCCGATATTTCCCAGGTATTCTGGTTACGGAGCATGCGGCTGTAGGTGCGTGTCTCATATACGGATGTCTGACGGTCGGGGTTGGTGAAATTGCCATAACATGAGAAATGCATGTACTTCTGCGGATGCAGCGTTGTTCCCGGACGCAGGGAATAACGGAATGTGCCGTTATCCTCACCTGAGACTCCGGTAATACGGAAGTATGCCGTTCCGAAACCGGCAAAACGGAAATTGCCCTTACTATCGTCCGAATCCTCGGTGGCATTCATCGTCTCATCCTCGAAATGGATGATTCCCATGCTTATATCGTCCGCCGCAACAGCTCCCATTTCCCCGGCTTCCAGCTTGAGATGCACGGTGCCGGTGGAAAGCGGATTTCCCTCATTGTCCGTATCCGCCACCACACTCTCCACAATGCCGACACCCGGCGTGCGCCATTTGATGCCAGCATACACTTCCACACGGTTACGTCTGAGTTCCGGTACCTCAAGCCATTCCCAAAGCCGCAAGCCCCGCATTTCACCGTTGCCGTTCTCATCTATCTTGGCGCCAAATCCGGCCAGTCCGGAAGCGAACCCTTCCTTACCGAATACTGCGCCTGCCAGAAAGGAAACAAGAAAGGAGGTCCTATCCGGACCGATCTTGCTGATGGCACGCCGGGTTATCTCCTTTATCGCCCCTAAAATGTACAAGATATGGGTAAAGATATAAAAATCAATGAAGCGCAACAAGTGAAGGATGCTGCATACGTAACAGTGGTATTAACAGATGGGAGTCTTGGGAAAATCGCCAAAAATGATTTGATAGAATTATTCAAAACATCAATAGGCTTCAATACAGTTTTACAAGACAAAGGTGAAGCTAAAGATGATTTGAACACGTACAAAAGTACTGGGTATTATGATATAAATTATGTTTCTAACAAAAATGCCAACTTTCCGCCTTATATCAATTATGGCGGATTAATAGTAATATCGTGTAATCAAGGCCGATGGGTATTACAAATAGCTTATAGCGTTCAAGACAATCAGATACGAACGCGAAGCTGTAATGATTTGGGAGCTTGGCAAGATTGGCATGAGCGCTAACTTTTATCTAATATATCTTCTGCCCCTAAAATGTATTAGGTATGGTAGAGGATATTAAAATGAACGCATTTCAAGAAGTAGAGGATTATGAATATATTTATGTAGAATTGGCAGATGGCAGCCAAGCAAAGATAAAAAAGAGCGTTCTTGCAAATTTAATAAGGACAGAAATTAAAGAATCATTCCTACAGAATAATACAGAAATTATTGACGATTGCAATAGTCTTGGCACTTATGAGAATAATGGTCTATATTGGATAAATGAAGATACTAAAAATGCTCCACGCTTACTGATTATAAATTAGCTTTCTTATTTAAATTAACCTCACCTGGTTTTTATTATCAGCTATGCGTCGAACCATATACTAACAACCGTTGGTATAGATGGTTCAGTAATTATTGGAGTGACTGAAAGAAAATATAAATTACCAATTGTATTGATTGAAAAGGTTCCTCACGTCTTAACCATATTCTTTGCCCGTAAGGCTGAAAACACGTTGTATTCGCTGGCCTCACGGTTGTCCCATGATTTAAGCACCTCGATAACCGAGCGGTCCAGCAGCCCGCCGACAACGTACTGCAATCCGTTCAGGTTACTTTCCAGGCTGCGTTTCCAGCCCTTGCCGACTCGGTTCGTGCATTCAACGGCCGCCATGGAAAGGTTTTCCAGCTTGCGTGTAACCTTTGTCATGCGTGTATCCCGGTAACGCTGCCGGGGAAATACTCTTCGCTGAGCAGCCTTACCGACTGTCCCAGCCGCAGAGGGACGGAGTGCTTCTCAATATAGGTGTAATCGGTATCGCCGCCGTACTTGGTGGTGTCTTCGCTGTATGACGAGAGAAAGTCATCAACGGCCGCCTTGTAATCCTGCTCGGCCTGTTTTTCGTAAGCTTCGGGCATACGGAAATTCCAGGGGATATATTTGTCACCAGCATGCGGTATAAGGTTTCCCCCGGGCAATTGCGTATCTTCATCCGGGTAGGTATTGATGATTTCCCATTCCTTGCTTTCCGAATGATAGTTTGCCTCGAAATCACGCCCGTTCAGCTCACCGCTCTGGAAAGACAATTGTTTGACAAGTCCCGCAATCTCATAATCACATGGGTCAAACTCCATACCTTCGTCCTTGAAATAATAGACTGTAAAGGGTTTGCCGTCATTCCCGGTCCTTTCCTGTGAACGTACGGAGGACACAGTTCCCGTATAATGAGGAAAGATACCCGCAAAGGCATCCTCTTCCACATGTTCATACAGTCCGTAGTCCGTATTTCTGTCCACATACTTGGCGCGATCGGGCAGTTGCAGACGGGAGAAACCGTAGCGGCTTCGGTCTATATTCCTGGTACTTCCCAGCGGAATAAGCCGGGTGAAGAATTTTACGTCATCGCTATTCTCCGTTTGTGTAAGTGAGGCAAGGCCCTGCATGTATCCCAGTTCCACACGTTCCCCGCGCTCACAACGGCACAGGTTGATATAGAAGCCGTCCGACCACCATTCGGTCGAAAAGGTCTCGGCCATGGATGCCAGTGCGTCCCAGCAGGTGGTATTGTTATACTCTATATTTCCGTCCGGTGCATCTATCACGTCACCGATACGCCAGCGTTCCTCACCGTAAATACGGTTCATGTTGTCCACCCATTTCTGCAGGTGCTCCCCGGGGACTGCCGTCAAGGCTGAACTGCGGCTCATACTGACCGTCAGTCAGGTGGAGGTATATCACTTGCTGGGCGTCATGTATGGGAGCATAGAATTTCACGGAATAGCGGTATTCCTGGCTGTTCTTTTTCCTGGGCTTGTACTCTTTCTTCACACTGAACCTCACACCCTCCAGTGTTATGTAGTCATTCACCTGCAGTGGCACACAGGCCGGAACCGTAAAGGAGAGCGAGAGCGCATTCTCACTCATCAACTCAAGGTTCCATGTTGAGGACGAAGTGACCGGGACCGTCAGCTTCAGTCCGCCGGATTGATTATAGATTTTGAGTTCCATTCGAGCAGTCTTTAAACATCATTTAAAAGGGTTCCGGTTTCGGTTCCCTGAACTTCATTTTCCATCTGGCTACGGTACTTCCGTCAAAAGCATCGGTCAGGATATCGGCCGGTGTGGCGGACTTGTAGTAAAGCTGTATCTATGGATATCCCTTTTACCCGGAGGGTTACCCAGCCTTGTATGAGCGCCTGCATCAGGGCAAGCCGCCTTGCCTCACATCCGGAAAGTGAAGGGGCGTATACAGCCAGATACAGTGTAAGGTCGCGGGGCTTGCAGCGTGGAAGCGGGAGCTGCTGCGGCAATTCCTCACCGTTACGCTCCCTGAAATCCACAGCCGTATATTCCTTCATCTCGGGCGGTTTGAGCAGTTCGGTCACGTTCGTACTGTCTTCCGGCCTGTCCTCGCAGAGGAAGGCCGAATACTCCGTCCAGGCATCCTTGCCGTTAATCACCATATATCCTGTCAGGTCGTACATCATGACACTTCTATTCCATTGTTTCTAAAATATTCCATAATCTCGTTGATACTTTCCAGATACCGGCAGTAGGCTGTATTCTCAGTAATGCTGACGAGCAGGTCGTGGTCTTCCTTCCTTGATTTGGCGAGCTCTTCCAGAAGTTTGTGCATGCCGCTGGCATGATCCTGCAAGGAAGTAAACAGCCCTTCCAGAAGTGTGCCCTGTTCCTGTGTCATGGCAGTGAAGGCTCCGCTGCGTCCGGACTGTGAGCTTGCCGGATCACCCTTCCAGCCGAATATCTCCTTCATCGCGTCACGTTCAGCCAGCGCATCATTCACTATCGAATCCCAGGAATCCTTCAGCATGTCATGTTCCGTCTGGCTCAGCACGCCCGCGGCTTCGGTGGTAACTTTATACCTATTACGTCCGCGTCTGCCCTGGCCCGTCCGCCATTCCGTCTTCTCCTCCATGGCTTCGGCGAACGAGTCATACCACTTCCTAAGGCGTTCATTGTAGCTTTCCGAAAGCATGCTGTTCAGCATGGCCCTCTGCATGTACTTCTCGAAGTTGTCGGCAAAGTCCGCCGTACTGCTGTCCATATCCATGAGCATGTCCAGAAAGCTGCTGCGCACGCTCTCGAAGGAGATGCCCGTCATGGCTTCCTTGCGCGTCTCCTGCACCTCCTGCCATGCCTCCTCGCTCTCGATGACCTGTTCCAGATATTTGCGTGTATCCTCATGCAGTTCGCTCCAGAAGCCGGTGGCTTCATCACGCAGCTTTACCAGCTTTTCGTAACTCAGGTCAAAGAGGCCGGTCATGCGGCCGTCGGATACCTTGTAAAAGTCATTTCCCAATACCTGGCGCGCTGGTCCCAGGCTGTGGAGGATATGCTTTCCCTCTGTTTCGTTCCATGGGAAGCTTTGGAACCGATGCCGAGAAACCCCTTGCTCGCCCCGGCCATTCAGGTAAGCCTTTCCCATTTCGCGGGCATATTCTCCCTGTTGTTGCAGGAGCTCGCCGGCTTTCTTGTAGGAATTATTGGCATTCGCCAGCGTATCGGTCTCCATGGATGCCACCAGTTCCTTTTGTTTGGCGATGACTTTGTCAAGCACCGCCATATAGCTTTCATAACGCTCCTTTGCCTGCTGGTAACGTCTTTCGGAACGCTGGCCGCCCCAATCCGTACCGAAAAGGCTGCCCAATGTCTTGACAAAACCACCGGCTGTATTCACCACGCCGCTTATCATGCCGCCGATGTCACCCGAAAGCATGGAGTTCGCAAATTGGCTGATACCTTCCGACATGGTATTGAAACCCTCTATCACCCGCTTGGCATTCTCGTCCACCGACACTCCGAACCCTTCCAGCATACTGACGACATCATCGGCGCCTGTGTGTAGGATGACATTTCGCCCGCAACCCCCTGCAGGCTCTGAGCCATTGCCGTACGTTTCCTGCGGCGGTTTTCCTGGGCCTCAGTCAGTTTCTTCTCCGCCTGTTCCTGTGTCAGCAGTCCGGTGACGAGCTTGCCCGTCTCATCCCTGTACAGACCGGTGATAACCTTTCCGCCCGCCATGACGGTGTTCAGATCCTCCTGCGCCTTTTGGACAGTTTCCTGGGCCTTGGCGTATTCATCCATAGACCGTTTCAGTTCCCGGAAGGCTTGCGGTCGGCAAGCTTCAGGTCAATATTCGTCAGTGCGTCCTGCAGCTGCTTCAAGTCCGAGGGGCGTAATTCTTTGGCCGCCCCGCTGATGTATTCCTTCAGCTTGTCGCGAAGTGCGGAGAGCGACTCCGTACTTTGAGTGTCCAGATTGCCGAATACGTCGGCGAGGTTGACGGTCTTCTTGAACTCCCCGAAATCAAGCTCTTTCAGTTCGTCCTCGCGCCGTCTTTTCAGCATGGCCTTTTCACCTTCGGTTTCGGCTGCGGCAATCTTCAGGGCATAATCCTGTGTGATTGCCAGCCGTTTCTCCTGGTAGCTGCCGTACTCCCTGTTGTAGTCTATCCACGCCTGCCGGTCCTTTTCCCGGAACTGCTTCTCCTCGTCGTAGACATCCTGCATATACTGCACGCCGGCAACCACACGCTGTGAGGAAGCGTCCTGCCTTATCCGGTCAGCCTCCCCGGGGGCTATCGGATTGCCGGCCTTTTTTCGATTTCTCCAGCCTGGAGAGCAGCTCCCGTTCTTCCTTGTCGATGGCGGCAAGCGTCTGCTCGTATTCCTGACGGAGCAGTGCCTTGCGTTTGGCGCTGCCTTCCGCCATCAGGCGATACGGGCATCCTCCAGCTTACGTTGTGCACGCAGGCGGGCATCGGAAAGAGCATCCTGATAGTCGGAAGCATTCCTGCCACCGTCCTTGTTTTTCTTTCCCGTAATGGTTTCCAGCTTTTTCTCCTCGGCTTCTATTACTTTCATGGCCGCCTCATAATCCTCCTTGTTTGTGAGTTTCTTCAGCGCCTTGCGTTTCTCCGCTATGCTGTTTTCCAATTCTTCCACCGAACCGGAAACTACGGTATTGATATTTGTTCCCTCCTTGATACGGGCGGCTTTATCCTGAAACTCTTCCGCACGTTTGAGGGCATCCTCTTCCGCATCATAGATGTCCTTGAGCTTTTTGTTGTAAGCTACGGAAGCAGGGTCGCTACCGAACTGGTTGGTGGAACCTCCGCCGAAGAACTTGTGGATTTTACCGCCGGCACCGAACCATGGACGGTGGGATTCCGCACCTTCCGCTTTCAGCTTGTCGGCCTTATCGCTCTCCTCTACGGCCTTGTCAAGCCATTTCCGGGCCTTCTGTTCCAGTACGAGCACCTCGATATAGTCGGAACTCTTTTTCATAAGCGTATCGTACCATTCGCTCAATGTCTGGTAGTAGCCGAACGTTTTCGCCGTATGTACGGTTGAGTTCGGTTACCTTTTTGCGTTCCTCCTCCTTGCTTCCCTTGAACTCCTTTACGGACTTGATTACCCTGTCCATCTCAAACCGGCTTTTCACGAATGTGGCATTCGCCTCTTTTTCCACCTCATAGGTTTCCCGCATGGATTCACGCAGTTCATCCATAGCGTTTTTCCCGCCAAAGAGCCCCTTTATCCATTCTCCTATTTCTTTACCGTATACCACCGTCAGCGTAATAAGCGCGGCCAGTGCCGTTTGCGGGGAGAACAGCGAAGCTGCCACCTGTTTCCATACCGGGGTCGCCTTCTTTCCTGCGGCCGTCATGAGCTCGTATTCCTTGCGAGCATTGCTCACGGCGTCCGTAAACATCGGGATGTTGTTGGATATGGCCAGGAAGAACATCTGCGGCCCCATGGCCAGCGAGGGAAGCTCCCGGGCGATCTGTGCCATGGTCATTCTGACCTGGTTCAGCTTCGGTGCCGGGTCATGCGCCACAAGGGGCGTCTCGCCGGCCTGTCTCTTGGCGGCCTCGTATGCCTTTATCTCATCCTTCAGGCCGCCGATGACACCTTTGAGCGCCTGTATGTCGGCGAGTTCCCTGTCACCGGCAAGGCCCTGCTTCTGCAGCTGCCTGTACTGTCTCTCCAGCTGCTTGAGCTCGCCCTGCAGACGTTCGACCATCTGCCTGTTGAAGCTCTCCAGGGCGGCTATGTTGCCCTCGGCCGACTTCATGCCGGCAAGCGTCCTGTCATCCAGAAATATTTCAAGCTTGATAGGCTGCATTTCTTATAGCGGTTTATTATGTGACAAACAGTTTTCATTCCTCTTCCTCCATGCTCCTGAAGAACTCCAGGGGCGACATGTTTTCCGGGGTACCGCCGCTGCGGGCGGACATCTCCCGGGAAAGTTCGGCGGGCGTCTTTCTGCGTGCGGGAATATGCCTGGGACAGTCCCGCCACATCAGCATGAGCGTCGGATAGTTCACCCCGTGCAGGATATACCTTATGCTCCAGCCCGTATCGCGGGCTATCTGTCCTATCAGTCCGAACGGGCTATGTGAAGGCTCCATATAGCCCTTTAACTCCCGTTCTATCCTTTTCCGTGGCTCAGCAGGGGCGACATCGGGTTGATTGTCTCCGCCAATCTGATAATATTTCCGAAAGGGACAGTACCAAACATGCGCACGACTATTATCCAGGCTTCCTCAAGGGCGGCCGGGTGCATCCAGTGCCGGAGCATCCAGGCTACGGGGCGGTTCAGCAACGGGGAGAGGATACGCCCCCGGACGATACCGCAGGCCACCATGCGGCTCACGCCCACCCCGTGGCGGGTGATGAACTCCACTTTCTGCTCGAAGTCATATTCCTTCACCTCGTCATACCGGACTCCCAGTTTCAGGTACATCCGGCCGATATTCAGCAGGCTCGCATAAGTGGGGACACGCATCACCCAACGGATATGCTTCCGCCGGGAAGGCGCAAGGGAAGCGAGATGCCCCCGTCCTGCATTACCCTTTCCGAGAGGATTTCCATTTCAAGGCGCTCCATACGCGTCAGGCTTCTTCAGACGGTTTCGGTTTGCCGGTTTCAGGATCGATGCCGGGGGCGAATATCTTCATCCGCTTGCCGTTCTCATCCTTCATAACCTCGATGTTGAGCTGGACGGAGAGTACGCCCTGGGAGTTCACGCCGCCGCCGAAGTCATTGCCGGTGACTTTCGCCTTGTAAAGGCGGATGGTATGGCCGCTGTCACAGACAATATCCATGACACCCGTCTTCTCCCATTTCTCGGGCGGCTCCCAGTTGCCCTGGTCATCCTTGCTCCCTCCGATTGTATTCACAAGGTTTTCAGCCGACATGTCAATCAGGTTGCCCGTAAAGGCCTTCTTTCCCGGATTGCTCGTGATTGTCGCCACAGGGCCGTCCTTTACCTGGCGGCGTAGATGTCCACCTGGGTAGCGGCGGTACCCGCAGGGGTGACTCCCTGTTCGTCGAACCAGCCGATTTCAAGGCCGCAGAATTTGACCTGCGACATTCCGAATATTAATTTATCCATGTTTATTCCAAGTTTAAGGGTTAATAAATCGCCGTCTGAGTATTCCCAGCAGAAGGGCGGCGACGGCCGTACGCCCGATCCATATCTGGAACCACTGGAAGCCGGTAGGTTCATGTACCGTTTCAGGTGGTGGTTTCTCCTTCTCCCTGAAAAGCTCGTTACGGATGCGTATGTTCTCTTCGGTAAGGATGAGTATCTGCCGGGCCAGGCTGTCGCAGGCAGCCGTCACTTCCAGCTGTCTTCCGATATGCGGGTGACATTCACCGTAGCCTGCCCGCTGCGGCGGCTAAAGCCTGTGCCCACCGGAATCAGTTCCAGCATATCCGTCGGGAATTTCGTCTTCGCCATGCTGGGCGGAACAGGCTGCTGCAGGAGAGCGAACCCGCTTCTGCCCGAGAGGCTGTCTTTTTGGCTGTGCTCGTTCCGCACCAATGGCTCCGGACTTCTGCAGCTCGCCACGGATAGGGCAGTCAGCATAATGCCGGCAAGTAGAAGCCCTCTGAATGGTACGGTTAAGTTCCCGCACTGCCTTGTAGAGTTTAATATTCTCATTCTGTAAGTCTATTAATGTTCCTGACAGGTTGTCGTACATTTCCTTATAGCGTCGTTCCGCTCCTTGGCGGCGAGTACCTTGTTGTTCTCCCGATGTCTCAGCCATGCCCAGAGGGAACCGGCAATGCCGCTCGGCACAAGCCATTGGAGAATCTGCATTATCAGGTCTGAATTCATGGCTGGAAATCATTAAGGGTTATCAATCATCAGACGCAGTTCCCATCCCGCTTCCACGTCCGCCGTTACTGTCCGGCACTCCGTTTCCACCTGTGAGATGGCGGCGGCAAAAGCGCACATGGTTACCCGGTCGTTCACATCGGCACATACGTGTTCGGAACCTGCATCTCCCGGCACACCCGGCTGATATAGCCGGAAGTGTTGTTTTCCACAGGAGGCGCCCAGCGGTTGATGAAGTCCGCTATCGTACGGCAGCCGTTGTTACGGCGGTAGTTCTGTAGTAACTTTATCAGGGCACGATAACCGTAGGCCATCGTACGGAACTGGCAGAAAGACCTGTCACGCGAGGGGCGGATTTCCCCCTGCCACACAGTACGTGACAGGCGGATGTTACCCGGATTATTGTTGCGTAAACCTCGTGCTGCCATCATTCTCCGATTTCTGAGGTTCCGATACTGATGTAAGCATTTCCGTCATACATCAACGTAGTCACTTTGCTTGCCGCACAGGCAACCTTGCCGATGGTCTGGGCATTGGTGCTGGCATTCCTGACGATGAGCAACGAACCGGCCTGCACCCGGGTGTCCAGTTCAAAAGTGGTTGCTGCGGTTTCGGCGGCAATATCCACTATTTGCGGATTGCAGTCGTGCACCAGCGACTTACCTTCAGTTTTACGGGTTACAGCGACCGGGAACGGTATCTGTACACAGCGGTCACCTTCTTCTGTATAGGGGGCGAAGAAGTCAAAGCTTCTCCGCGATTTCATATTGATATAGCTCATTGTTCTTTAATTTTTAGGGTTAGGATTTCTTGGTGGTAAACATGGCACCCAGATACTTGCCTGTAATAGGCAATGCGATGCCGCGCATATTGAAGCCCAGGACATCACCACGGTATTCCGGATCATTCAGGCGGTAGTACATGTCTCCATGCTCTTGGCACGACAAACTGCATCACGGTACCATACTGTGGAGGCGATAGCGTCCGTATCGCGGACAGGAGCACCCCATTCCACCTTCTCACCCGTAGTACCGTTGTATTTAGGCACCATGGAAGTGACGTGAATTTTGAAGCCGAACATGGAACCGGTAGAGAAGAACGTCTTGAACATCTCCAGGTCTTGAAGCTGCAAGTCGGTAGCATGGTACGGATGCAGTGCCAGGATACGCCCTTCTTTTGGAACCAGCATCATGTCGAGCTGGGTGGAGAGCGCCAGAACCTTTTCATAGGTCATGGCCACATAACCGGTACCCTGTTTGCTGGCATTGCCGTCGTTGATTTTTATAACCGGGGTAGTTTCACTATCCTTCTTGGGCGCCCAGTTGTAGATGGCCAGCTCGGAAAACTGCATCTGCAGTGACTTCTGGTGTCCGGCGGCCACGCTTCTACGTTTTTCGGCGGATTCTTCGATTTCGATGGCGTTGATATGTACGGTGTTTTCCGTATCGAAACGTTTCATCGGAATCTTGTAGGGTTTGTCACCACGGGCGACTACCGGTATCGGATATACCTCATTGTCGATGAATACTCTGGGGTCGATACCCGCTTCCTGCAGGTTCAGGTACTCGTTATCGGTCCACATGCTGAAATCACGCGAGTCGAAACGAACGAGGTTTCCGGATAGAACTTCTCGATAATCTCGGGAATCCAGATTTCCTTGTTAAGGCCCTCCGCCAGGCAGCCGGTAAGTTGCAACGGAACCAGCGAAAGCCCCATCTGGATGCCGAACATCAGGTTGTGGTCGATGCCGATACTCTGGGCAAACAAGCCTGAAGTGGCGAAATTGAACAGCAACGCTGTGAGCAGTGAAAAGATGAATTTTGTCTTCATTGTCTTTTTATCTTTATGTTTATAAAATGATTATTCCGGGTATTTACCGTAGGCTTCACGGAACTTCTCCCGGTAGAGGTCCCTGTCCTTTTTAAGTTCCTTGAGCATATCCTTCTCCAGGATCTCCTTGAAAGACATGTCTGCCAGCTGCACGTTTCCTCCGGCCTTTCCCCCAGTCTGTACCTGGGAACTGACGGACTGACGTACGGAAATGGAACTGAGGCGTACTTCGGCCTTTGCAAAATCAACGGCAAAGTCCTCCAGCCAACTGTCACGTCCTTTGGCGTCAATGCGCCCGTCTTTCACTGCCGCGTCCACCAGTGCGACGGCTTTCTGTTTATTGGCTTCCTTCTCCTTCGTCTCAAAGGCTGTCACACGTTCCTGCAGTGTCTGTTTTTCGCTCTTGAGCGTGGCGTTCTCGACCTGCAGGTTGTCACGCAGGGTAATCAAGTCCTGTACGGCTTCCCGGACAGCCTGGTCGGATGCGGAATCCGACAGTTTCAACATCTGTGTCAAATAACTCATATTGTTCTCTCTTTTATGGTTAATACTGAATTCCTTATCCATCAGCCTGACAAGCGCCTGCCTGTCAGACAAGTCTATACGTTTGTTTGTCGCGCGGTCATACATGGCAAGGGCATTGTGGTTGGAACCTATGGGGCAGACAGACACCTCCCGCATGGTCCACCTTGTGGCGGTGGGTCCCGTCTGTCCCGGAAGTTTCAATGCGGGATCATCGCTGATCTCTTCAGGCGGCCAGGTGCCGATACTGGCCATGCGCAGGAAGTCGCGCTCCACCTTGCCGGCTATCGTACGTCCTTTTTCGTCTTCCTCGTCGAATACAACGTCCACCAGAATCCTGCCGTCCTCCACACGCACGTTCTCACCGCGCTATCGGGGTTTCCCAGTCATTATGGTTATAGAGTACCACGGGATTCTTTTTGAATTCTTCCAGGTTGGCCCCCGAAGTCAGCATGCGGAAACGTAAGTGTTTACGGATTCGTCATGTACACAGAATGTATATGCTTTGCCCATTGCTTTTCTCATTTTGTTTGCTGCAAAATTCAGGGATAAAAAGAAGGTGTGCAAATCGCCCTGTAACAGTTTCCTACCGAGTGGAAACTGTTTACCTGTAGACGGAAACTGTTGCAGGCGGATTATTTTAATCGGTATGCGCTGCCTAACTTTGTACTGTAATAATCAAGAGAATAAATATGTCCAAGACACTAACGAATCAACAGAAAAAGGACTGGGCGAAGATGCTCTACATGCAGGGAGAACTGCAAAGCAGGCAGATAGCCGAAAAGGTGGGTGTCAGCCTGTCACCATGAGTAAGTGGAGCAAGGAGGGTAACTGGGAAATGCTGCGGGCGGCCGTCACCACCACGCGGGAGGAACAGATACGCAATCTCTACATGCAGATAGCGGAAATGAACAAGGCCATAGCCGAGCGTGGTGACAAGTATGCCACTTCCGCCGAAGCCGACACCATCAACAAACTCTCCGCCGCCATCGCCAAAATGGAAGGGGACTACGGCATAGCCGATATCATCAGCGTGAGCAAACAGATCCTTTTCTGGCTGCGCAAGCGTGACCCGCAGAAGGCAATCGAACTGAGTTATTATTTTGACGAATTTGTAAAGGAGAAATTAAGGTAACGCCATGGCAAAAAAGAGACTGACAGGAAACAACAGGACACTCTCCGACGACTGGGAAGAAACCCTGAGGCAGATACGTACACAGACCGCCGTAGACTTCACCATGACCGGAGAAGAAAAGGCAAGGAAATTGCGCGAACTGGAAGCGGACCCTGTAGCATGGGCGAAGTTCATGTTTTACAGATATGCCAAATACGAGTTTGCAGGATTCCAGAAGAAAGCCATCAGGCGCATCATCGGGCATTCCGACGGGAACTGGTACGAAGTGCTGAGCTGGGCGCGTGAGCTGCAAAGTCCACCATCGTGATGTTCATCGTGCTGTACCTGGTCATCGTGAAGAAAAACAAGCGGTGCGTCATCATGACCTCGGCGACCAATGACGGCGCAAGGAAGCTGCTGAACCAGTACCGGGCGCAGTTCGAGGCGAACGAGCGGCTGAAATATTTCTACGGCAACCTCATCGGTGACAAATGGACGGAGGACTATTTCACCCTCAGCACCCGCGTGTCGTTCATGGCGATGGGCTGGGGACAGTCACCGCGCGGAGTCAAAATGGACGAGGTACGCCCGGACGTATTGCTCATGGATGACTACGATACCGACGAGGAATGCCGCAATCCGGAGATAGTGAACAACAAATGGAACTGGTTCGAGCAGGCGCTGTTCTTCACCCGCTCCATCAGCGAGGCGCTGCTTACCGTCTGGACGGGGAACGTCATCGCAAAGGACTGCTGCGTCTCACGTGCAGGTAACAAGGCAAGGGAACTGGCAGCAAGGGAGAAGCCTATCGGAAACTGGGATATCATCAATATACGCATGGTGGATATCAATAATCCCGATCCGCAGGCGGATTACCAGTCGGAACGTCCGTATGGCCGGAAAAGAACACTGAGGAGACGATAGACGAGGTGCTGGCACAGGTGAGCCTCGCCAGCGGGCAGAAGGAGTGTTTCAATAATCCGGTGGTGGAGGGTTCCTACTTCAAGGAGATACGCTGGGGAGAATGCCCGCCCATAGGCAAGCTCAAATATATTGTCAGTTACGGGGACCCGGCACCGAGCAACACCACCGGCAAGAAGGCGAAGAAGAACTCCTTCAAGGCGAATTTTCTCATGGGGCTATACGAGGGAACGCTGTATGTATATACCGGATATCTGCGGCATGTCACCAACGACGAGTTCGTGAACTGGTATTACTATCAGCGGGACTACGTAAGGGAAAGGACGCAGCAGAGGAACTACATAGAGAATAACAAACTGCAGGATCCGTTCTACCAGCAGGTATTCGTTCCTCTTTTCCTTGCAAAAGGGAAGGAAAAAGGACATTACATCAGTATCTCACCCGACGGGCGTGACAAACCCGACAAATTCGTACGTATAGAAGGAACCTGGAACCGTTGAACAGGGCGGGAAGGCTCGTTTTCAACATACGGGAGAAGGACAATCCGGACATGCAGCGGCTGGAGGAACAGTTCAGGCTGTTCGACGACGGACTGCCGGCACCGGCAGACGGACCGGATGCCATTGAAGGGGGATATTACATGTGCCAGCAGCTGAACGCCCACATGGAAGCCGGAAGTTACTGGATAGGAAGACGCCCCCATAACAAAAAAAGAATGTGACAAACCATTAAAAATAAAAATATATGGCTTATTTGGAAGTAGAGGAAATGACAACCCACATCTATGAGGAGGATATGGATACCATCAGCCATGGCGATGATGCGGCGATGATGTCGGCCATAGACGCCGCCATAGAGGAGGTACAGGGATATCTTACCAAGTACGATACAGGAAAGATATTCGCCGCCAGGGGAAAGGAACGCAATCCCATATTGCTGCTCTTTGTAAAGGATATAGCCGCCTGGCACTTCTGTAATATCTGTAACGCCGGAGTGGATATTGAAATGCGCGAAAAGCGCTACGATCGTGCCATTGAATGGCTCAGGAACAATCAGAACAGGCAGAACCCGAACCTGCCGGCAGCACCGGAGCAGCCGGGACGGCAAGAGTGCAGGTGCTGCGGGGAAATAGCATTCGGAAGCAACAGGAAACGTGACAACCACTTTTAAACGGAAACTTTATGACAAACAGGAAAAGGAAAGAACGGCAGGAAAAACCTGTGTCCAGGAAGGCCGTAACACCGGTATACAATCAGATACTGGTGCAGCCCGTGCACAGGGGAATAAACGACATAGGCACATGGAAAAGTGCGCTCAGGGCGGCTGACATGGGGCTGCGCAGCAAACTGTACGACCTGTATGAGGACATACTCATGGACGGGACTGTGACGGATGCCATCGGCAAACGTATAGAGGCGATAACCGACTGCGATATTAACTTTACGGTAAACAGGAAGGAAGTACCACGGATAACGGAACTCATAGATACTGTGGAGTTCGAGAACCAGCTGAAAGAGATCATGTGGAGCCTTTTCTGGGGAATATCCGTAGACGAATATTCTTTCGTGAACGGGTTCGACTTCAACAGCATACCGCGCAAGCACATACGTCCCAAAGAGAAGCTGATACTGCGGCGCCAGTACGATACGGACGGGATCAGTTACAGCGATGACGGTATGATCATACAGTGGGGAGAGGATAATGACCTTGGGCTCTTGCTGAAAGTGGCTCCTATGTGATATACAAGCGCGGGGGATTCGGGGACTGGGCACAGTTCGTGGAACTCTTCGGGATGCCGCAGCGCATAGGAAAGTACAACAGCATGGACGAACAAAGCAGGAGGCTTCTCATACAGGCATTCGAGGAAGCGGGATCGGCACCGTACATTGTCATCCCGAAAGAGAGTGACGTGGAACAGACGACACTCAGCGGAAGCAGCAACGGGGCGCTCTATAACGATTTCCGCAATGCCTGCAACGAGGAGATACTCATAACCGTACTGGGACAGACCATGACCACCAAAGACGGTGCGTCGCTCTCGCAGAGCAAGGTACATCTGGAAGTGCAGGAGAAGAAACACCGCAGCGACCGGCGTTTTGTCATACGCATGCTGAACAAATACCTTGTACCGCTGCTTGAAAGCAGGGGATATCCGGTACATGGCGGAAAGTTCTCATTCGTGGACAAGAAGGACGAGCTTACCGTAAGTGACCTAAAAACGCTCTCTACGATGATTCCTATTCCCCGCAGTTACGGCTATGAGAAATACGGCATCCCCGAACCGAAGGACGGGGAGGAAGTGTTCATGGGGCACCAGCCGATACGGGAAATGATGACCGGCCGGCCAAAGCGGTAAAACCACAGGTCAGGAATGGTACACCCGTAGGAACGGTGGAGAATGCCGATGAACGTACGCTTTGGGAAAGGATAAAATCTTTTTTCGTGGCGGCCCCGCATCCGGGCGGGGCTGGCATAATCCGCATGAGTGATACCTCCCCCCTGGATGAAAGGCTCATCGCTGCCGTATGGAACGGTGAACTGGCAGGTTTCAGTCCGGAGCTTTTCCGGTTCTTTGCCGAAGACTTTTTAAAGGCTGTTCGAACGGCATTTGAAGAAGGACCGAGAAATGCCGATGTGGACGTGGCCTACAAGTTGTCGGATGACCTGTTCCGTATGGCGATGGAGCAGAACCTGTTCCATTTCTCCGCTGCCAAGACGCTGGCGGAAATACAGGAACTGAACAGGCTCTTCCGGGAAAGCGGAAACTTTGGTGAGTTTCACCGCAGGGCAAAGGAAACCACCGAAGTGTTTAACAAGACCTGGCAGAGGACGGAATACGAAACGGCGGTGCTCACAGCCGAAGGTATGTCTACCTACCGGAAATTGCGGACCAGGAAAAAGGTATATCCTTTCTGGGAGTACCTGACGGTGAATGACGGCAGGTACGTGAGGAACACATGAAGCTTCATGGGGTCATCCTGCCCGAAAATGACCCGCGATGGAACAAAATATACCCGCCGAACGGTTGGGCCTGCAGGTGCCTCGTGACCGGACGGATGAAGCACCAGGTAAAGGTCGATCTTGAAGAGATGCGCCGGCGTGTGGACGGCTTCCTGAAAACGGCCGAATGGAAAAAGGCCGAGGCGCAAGGCTGGGGAGTGAACCGTTGTGACTCGGCACAGGTATTCACAGCCGACCAGATGTACATCCGCAAGTTCCCGCAGCAGGCATCGTCCTATCTGAAGGACATGACCGCCGAACGCTGGAACCTGCCCGGGGTACAGGCCATGAAGAGGGACGCTTCAGGAAATATCCCTGTCAGTGGGCGGAGTGAACAGGAGGTATGGGAAACATACGCCGAAGACGGAAGAATCGTACTGACGGATTATGATGGCCGGAAAGTCATTGTCGAGAAAAAACAGTTCGACAGCCATACTGCAGGCAAGGGACGGGACAACCGCATAAGATACTGGGATGCCATGCTGGAAACCCTGCACGCCCCGGACGAGGTGTGGCTCAATGATGAGATAAAGCATGATCTGCTTGATACCTATTGCCTGTTGAAATACTACAGGGATGAGGCACTGGCCGTAAACTACCGGATAGAAGGGGAAAAGCTGGTGCTGAAGACTGGTATGTCATGCAGACACGCACACCGGGAAACCGGAAAGTAAACCTTAAAAAGGAGATATGGGACAAACGCCGCAGGGGGCTGCTGATAAAAAAGCGTCGGAGCGCATCCTCGCGTCCGTCCGAACCGTAAAGGTGGAACGATGCCGTCGTTCCTCCGCCCGTTCGGATTGGATGGCCGGTGTTGCACTCCTTCTTGGGGCTGATCCTGCCTGGCGCTGTCGATTCTCAGACCTTGCAAATCCCCCTTGCACCCCCGGGGTGTTGGATGCGTGTTGTCTCCCCGTCAGGACAGGACTTCGATGCAAATATAACCATTTTAAAATGTAAAGCAATGGATTTCAGCAAGGAATTGGAACAAAGGGTGAAAGAAGCCATAGAGGCGGTACCCGAAGCGGTGGCTTCCACTGCAAAACGGTACTTCCTGGAACGTTTCTCGGAAAAGGCGTTCGACGGGGAACCATGGAAGCATGGGGTAAAAGATACAAGCCGGAAAGGGGACACTGCTTGTACAGAGTGGAGCCCTGCGTAAGAGTATCGACGTTGACGAGATCAACGCCCGCAGGGTGGTCATTACCGCCGGTGGTGACAGGGTGCCTTATGCACGTGCCCATAACGAGGGATTCTCCGGCAGCGTAGTGGTAAGAAGCCATGAACGTGTGTCCAAAAAAGGGAAGCCGTACGTGGTGAAACAGCACACCCGGAAAATGCTGGTACCCCGCCGCCGGTTCATGGGAGAAAGCCATGAATTGGAAACACTCATAAAAAAAGATGTGGAACAACTGTTTAAAAATACAATGGAACGATGAAAAAAGAAATCTTGAAAACAGTAATGGAACGTATTCGTGAAAAAGTGCCGGAACTGCGCTGGGTGGATGCTGACGAAGGGCAGCTGGATTTCCAGGACAGCCGGCCGCCTGTGGCATTCCCGTGCTGCCTGGTGGAACTCAGCTATCCGGGAGCGGAAAACATGTCGGCGGCACATCCCGGAATGCAGCGTGTACAGGTTTCCCTGGAGCTGAAAATCGGCTTTAACGACTGTGCCTCGTTCAATGTGAACAAGCCACTGCAGGTGCAGGAGACGGCTTTCGCAAGGCTCGATATGTAGAAGCGCTGCATAGGGCGGTACAGGGATTCAAAATGGAGAACTGCGCCAAATCATTCAGAAGAGCGCGGTGCAGACCGCAGAAGAGACCGGACGGGCTCAAAGTCTATGAGGTTGTATATACAGCCGATTTTATAGACAATATATAAGGTTACCATTTCCAGCTGGGGAAACATACGGCGGAGCTGGCGGACAGTGGCATGGGTGCTGCAGAGCCATTCGAAGAAGTCGGCGCATTCAAGCCAGGCGTTGTTGATGGTACGCTCGTCGACGAAGAACTCGTTTTCCGCGAGGATGATCATCACGTCGTCAAGACGGCGGCGCATAATCTCGCGCCAGTAGTACAGGCGGGCGGTCATCACACGGTTACGCAGGCGGATACGCTCGCCGCGACTCGCAGCGCTGCGACGCAACGGAGTGCTTGAAAGTTTGCCGCACCGTTCGTTGAAACCGAGCTTGCCGCATGGAAAAAGTTCTAACTGACTGCCCATATCCTGAAAAATGAATTGTAACCCCTGAATACTCTGAAAACCTGATACAAAGATACGTAGTATGACACATATATGCAACAAAGAACGCCATATCAAATATTACGGCGCTTTCTAAGGCGGGAAAATAAAGCAGCCGTTACAAGATTACTTGCAGCGGCTGCACTTCCTTACAGGGCTTAAACGGCACTGTCTCACTCTGTCTGTTGATAATAACCGCAATACCCGTCCTCATGTATATTCAGGTCTATAAAAGGAATCAGGCAGCATTTGGATATATTGTCTAAACTCATGGTACGATAATAATATTTACAGTTACCGCATTGCCTCGCTTCTTCACGATATTCCATACGTTTAAGCAACTCGGTTCGGAGCTCAGGGTCCGTCAATTTGAAATCTTTCTCTCTGTCCATAATTTTTATTTTTTTCTGTTATCTGTAGAATATAAATTTATGTTCTACGTAGACACATTTGTTTTCCCTGCAGTATTTCTCGACAGCTTTACGTGTCTTGAATATCTTCTCTTTGCCGTCCTTGTCCTTGACGGACGTCATACCAAGTTCCTCACTGACTTTCAGAGGAACGAAAAATGTTTCGGTCATAAATCGTTTCATTGCCTTTTGTCTTTATCGTTCATATTATTTGCCGCATAACACCCTAAAACCTTCTTATAGGATATGATACTGACAATACTGTCGCTGTCATGCTCCACAAGGATGGTCCATTGCCCGGTTCTGCCGTCATTGAACACGTCCATCCGGACCGGACGGCTACGGGGATACTTTTCATTCATCATCATTATCCTGTGCTCAATATCGCATTTTAGTGCCAGGAGCGAACTCTCGTCCTCTATCAGGTGGTGCTCAAATTGCTGCACGTATATCTGCAGCTCACGGCCTTTCCTGTTAACGTTTGCGTAGGTTTTGATGTAGTCTATAAAATAACTCATAATTTACTCCTTTCTTTATCTGTCATTTTCTGAAATATATCATCAATCAATCCTTTAATCTCACAGACATAGCTTTCCATGTTCCATCCTTCCAACCGGCACACCAGCAAGTCAAACTCTATTTCCTGGAGCAACTTTACTTTGAAGCTCTCGCGGGCAAAGGCGTTTACCCTTTGACGTACCTCCCGGCTGATCATCGGGCCCTCTTTGGGCTCTTTGCCCTTGGGGACGGATTCTCTTGCGGGAGGGTGGTTGGCTGTCATACTGTCAACGGGAACACCCGAAGCTTTTACAAGGATTCTTATTCCACCGTTTAAAATACTTCTCCCGTTCGTATAGAAATCATATCCGGACAGGGGCGAACCGGTATGTCTGTCAATGGAGAAACCTTCAGAAGGTTCATCGTAAAGCACCCAGTCCATGTACTTATTCATATTCTATTTGGTTTTAAATCAATCGCCTTCCATCCCGTTCACGAATTTCCGGTACTCCAGTTCCGTTTTGGCAAGGTTTATCAGCGTGTTCACACCCTGGAATACCTGCTTTGCCTGGCTGACATGCTCCGGAGAGGATTTGACATTCTCAATCTGCTGGAGTACCGTATCACGGAGCTTTTGGATGATACCGGGGTTCACCGTTGATACTGCATCCAGCCGTTTGTTGGCAAGTACGATGACTTGTGTCGTAACGGGTTTGAACTGTTCCAATTTAGCCGGAAGATTGATGTAATTGAA
>ENA-OQAA01000713-OQAA01000713.1-human-gut-metagenome-genome-assembly--contig:-NODE-713-length-21314-cov-2.157549_pt1 | contig 21314 bp, 24 predicted proteins | sample MGYA00242489_ERZ504515 | MGnify/ENA primary metagenome ERZ504515 (study PRJEB26092, sample SAMD00036237) | human gut metagenome | host: Homo sapiens | study: EMG produced TPA metagenomics assembly of... | reverse complement strand
CCTTGGGCGGCAATCTCGCATTCAGCGGCTTCGGTGCCCGCAAGCACAGTTGACTACTCCCCAAGTGGAAAGAACATCGTATGCGGTATCTTCCTGAATGCCGATGCTACAATTACCGGGCTGTCAATTGCAAATGGATGGCAGGCGAAGGCTCCTATATGTATGATGTCAAATTCAGCGGGCACGATAAAGCCCGTTTCTTCCACAACGGACAAAGTGCGGTCAATCCTTTGGAGAAACCTATGTCCATCACTCCGGAAACTCACGACCTCATTACCCGTGCCTGGGACAACCAGCATTGGAGCCTATGGATTACAAACGGAGGAGGAGGCTCATTCCGGGATATATGGACAGCCAACGAATATAGTTCGGCAGGACTGTACATCAGTCATACAGATACCCCCGGGACGTATTTACGGAATGTCTTTAGAGCATCATTTACGCAATGAAGCCATCTTCCGCAATGTTGCCAACTGGAAAATCTACGACTTCCAGTTTGAAGTGGAAGCAGAAGGCATCGATACGCAACCTTTGGACCTGATAGACTGCAAGAACCTGACTTTTGCCAATTTCTATTCCTATCGCGTATCGCGCATGTTGAAATCCTATCCGTCGGCTATACGCACCTGGAATTGCAAGGATATTGAGTTTCTGAATGTTCACAACTATGCACATGCCCGCGTAAAGTTCACTTCCAATGCCAGCCTTTACGATGTCAATACCCACCGGGAAGCACGCCGTTGGGAACTGGCACGCCTTTCATTGACCGGCAAGGAAAACCGTAAATACCCATTGAGCCAGGAAAAAGGAAAAGCCGAACTTGTAGTCACCGGATTTGAGTTCATTGACGGACTGGCACAAGACAGCCGGGGAAATATATATTTCTGCGAGCATCGCATGCGCCGCATCTATAAATTGGATGCCCGAAGCGGGCAGGTAACTTCTATTGCCGATTTCCCCTGGAACGCAGTAGCACTGGCATGCGATACACAAGACAACTTGATTGTCGTTACCAAATACATCTCCCAACCCGGCTATAATAATGACGATACCCGTAACGGCAACCGTCCTCTATTCGGCTGGAAAGGTTCGGGAGGGCTGTGGGGCTTCAATTATGTTCCTAAGCTTTACGCAATACGTCCCGATAATCCGGATGAAAGTTTCCAAGTTTTACCGTTAGTGGATATGAAGCAATTTGCTGCACCGCAACAAATTTATTATCCGGGTAATAGAACCATCACTCAAAGCGAGTATTACAACGGAAGAAAGCCGGAACAATGTTTTGTTGCTCCCGACGGTGTAACCATCATTCCGAATTACGAAGATTTATTCCGTTGTTCATCTCTGGTTAAGGCAGTACCGGGCAAAACAGTCTATACATTGGATGAATATCACCAACGCGTAATCCATGCGGATGTAGATGCCCAAGGCTTCTTGCAAAACTGTCGCATATTTGCCGACGGAGGCGACCGGAGCGTAGTTACGGACTCTAAAGGCAACGTATATGTAGCCAACGGAGACATTTCCATATTCTCCCCGTCAGGTGAATCCATAGGTACGTTAGAGGTGCCGGAACGTCCCACGTCTCTACTGATATCAGGAAACAAGCTCTATATCACAGCTCTTTCTTCGCTCTATCAAATAGAGCTTTAACAATAGGATTATCATAATAAGAGATTAGGATTATCAATCATGACAAAGTGATATTTTCATAGGTTAGATTTTTAAGTTTGTAACTAAGGTTGCGATTCAGGTTTAAGTTAAAGAGGCGGATAACTACTTGTTTTTTTTACATCCGCCTCTTTTTTAGTAGTTTTGGCAGTAATATCATTTATAACATATCACCATGGAAAGAGAGAAAAATACACTCCCGCAAAAGGCCTGCCATTGGATGGCTGCCGTTATTATATCCTTATTTGTCCTGCCCCCTGTCCACGCCCAACGCCAAACCCAAACCATCAACGACAGCTGGAAGTTCCTCAAAGGAGAATGCACCGCAGCAGCCGACAGTGCCTTTGACGACAGCAAATGGACATCCATCCATCTGCCCCATACCTGGAATACCGATGCTTATACCGAAAAGGATTACTACCGCGGCACGGGCTGGTATCGCCGGCAACTGACCTTGCCGCAGGGCTGGAAGGAGAAACAGATTATCCTGAGACTGGATGCTGCCGGCAAATCAGCCACTATCTATATCAATGGCAAAAACGTAGGTGAGCATGCCGGAGGATATACCGCCTGTTCATTCAACATCACGCCGTTCCTCTCTTTCGACACACCCAACACGCTGGCCGTATGCGTGGATAATGCCCGCCAGGATATTGCTCCCATCTCCGGAGACTTCACTTTCTTTGGCGGCATCTACCGGGATGTTTGGCTTACGGCGGTTCCCAACCAGCACTTCAACCTAACGAACCACGGCTCGGACGGTCTGTTCATCAGCACCCCGCAGGTTTCCGAGGAGCAGGCAACCCTCTCCATACGCGGTGAAGTAAAGAACGATGCACCGGAAAAAGCGACGTTGGAACTGACGCACACCATCTACCGCCCGGATGGTACCCTGCTACAAACACTCAAGAAGAATATACAGCTAAAAGCCGGAGAAACCTACGCTTTCAGCAACGAGGCAACCCCGGTGTTGAAACCTGAATTGTGGACTCCTGAAACGCCCCGCCTCTACCGCGTAGAAACAACCCTGCGCAACCGTAAGACCAAAACCTTGCTGGACCAAAGCAATCATTACACCGCTTTCCGCTGGTTCCGGTTCGACGGAGATGAGGGTTTCTTCCTCAACGGAAAGCCCTATAAACTGCGCGGTATCTGTCGCCATCAAGACCAGAAGCCCATAGTCCCGCGCTGACAGACGAGATGCACCGGAGAGACTTCCTGCTGATGAAAGAGATGGGAGCCAATTTTATCCGCATCTCCCACTATCCGCAAGACGATGCCCTGCTGGAGATGTGCGACAAGCTGGGTATGCTGGCATGGGAAGAGATTCCCATTATAGACATTGTGCCCAATACGCCGGGTTATGGAGATAACTGCGAACGAAACTTGCGGGAAATGATTCGCCAGCACTACAACCACCCTTCTATCATCACCTGGGGATATATGAACGAAATATTGCTCGTAACCCAACGGAAGTACAAAACCGAAGCGGAACTGAAGCCGGTACTGGAACGCACACTGGCACTGGCCAACAGGCTGGAACGGGTACTGAAAGAAGAAGATAGCACCCGCATAAGCACCATGGCATTCCACGGCAGCAACAGCTACAACGAAACCGGATTAAGCAAAATCACCGATATTGTAGGCTGGAACTTATACCAGGGATGGTATGGGGGTGACCTCACGGGCTTTGAGAAGTTCCTGGCACAACAACACCAAAACCATCCCACTCACCCGATGATTGTAAGCGAATATGGTGCAGGTTCGGACAAGCGATTACATTCGCTGCATCCGCGTGCTTTTGACTTCAGCATCGAATACCAGCAGAAGTACCTCGAACACTATTTGCCGGTATTGGAAGATACACCTTATATCTGCGGCGGCACGCACTGGAACTTTATCGACTTCTCTTCTGCCTGCGAGACGAATCCATGCCACGCATCAACAATAAAGGCTGGTTTATGCCGACCGTACCCCGAAAGATGTATATCACTACTATCAGGCAGCTTGGCGCAAGGACATTCCGGTGCTACATATTGCCAGCCGCGACTGGACAGACCGTGCCGGCGTGCAGCAAGGCAATGCTCCCGTATATCTGCCGGTCAAGATATACACCAACCTTTCTGAGGTAGAGCTGTTTATCGACGGTATTTCATTGGGAAAGCAGAAAACAGAGAACTACACGGCCACCTTCGAAGTTCCATTTTCTAACAGAAATCCTTTCCTATTCGCACAAGGAAACTATCAAGGAAAGACAGTGCAAGACGGGCTGAGAATAAACTTCACTCCCATACCGGCATGCCTGGATGCAAACAACCTGAAAGGGTTGGAACTGGCCGTTAATGTAGGAAGCCAATGCTTCTTCACCTCGGACGAAAGCCAACTGACCTGGCTACCCGACCAGCCTTATGCCGCAGGCAGTTGGGGATACATCGGCGGTAAGGAGGGAACTGCACAAACCGAAATCCAAAACACGGCAGACGGCCCCTTGTTCCAAACCCTCCGGAATGAGATAGAAGGTTATCGCTTCGATGCTCCCCAAGGTGTATATGAAATAGAGCTTCTCTTTACCGATATCTTCCGCCGGAATGCGGGCATTGCCTACCAACTGGACCGGAACGGGCAACAAGAGAACCGGGAAAGCACATTCGGCATTTCCATAAACGGGGAAGTGGTGGAAGAGAGCCTCTCTCCCTGCAAAGAAAGCGGGTACTTCCGTGCTTTGCGAAAGAAATACTACATTACGAACGACAAAGAATACATCGATATACGTTTCCATTCAACAAGCGGTACTTGCTTCCTGAACGGTATCAAACTCAGAAACATTTATTAATCAATAAAATAGAAAACCATGAAACTAAAAGTAGTACAATGGGTGCTTGCTTTATTGCTTCTGGCGCCTTGCACACAAGCACAATCCATCTGGGATGCCACGCACCTTGCCAACGTAAAACAGTCCATCCATGAACCTTTCTACGCAACCGCCTACCAGGCATTGCAAGCGGAGGCCGATAAACTATTGGATGTACAGCCTCTTTCCGTGATGATGAAAGAGAAGGTGCCTGCCAGTGGCAACAAGCACGACTACATGAGCCAGGCCCGCTATTATTGGCCGGACCCCACAAAGCCCGACGGACTGCCTTACGTGAGCCGCGACGGCGAATCGAACCCCGAATTGAACAAGCTCGACCGCAACCGCCTGGGAGCAACCGCCAGCCGCGTCACCACGCTGCACTGGCCTGGTACTTCAGCGGAGAAGAGAAGTATGCCCAAAAGGCAACGGAGCTTATCCGCGTATGGTTCTTCGACAAGGATACACGCATGAATCCCAACCTGGAGTATGCGCAGATGATACCCGGACACAACGGCGGCAAAGGCCGTTGCTACGGCGTGCTGGATAGTTACTCCTTTGTAGAGATGCTGGATGCCGTGAAGTTGTTGGAGCAATCGAAGTCTTTTACGGCCAAAGATTCCAAGCAGCTGCAAGCATGGTTCGGCAAGTTGCTGAACTGGATATTGACCAGCCCGCAGGGACAAGAAGAATCCCGCCAGGCCAACAACCACAGTACGGCCTACGATGCGCAGGTGATAGCCATTGCCCTCTACACCGGCAACCTTAAAGTAGCCCGGGAAGTTATCAACGCCGTTCCTGCCAAGCGCATCTTCACCCAGATAGAACCGGACGGACGGCAGCCGCATGAATTGCGCCGCACGCTTGCCTTCGGTTATTCCCAATACAATCTGACCCATCTACTCGATATCTTCTGCATGGCAGAGAAAATAGGAATCAGGATTGATAATGCCACCTCTCCCGACGGACGCAACTTCTACCGGGCAATGGATTTCCTGGCGCAATATACAGGGAAGGATGTAAAGGAATGGCCTTACCAACAGATTAGCGAATGGGACTACAAACAACAGGAATTCTGTAAAGACCTATATCGTGCCGGCTTGCTCAACCCTGCACGCAAAGACTATCTGAGACTATCCAAAGCCACAGAGTCATTCAGTGGAAAGACCGCTTCAACTTGCTCTATGTGCAACCCTCCGAAGTGGATAACGCCTATGCCTTTGCCTGCAAACAACTGGAATTTGCCATGCAGTGCGCCGACAAAGCAAAGAAAGAGGAGAAGAATGCTGCCCGGCGTCGCGTCATGCCGCGCAGCATCCATAAAGACGGTTCGCTGGCTATGATACATCCCCCACGATTGGGTGCTCGGGTTTCTTCCCCCGGCTCGTTGTGGCAGGTATATGCCTATACGCATGATGACGATTGGCGCCGGGCTGCCATCTCGTGGACCTGGCCTATTGAAGAAGCCAAGTGGCACAAGGCACGCACGACCTCGGCTTTATGATGTACGACAGCTTTGGAAAGGCGTATGAACTGACGGGTGAACGCTCTTACAAGGATGTGGTGCTGCAAAGTGCCAAGACTTTGATTACCCGCTACAGCCCGAAGGTGAAAAGCATCCGCTCGTGGGACCACAACCGCGACCGATGGAAATATCCGGTCATCATCGACAATATGATGAACCTGGAAATGCTGTTCCGTGCCACGCAGCTGACGGGCGATTCCATTTACTGGAATGTGGCCGTGAACCATGCCAACACTACACTGAAGAATCATTTCCGTCCGGACTACTCCTCTTATCACGTAGTGGACTACCACCCGGAACAGGTGAAGTCCGCCTGAAGTGTACACACCAGGGAAACTCGGACGACTCCTTCTGGAGCCGCGGACAAGCCTGGGGATGTACGGCTTTGCCATGTGTTACCGTTTCACCAAAGACCCCGCCTATCTGAAACAATCGGAAGGCATTGCCGACTTCTTCCTCAACCTGCCCAATATGCCGGCAGACGGCGTGCCCTACTGGGATATGAAGATGGATGTCATTAAAGACTGCACCCCCGAGAACATCAACCCCGACGTGCCGCGCGACGCTTCTGCCGCCGCACTCATCGCTTCGGTTTATATGAACTCTGCACCTACGTAGCTCCGGAGAAGGGTAAACAGTATCGCGCCGTTGCCGACAAGATTGTCGATAGCCTCAACAAGCATTACCGGGCAGAACCGGGCACTCACTACGGCTTCCTGCTGCTGCATTCCACGGGACATCATCCGGAGGAAGCGAAATAGACGTGCCGCTGAACTATGCCGATTACTTCTATCTGGAAGCGTTGGCAAGGAAAGAGGCGCTGGACATGAAATAAAGTTTATTCGCAAGCTGCGGATATGTATCCGGGGCTTGCGAACGCTTATCCGCGCACTGCGAATGTTTATCCGCAAGCTGCGAACAGAGAATTGTCTTAAGAGAAAAGAACTTTTCTCCCTATACCTCAGAACTTTATCCTTAATACCTAACAACTTTTATATATATACCCCGCAGGACGTATATATGTATCATTTTTATAACATACCATGAAAGCACCCCGAATCCTACTTAGTCTATTGTTCAGCAGCCTGTTGTTGCAGGCACACGCACTGATTCCTACCGACCGCAAGCAACGTCTTACGGAGCATTGGGAGTTTATCCGCCAGGATATGGGAAGCATTTGGGAAGTGATGCGCCCTATTACCGGAGCAGGAAAGCCCGAAACCGTTCCCCTCTGGCAGAAAGTCACCCTGCCCCACTGCTTCAATACGGAAGACGCCGTTGACCCTGATGTGAACTATTATCAAGGCCCCGGCTGGTATCGCACCATGCTCAACATAGAGAATCCCTATACCAACGGACGCACCTGCCTGGAGTTTGAAGGCGCGGGACAGAAGACAGAGGTATATGTCTATACCACCCGAATCGCTTCGCACGTGGGTGGTTACGACGAGTGGAAGGCAGACATCACCGAAGCCGTGGAAGCATTCCGTCGCACGCCGCTCTGCCGGGAGCGTTTCGGCGGAAAGATTCCTATTGCCATTCGCTGCGACAACAGCCGCGACACGGAGATGATTCCTTCCGATATGTCCGACTTCAACCTCTACGGCGGACTCTACCGATATGTCAACCTCGTCTATACGCCTGCCGTCCATTTTGAGCAGATACGGATAGAAGCAACAACCGATGAGAAAGGGAAGCAAGGCAGTATCTCGATAGACATTGCTTTCGGCGGACTATCCGGCAAGGAGAAGAAGGCAAAAGAGTTCTCTCTCCGCGTCTTCTCACCCGAAGGCAAGGAGGTTAATTCCATATCATCCGAGCTTACGGAAATATCCTCGTACCAAATCTCCCTGAAACGCCCGCAGCTGTGGAGCCCCCACTCTCCCGCTCTCTACACCTGCGTGGCAGAACTTATCGACAACGGAGATACCCTGCGCACCACCCAGCACTTCGGCTTCCGCCATTTCCGCTTCGAAGAGAAAGGGCCTTTCTACCTGAACGGCGAACGGCTGCTGCTGCGCGGCACTCACCGCCATGAAGACCATGCCGGAGTAGGCGCTGCCTTGACCGAAGAGATGATGCGCACCGAAATGCAACAAATAAAAGAGATGGGTGCCAACTTTATCCGCCTGGGGCACTATCAGCAGTCCGGCATCATTCTGCGGCTCTGCGACGAGCTGGGACTTCTCGTCTGGGAAGAAATACCCTGGTGCCGCGGCGGTCTGGGCGGAGAGAGCTACAAGAACCAGGCGCGCCGGATGCTCACCAATATGATTGAGCAACATCGCAACCATCCTTCCGTCATCCTGTGGGGGCTGGGCAATGAGAACGACTGGCCGGGCGATTTCCAAACGTTCGAAAAAGACAGCATACGCGCCTTTATGGGCGAGCTGCACGACCTTGCCCATCGCCTCGACCCGACGCGCTCCACAGCCATTCGCCGCTGCGAGTTCTGCAAAGACATTGTGGACGTTTACTCCCCCACCATCTGGGCGGCTGGTATGGCCGCCGCTTCCGCAACTACCGCGAGATGGAGACGGCCGGAATAAACGCCACCACCCGTTTCCTCCATGCCGAATGGGGAGGCGACAGCCATGCCGGGCGCCATATGGAAGTGAACAAGGAGACGGGCAGAAAAGGAATAGATAACTTCGACATCGAAGCCGCAGACCGCAACGGCGACTGGAGCGAAAGTTATATCATCCGCCTCTTCGACTGGCACCTGAAAGAACAAGAGACCATGCCCCGGCTTACGGGGAGCCTCTTCTGGACTTTCAAGGACTTCTCCACTCCGCTGCGCCCGGACAATCCCATCCCTTACGTCAATCAGAAGGGGGTGGTGCAACGGAGACGGCACCCCGAAAGAGAGCTATTACGTCTTTCAATCCTATTGGAGCAGCAAACCGATGCTGCACATCTACGGACACTCCTGGCCGGTGCGCTGGGGCAAGCCGGGCGAGCCCAAGGAAATTCTGGTCTATTCCAACTGCCCCGAAGTGGAGTTGTTTGTCAACGGTGTGTCGCAAGGACGGAAGAAGCGCAACAGCCAGGACTTTCCGGCAGCAGGGCTGCGCTGGAATGTGCCATTACGAGAAGGAAACAACAAGATTACCGCCACAGGGTATGACGGCAAGCTGCGCCTCGACGATGAAATTCAGCAGGAGTATCAAACCCGAACCTGGGGCAAACCGTCAAGAATACTTCTGACGCAGACCGCCCAGGATGCGGAAACCATACTTGTGCAGGCTGAACTGATAGACGAAAACGGCATACGTTGCCTGGATGCCTGCCAGTTCATAGAATTCGGCTGCACAGACAGTGAAGCGTTACTCCGCAACCAAGGCACCGCGCAAGGCTCACGCCGCATACAAGCTGCTAACGGGCGGGCAAGTATCCGCGTAAACAAGCAGCACGCACCCGTCGTGGTGAGTGCATCTGATAGCAAACGAATCTTAAAAACCGCACTAATTTCCGTTTCCGGCCAGTAAGATAAGTATTTTAGCACTCTATTTAAGCACTAAAAATGATTTAATCCCTAACTTTGCGAAAAAGATTCATTTTATAAACTAATACATAACATTATGAAGAACTTATTCAACATCAAAGACAAAGTAGTAGTAATAACCGGCGGAACGGGAGTATTGGGGAAAGCTATCGCTCTTCATCTGGCGGAAGAAGGAGCGAAAGTGGTAATCTTAGGTCGCAAAGCAGAGGTAGGAAACGCCATCGTCAACGAAATCAAGGCAAACGGTGGAGAAGCCATGTTCCTGACAACCGACGTGATGAACCGTGAACTGCTGGAACAGAACTTGGCTGACATCCTGAAAGCCTATGGCCGCATAGATGCCCTGCTGAATGCAGCCGGCGGAAATATGCCGGGTGCCACCATCGCGCCCACGGGCACTTTCTTCGATTTGAAGATAGAAGAGTTCCAACGGGTGCTGGAATTAAACCTGACCGGTACCGTACTGCCTACACAAGTCTTCCTCAAACCGATGGTGGAGCAGAAGGCAGGTGCTATTGTCAACTTCTCCAGCATGGCTGCTTTCCGCCCCATGACGCGTGTAGCCGGATATGCTGCCGCAAAGCCGGTATCTCCAATTTCACAGCCTTCATGGCTACGGAAGTTGCCAAGAAGTTTGGTGAAGGTATTCGTGTAAATGCCATCGCACCCGGATTTTTCCTCACAGAGCAGAACCGTGCCCTGCTGACGAACCCGGATGGAAGCTACACGGAACGTGGGCAAGATGTGATTCGCCAAACTCCCTTCGGACGTATGGGCCGTGCAGAAGAGCTTTGCGGAACCATCCAATACCTCATCAGCGATGCTTCCAGCTTTGTCACCGGTACGGTGGCTGTAGTGGACGGAGGGTTCAACGCATTCGCCATGTAAATAGTAAATTGCAAATCATCAAACAATAAATAACATGATTCTTTGTGAACAAACCTGGCGCTGGTACGGTCCCAACGACCCGGTAAGCCTTTGGGACATCAAACAAGCCGGGGCTACCGGCATTGTAAACGCCTTGCATCATATTCCAAACGGGGAAATATGGACAGTAGAGGAAATCAAGAAACGGAAAGAAATGATTGAAGCCGTCGGTCTGCGCTGGTCTGTAGTAGAAAGTGTACCCGTACACGAACATATCAAGACCCAAACCGGAGACTTCCAGAAGTATATCGACAACTATAAAGAGAGCTTGCGTAACCTGGGCAAATGCGGCATTCACATTGTCACCTACAACTTTATGCCCGTACTGGACTGGACACGTACCGACCTCGCCTACGAACTACCCGACGGCAGTCGTGCCCTCCGCTTTGAACGTGCCGCTTTCATCGCCTTCGACCTCTTCCTGCTACGTCGTCCCGGTGCAGAAGGCGAATACACCGATGAAGAAAAGGCCAAAGCCCGTGCCCGCTTCGAACAGATGACAGAGGCAGACAAACAACTGCTTGTACGCAACATGATTGCCGGACTTCCCGGCTCAGAAGAAAGCTTCACCCTGGAACAGTTCCAACAGGAACTGGACCGCTACAAGGGCATCACTCCGGAACGCCTGCGTGCCAACCTGATCTATTTCCTGCAAGAAATCACTCCGGTAGCCGACGAAGCAGGTGTCATGCTCGTTATCCATCCGGACGACCCACCGTGCTCCATCCTCGGCCTGCCACGCATCATGAGCTGTGCTGCCGATTTCCAGGCACTGATTGACGCTGTTCCCAACAAGAGCAACGGTCTTTGCCTCTGCACCGGTTCGCTCGGTGTAAGCAGCGCCAACGATTGTGCAGTCATCATGCAGCAATTTGCCGACCGCATCAACTTTGTCCATCTGCGCAGTACACAACGCGACGCCGAAGGCAATTTCTACGAAGCCAACCACCTGGAAGGAGACGTGGACATGTATCACGTGATGAAAGCCTTCCTTGAACTGCAACAACGCCGTGGTGTCTCTATCCCGATGCGACCCGACCACGGACACCAGATGGTAGACGACTTGAAGAAGAAAACCAATCCCGGCTATTCCTGTATCGGCCGTCTGCGCGGACTGGCAGAGCTTCGTGGACTGGAAATGGGTATAGCCAAATCGCTGTACGAATAAGGCACAAGATATAGCAAGCATAAGGAAAGAACAGGAAGCCCTCCGTCAAACTTTGAAGTTTCGGTACGGAGGGCTTCCCTTTATAAGTTTTCTGCCATCAGCCGCCTCTTCTTAAGGCACTGTCTGCCGACATTTATTTACCTTCTTTTGCAGCAAGCACTTTCCATACAACGGCACTCAGCGCAGCACCCACAAACGGAGCTACAATGAACAGCCACAACTGAGAGAGAGCCTCGCCACCCTGGAACAGTGCCGGACCGATGCTACGGGCAGGATTGACAGAAGTTCCCGTAACAGGAATACAAACAATGTGCACTAATACCAACGTAAGACCAATGGCCAATCCTGCAAGATTACCCGCCCCCTTCTCGGAATCCGTAGAACCTAAGACAACCAGCACAAAGATAAACGTGAACACAGCCTCTGCAATGAATGCCTGCAACATCATTCCGTCAGCAAACCCATTGGAACCGGTAGCCGTAGGACCACCATGAGCGCCCGTAGACACCAATGCATAAAGAATGGCAGAACCGATAACCGCCCCGATAACCTGAAACACCATATACATGGCTGCATCTTTCCCGCTCATCCTGCCGGACAACAGAACGCCCAGGGTAATGGCAGGATTAATATGACAGCCCGAGATTCCTCCGATAGCGTATGCCATCGCCACAACGGACAAGCCGAAAGCAAAAGCCACTCCCAGCGTTCCGACACCTGCACTAACCGCCCCCGCCGCACTTCCGGCAAAGACAGCACTACCACATCCCATCAGGACAAGAACCATTGTCCCGATCATTTCTGTAAAAATAAATATAAAAGATGAAAATCTGCCCAAACACGGCGGTAAAAACTCACCCATTACTACAAAACATCACTGCTTTGACTCTAACATCCAGCATATCTGCATCTTCCTTAGCCAACCCGAAGAAACTCAGAAATATAAGAAAACATATTGGCTTGTAAAGAGTACAAAGAAAGGGTGCAACCTCACGGCCACACCCTCCATCTACACTATCTTTGATAATAACCTAAAAGGAAACTTTATTTTCCTACATCATTTCAATTCAAAAGGAACCGTTCCCTTCACATCGGCTGCCGAAGCTGCTATGACAGCTCGAACTTGCCCGGCTCGGCCACCCAAGCGTGCTGGGTGTCATCGAAGAAGCTAAGAGCTCCTTATCAATGGTAAATGTGACTTCCTTTGTTTCGCCCGGAGCCAGTTTCACCTTTTGGAAACCTTTCAGTTCCTTGACGGGACGAGGCAGAGAGGACTTCTTGTCACTGATGTACAGTTGGACAACTTCCTGCCCTTCGCGCGCTCCGGTATTCTTTACAGAAACCTTCACGGTCAGCGTACCGTCGGCCTGCATGGTCTTGCTGTCGGCCGTCGGCTTGCCATATTCGAAAGTGGTATAGCTCAAACCGTGGCCGAAGGGGAACAACGGTTTCACCTTCTTCTGCTTATCGGCCCAACGGTAGCCCACGAAGATGCTTTCATTATACTTGATGTCGATGATGTCCTTGCTCCGTTTGCCGGTATATTCGCCCAAGCTGTGGGCCGGGCAGTCCTCCAGCTTCACGGGGAAGGTGAACGGAAGCTTGCCGCTGGGATTGACATCACCCATGAGGATGGCGGCAAGGGAACTGCCGGCTTCGGAACCCAGATACCAGTCCTGCACGATGGCAGGCACCTCGTTCACCCACGGCATGGCAATGGCGTTGCCGGAGATGTTGACGACAATCAGATTCTTGTTCGCCTCGGCCAGTGCGGAGATAACGGCATCCTGACCGTAGGACAAGCCCAGACCCTTACGGTCGGAGTCCTCGCAGTCCTGGCCGTTGCTCTTGTTCAGGCCGCCGATGAAGATGACATAATCGGCATCCCGGGCCTCTTTCACGGCTTCAGCTATCAGCTCTTCGGGAGTACGGTCATCCTTCAGATTCTGTCCGGTCACCACCCCGTTGTATTCACCGCTTGCATCGCCCACGTAGCCACGGGCATAGACCACCTCGGCCTTGCCGGCCACACGCTGCTTGATGCCGTCCAACGGAGAGAGTTCGCGCTGTACCTTCAGGGAAGAACTACCACCGCCTACGGTCATCATCTTGATGGCATTCTCGCCACTACAAGAATCTTTTTAGCCCGGTTCAGGTCTATCGGGAGCACATTGCCCTTGTTCTGCAACAGTACGATGCCCTCCTCACCGATGCGGCGGGCAGCCTCGTAATGTTCCGGAGAGAGCATGCTTCCCCACGGACGGTCGGGGTTCATCACCGTACGGAAGATAAGGCGCAGAATGCGGCGTACCTTGTCGTCCAGTTCCGTGGTACCTACCTTACCTTCGCGGATGAGGTTCAGATAGGGATTTGCCAGATAATAGTTATCGTATGCGTTGCTGGCACCGTTCGAGAGCCCGTTGGTCCAACTGCCGAATTCCATATCCAGCCCGTTGGTGATGGCTTGCCGGGTATCGTGCGTGCCGCCCCAGTCGGAAATGACTACGCCGTCGAATCCCCATTCGCCCTTCAATATATCGTTCAATGTGTATTGGTTGTGACAAAGATGTTGGCCTTTGTATAGGTTGTAGGCACCCATGATGCTCCACGCTCCGCCTTCCTGCACGGCCATCTTGAAAGCAGGCAGATAGATTTCATAAAGAGCACGGTCGTCCACGATGACGTTGGTGGTGTGGCGGTTCACTTCGTGGTTGTTCAAGGCGAAGTGTTTCACGCAGGCAGCCACGCCGTTCTGCTGCACGCCCCGGATATAGGGCGACACCATCTTTCCGGCCAGATAAGGGTCCTCACCCATATACTCGAAGTTGCGTCCGTTGAGCGGTGTGCGGTAGATATTGACACCGGGGCCCAGCAGGACGGACTTGTTGCGGTAGCGTGCCTCTTCACCGATGCTCTGTCCGTAAAGGAGAGACATTTCGGGGTTCCAGGTTGCCGCCAGACAGGTCAGGGCAGGGAAAGCCACGCAGGAGTCGTTGGTGCATCCGGCTTGTTCCCACTCGTCCCACAACACATCGGGACGTATGCCGTGGGGGCCGTCGTCCGTCCATACATCGGGAATGCCCAGACGGGGCACACCCGCACTGCTGAACTTGCTTTGCGCATGGGTCAACTTCACTTTCTCTTCCAGGGTCAGACGGCTTAAGGCGTCTTCCACTCTTTCTTCAATAGGTTTGCTTGCGTCCAGATAGACGGGCTTCTGCTGGGCCGAAAGAGGCAGCGCGACAGCGGCCAGAACCAAACCGAATAATACTTTTTTCATTGTTGTATAATTAAGTTGTTATATAAGTAAGCAATCATAATCAGTCCGTACCATTGATCAATCCCCGACATACAAGAATATGACTTAGCCCTACCTACATAGGAACTGAAGTCCTTACACCCGTATAGTGAGTACCCATAACATCCGGATGTTGTTGTCCAAAACATCCCCATGTTTTACCCCAAAACACCCGGATGTTTTATCCCAATACATCCCCATGTTTTGCCCTAAAACATCCGGATGTTTTGGGTGCTCAGTCCTATGGTGTGTACAGCTCAGTCCCTACCTCTTTCATGCTAAGTCCCGGCATCTCATCCTCTGGGACTTGATACGTACTGTTTGCAGCGAGGCAGCACCCGCTACTTCATTCCCAATGACCGGATATAACCCTCCTGAACCACACAATTCTTCAGTTTGCATGCCTCGATAAAGTCCATCATCGCCTTGCGGGACATGGCCTGCGCGGGACGTGCCTCACGGATTTCCTTGTACGTGGCACGCGGTGCTTCGGAGAAATACACGATGTTTGCCCAGTTCTCCGGCGGAGTGATGCCGACGAAAGAAGAACCGTCCATCTTCTTGTAGGGCCAGAAGGTATAGCCGATGTTGTTCTCGCGCATCGTCTGGCAGAAAGCGGCCTGCCATTCGTCCGTATTGTGGCCTATCTCACCCATGTACATGGCAGGTTCACACTGTCGCGGAAGTTGATAATCGTCTGGATGGCAGCTTGTAGGTTCGCCTCCGTAACGGTGGCAAGTGTACATTATCTTGTCGTCGAACTTGGAGTCCTTGAAAGGCTTGAAATTACCGTTCCATTGCGCACCGCCCAGCAGAATGATGTGGTTGCTGTCCACCTCGCGGATGGCGGCTACACCTTTCTTATATACATCTTCCAGCTTGCCGTTGAGTTCCTCCATGTTCTCGAAGTAAGGGGCAATGGGCTCGTTGAAGAGTTCGTAACCGAGGATGACCGGTTCGTTCTTGTAGCGGTCGGCTATCCGGCGCCAAATGTCACAGTAGAGTTGCTGGCTGACTTCGCTGTCGAACAGCCAGGGATAGCCGTAGCTGTCGTCGATATTGTCGCCCGTCTGTCCGCCGGGAGCGTCGTGCATGTCGAGGATGAGGTACAAGTCCGATTCGCGGCACCACTCTACCAGGCTGTCCACGCGGGCAAAGCGTCTTGGTCGGCAGTCAGCCCATATAGTCCTCGTCGGTAAACAGCTTGTAGTGGAAAGGCAGGCGGATGGTGTTGGCACCCTGCTCCTTGATGAAGCGGATGTCCTCGCGCGTTACATAATTGTCCTTGAATGCTTTCCAGAAGTCGGCCGTAAAGTCCGGTCCCACCAACTGGCAGAACATCTCATTGATGAAACGGCCGGAATTGGTCTTGTTGAACTTGAACATGTATCCTTCCGGATTCAGCCAGTTGCCCAGGTTGGTACCCATGATGAAGAGTTTGGTACCGTCGGGCTTTATCAAGTCCTGACCCTGAATGGTTACGAATGCATCCGAAGTTACTTCTTTTGTCGCTTGTTTCTCACCGCATCCCGCAAGGCCCAAAGAGAGCAGGGCGATGGTAATGCTTGTCGCTAATAAATGTTTCATGGCAATAATTTTGGTTATAGTATTAGTTGCGATATTCGCTTTTGCTTCCCCAAAGTTAGGAAAGATAAGAACACCTCGTACCGGCGAATCGGGAATAGGTGGAAGAAGTGAAGAAGCATGAACAAACAAACAACTAATAATCAGAAATATAATCAGAAGAAGAGAAAGGCAGAAAGTGGATTCAAAAAGCCGGTTTGACGTATTGTCAGCGTATCTGCATCAGCCGTATTTCAAAGTCCTCGCGCGAAATGCGGGCCTTGTTCTTCACTTTGGCACGGTAATTATAGATGGTGTTTACGGAATAACGGAGGAATTCTGCAATCTGCGAACTGTCGTCGATGCCCAGACGAATCAAGGCGAAAATGCGGAGTTCCGTATTCAGCAACTCGCCTTTACGGAGCACGATGCGTTCTTCGGGCTGCAGCAAGTCATTGAATTTATCGACAAAATCGGGGAAAAGGTGCAAGAAGGCAGTATCAAAGTTATCATAGAGTTCCTTCAGTCCGGTGTCCAGCACCTCGCGGGAACGCACCATCTTCAGCAGCTCTTCCATCTGCCCGGCAGAGATTTTCTTGTTGACCATCCGCCGGTAGGTATCCAGCCGGTTGATATAAACGGAGCAGAGATTCATGAAACGGCCCACATACTCCTCCTTGATGTTGTTTGAGAGTTGCAGTTGCTCGTTGGCATGCTCCAGCTTGTTCCGTGCGGCAGAGAGTCGCTGCATCTGCCGGTAGATAAAGCCCACTGCCACCACCAACAGCACAATCAAAGCGCTGATGAGCCAGAGGTACAGCCGGAGCCGGTCATTCTGCTTCTCACGCATGGCCTGATAAGTGAGGTCTATCAGTGAAAGGATGCCGGCAGTCTGGAGGCTGCGGCTACGGGCGTTGTATCGGTTGGTTTCGTCCCACGAGAAACGGATGTAACGGTAGGCATGCTCATATCCCTTCCTCATAAAGAAGTTCCGCCAGGTTCCAGAGTGAGGCATGGTCTGTGATGCTCAGGCGAATATCGGTCAGTGCAGACAAAGCCAGATAGCGCTTCTCCTCCTCCCGGTTCCCGAGCCGGCGGTAGAGCAATGAGCGCTGATAGGTCACCAGCGCATATTCGGGAGTATTGGGCTTGGCATGTGCCAGACGCGTATCATTGATGCTCAAGGCTTCGTCCGGATGGCCTGCAGCGGCCTCCCGCGTCTCTCTTCGTTCCAGATATAGGGGGGATGAAGGCAGAAGTACCTGCATCAAAGAATCGTCATAATGGGTAGCCAAAGCCTGATAATGCTTCTTGAAAGAATCGTCCAGCGTATAGAAACTCAGTTCTGTGTAAAGTTTATGACAGGCATTGTAATAGTCCGGCAGCAGATGGGAGGGAAGGGAGGCTTTGTCCGTCTGCCTCAAGAGTTCCGGCGGCTTCCTCGTACATGTCTGCCGAAGCCATCAGGTGGCAAGCTCCAGCCTTGTTTCGAGTGCTCCATTCCGTTGGCCATAGCGTTCTGCCCAATCCAGATTGACACGAAGATAATGGATGGCAGAGTCGCAGATATATGCCTTGTACTCCTTATAAATTTCTCCATTCCATCGAAAAAAAGAGAGATTGGCGGTGTCGGCATCCAGCAATTGGCACTTCAGCCGGGCAATGCGCCCTTCACGCACGGCGACATAGTGCCGATGCGCCTCGATAGCCTCATCCAAAGAAGCGTCAGTGCAGTGAAAGACGACGTGCCGGCAGCCAAAGCCACACTTTGCCATACCACGACGGCAAGAAAACAAAAAATGAACAATCTCCTTTCCATGACCATAAAGTTCATGCAAATATAGCAAGAAATCCTGCAAAGCAGTAGCATCGGAAAGAATAGTTTCCTATATTTGCGTTCAAAACCCCCAAACAAATTATCTATCATGAAAAGCTTAACACTCCAACGGATTGCCGCGGTAGACGTATTCCGCGCACTCACCATGTTCCTCATGCTCTTTGTCAACGACATTCCCGGACTGAAAAACGTGCCCCACTGGCTGATGCATGCAGGATGGACGAAGACATGATGGGATTCTCCGACACCATCTTCCCTGCTTTCCTTTTCTGCATGGGCATGTCCGTATCCTTTGCCATACAAAACCGGTACAAAAAAGGAGACAGCACCCTGCAAGTCGTGGCCCATATCTTCTGGCGGACAGTGGCGCTGATTGCATGGGACTGTTTTCACTGAACAGCGGAGGCATCGAAGGCGGTCTATCGCACCAATGGTTCTCCATCCTGATGGTCATCGGTTTCTTCCTCACCTGGGGGTATATCCCAAAGCGGAAGGAACGAAAAAGACCCTTTTCACCGCAATGAAAACAGCAGGCGTGCTGCTGCTCGCCTTCCTCGTCATCTACAAGGACATGAACGGGAAACCGTTCCAGATAAGCTGGTGGGGCATCCTCGGACTTATCGGCTGGACGTATGCGGTATGTGCAGGCATCTATCTGTTCACCCGGGAAAGCCTGCGGAAGAATGCCATTGCCTGGTTCGTGGTCGTATTGCTTGCCGTAATCAGCCATTCAGACCTGATACCGGGAGAGTACGGCAGCCGGATTATCCTGCTTCCCTTTATCCCGAGTGACTGGACACTGCATGCCTTCGGTATGTCCGGCGTATTGACCTCCCTGCTCATGCAGCGCTATGCCGACCGGGAACGGCCGGGACGATTCATCGGCATGCTTTGTGCCCTCGGCGTAGGAATGCTTGTCCTTGCCCTCGTCTCACACCCGTTCTGGATTATATCCAAAATACAAGCCACACCGACATGGCTGTTCTACTGCCTCGCCATGTTCTTCCCCTTGTTCGGCTTCTTCTACTGGCTGACGGACGTGAAAGGCAAGACCAACTGGTTCGATATTATCAAACCCGCAGGCACGGCAACGCTGACCTGCTATATTATCCCTTACATCTGGTATGCTGTCCAGCAACTGCTGCATCTGCACTATCCCGAAGCATTGGGAAGCGGTGTACCGGGGCTGCTCAAGTCCCTCGTCTTCTCGCTTGTCATTGTCGGGCTGACCGGCTTGCTGGTGAAAGTAAAAATTAAACTGAAAGTATAATGTTGAAAGTCCAAACACCCAACGGTGAAGACAAGGTGCTGCTGCATTCGTGCTGCGCACCTTGCTCCTCTGCCATCATCGAGTGCATGCTGGAGAACGGCATACGCCCCACCGTATTCTACTGCAATCCCAACATCTATCCGCAGGCGGAATATGAGATAAGGAAAAACGAGGCTATCCGTTTCGTAACCTCCAAAAACATCGATTTCATCGATGCAGACTACGATTATGCACACTGGCTGCACACCATGCAAGGCCTGGAGCACGAACCGGAACGCGGCAGCCGTTGCCTGAAGTGCTTCACCCTGCGCCTGACAGAGACAGCCCGCTACGCCTCCGAGCATGGTTTCTCCGTATTCACCACTACCCTCGCCTCTTCGCGCTGGAAAAGCCTGGAGCAAATCAATGAAGCCGGACGCCGTGCCGCCGCGCTCTATCCGGATACCCTCTTCTGGGAACAGATTGGCGGAAAGGCGGGCTCCAGGAGCGGCGCAACCAACTGCTGAAAGAGTATGACTTCTACAACCAGCAGTATTGCGGCTGTGAATTCAGCATGCAACGGTTGGAAAAGAACGAAACGATATAAAATCGGCCGGATTATGTACGATATCGTACTAAAACTAGGTACGTTTCCCGTAACTTTGTTTCATGTTAACAATAAGAACTAAAGAAAACATGAAGAAACTGACTTTTACATTATTCATCGCCCTAGCAGTGGCATGCCTCTTTTCAGTTCCCTGCAATGCCAAGGGAAAAGCAAAACACGTAGTTTTCATCGGTCTTGACGGCTGGGGTAGCTACAGTGTTCCCAAAGCAGACATCCCCCACATCAAGCAACTGATGGCAGACGGTTCTTATACATTAGAAAAACGGACTGTACTTCCCTCCTCCAGCGCCGTCAACTGGGCAAGCATGTTTATGGGGGCAGGTCCTGAATTGCACGGATATACGCAATGGGGCTCCAAGACTCCCGAGCTTCCGTCACGCGTACTGAACCAGCACGGCATATTTCCTACCATCTTCCAGCTGCTACGTGATGCCCGGCCGGAAGCGGAAATAGGCTGCCTGTATGAATGGGACGGTATCAAATACCTTGTAGACACTCTTGCCTTAAGCCACTATGCGCAAGCGCCCGACTACAACAAACATCCCGAAGCCTTATGCGGTATGGCAGAAAGTATATCAAGGAGAAACAACCGACCCTTCTTGCCATTTGCTTTGACAACCCCGACCATGTAGGCCATCAAGCCGGACACAATACTCCTGAATATTACGCCAAACTGAAAGAACTCGACGGTTATGTGAGCCGCATCATCCAGGCCGTTACAGAGGCAGGCATGCTGAAAGAAACCATCTTCATCGTTACTGCCGACCACGGAGGCATTGAAAAAGGACATGGCGGCAGGACCATGCAGGAAATGCAGACTCCCTTCATCATCTCCGGAAAGAACATTAAGAAAGAAGGCGAATTCCACGAAAGCATGATGCAGTATGACGTTGCCTCCACCATTGCCCACATCTTCGGGCTGAAACAGCCACAAGTATGGATAGGACGTCCTATGTTGCAGGTTTTCAAATAAAAAAAGCGGTCAGCGATAAATGAGCGTCGAAAGATAGTCCTCGGCAAACATCTCGTTCGCCACCTCTAACAGAGCTTCCGAAGTGAGCTGTTCAATGCGATGGAACACGGCTTCGGAAG
>ENA-OQAA01000712-OQAA01000712.1-human-gut-metagenome-genome-assembly--contig:-NODE-712-length-21320-cov-3.575237_pt1 | contig 21320 bp, 24 predicted proteins | sample MGYA00242489_ERZ504515 | MGnify/ENA primary metagenome ERZ504515 (study PRJEB26092, sample SAMD00036237) | human gut metagenome | host: Homo sapiens | study: EMG produced TPA metagenomics assembly of... | reverse complement strand
CCGGAGCATATGGCGGGGAGATGAAGGATGTACTGGAAACGGTAACCGTTCTTACCGTGACGGGGATGTAAAAACGTTGACAAAAGATGAACTGGAACTCGGATACCGTACCAGTGTGATCGCAAAAAAAGACTATATTGTATTAAGTGCGGTGATCAGACTTGAGAATGGAAAAAAAGAAGAGATCAAAGCCGTTATGGATAGACCTGAAGGAAAAAAGAATTACAAAGCAGCCGTTGGAATATCCGAGTGCAGGAAGTACATTCAAACGCCCGGAGGGATATTTCGCGGGAAAGCTGATACAGGATGCAGGACTTCGTGGATTTCAGGTCGGAGGAGCGCAGGTGTCTGAAAAACATTGTGGATTTGTAGTGAATAAGGATCAGGCAACAGCAGCAGATGTGATGAACCTGATGAACCAGGTGTCTGATAAGGTGTATGAAATGTCAGGAGTACGGCTTGAGCCGGAAGTAAAGAGACTGGGAGTGTTCTAAGATGAGATGTGTGATCGTTACCGGAATGTCCGGGGCTGGAAAAAGTACAGCACTTAAGATGCTGGAAGATATGGGATATTTTTGTGTAGATAATCTGCCGGTACCGCTGATTCCGAAGATGGCAGAACTGTTAAGCGTGCCGGGGACGGAGATCAACAAGGCTGCTCTTGGAGTAGATATCCGGAGTGGACAGAATTTTTATGAACTGAAGAAGATATTAAAAGAACTGGACCGGTCAGGAACAAGATTTGAGATCCTGTATCTGGAATCCAGTGATGATGTACTGATCAAAAGATATAAAGAGACAAGACGATTTCATCCTTATCCGGAAAAGACGGGAGAGTGGAAGAAGGAATTAAAGAAGAAAGAAAACGACTGGAATTTTTAAGAGAGCGTGCAGATTATCTGATTGACAGCAGTCATATGCTGACAAGAGAACTGCGTGCAGAACTGTCAAAGATTTTTGTGGAAAATAAAGAATATAAGAATCTGTATATATCCGTATTGTCATTTGGATTCAAATACGGAATACCGGCAGATGTAGACCTTGTATTTGATGTACGTTTTCTTCCTAATCCGTATTATATTGATGAACTGCGTCCGAAAAGCGGGAATGACAAAGAAGTCCGGGAGTATGTCATGGATAATGACAAGGCAAGAATGTTCCTTGCAAAACTGACGGATATGGTGGAATTCCTGATTCCGAATTATGTACAGGAAGGTAAGACACAGCTGGTGATCGGGATCGGATGTACAGGCGGAAAGCACCGGTCGGTAACGTTGGCGAATGAATTATATGAAGCATTGAGTAAGAATGATAATTATGGTATCCGTATCGAACACCGTGATATTGGAAAGGATGCTGTCACCAAAGCGAGGTAGAAAGTCAGATGTCATTCTCGGGAAAAGTAAAAGAAGAATTATTGGAACATTATGCCAGAGCAAGACACTGTGATATTGCGGAATTGTCTGCAATTGTTCATATGTGCGGAGCATTTGGAGTGGGATACAAAGGAGTGTGCTGTCTTAAAGTACATACGGAAAATCTCGGGGTCGCAAGAAAATGCTTTACATTGTTGGAAAAAACGTTTAATATAAAGAATGATATCGTAGTCCGCAGAAATGCCGGGAAAGATAATTACAGTTATTACATTTATGCAAAAGGTGAAGAACTAATGGCGATCCGTGACACGATCGTACAGGCAGTCTGTTGTAAGAGAGCATATATCAGGGGAGCATTTATAGCATCGGGGTCTATGAGTGATCCAAGCAAGTCTTATCATTTTGAAATTGTCTGTAACGATATGCGTCAGGCAGAGCATCTGCGGGACATGATGAACAGTTTCGATGTAGATGCGAAGATTGTACAGCGTAAAAGAACATATGTAGTTTATCTTAAGGAAGGCTCACAGATTGTAGATATACTGAATGTGATGGAAGCCCACGTGGCTTTGATGGAACTGGAGAATGTCCGTATCATGAAAGAGATGCGTAATTCTGTGAACCGGAAAGTAAACTGTGAGACAGCTAATATTAATAAAACCGTATCTGCTGCAGTAAGGCAGATGGAGGATATTACATATATCAGAGATCAGATCGGTTTTGAGAAGCTGCCGGAGGGATTAAGAGACGTTGCCTTACGCGTCTGGCATACCCGGAAGCGGCTTTGAAAGAGCTTGGTCAGCTAATGGCGAATCCTCTGGGAAAATCAGGGGTGAATCACAGGCTCAGGAAGTTAAGTGAAATCGCACAACAGTTAAGGGAACAGCAAGGAGGAGCAAGTCGTTATGATTAGAAAGCCTGTTACCATTCAGAATAATATGGACATGGAAGACCGTCCGGTGGCTCATCTCGTACAGGAAGCAAGCCAGTATGCGAGCCAGGTATATATTGTGATGGGAAGTAAAAAGATTAACGCAAAGAGTATTATGGGAATGATGAGTCTGAAACTTCAGAAAGGCGAAGATGTTACAATTGTAGCAGACGGTCAGGATGAAGATGCAGCCGTAAGTGGCGTGGCAACATTTTTAGGTGCATAACAATAATACAGGGAATATCCGGATGATGTGAGATAAAGGGGCCGTTGTGATGAGAGTTACAATAGCCTCTTCATTATTAAATTAAGAATTATATGAAAGATAAGGGAGGATGCATATTTTATGAAGCGTTTGCTTTTTATCTACAATCCACATGCGGGAAAAGAACTTTTAAAACCGAAGCTTGCAGATGTGATTGATATCTTTGTGAAAGCCGGCTATGAGGTTGTGGCATATCCGACGCAGGCGTATCGTGATGCGTATAAGAAAATTAAGAAATATGATTCCAGTGAATATGATCTGATCGTGTGCAGCGGAGGAGACGGAACGCTTGACGAGGTCGTAACCGGTATGATGAAACGCGACAGGGATAAGCGGGAGCCGATCGGATATATTCCGACCGGTACAACAAATGACTTCGCAAGCAGCCTTCATATTCCGAGAGGATTACTGGAGGCGGCAGACAATGCAGTAAATGGGGAAGTATTTGCCTGTGATGCCGGAAGATTTAATGATGATATTTTTGTCTATATTGCGGCATTCGGACTGTTTACAGATGTATCTTACCAGACAAAACAGTCTATGAAGAATGTTCTGGGACATCTGGCATATGTGCTGGAAGGTGCGAAACGTCTGTTCAATATTCCTTCATATAAGGTGAAGGTGACACATGATGATGAAGTGATCGAAGATGAATTCGTATATGGAATGGTTACAAATTCCAGATCCGTCGGAGGATTCCGTAATCTGATCGGAAAACAGGTCGGATTCGATGACGGGGTTTTTGAAGTGACATTGATTAAGACACCTAAGAATCCGATCGAATTGCAGGAAATCATCGCTGCATTGATGATTGAGCAGATGGATTCCAAGTATATGTATACGTTCAAGAGTGGACGGATCATGTTCGAATCTATAGAGGAGATACCATGGACGCTGGATGGGGAATTCGGCGGCGAACACGATGAAGTTGTGGTCGAGAACCTGAATAAAGAGCTTCAGATCATGGTTCCGGGAACGCATGAAGAAGATTAAAAATCCTTAAATTGTAGAAAAAACCGAGAAATTTAAAAAAATTAAAAAAAGTACTTGCCTTTTTGCAGAATCCTTGCTATACTAGGCAAGTACCAAACGAATGGCTCCGTGGTCAAGCGGTCAAGACGCTAGCCTCTCACGCTGGAATCAGGGGTTCGATTCCCCTCGGAGTCACTGAGATCTGCAGATTCTTCTGCAGATCTTTTTTTTTATCAAAGTGTTCAAAACAAGGCTGTTAAAAGTCCATTATTAATCTCATAGATATAATCTATAAGCAATCTTTTATATAAAGAAAAACAATTTCAATAAGCAGATAATAAATGATACTATGGAAGAAGTCGGAAAGGAATAGGAATTATGAAAGATCTTTTGATAGTATCTCATTGCATTTTGAATCATGCGGCAAAGGTGGAACAGGATGAAGCGGAACTGGCCGGAGAATATAAGATCCGGGAAGAGTTGCTGCAGCTTGTTTTAAAAAAAGATGTACAGTTATTTCAAATGCCCTGTCCAGAGTTTATCATGTATGGGTCTCAGAGATGGGGGCATGTAAAGAATCAGTTTCAACATCCATTTTATATTGAACAATGCCGGCAGATTCTTGAACCGGTTTTATTTCAGTTGCAAGAATATGCACAGCATGTGGAAAAATTCCGCATTTTGGGGATTGTTTCGGTAGAAGGCAGTCCAAACTGTGGATATCATCTTACCTGCGAAGGAGAATGGAAGGGTGAGATTGGAACGGATGAAAAAAGAATACAGGACATTCAGAAATCTCTGAAAATGACAGAAAAACCGGGTGTATATATGGAGATACTGGAAGAAGAACTTCGTAAAAAAAATATGAAGATTTCTATTATGACGATGCAGGAAGCAGTACAGCTGCTGAAAAACTAATGGTTGGAGAGAAGAGAGGAGAACAAAATGAAAAACAGAAAAGTCTATGTAACAACTTTTTGTGGTGTTGCAGTAGCAATGAACATTGTACTGGGAATTATCACATCGGCACTGGGTATCCCGTTATATCTGGATACACTCGGAACCGTGCTTTCTGCGGCGATTCTCGGTCCGCTGCCGGGTATCATCGTAGGAGCATTGAGCAATATTATTACAGGATTGATCTATAGTGTGTCGGATATCCCATTCTGTCTGGTAAATATGGCGGTCGGTCTGATCGTAGGTCTTGTGGCAAAAAAATGGAAATTCGGAATCGTTCCTGCAGTAATTACAGGTATTGCACTTAGCTTTATCTGCCCGGCGATTGGAACACCAATCGGAATCTATGTATATGGCGGACTGAATGGATCAGTTTCGGATATGCTGGTGATGTCACTGGTGCAGGGTGGAAAAACAATTTTTCAGGCTTCCTTCCTCAGAAATGTTGCGTCAAACTTAATCGATAAGATTGGAACATGCATTATCGGATGTCTGCTCATTAAAGCAATGCCGATGAGATTTCTGAATAATTTTAAGAAAGAGGCATAAATCTCATATGATAAAGATTGAAAATCTGGTACATAAATATACAATATGGAAAGATGAAAATACAAAAAGTGAGAAGACAGTGTTAGACGGAATATCATTAGATATTCGTCTGGTCAGTTTGTGGCAATTTTAGGACCGAATGGTTCCGGAAAGTCTACATTAGCCAGACATTTAAACGTATTGCTGCTTCCGAATGAAGGAAAAGTATGGATTGACGGAAAGGATACACAAGCAAAAGAAAGGCTTTATGAAATCAGAAGCCGGGTTGGTATGGTGTTTCAGAACCCGGACAATCAGATTATCGGCACCAGTGTAGAAGAAGATGTTGCATTTGGCCCGGAAAATAAAAATGTAGAGCCGGAAAAAATAAGAAAAATTGTAGAAGATGTTTTGCGGAAAGTAAGGTTGTGGGAGAAGAGAAAAACTCCGCCTTCCAAATTATCAGGCGGGCAGAAACAGAGACTGGCAACAGCGGATGCGCTGGCAGGAATCCCGGAATGTCTGGTGTTGGATGAACCGACAGCTATGCTGGATCCCTCTTCAAGAAAAGAAGTAATAAATATTGTGAAAGAATTGAATCAAAAAGAGGGAATGACGATTATCCTGATCACACATCATACGGATGAAGTTGTAGATGCGGATCGTATTATATTGATGAAGGATGGAAAAATAATCGGAGATGATACCCCGAAGAAAATATTTGCAGACCATAGCCTGTTAAAAAGTGCGAAAATGGATATTCCGCCGGTTGTAGAATTGAGTATGCGGCTGAAAAAGCAAAACATCGGATGGATGAACCGGTTTTACACGAACAGGAAATGATCAGAAAAATTACAGAATTATATAGAAGTAAATGCGGAGGCTGGAAAGATGCTGCAAGGTAAACATATCACATTTTCTTATCCGGAGCCGGCAAAAGGGAAGACAGATGTCCTGGCAGATGTTTCGTTTGAAATCAGAGAGCACGATTTTATAGGACTGATCGGTGCATCAGGATCAGGAAAGACAACATTGATCAAGCATCTGAACGGTCTGCTGAAGGCAGAATCGGGAGAGATCCTTTTTAAAGGGGAAAATATATACAGTAAAAAATATCCGGTTTCAGAATTGAGAAAAAAAGTCGGACTTGTATTTCAATATCCTGAACAACAGTTGTTTGGCAGGACGATTTTGAAAGATGTGATGTATGGTCCGCTGAATCTGGGAATGAGTGAAGAAGAGGCCGGAAAGTCAGCAAAGGAAAGCCTGGAACTGGTCGGGATTTCGGAAGAGTATTATCAGATGAGTCCGATGGAGCTTTCAGGAGGACAGAAAAGATGTGTTGCTATTGCAGGTGTATTAGCGATGCAGCCGGAAATACTGGTGTTAGACGAACCGGCAGCTGGTCTTGATCCTGAGACGAAACATGAAATATTTGAGTTGTTATGCAGGATAAGAGAGAAACGAAATAACGCAATTGTACTGGTATCACATCATATGGAAGATGTAGCGCAATTTGCTAACCGTGTATGGGTGATGTATAAAGGAAAGATTGCGATGGATGGTACTCCGGAAGAAGTGTATTCCAGAGTGGAAGAACTGAAAAAAATGAACATTGGAATTCCGCAGATCACACATTTGACATATTTACTGATAAAAGAGGGTATACCTTTGCCACGACCGGCAATCAGTGTGGAAGAAGCAGAAAAGATGCTGGCAGAGATTTTGAAAGAGGAGAAACCATTATGATTCGGGATATTACGATTGGAAGATATTATGATTCGGAATCTGTGATTCACCGGATGGATCCGAGGACAAAATTGATGGGAGTTCTGGTATACATTATTTCGCTGTTCCTTGTGAAAAATGTCTGCTGGTATATCGGATGTCTGATAGTAATGCTTGTCCTTTATAAGGCTGCGGGAGTTCCATTTGGGTATTTGTTGAAAGGACTGAGGGGAATTTTGCTTTTGCTCTGCTTTACCTTCCTGTTCCGCATGTTGTACACGCCGGGAGATCCGGTCGTACAGGTCTGGATATTTACGATAACAAAGCAGGGAATATTAAAAGCAGTGCAGATGACAGCAAGGATTGCCCTGATGATCTCTGGGGCATCTCTTCTTTCTTATACTTCAACTCCGAAAGAACTTGCGGATGGTTTGGAAAAAGCATTTTCCGGAATTGGAAAAACAGGGATTCCTGTGCATGAAATGGCAGTCATTGTGATGATAGCGTTCAGATTCATTCCCATTATGTTAGAAGAATTAAATGTTTTGATGGATGCACAGGCGGCCAGAGGTGCAAAATTTGAAGATGGAATATATTGGAAAAATGTAAGGGCGTCATGACGTTATTGCTTCCTTTGTTTCTGCTGACGGTACGGAGGTCATCGGATTTGGCAATGGCAATGGAAGCCAGGGGATATACAGGAAGCGGAAAAACTTCAAGAATGTATCCATTGGTATATAAAAAAGAAGACCGGGCGGGATACCTTGCGATTTTGATATATATTACCGTTTTCATAATTGCAAGGATAAGTTCCTTGTCTTTTTAGAAGTTATGATATATAATGCAAGTGAAACAAATTTGTCATAAAGAAGCAGAGATGCTTATGGCAGTAAGAATTGGAGGAATAACATATGTTAGTATCAGCAAAAGAAATGCTCGATAAGGCAGTAGCAGGTCACTACGCAGTAGGACAGTTTAACATCAATAACTTAGAGTGGACAAAATCTATTCTTCTTACAGCAGAAGAGTTAAAGTCACCAGTTATCTTAGGTGTATCTGAGGGTGCCGGAAAATACATGACCGGATTCAAGACTGTAGCAGCTATGGTTAAAGCTATGATGGAAGAACTTAATATCACAGTTCCGGTTGCATTACACCTTGACCACGGAACATACGAAGGATGTAAAAAATGTATCGATGCAGGATTCTCTTCAATCATGTTCGATGGATCTAAATATCCAATCGAAGAGAATGTGGCAAAGACAAAAGAACTGATTGCTATCTGCAGAGAAAAAGGAATGTCTATCGAAGCTGAAGTAGGATCTATCGGTGGAGAAGAAGACGGAGTTATCGGTAAAGGTGAATGTGCTGATCCTAATGAATGTAAGATGATCGCTGACCTTGGTGTTGATATGCTCGCAGCAGGTATCGGTAATATCCACGGAAAATATCCTGCAAACTGGGAAGGATTAAGCTTTGAGACTCTGGATGCTATCCAGAAACTGACTGGCGATATGCCATTAGTTCTTCACGGAGGTACAGGAATTCCGGAAGATATGATCAAGAAAGCAATCAGTCTTGGTGTTGCAAAGATTAACGTAAACACAGAGTGCCAGCTGTCATTTGCCGATGCTACACGTAAATATATTGAAGCAGGAAAAGATCTGGAAGGAAAAGGATACGATCCTCGTAAACTCCTGAAACCAGGTGCTGAAGCTATCCAGGCAACAGTTAAAGAGAAGATGGAATTATTTGGTTCAGTAGGAAAAGCTGAATAATTAAAAATTTTCACTTGCCTTTTTTGACTGGTTGAGTTATACTAACTGGCATAGGAAGAACAAAGGCGTTCCAACGAAAGTTGGAGTGCCTTTTTTCATACTATGTATGCACAGAAAGTGTATAAGAAGATTATATGCATACCATAGTGTGAAACTTATACTATAAATAACAATGAGAAAGGAAACGAAGAGACATGAGTGAAGCAATTAATGTAGCCAAGATATTTGGCGAAGACGTGTTCAATGATACTGTAATGCAGGAACGTCTTCCGAAAAAAGTCTATAAGGATCTGAAGAAAACAATTGAAGAAGGTAAGGAATTAGACCTTGCTACAGCAGATGTAATTGCACATGAGATGAAAGAATGGGCAATTGAGAAAGGGGCTACACACTATTCTCATTGGTTCCAGCCTCTGACAGGTGTAACCGCTGAAAAACATGATTCATTTATTTCAGCACCTCTTCCGAATGGAAAAGTACTGATGAGTTTTTCGGGAAAAGAACTGATCAAAGGAGAACCGGATGCATCATCATTCCCATCAGGCGGACTTCGTGCAACGTTTGAAGCAAGAGGATATACAGCATGGGATTGTACATCACCGGCATTTGTAAGACATGATGCAGCAGGAGCAACACTTTGCATCCCTACAGCATTCTGTTCATACAAAGGAGAGGCACTTGACCAGAAGACTCCACTTCTTCGTTCTATGCAGGCAATCAGTGAGCAGTCACTGAGACTGTTAAGATTGTTCGGAAATACAACATCTAAGAAAGTAACACCTTCCGTAGGACCGGAGCAGGAATATTTCCTTGTAGATGCTGAAAAATTCTTACAGAGAAAAGACCTGATCTATACAGGACGTACACTGTTCGGAGCAATGCCTCCAAAAGGTCAGGAATTAGACGATCATTATTTCGGAACCATCCGTCAGAGAATCGCAGGATTCATGAAAGATGTCAATGAAGAACTCTGGAAAGTCGGTGTTACATCTAAGACACAGCATAACGAAGTTGCACCTGCACAGCATGAACTTGCACCAATCTATGCAGAGTGTAATGTAGCGCTGGATCACAACCATATTATCATGCAGACACTGAAGAGAGTTGCATGCCAGCATGGTATGAAGTGTTTACTCCATGAGAAACCGTTCGCAGGAGTTAATGGTTCCGGTAAACATGATAACTGGTCTCTTACAACAGACGACGGAAAGAACCTGTTAGAGCCAGGCAAAACACCACATGAAAATATTCAGTTCTTACTGGTACTTACCTGTATCCTGAAAGCAGTTGACAGACACGCAGATCTTCTTCGTGAATCTGCAGCAGATCCTGGTAATGATCACAGACTCGGAGCTAACGAGGCACCACCGGCAATTATCTCTGTATTCCTCGGAGAACAGTTAGAAGATGTACTGGAACAGCTGATCAGCACAGGCGAAGCTACACATAGTCTGAAAGGCGGAAAGCTTCAGACAGGAGTTGATACACTTCCGGATCTTGCAAAAGATGCAACAGACCGTAATAGAACATCACCATTTGCATTCACAGGCAACAAATTTGAATTCCGTATGGTAGGTTCCCGTGATTCTATTTCAGGACCAAACGTAGTACTGAATACAATCGTTGCAGAGGCATTCTCTGAGGCTTGTGATGTTCTGGAAAAAGCAGACAACTTTGATGAAGCAGTACATGATCTGATCAAGCAGTATGCAACAGAGCATCAGAGAGTTGTATTTAACGGCAACGGATATTCAGATGCATGGGTAGAGGAAGCAGAAAAACGAGGACTTCCGAATATCAGATCCATGGTAGAAGCGATTCCTGCCCTGACTACAGAGAAAGCTGTAAGTATGTTTGAAAAATTCAAAGTATTTACAAAGGCAGAACTGGAATCACGTGCAGAGATCAAATTCGAAAGCTATGCCAAAGCAATCAATATCGAAGCACGTACGATGATCGATATGGCAAGCAAACAGATTATTCCTGCAATTATTAAATATACCAAAGATCTTGCAGACACAGTGGTTGCAGTGAAGGAAGCAGGTGCAGATGCATCTGTTCAGGCTGAACTTCTGACAGAAGTTTCCGGACTGTTAGCAGAGACTAAAAAAGCGCTGGAAGCATTGAAAGTTGTCGCAGATCAGGCAGCAGCTATGGAAGAGGGAGAAGATCAGGCAAGATTCTATCACTTCGATGTTGTACCTGCAATGGAAGCACTCCGTACTCCGGTTGACACACTGGAGATGATCGTTGACAAAGAAGCATGGCCAATGCCTTCTTATGGAGATCTTATCTTTGAAGTATAATCAGAGATGGAAGATTATCTGTTAGACGAAGAAAATATTTTAGAAATACATTAGAAAAATTTAAGAACCCTGGACTTGGAATGGACACATGATTGTGATATTCTAAGTTCAGGGTTTTTAGATACCAAAGTATGTTAAAATCCTGCAAGGAGGGCAATTATGACGAAAAGAGAATTTTTAGATAAATTAAAAAAAGCACTTGTCAATGACCTTTCGGGAAGTGTAATACAGGAGAATGTGAATTATTACAACGATTATATTACGGAAGAAGTGCGGAAAGGACGCAGAGAGTCTGATGTGATCGAAGAACTGGGGGATCCATGGGCAATTGCAAAGAATATTATTACTTCGGAAGAAATGAAAGGAAACACACAGGAATCATATGACAGCTATGAGCCGGGAAGACGAAGAGAGAATTCTTATGAACAGGACTATGGCAGCGAATCCGGGTACAGGGGCACACACGTCTTTGGACTTGATACCTGGTGGAAGAAACTGGTTCTGATCCTTGGAATTATAGGAATTGTTGTATTGGTTGTGGCGGTGGTCGGAGGAATTATCAGTCTGCTTGCACCGATATTCGTACCGCTTCTGATTGTGTGTCTGATTATTAAGCTGATTAATGGCAGGAGAAGGTGAATAGATAATAAGTAAAAGACCGATGGGGGAGCCATCGGTCTTTTGAGGGGAGTATAAATAATTAATAAGGGGTTGTAGAAAGTGTCCTTTCTACAACACCAGTATAATATAGTAAAAAATAAAAATCAAGAAAAATATTAAAAAAATCTTAATATGTGCCGGGATGCATAATTGGAAAATGTCAGGACATACTAATCACGTAACAAAAAGTGATTAGGAGGAATTCAAAATGGCTAAAAATTACAATTCATCAGAAAACTGTCATAACGAGGCGGACAAGCACACATCGAACAGAAATGCATCCAGAAACACATCGAACAAGAACGCATATGGAAAGAATGCATCGGACAGAAATGTAGCGGACAAGAATGCAAACAACAAAAATGCATATGACAAAGATGCGAAAGACAAGAATTCTTACAATTATGGAAATGAGAACAGCAACTACTAGTAACAAAAAGTTTCCGGGCAGGACGTACGAAAGTGCGTCCTGCTTTTTTGCCGCCATGTATGTGTAACGAACTTCCAAAAGCAGGAGACCGGGTGGAGAACCGGGAGGTTCTATATGTGAAATGGGTTGACAAAGAGAGGCGGTTATCAGTAAGATAAGTAAGTAGAAAATAATAGATGGAATGCAGTTGTACTGCATGAATAGAGCAGATAATGGAGAATTGAATGAAAAAAATGGAATTGATCGCTCCCTGTCATTTTGGGCTGGAAGCGGTATTAAAACGAGAGATACTGGATCTGGGATATGATATCTCGGAAGTAGAAGACGGAAGGGTCGGTTTCTGGGGAGACGCAGAGGCAATCTGCCGTGCGAATATATTTCTCAGAACAGCGGAGAGAGTTCTTCTGAAAGTAGGCAGTTTTAAAGCAACAAGCTATGAAGAATTATTTGAGAATACCAGAGCGTTGGACTGGGAAAATTATATCCCGGAAAATGGAAAATTCTGGGTTGCAAAAGCGGCATCTGTAAAGAGTAAATTATTCAGTCCGTCGGATATCCAGTCAGTGATGAAAAAGGCAATGGTAAGAAGAATGCAGCAAAAGTACCAGGTAGAATGGTTTTCGGAAGACGGAGCAGCATATCCGGTCCGTGTCTTCCTGAAAAAGGATGTTGTGACGGTTGGAATCGATACATCCGGTGTATCTCTGCATAAAAGAGGATATCGTGAAGTATCGGGAAAAGCACCGATCACAGAGACACTGGCAGCAGCACTGATCATGCTGACTCCATGGCATAAGGATAGAATTCTGGTAGATCCGTTCTGCGGAAGTGGTACATTTCCGATAGAAGCAGCAATGATCGCAGCGAATATCGCACCGGGGATGAATCGTTCCTTTACGGCAGAAGAATGGACGAACTTGATCCCGAAGAAGCTCTGGTATGAGACGGTAAATGAAGCGAATGAACTGATTAACGATGATATCGAAGTGATATCCAGGGATACGATGTAGACGGATCTGTGATCAAGATCGCGAGACGTAATGCGAGAGAGGCGGGTGTCGATCATCTGATCCATTTCCAGGAAAGAGATGTGAAAGATTTAAGTCATCCAAAGAAATATGGATTCATCATTACGAATCCGCCGTATGGAGAAAGGCTGGAAGATAAGAAGGATCTGCCGGCATTATATAAGGCATTCGGAGAGAGCTTTAAGAATCTGGATTCCTGGTCTGCGTATATGATTACATCTTATGAAGATGCGGAACGCTATTTCGGACGGAAAGCCGATCGTAACCGTAAGATTTATAACGGAATGTTAAAGACATATTTTTACCAGTTCTTAGGACCAAAGCCGCCGAAGGCCGGACGTCCGTCGGACAGACAGGAGAAGAAATAAGATGGATAAAATTATATTTGCAACGGGCAATGAACATAAGATGATAGAGATTCGTGCGATCTTAAGTGATCTGGGAGTGGAGATTCTTTCTCAGAAAGAAGCAGGAATCAAAGCAGACGTGATAGAGGATGGAATGACATTTGAAGAAAATGCGATGATCAAAGCAACAGAGATTGCAAAGATCGCACATGAGATGCCGGAGTATGCACATGCAGTCGTTCTGGCAGATGATTCCGGCCTGGAGATTGATTATCTGAATAAAGAACCGGGAATCTATTCTGCGAGATATATGGGAGAAGATACTTCGTATGATATTAAGAATCAGGCTCTTCTGGACCGCCTGGACGGTGTGCCGGATGAAAAGCGTACAGCGAGATTCGTCTGTGCGATCGCAGCAGCTATGCCGGATGGTTCCTGTGAAGTAGTCAGAGGAACGATGGAAGGAATCATTGGACATAAGATCGCTGGAGAGAATGGATTCGGCTATGATCCAATCTTCTTTCTTCCGGAATACGGATGTACCAGTGCGGAACTTTCGCCGGAAAAGAAGAACGAACTGAGCCACAGAGGGGAAGGATTGAAGAAAATCCGTAAAATCCTGGAACAGAGATAGAATTCAAAAGAAACAGACAAAAGAAGCAGACAGAAGAATAGTTGGGATAAGAGAATATGAAGATACTGATCATAAGTGATACGCATGGGGCACACAGAAATTTTGACCGTGTGATAGAAAAAGAACAGCCGCTGGATATGTTAATACATCTCGGCGACGTAGAAGGCGATGAGGATTATATTCCGGCAGTTGCGGACTGCCCGGTACATATGGTGCGTGGAAATAATGACTTTTTTTCCGATCTTCCGGGAGAGGAAGAGTTCATGATCGGGGGCTATCATATATTTATTACACACGGACATGGATATTATGTATCTATGGGAGAAGAACGACTGAAACAGGAGGCAAGAGGGCGTGGTGCCGACATTGCAATGTATGGGCATACACACCGGCCGTTCTATGAAAAAGAAAAAGATCTGATCACGTTGAACCCGGGAAGCCTCTGTTATCCAAGACAACAGGGGAGAAAGCCGAGTTATATGCTCATGCAGATTGACGACAACGGAAAAATGGAGATTACACAGGAATATCTGAATCCGTAAAGGGAGAGTCCGGAAAATCCTTGTATTTCAAGGGTTTCCGGACTGCTTGAAGAAAAAATAAAAAAAATGAAAAAAGTTGTTGACATTTAGTTGGCACTCATATATAATATGTCTTGTGTCACGGAGCGGTAACAAAAAGTGATACAAAACAACACCATCGGGGTGTGGCTCAGCTTGGCTAGAGCGCTGGTTTGGGACCAGGAGGTCGCAGGTTCGAATCCTGTCACCCCGATACGTCATGCGGGTGTAGTTCAATGGTAGAACACCAGCCTTCCAAGCTGGATACGTGGGTTCGATTCCCATCACCCGCTTTCCTGAAACAATTTGTTTTGGGTGTGGTCAGAGATATGAGTCTGTAGCTCAGCTGGATAGAGCAACGGCCTTCTAAGCCGTAGGTCGAGGGTTCGAATCCCCCCAGGCTCGTTTAAACCACAAAATTTAATACGGTGATACTTAGTTGGACAAAAGACAGTTCGATAAGTAATATGGTGGGTATGGTGCAGTTTGGTTAGCGCGCCAGATTGTGGTTCTGGATATCATGGGTTCGAGTCCCATTACCCACCCTTTTTCTTTATTATTGGCTATCGCCAAGCGGTAAGGCACAGGACTTTGACTCCTGCATTCGTTGGTTCGAATCCAACTAGCCCAGTTTATTATGGGCGTGTAGCTCAGGTGGTAGAGCACTTGACTTTTAATCAAGTTGTCCGGGGTTCGAATCCCCGCACGCTCAGTATTTAAAAACGCAGATCTTTCAGAATAAGAAGGATTTGCGTTTTTATTAAGCGGATGTGGCGGAATTGGCAGACGCGCTAGACTTAGGATCTAGTGTCCACGACGTGCAGGTTCAAGTCCTGTCATCCGCATGAAAAGATAATCCCGAGAACAGTATGATATGATGCAGTTCTTCGGGATTTTTGCATACGAAGGTATACAGGAGAATCTGCTGCCGGTAGTTCTCTTTATATAAAAAAGAAAGGAAAAATATATGAGAAGAGTAAAAAGAGTTATTGTGCTGATTTTGATCGTGATGTTATGCATGCCGCTGCTGACGGGAGTGCAGACCGAGGCTGCAGATGGGGAAAAACATCTGGATGTATTATTTACGCATGATACACATTCGCATCTGAACAGCTATTCTACAATCGTAAATGGGAAACAAAAAGAGGTCGGAGGCTTTGCAAGGATCAAAACATTGATCGATGAAAAGAAGAAAGAAAATCCGGATACACTTATCCTGGACGGAGGAGATTTTTCCATGGGAACCCTGATCCAGACAGTGTACACAACAGAAGCGGCAGAACTTAGGATGCTTGGATATCTGGGTTGTGATGTTACGACATTTGGCAATCATGAATTTGATTACCGTTCCGGCGGACTTGCAGATATGCTGAAGACTGCAAAGAATTCAGGGGAGACAGTTCCGAAACTTGTAGTGTGTAATGTAGACTGGGATGCCATGGAAAAAGAAGGATTAAGCAAAGGGCAGAAACAGATAGAATCCGCATTTGAGACATATGGAGTAAAGGATTATGTGGTTATTCAAAAAGGCGGTGTAAAGATAGCGGTTCTTGGGGTATTCGGGAAAGATGCATTAGAATGTGCACCTACCTGTGAACTTGAGTTTAAGGATCCTGTGGAATCAGCAAAAAATACAGTAGAAGAGATTAAGAAAAAAGAAGATGTCGATATGATCGCATGCGTTTCCCACAGTGGGACATGGGAAGATGAGAAAGTATCAGAAGATGAGACTCTGGCGAAAGAAGTACCGGATATTGATCTGATCATTAGCGGGCATACACATACGCAATTAGACCAGCCAATCAGACATGGGAATACTTATATCGTATCCTGTGGGGAATACGGTAGAAATCTTGGAAGCATTTCCATGACCCAGAAGAAAGATAAGCGCTGGAAAATGAATACTTATAAATTGATTCCGGTAACAAAGAATGTAAAATCTGATCAGGCAGCCCAAAAGCAGATTGATAAATTTATGGATACTGTTGATACCAATTATCTGGTAAATTTCGGTTATACAAAAGATCAGGTACTTGCAGAAAATGATATTAAGTTCAACAGCCTTGAGGAAATGGAAACAAAGCATGAAGAACTGAATCTGGGAGACATTATATCTGACGCCTATGTGTATGCGGTGGAAAATTCCGAAGGATATGATAGCAGGCCGGTAGATGTGGCGGTTGTGCCAAGTGGAACGGTGCGTGACACATACACAAAAGGTGATATTACGGTAGAAAAGGTTTATAATTCTTTCTCACTGGGGATCGGTAAAGACGGTCTTGCCGGTTATCCACTGATCACTGCATATTTAACCGGAAAAGAATTAAAGCTGGTAGCAGAAGTAGATGCGTCTGTTTCTGATTATATGACGACTGCAAGATTATATTGCAGTGGAATGAACTTTACTTATAATCCGCACCGCATGATTCTGAATAAAGTAACAGACTGCTATCTGACCAAAGACGGGAAGAGAGAAGAGATACAGGATGATAAATTATACAAGGTTGTGACAGATCTGTATACAGGACAGATGTTGGGCTCTGTCACGGATGTATCATATGGATTATTAAAGATTGAACCGAAGGATGAGAATGGTAAGCTGCTAAAGAATCTGGAAGATGAGGCAATTACAGACGGCAAGACAGAATTAAAGGCATGGGTGGCAATTGCAAGATATATGCAGTCGTTTGAAGACACAGACGGAGACGGAATAGCAAATGTTTCTGATTACTATAGTACGACACACGGGCGGAAAGTAGTGGAAGACAGCAGGAATATTGTAGATCTGTTAAAACATCCGAATAAATTTGCCGGAATGATCGTGGGAATCTGTGCGGGACTTCTTTTTCTGATTATAGTGATTATCTGGCTGATACGAAAGTTGATCAGAAAAATCCGTGTTAAAAAGAAAAAATAAAAGAAATGAAAAAACACCGGGCATTCTATTCTGCCTCGGTGTTTTTTAACTATTTTATAATAAATTTCCGGATTATACAGCTTACAACTCCTGCGGCACAGATTGGAAGTAATGTATTCTTTAAACTTCCGTAAACAGTCAATGCACTCTGGATTCCTTGGAGTGCGGCAGGAATCTGCGGAATGAGACTTGCAAACACAGCAGACAGATAAGAGCCGGCTGCGATAATGATAAAGGATGTAAGCCCCCGGCCGTTATCGATGGTATTTCCATCACGGCCCTGCTTCCTGCTTCCGCCGAGAACACAGAAAAAGATAATAATCTCATAAAGCAATAATACTCCGGCAACCGCAAGATAGGCGATCAGTTCCTGATCTGCAGCTGTCAGACGGGAAATAATGTTACCAAAAGGACCTACATTTGTCAGGAAATGCAGTCCCAAAAGATAAATGATCCATGCGATCAATAACAGCGTTCCCATTCTTAACAGAAAATTGATAAATTTGAATAAGATTTTTCCTCCCGTTTTTGCGGTTTTTGCAACCGGTTTTGCGACATTTGGAATTTTAACCCCACGTTTTTTCCGGCGGTTTTTCTCTTTTTTACGACCATTGCGGGAATCATCATAATCATCATCCATGGCATTGTCATCATCATAAAGCTCATCATCTAACTCATCAAGGAAATCCTCATCATAATAGCTGGTATCAAAGAAATTATCTTTTCCTTTTTGATTCCTGCTTTTTCTGGAATTTTTCCTGTTTTTATCCTTTAATTTTTTTGTTAATCTGTCATAATCATTTTTTCTGATATAATCGGTATGATCAATGTCGGATAATCCGGATAATACATCACGGTAATCATCATCATCGTCATCATCGATAGAGATGTCCGGAAGATCACCTTCGTAGATCACTTCGAAATCATCGTCAAAAACATCAGAAGCAGTTGGTGTTTTTTCTTGTTATTTAAACTCATTGTTAATCCCTCCTATTTATACCCGTCTTCTATTTTATAATGTTTGAAAAAAACTCTCAAGAGTGGTCACAGAATATTCACGAAGTTGTAAGAAAAAATTTAGATTTGTATTATATGAAATAAAAGCTTAACAGATCTGAAAAAGAAGTTTGTTGAGAAATAAAGTGGAATCACGTATAATAAAATTTATTAATATAATGACAAAGAAGGAGAGAGGATATTTGACAGAGTTATATTATTTCGCATTATCATTTTTTGTATATGGATTCCTTGGATGGTGCACGGAGGTCGCATATGCAGCAGCAAAACAGGGCAAGTTTGTAAACCGTGGATTTTTGAATGGACCGATCTGTCCGGTATATGGAATAGGGGTTGGTGTTGTAGTACAGTTTCTGACGCCGGTTGAGAATAACCTGGTGTTGCTGTATATCAGTTCTACCATACTTGTGACTGTGATCGAAGGGATTACCGGATTTTTGCTGGAGAAGATCTTTCATAATAAATGGTGGGATTATTCGGAACAGCCATTGAATATTGGTGGATATGTATGTGTGTTATTTTCGCTGATCTGGGGAGTGTTCTGCGTCCTGATCGTGAAGATTATCCATCCGCTGATCTACAAAGTGCTGACGATGATTCCGCTCGTTCTGGGAATTGTAGTTATGGCGTGTCTGGCGGTCGGACTTCTTGCGGATCTGTATGTAACAGCTTCCGGTATCCTTAAGATGAACCGCAGACTGGAAGCAATGGAGAAGATTGCAGCCGAGCTAAAGGAACTGTCTGATAAGGTCGGCGAGAATATCTATGAGAATGTAATGGAAGGTATGGAATTCAGGGAGGAGAAGAAAGCTCGTATAGAGGAATTAAAAGCGAAATACGAAGAGATGGCAGAGAACCGTACAAAAGTTGGTGAGCGTCTCGTGAAGGCATTCCCGAAGATGCAGGTCGGGCAGCATAAGGAGATATTTGAGGAACTGCGGGAGCGCATAAAAAGAAGTAAATAAAATCATAATTCAGAAAAAATAAAAAACCTTGAAGAACAAATCTTCAAAGGTTTTTCATGCGGAAAAAGGGACTTGAACCCTCACAGGATTGCTCCCACTAGAACCTGAATCTAGCGCGTCTGCCATTCCGCCATTTCCGCTTGACAAAAAGTATCTTATCATAGTCTGACGGAAAATGCAAACATTTTTTTGTGAAAAATTGAAATTTTTTTAATTTTTTCTTCAAATCTAATGGATTTCGATTCCGTTTACTTCCAGATGATCATCGATTGCAATTACCAGACAGCGGCGTCCATCGATATCACGCGTCTCTACCAGATCGGCTCGTTCCGGATTAACCTTAACTACCACATCCGGTGTCTCAATCTGGAAAGTCTTAGCACTGGCGATGTTGGATGCGAGCAGGGTTCCGTGTATGCCGACTGTCTCATCGAATTCATCATCGAATGATTCCAGCTTCTCTTCGGCAACTCCGCTGCGTGTCAGGAGCTTTCTGACATCAGTTTTGGATAATTCCAGCGGTTCCGGTTCTTCCTTGGACTGTTCGATCATCTCATTTAAATTATCATGGATGTTACGGACCACTTCGTAGTCACTGTCTTCGCCCAGGGTATCACTTACGATTACCTGGAAGGTTGTCTTCTGATCACCGGCAGTCAGTGGAGTAGTGCTTCCAAGGACGTGTTCTACGAAATATGGCTGTAATTCTTCTGGTTTCTTCGTGTAATAAAGGACATTATGTACGTCCGTTGCACGATCCTGGAATGCAGGGAATAAAAATCCTTTGACCGGAGCTTCTACGAACCAGTCGCGGATACGGTCTTCAATGTTATTTGTCTGTGCATTGTAAGTAAGTCCGGCTTTCGTAAGATTGACCGGACAGATGCTGCAGAGGATGTGCTCATATACGGTATCGGAGGCGTCCTCCATCTCCAGACCATCTTTGGTCTTACCGGGAACATCGTATACGGCATGGATCAGGATGATGTAGTAGTTTTCGCCGTATTCATAACTTTCCACGACCTTATCATAGAATTCCTCCAGAAGAAGGTCATCCTGAAGTTTACTGTCCTTTAATCTCATAAGAAATTCCTGTGTGCCGCCATTCAATTCCTGGTCGAGCGGGAATTCCATATTGATGAGGTTCTTTCCGATTGTTCCGGAAAGGGTGTGTTTGAAGATGTCAAAATATTTGAAAGCCTCTTCTTCGGGTAAAGATAAGAAGGCTTTTTTCATTTCCATTTTTTTCTCTTTTTCGTGATCCACATAACATCCGCAGATGCGTGTGATGGCACAGTTTTCAGGAGAAAACTGTCTGCGGATCTCCAAAACTTCTTTTTTATTCATGCTATACACTTCCTTATCATAGGCTGGGAGGATACCTTAAAGCTTCTATATCAGATATCCGGTCCTGCGTTATAAAATGTTAGCATATCAGAGAGGAAAAAACAATCTTTGACCATTGTAAAAGATGAGATGGGAACGTATAATAGTAAATAGAATATACCAAAATACGTAACTATCCGACACTTGAAAAAGATGGGGAAGGGGATAGTTATAGTAAAAAAGAAAGGGAAAAAGAATATGGGAAATATATTCGACATTTTAGGACCGGTAATGGTAGGTCCATCCAGCTCGCATACAGCAGGGGCAGTCAGGATCGGTATGGTGGCAAGACAGTTATTCGGCCGTCAGCCGGAGAAGGCGGAGGTTATCTTGCATGGCTCGTTTGCAGCAACAGGAAAGGGACATGGAACGGACAGGGCATTGATTGCCGGTTTATTGGGGATGATGCCGGATGATATGCGCATACCGGACAGTTACGAAGTTGCAAAAGACATGGGGATGGATTTGTAATGAAGAACAAGAACATTAAGGGTGCACATCCGAATACTGCTCAGATTATTATGGAAGCAGAAGG
>ENA-OQAA01000711-OQAA01000711.1-human-gut-metagenome-genome-assembly--contig:-NODE-711-length-21323-cov-2.578930_pt1 | contig 21323 bp, 24 predicted proteins | sample MGYA00242489_ERZ504515 | MGnify/ENA primary metagenome ERZ504515 (study PRJEB26092, sample SAMD00036237) | human gut metagenome | host: Homo sapiens | study: EMG produced TPA metagenomics assembly of... | reverse complement strand
CACATTGGCCTTATCACCAGCTACAGTCTCTAATTTATAAGCCGTAGTCTTAGCAGCTTTCACGTCATACTTAACGTCCTTTTTCAAAGCTAGGATCTTGATGTCCTTATTGAACAGCAAGTCTTTCTCATCCAATGTTCCATCCTTGTATCTTCCTTCAAAGCCTTCAAAGCCTTCTCCGTACCACCAACAACAAAGTACGTATTGCCGAAAGTCTCACCTTCAGCCGCAGTAGCAACCTCTTCCGTATAATCTACCGCATAGATCGGCTGGGCGAACGGATTGGATACTAACTCAGTCGGAGCGTTAAATCCGAAAGTAAAGCCATTCTTATTATAAGTATTCAATGCTTCAGCATCCATAGTCTCTACCTCAGTAGCTAGAATCACTGAAAAACCTGTAGCTTCTTTCAAGAAAGCAGGCAACGTTTTGATTGCACTTAGCTTGTTTACGGTAGAAAGAATAGTTGTTGTACGGGCATCCGCATTCAAATCAGCGCCATCTTCAATGCTAGAGGCATCTTTCTGAAAAGTAACAACTTTCCCATTTGCAGACAATGAGAAGGTGTACTGGTTACCTACCTTAGCATAATTAGAAACCTCAAAAACAGACGCTTTTTCTGCAGACTCAGCCTCAGTCAAAGTCCAAACCTTAGTCTTGTCTTTAAGTGTCACTTCTTTTACCGTGTAATAAGTCTCTCCAGCTTTTGCTTCTGTACTCTTTTGCAAATAGAACTTCACGCCGTTAGCTAATACCTTATCTTTATTTACAGTCGAATAGGCTGTAATCTCAGAAGCAGCATTAACAGGCATTACCGCTGAACCTGCGGACAATAAAGCCGCTGTCATCAAAGTAAAAATCCCTTTGTTCATAATCTCTAATTTAAATATTAATAATAGTGTTAATTAAATATCTATCAAGACCTTAATCAATCGCCCTCTATTCAAAAAACGACTAGTCTAAACGATCGTCTAAATCTTGCGTTTTTCGAAGAGTAAAAAGAGAGATTCGTTTACAGAATCGGTTGTTTCGTAAAGGATAGGCTATCCTATTGATAAGAAAGAGAATAAGGGATGAAAAAAATAGCTCGGAAGGGTTGCAGAAGTCAAAGAAACGCGTACCTTTGCAAATGACTGATTAAAACGATCGTTTATACTAGCCGTTTTATTAGATAAATCAGTCCTTGATATTATTGGTATGTATTACTAAAACCTATTCACATATATCATATTCTTTAATGTACGTGTACATATATAATATAATTTCCAAAAATCCTCCTCTAGGTTAACGCATACTTGATTTCGCAGGCCGTAGAAGGCTTTCCAAGTGATCAGTTATTCACTTCCCGAGCCGTTAGTTAGCGGCTATATATAGCCGCTAGTTATTCATTCGACAAGCCGTTAGTTATTCACTTCAGCAGCCAATGGCACTCTATCAAACAGCTAGGCCTCCCTACTCCGATAAACAATCGTGCCCCAAAAGACTTTGAACTCACAGAGCATGCACCGATAAGTCGGCACTAAGCAACCATTAACAGATATAATGGCTAAAACAGGCTGGAATGACCGCACTAAATTCAAACGGAAATATATCAATTTTAATCTATTGTCATGATTTAAGGCTATCCCCCATGAATATCGGATGAGTCGGAATTTCTACTGCCTCATTGTTTTAGGAAAGTGGTAGAGAGTAAAAAAGGAGTTAAGCCATAGACTTAACTCCTTTTATCTCAGCTTTAGTCGGGATGACTGGATTCGAACCAGCGACCACACGCCCCCCAGACGCGTACTCTAACCGGGCTGAGCTACATCCCGCTTTTATTTTACGGGTGCAAAGGTAGTTTTTTTCCGTTAAATGCCAAAACTTTCACGATAAAAATCAAGAGACTCCAAGATTTTTTCCTTGGTGACCGATTGGTTGATACGGACATCTCCTACATTTTTCAGTAAAGTGAAGTTGATGATACCGCCCTCATTCTTTTTATCATGTGTCATTAACTCATATAAGGTATCGTAGTCCGTGCAGTCAAAGAAGAGCGCCGGATAATACTCTTTTATATAATAAACGACTTGACTCAATTTCTCCATCGGGAAGCCACACTGCTTATGCGAGAGGTAAAGCTCGCTCACGATACCCGCCGCTACCGCATGACCATGCAAGATCGGACGCATTTTCAGGAAAGACAAGCTCTCGAAAGCGTGGCCGATCGTATGACCGAAATTCAATGCCTTACGAATACCTTGTTCCTTGGGATCTTCCTCTACGATCCGCTCTTTCACGGCGACCGACTGGCTACCAAACTATTCAAATACGAATAAATTCATGGTGTCGATATCAAAAAAAGCATGACAGACGCATAATTCTCCATCGAACTAATCAACCCGTGCTTGATCATCTCCGCATAACCGGAAAGGATATTATCGCGATCCAACGTGCGCAAGAAATCGCAATCGATGAATACACACAAGGGGGGATAAAAAGAACCGACCTCGTTCTTCAACCCATTGAAGTTGATACCCGTCTTACCGCCAACCGCAGCATCGACGGACGCCATCAAGGTCGTAGGGATATTGATCGTACGGATGCCCCGCTTGAAAGTAGCGCCGGCAAAACCACCCATATCCGTAATCATACCGCCGCCCAAATTCACCAGCAAGGAGTTACGGGAAGCCCCCTCATTCGACAAAGCTGTCCATATCTGGGCTAAAGAGACAAAACCCTTATTCATATCACCCGCTTCCATCACGAGAATCGGCGCCTTTTGAAAGGCCGGTATATCCTCTACCAAGGGAAAACATTTCTCTTTGGTATTCGTATCCATAAGGATGAACAACTTATCGTATTTTAGAGAGAAGAGAAAATCTTGCAGTTCCGATTTCAGGTCCTTGCAAATAACCACTTTTTGCTCTGACATATCTTTTTTATTTAAAACCTTAGACCACAAAGGTAAAACATGTATTCCGATTATCAAAACGACATAAAAAATTCCTTCGGATGGAATTCTTATTCGATCCGAAGGAATCTATCATTGCGTCCGAAAGAAAAGTCAATTTCTTCCGAACCGATTTTATTGTACTCCAACAGCCTCTTTCACAGCGCCAACCGCAATAGAAAGGCCCTCCATGTTCTTACCGCCGGCCGTAGCGAAATGGGGTTGTCCACCACCACCGCCTTGGATATGCTTAGCGGCCTCTTTTACGATCTTACCGGCATGCAAGCCCTCTTTCACCAAATCATCGCTTAACATAAGCATGAGCGTGCATTTGTTATCGTCAATGATACCGGCAACAAAGACAAAGCTATCGGTTGTCTCCGCCTTGATCTGAAAAGCCACGTTCTTCATAGCGTCCGCATTTGCCTTACCAACGAACTGCATAACCTTGATACCATTGCTCTCCGAAGCTTTCGCCACGATCTCCTCTTTCAAACGCATAGACTTCTCACGGATATAATCCTCGATCTGTTTCTTCATCTCGGCGTTCTCCTCGATAGACTTTTTCATCGCTTGCGCCAAATTCGGCATATGGTTCATCAACGCACGCAACTCACGGATCAGATCTTGCTGGGCATATACGAATTGCTCGGCGCCCTCGGCCGTAACCGCTCTATACGACGGACTCCTGCGGCGATAGAGCTCTCTCCTATCACGCGCAAAGAACCGATCATACCGGTTGCCGGGATATGCGTACCACCACATAGCTCCACGGAGCTTCCGTATTTCACGACACGTACCTCATCGCCATATTTCTCACCGAACAAAGCCATAGCCCCTAGCGCCTTTGCTTCGGCGATCGGCATATTGCGATGCTCTTCCAACGGGAAGTTCGCACGGATCTTCTCTCCAACCAATATTTCCACCTTACGGATTTCCTCGTCCGTCACTTTTTGGAAATGAGAGAAGTCGAAACGTAAAGAATCAGGCGAAACATACGAACCTTTCTGCTCTACGTGCGTACCTAATACCTCACGCAACGCCTCATGCAAAAGGTGCGTGGCAGAGTGGTTACACTCACACTGGATACGCTTTTTCACGTTGATCTTTGCGGTAAATGTAGCCGTTACGTCCTTCGGTAGTTTCGCTACCAAATGAACCGGCAAATTATTCTCACGTTTCGTATCGATCACGTCGATCTTCTCGTCGTCGGCGATCAACCAACCCGTATCACCGACCTGTCCACCCATTTCCGCATAGAACGGGGTTTGATCCAGAACGATCTGATATAATACTTTATTCTTTTGTTTGATCTGGCGATAACGCAAGATCTCTGCCTCGCATTCGAACAAATCATAACCCACGAACTTACATTCACCCTCTTTCAGCGTGATCCAGTCGCCTGTCTCGATAGCGGCGGCGTTACGGGCACGCTCTTTCTGCTTCTGCATAGCCTTATTGAACTCCTCGATATCGGCTCCATGCCGTTCTCACGAAGAATCAATTCCGTCAAGTCCAACGGGAATCCGTAGGTATCATATAATGTAAAGGCATCTACGCCATTCAAGACCGTCTTCCCCGCAGCCTTCGTCTCCTCCATTTTCTTATCCAGCAAACGGATACCGGTTTCCAAGGTACGAAGGAAAGATTCTTCCTCCTCCTTGATAACCTTCTCAATCAAGGTTTTCTGAGCGATCAATTCCGGATAAGCGTCGCCCATCGTCTCGATCAATACGGGCAAAAGCTTATACATAAACGCTTCCTTGCGATCCAAGAACGTATAACCGTAACGAACGGCACGCCGCAAGATACGACGGATTACATAACCGGCTTAGCGTTGGAAGGCAACTGTCCGTCCGTGATAGCGAAAGCATCGTACGGATGTGATCGGCGATCACACGCATAGCGATATCTTGCTGTTTATCCGTACCGTAAGTCGTACCCGCCATTCCCGCGATTACCTTGATAATCGGTTGGAATACGTCCGTATCATAATTTGAGGTCTTACCCTGCAATGCCATGCACAGACGCTCGAATCCCATACCGGTATCGATTACCTTAGCCGGCAGCGGTTCCAAAGAGCCGTCGGCCTTGCGGTTGAATTGCATGAACACAAGGTTCCAGATCTCGATTACCTGCGGATGATCCTTATTTACCATATCGGCGCCGCTGACCGCCGCACGCTCCTCGTCCGAACGAAGGTCGATATGGATCTCGGAACAGGGACCGCAAGGACCGTGTCCCCCCATTTCCCAGAAGTTATCATGTTTGTTACCGTTCAGAATATGATCTTTCGGTAAATATTGCTCCCAATAACCAGCAGCTTCGTTATCACGATCTAACCTTCGGCAGGGCTTCCCTCGAATACGGTGGCATATAAACGCTCCGGATTCAGCTTCAATACCTCTACCAAGTATTCCCAAGCCCAGTTGATCGCCTCTTTCTTAAAATAATCTCCGAACGACCAGTTTCCGAGCATCTCAAACATCGTATGGTGATAGGTATCATGCCCTACCTCCTCTAAATCGTTATGCTTACCGCTAACACGAAGACATTTCTGAGAGTCCGCGACACGAGGATACTTACGGGGCACGTTGCCCAAGATAATATCTTTAAACTGATTCATTCCCGCGTTCGTAAACATCAACGTGGGGTCACCCTTTACCACCATTGGAGCGGAAGGCACGATCTGGTGTTCCTTAGAAGCGAAGAATTGCTTGAAGGATTCACGGATTTCTTTTGCTGTCAACATAATCTATTTATATAGTTCTCGTTAATATTCTGAAAAACAATTTGCAAAAAGTACTGCAAATTATTATTTTTGCGTGCATTCAGATAACAAAAAATGTAGATGAAACTCTTTAAAAGTCGCAAAACATACTATTTATACAATCCGAACACACTCAATTATGAGCGTGTATACCCATCTAGCAAAGACCGGCTGTTCACCGTTCTCCGCCATTTAAGCACCGGAATAGCGTTCGGCGTAGCCACTTTTTTCGTCATGATGCATTTGGTGGACTCTCCGATGGAATCTCAGTTACGTAAGGAGAACCGCCTATTGCAAACTCAATACGAGGTACTTTCCCTTCGCTTAAATAACGCGTTGGACGTATTGGATGATATCCAACAGCGTGATGAGAATCTGTACCGGGCGATCTTCCAAGCCGAGTCCATCCCGGAGTCCGTTCGGAAAGCCGGGTTTGGAGGGACAAACCGTTACGAGCATTTGATGAGCCTGTCCAATCCGGAGCTTGTTGTCTCCACGACCCAAAAGATGGATATGCTACGTAAGCAATTATATATCCAATCCAATTCCTTGGAAGAACTGATCTCCCTAGGAAAGAACCAAGAAGAGAGAAGTAAATGTATCCCGGCTATCCAGCCGATTTCCAATAAGGATCTGCGTCGTACCGCTTCCGGCTATGGCGTGCGTATCGACCCGATTTACCGTACACCTCGTTTCCATTCTGGAATGGATTTCTCGGCTAAAGTGGGAACGGAGATCTATGCGACAGGTAATGGCGTTGTCACTTTTGCCGCTTGGAAACAGGGATACGGAAATTGTTTGATTATCGATCATGGCTACGGCTATCAGACGTTATACGGTCATATGAGTAAGTTCAAGAAACGTGTCGGACAGAAGGTTACTCGTGGAGAGGTGATTGGCGAGGTTGGAAATACCGGGAAATCTACCGGCCCTCACTTGCATTATGAGGTAATCGTACGAGGAAAGCATGATAATCCGTCCAAATACTATTACATGGATCTCTCACCTGAGGAATACGACCGTATGATCCAGATCGCCGAGAATCATGGCCAGGTTATGGATTAAACTTCATTAGCAGTATGAGTCTAAAAAAGAATAAAGATCTCAAGCTCTATTTTTCCATCAGCGAGGTGGCGCAGATGTTCGACGTGAACGAGTCCACCCTTCGCTTTTGGGAGAAAGAGTTCGATATCATCAATCCAAGGAAGACGAGCAAAGGTACCCGTTTTTACAAGCAGGAGGATATCGACGCGGTACGCCTCATCTACCATCTGGTTAAAGAGAGAGGGATGACCTTGGCCGGCGCACGGCAAAAACTGAAGGACAATAAAGAGACGACGATCCGGCAAGAAGAGATCGTAAACCGCCTGAAACAGATCAAAGAAGAGCTGTTAGCTATGAAAGACGCATTCGATGCTTTTGCCCCGAAAGTGTGATTATTCTGTTGATAAAACCAGAACAAAACCGTACCTTCGTCCCCAATTAAATAAAACATAAGCAAATAAAATACAAGACATGGAAATTACAGGAAAAATTATTCAAGTCCTACCGGAAGTAGGCGGTGTCAGCAAAGCCGGAAACGAATGGAAAAAACAAGAGTACGTATTAGAGACACACGATCAATATCCCAAGAAAGTATGCTTCCAGATATTCGGAGCGGATAAGATCGCTCAAGCGGCCATTCAGCCGGGCGAGGAATTGACAGTCTCTTTCGACATTGACAGCCGTGAGTACCAAGGCCGCTGGTTCACCAGTATCAACGCATGGAAAGTAGACCGTCCGATGGCGGCAGCTTCTCAAGCCGCTCCGATGGGAGTAACTCCGGATAATTTCGCTCCGGCTTCCGCTCCTACGGCTCCAGCCTCATCCGCTCCTGATTTCGGACCGGCCAATCCTATCGATGATTTGCCATTCTAAAGACTAATGGATATCGTATTACTAATTGGCGGTTTACTACTAATTTTAGTTGGGGCTAACGCCTTGACGGATGGTGCCGCCTCGGTAGCCAAACGCTTCAATATTTCCAGCTTAGTAATCGGGTTAACTATTGTGGCGTTTGGGACTTCCGCACCGGAATTAACGGTCAGTGTCGTATCTGCTTGAAAGGAAGCTCAGATATCGCTATTGGTAATGTAGTAGGAAGCAATATATTTAACGCCTTGATGATTGTCGGCTGTACGGCCGCTATCGTACCGATCAGCGTCACGAAAGGTACGTTGAGCAAAGAGATCCCTCTTTGCGTGCTTGCCTCAATCGTATTATTTATTTGCGCGAATGACGTTTTGATCAACGGCGCATCGCAAAATAGTATCAGTAGTAGCGATGGAATGTTACTATTATGCTTCTTCGCCATTTTCCTTGGCTATACATTCGCGATCGCACATAATGGAGAGGAAAATGGAGAGAGCACGATTAAAATAATGCCCATTTGGAAAGCGAGTTTATTCATCATTGGTGGATTGGCTGGTTTGATTTACGGAGGACAATTTTTCGTTGGATGGAGCTTCTGGTATCGCCCGTGGACTGGGTGTCAGCGAATCTATTATCGGTTTGACTTTAGTGGCCGGAGGAACCTCTCTTCCTGAGTTAGCGACTTCCGTCGTGGCCGCCTTAAAGAAGAACCCGGAGATGGCGATCGGAAATGTTATCGGTTCCAACCTCTTCAATATATTCTTCGTATTAGGTTGTAGCGCGACAATCACGCCGATGAACATACAAGGCATTACCAATCTGGATTTGGGCGTCATGATCGGTTCATGCGTATTGCTTTATATTTTTGGCCTTTTCTTCAAGAAACGGACCATCACTAGGCCGGAGGGAATCCTATTGATCGCTTGTTATATAGCTTATATAACTTATTTGATTGTCGGCTGATAAAGCTTTTATAAAACAAAAGTGTAGCGAAGCACTTCGCTACACTTAATCCGCTACACGTCCGACAGATTTAATATTCTGTATCTTCGACAAAGTCACGCACATTTTCTGGATATCTTCTACGTCATGAACTTTCATCTTTATCTTACCTTCGAACACGCCGTCTTTCGCCTCGATCAGCAAGCGCATGATGTTCACGTTGAAATCCTCGGAAATCGTTTTCGTGATCGTATTCAGTACGCCTATCGAGTCTATACCTTTCACCTCTAGCGTGGCCTCAAAAGAAGCGTTCATATGGCTGCTCCAAACCGTATTCAAGATACGTTCGCCAAAGCTACTTTTCAAGCGCATGGCGATCGGGCAGGAACGTTTATGAACCACTACGTTACCATCGTCATTGATAAAACCTAAAGAGTCATCTCCCGGAATCGGCTTACAACATTCGGCAATTACATAATTACGCTCAAAAGCCTCCTCTTTCAATAAATAAGGCTTTTTCTTATCATATTTAGGCTTCTCTTTCTTGGCTTCCTCCTCTTCGGGTTGTTTCACCTTCTTGGAAGCGACACCCAACGCCTGTTTCACATACTTAAACAAGACATTATCCGTCTTCTCCTTCAACAGCTTCTTTAAATTCTCGGGCAAAACCACATCCCCCTTCTCTACCGCATAAAAGAATTCCTCGCGTTTCGAGAATCCAAAGTACATGCCTAATTTATCCAGATTGGATGTACTCGCCTCAAGCTCCGAACGCTTGAAGGCATCAAGAACTTTTATCTCTCCATACTTAGCGACCTCTTTACGGACACGCTTTAATACGGCATCGATCTTCGCACGAGCCTTAGCGGTAGTCACGAAGTTCAACCACTCCGGTTGCGGCTCCTGAGAACGGGAAGTCAAGACCTCCACCTGATCTCCACTGGACAGCGGATGACTCAATGGCACCAAACGATGGTTTACCTTAGCACCAATACATTTATTACCGATATCGGAGTGAAGCGCATAAGCGAAATCCAAGGCGGTAGCCCCTTGGGGCAATGTCTTTATATCTCCTTTCGGAGTGAAAACAAATATCTCGGAAGTAAATAAGTTCAGTTTGATCGTATCCAAGAAATCCAGCGCATTCGGGTCCGGACTCTCCAATATCTCGGTAATGGTTTGTATCCATTTATCCAATTCCGTATCCTCCTCCACGTTGGATTCCTTGTATTTCCAATGGGCAGCGAAGCCTTTCTCTGCGATATCATCCATACGGCGGCTACGGATCTGGATCTCTACCCATTGTCCATCCGGTCCCATAACGGTCAGATGAAGCGCTTGATAACCGTTCGCTTTCGGACGGCTCACCCAATCACGGATACGGTCGGGACGAATCCGGTAAATATCCGTAATAGCCGAGTAGATATCCCAACATTGATTTTTCTCGTCCACACCGGGAAGCGGGTCAAAAATAATGCGGACCGCATAAATATCATAAATATCCTCGAAAGCGACACCCTTGCTTTCCATCTTATTCCAAATGGAATAGACCGATTTCACACGGGCACGCATCTCATACTGAAGTCCCATCGATTTCAGCTTCTCGTCCACAGGGGCGGCGAAACGTTCGAATAATTTATTACGGCTCTCTTCTGTCGCTTTCAACTTAGCGCTGATGAAATCGTATTCTTGCGGATGCTCGTATTTAAAACTCAAATCCTCCAGTTCCGTCTTGATCGAGAAGAGACCCAGACGATGCGCCAGAGGAGCATACAAATAAAGAGTCTCACCTGCGATCTTAAATTGCTTGGCGGGAAGCATGGAACCCAAAGTCCTCATATTATGAAGACGGTCTGCGATCTTGATTAGAATCACCCGTATATCGTCACTCATAGTCAGCAGCAACTTACGGAAGTTCTCGGCTTGAGCCGAGGCCTGTTCCCCAAAAATGCCACCGGATATCTTCGTCAAGCCATCCACGATCTGGGCGATCTTGTCTCCGAACATATCCCGGATATCCTCCACCGTATACTCGGTATCTTCCACGACATCATGCAATAGCGCAGAGCAAATAGAGGTAGAGCCCAAACCCATCTCCCGGCACACGATACGAGCCACGGCGATAGGATGCATTATATAAGGTTCGCCGGAACGCCGTTTCACTCCGGCGTGCGCTTGATTAGCGAAATTAAAAGCTTTCGTGATTCGTTCGACCTTACGGCGGTGGTTTGACTTCAAATAATCGTTCAACAACGCATTGAACCATCTTGTATCATCTGTTCGTCCGCAGAGAGAACGGACGCAGCCTCGCCCGTTTCTTTTATATCTTTTGTGTCCTTTGTATCGTCCATGGTTTTACACCTCCCATTTTTATACTGTATAGCCACAAATATATACAAATATTTGGAAGGAAACCCTAACAAAAGACAAAAATAGGATGCCTGCAACTTATTTACGCTTCTCCGGGAGTCAATAAGCAGATGAGACGTATCCAAACTCCCTCAATAAACTCCATGCTCCCTCCGGATTAAATCCCCGATTTTGTTCCGTATGGCTTTCTGTGTCACGAGGATTTGCCCCGACTTCAGCATACAATTGGTTCACGCCTGCCAGCATAGCTAATTTGATGGGTTCATGTACATTCATCGATCGAGATGGGTTGACTGCCAGATTGGATACAGCGACAATTTTCGTCAGCTCCAAGTCTGAAATTTGCCCTTTCTCATAAAGAGGAGTTCCTTTCACCGGAATCCGACGCATAGCGGCCATTACATCTATTTTCAAATCCTTGGCTCTTAGGATCTCTACTGCCAGCTCCTCATAAGAATGTTCCGGGCCTATGGGTTCTATACAATAATAAAGCTCCAGGCCAGCCTCTTTAATCGCTCGCATAGTCGCCTCCCGGTCTTCCGTTTTCGCCATCGTATCCTCACCCTCTCGCAAACGGTTGATATGATAGACACCAGTGAAACCGACCTCTTTCAATTTCAAGGCAGTATCCAAACCAAAATCACCGATATTAGCACCATTTTTGATCCTTTCTTAATAGTCCCCTCACAGACCGCCCCACAGAGATAAATTCCTCTATCGGATAGTTGGCTGTTGTCATCATGAAAAAGTCATCAAAATAAGACTTTTGCAGAAATTGCACTTCCTGACATATATCCTCCACCGATTTCTTCCATTTATCGTTCAATGAATAATGGGTAGCGGCCATAGAGCAAAAGTTACAATTAATCGGACAAGGCTCCGCATTAATCCCTATTTGCGTAAACACATATCCCCGGTTCCCGAACTTCCGCCGAGATAAGGCGTTCGAGGCCGCTAGCAAATCATAATATTCGCTACTAAAATTATTTATACGTAACAACTCTATGATCTCATCTTCCGATAAATCAATATTTCCAGCCTTAATCTTTTCTATCGCTTTCATTTATAATATATATTAAACAGACAATTAACACTCACCCTATTTCCAATAAACACTTGTCAGAATAAACCTTCCATTCTATTTTCGTTCCTCCATAGATGTATACAACTTGAAGAAATCATCATTGATCTGATCGCGGATACGACGGAACTCGCTCATGATAAAGTCATAAGAACCGTGGCCTTTGATGGGTCCTCGTATCCCATATGCAATAAATGTTTCACCTTACCATTGAATACAGGCAAGTCTCTTTCGCGTGATCGCATACCGTGATCACGTAATCCCAATCCTCATTCAGATATTCGTCTACTTGGTGCGGAGTATGATCGCTGATATCGATCCCCATTTCCCGCATCACCATGACAGCTCTCGGATTAACCCGTTTCTCAGCGCTGACTCCACCCGAATATACCGCCACGTCATCTCCATAAGAGGCCATAAACCCATGTGCCATCTGGTACGGCAAGTGTTTCCCGTACATAATATCAATACTTTTATACCATGCTTGCCCGTAGCCCATGTCTTACGGGCTTCCAAATCCATATTAAAAACGAACAAACTCAATAACGCCATCAAAATACCAAATCCTAACTTTCTCATCTTTTTCTAACTTTTATTTCATGAATACTCTTTTTAAATCCCGACTTCCAGCACGAAGCGAAATTGCCAACGATCATACGGACCGATAGCTTCCCGCATCTGATTGTATGAGGCATCCGCCTGTACCTTGAAATTATGTCCCACTATATATTTTGTCAACCCGAATGTCGTTTGGTTGTAGTTCTTGTAACCAACCACCGGACGAATCTCCTCGTCCGCGAACAGGTAGCGTTTCGTAAGGCTACGCTCCAATGTTTTGGAAGCATATAACTAGCTTGCACATTCAATCCCTTGCCAACAAAGACCGATAAATCCGGATCGGAGGCGAATAGAGGAGAACCACAGGCACGTCCCATAAAATCCGTAACGAAAGCGAATCCCCGGTACTTTAAGACTAGATCCGCATAGTAGGTTTTCAATGTCCGGGTCTCTCCATCCGGGATGATCGCTCCGTTCTGCCCATGAACACGAGTTGATTTATCATTATACGAATAGGCACCTCCAAGCATTAACTTAGGCGTTTCCTCATACTCATAATCGCCCTCCAGAGCCTCCCCTTTTCCCTTGAACGTCCCCAAGGGGAACAATTCCAGACGCCCTGTATAAGCGAAACCACTCTCACTACCGTTACTCCCCCAGTTCCTTCCTTCACCGGTCGTAATCGAGGCTTTCGCCGAGACATTGAAAGTACCGGCTACCCGGTGGAAGAACTCCCCGAAGAAACCAAAGTCACGATCCAAATGGAATTGTCCGTCCACGATGCTTCGGTCCACGAACTCCAATGCGCTGGAAGAATTGCTATGGGCACGGTTTGACTTGATTTTCGCCTGACCAACCCCGAAGTTCCAAGTAGAGTTCGGTTTGTAATAGAGGATAGCGTTTCGCACGAAGTTCGCGTTGCCATTAGGAACCGTCCTCGTATCATTCGGGGCGAATCCCAGTTGAATAGAATACAACAGCTTAGGAGACAACACATATCCCTCGAAATTCAAACGGATACGCTTCACCTCCGCATCCATAGACGTATGATGGAAATCCTCATCCAGATCAAATTCCAAGAGACTCTGCATGCGGGCACGCATCGTCATACCAAACGTATTGTTCTTCGATTGGAAAGATACGCCTTTCCCTACCTCTATGAACGGCATATTCTTCAGTTGCTCGATCAGCTCGTTGGATTCGTTTACACTGATTCCATTCTGCCGGATCTCTTTTTCCTCCTGCGAGAAGGCAAAAGAAGAGCAGGACAGGCACAAAACTAAAAGTGCCTGCCTCCAAATAACGATATGTTTCATCTATATATCGATTAAGATTTTATGATCTCAACGAAACGATGGGTCGGGTTGGGACGACCGGGCTGCAAGAAACGCCAAGCCACGACCTCTTCCTCATACTTACCGTCTATCATACCGATCAACACCTCCCGGACCATCTGATCCAATAACTCAGGTGTAGTCTCAACCCGGGCATTAATGATCAACTTCAGATCTTCCCCCGCTCCGGCAGAGCCTCTCAACGATAAGGTATCCTGTTTCCCGGTCAGGTTGCCCACGGCGAAACGCTTACCATTCTCCGCGATCACTTTCACATGTCCTACGGCGCAACCCGCCTCATCGAACTTAACGGCAAAACCCTTCATCAGCGTTTTCAGGAAATCATCCCAATCATCACTCACGCCATGCAACTGAAGCGTCCCGTTCAACCAGCCCAACACAGCCTCGCCGTGGGCGTAGGTATCATAATCTATCTCCAATAAGCGCTTGCCCGCATCTTGGCGGCTCATCACGGCCTCGATCCATTTGTCCATGCCCTCACCGGTCTGGGCACTCGCCGATAAAACCGTCGCACCCGGAAACGCGTCCGATAAACGTTGTCTCAAGACCGCGGTCTCTTCCCGTTTCAACACATCCGACTTACTCAGCAAGATGATATCGCTTTCCTCCAATTGTTTCTTATAAATATAAGCGGCATCCGGATGCAACCCCCCATTCCCCCCATTCAAGATAGAGACCCAAGCGATTCGGGTCCGCCAAGACCGTCAGCGGGGAAATCTTCAACTCCGTATTCCAATATTGCTTCAAAGGTTGCATGATCGTAGCCGACAAATCCGTGCAACTACCCACCGGCTCAGCGATAATCACGTCGGCCGAGGCTTCGGCACGAATCTCCTTGATCGCATCCGTGAATCCGTTAAAATTACAGCAGAAACAACTGCCACTTACCTCGGCAACCCGCAGATCCGACAACTTCAGCAACTCGCTGTCCACAAGTTCCGGAGCTTGGTCGTTCGTAATCAAACCTACACGCAGCCCTTTATTCATCAATCGCACGGCAGTTTCCCATAACAGTGTTGTTTTTCCCGCTCCCAAAAAACCTCCCACTAAGATCAATCTCGTTTGTTTCATATCCGTTTCGTTTATTATAATGATTACTATTTCTCGCACTCACACGAACCGTCTCCCTGCTTGATCAGCGGCTCTATCACATAGGTTAGCGCATAAGCCGCTACCGCCCCTCCCAAGATAGGGGCCAGAATATAGACAAAGAAGAAACCTCCGCAACAAGCATCCGGGAAAGCCACCTCACCCCAGCCCGCCAGCCAAGAGACCAAACGAGGACCAAAGTCGCGGGCAGGATTCAGCCCCGCCTGTGTCAATGGAGCGATCAAGCAAATGATGGAAGAGACCGACAGCCCGATAAACACCGGAGCCATCGTATCGCTCGGCCGTCCCACGTTACAACCTTCCGTCAAGGCGAAGATAAACATCACCAGCAAGAACGTGCCGAACCCCTCGGCAACCATCGCCAAAGGCATCGAGACAACCGCCATACTATCGCCGGGATTCGGATAGAACTCACCGAACATACGAGCTGTATCGATCGAGCCTCCGTACCGCGCACGATGCCATGCGCCAGCTCATAAGCGGAAATTGTAGGCGCTAATAATCCATACAATACGGCTCCGGCGAGAAACGCCCCCGCAAACTGGGCCAATAGGTAAGAAAGCAGTTTATCGGCTTTCATCCGTTTACTCAGCACCATGGCCACTGTAACGGCCGGATTCAAATGCGCGCATGATAAATGCCGGGTTAAGTAAATAGCGAGCGTAACGCCAATCCCCCAAACCAACGCGATCTGGAATATGCTTCCATACTCTCCGAACAATACCGCTACGGCTACAGATCCGCAGCCAAATAGCGTCAAAACAAAAGTTCCAATCAGTTCTCCTACAAATGCTTTCATCTGGTATCTTATTTTTTCGTTAGATAATCGTGGTTTAAAAAATAAGTAACGCAAATATAAAAGACCTGTAGAAGCAAGAAACCTTAATGCTCCTTAAAACGAAAATAACGGGTATAATCACGAAATACACAAGAGAGGTTTTATGATCGTAAAACAACGAACAACTAATTCATAGTCAATAGATATAGTACTTGATTTTATTATATAATTCTAGACAAATAACGGTCTTCCCAGTATTGTTAAACGGTCATTAATTCGCAATAACACGAACAATAACACATAAGACATACCTCATTCAATCATCGCAGCACGTCTCCTTCTTTTTCACGCAATCCGCAAAGAAATTCGCGAACAACTGCCGGGCGATCTCCCAGTTTACCCGGTTGATACAATACTTCACCTTGGGAGTCTCTATCTCTCCTTGTATCAAGCCGGCATCTTTCAACTCCTTCAGATGCTGGGAAACGGTAGCCTTCGCTATCGGCAATTCCTCATGTATCGCCCCAAAATAACAGGCCTCCCGCTTTGCCAGAAAATGCAGGATAGCGACCCTAGCCGGATGTCCTAACGCCTTAGCGAAACGAGCGATCTGCTCCTCTTTAAGGGTATAATCATTCTTTTTATCTTCCATTTATCTCTTAATATTCATTTGTTGTACAAAGTACGGACATATTACCGGAAAAACAATCTTCGCAAGGAATCTTTAACAACATACGAAGACTTATCTGCCGGATCATCCCATCAGATATGGATGCCATACTCGTGTTTGACCTCATCCATCACGAAAGTGCTTCTCAGCGAGCCCAAGCTATCGATCGTTCCCAGCACGTTCAAGATAAATTCTTGATAGTGCTTCATATTGGGAGCGTGTATCTTGAGCAGATAGTCATAGTCGCCGGATATGTTATAGCACTCCGTGACCTCCGGGATATCTTGGATGATCCGGGTAAATTCCGACGCGATATCCTTGTTCAGCCGGGTCAGTCTCACGCTACAAAACACGACGAAACCTTGATTCAGCTTCTCCGCATCCAGTACGGCTATGTATTTTTTTATATAACCATTGCTCTCCAATCGTTTAAGCCGCTCAAACACGGGAGTCGACGATAGGCTTACCCGGGCGGCAAGTTCTTTGGTTGTCAGCCGGGAATTATCCTGCAAGATACGGAGGATCTGTAAATCTGTCTTATCCAAAGAGTCCATAGATAAATATTCTGTTACAAGGTTCTTTTTATCTTCCTTACAATCGTTACATTCTTATCAAGATCACAAAAATAGATTTATTTTCCATATTTTCAAAAGATATTGTTCGATATATCCCCATCATATACTTTTGCTGGAAAATAATTCAAGGACAAACAAACAATTAAAGCATAAGATCACAATGGAAACAAAGAATTTGCATTTCGAGACTTTACAACTTCATGTCGGACAAGAGCAAGCCGATCCAACAACAGATGCCCGTGCGGTACCCATCTACCAAACGACCTCCTACGTATTCCATAACTCGGCCCATGCCGCCGCTCGTTTCGGCCTGCAAGATCCGGGAAATATCTACGGACGGCTGACGAATCCCACGCAAAGCGTCTTCGAGCAACGCATTGCCGCCCTCGAAGGAGGCGTAGCCGCGTTAGCGGTAGCATCCGGGGCAGCGGCCATCACATACGCTTTCGAGAACATCACACGTGCGGGTGATCATATCGTAGCCGCCAAGACGATTTACGGAGGTAGCTATAATCTGCTGGCGCATACACTGCCGGCGTATGGCGTGACGACCACGTTCGTAGACCCGCACGATCTCTCGAACTTCGAGAATGCGATCCAAGGAAATACCAAAGCGGTCTTTATAGAGACCTTAGGCAATCCGAACTCGAATATCATCGATATAGAAGCGGTTGCAGCCATAGCGCATAAGCATCACATCCCATTGATCATAGATAATACCTTCGGAACGCCTTACCTGATCCGCCCGATCGAGCATGGAGCGGATATAGTGGTCCATTCGGCCACGAAGTTTATCGGTGGGCATGGAACCTCATTAGGGGGAGTTATCGTAGATTCCGGCAAGTTCGACTGGGCAGCTTCCGGCAAGTTCCCTCAACTGACCGAGCCAGACCCTAGCTATCACGGCATACGCTTCGTAGATGCCGCCGGCCCCGCCGCTTACGCCATCCGCATCCGTGCCGTATTGTTACGCGATACAGGAGCGGCAATCAGTCCGTTCAACACGTTTATATTACTGCAAGGCCTAGAGACACTTTCCTTGCGTGTGGAACGCCACGTGGCCAATGCTCTTAAGGTTGTGGGATTCCTGAAGAACCACCCGAAAGTAAAGAAGGTAAACCATCCGGCGCTAGCCGATCATCCGAACTACGATCTTTACCAGCGATATTTCCCGAACGGAGCAGGATCGATCTTCACGTTCGAGATACGGGGCGGGCAAGAGGAAGCGCACCGCTTTATCGATAATCTGGAGATATTCTCCCTGCTGGCGAACGTAGCGGACGTGAAATCGCTGGTTATCCATCCGGCTAGCACCACCCATTCGCAACTCAACGCCGAGGAACTGACGGAACAAGAAATCTATCCGGGCACGATTCGCCTTTCCGTCGGGACAGAACATATAGACGACCTGATCGCGGATCTGGAGCAAGCGCTCGCTAAAATATAGAGAAACCTTAGTCGTTTCCTCTAGGGAGTTTAACGTTTTTGTCTTGTCTCATCGATCATCCAACGGCTGTTAGAAGATCGTCCAACAGTTGGTGCATGATCATTCAACGGCTGGTGGACGATCATGCACCAGCCGTTAGAAGATCAACACATCAAGAAGAAAGCCCTAATACATTCTTTCATTTTACCTTATACGCCATCAAGGCGAACCCATGACGGATATATAGCACGCCATTCACGATAACCGGGTGCGCCCAATGCGGCCCCACGCCCTTCGTGATACGGAACTCGCTGACAATATCGAACTTCGCGGGATCGGGATTCACCAAAGCTACAGCCCCCTACGCTCGTCATAGCAATACAGCATGCCATCGGCGGCGATGATAGAGCCTTTACCCTTGCCGCCCGTCCATGTGGTCTCATAGCCTTTAGCACCCGTATTCCAATCGATTGCGCACCAATTCCCTTGGTTGTTATTGATCCAGTTGGAGCCATAGATCGTGCCGTTCACCTCTACATAGCCGCCATGGTGCGTATCCAGCACATCGGTGCGCCAAACAACGGAGACACTCTTCAAGTCATCGCTCAATTGAAGCATAACGCCATTGATGTTATATCCATGGCAGAAAAAGATCTTCCCATCCTTATACAACGGGGTGTTCGGGGCGATGTTGGCCCATTTGCCCTCTTTAGGCCCCCAATCAGCAAACGACCATTCCACCGTCCCGTTATCCGGGTTCACGCCAATCACATGCTTCGCCGTAGAGCCGATAATCTGGCGTTTCCCTTTATAGGATATCAATATCGGAGAGACATAAGCGCCCGTATCGCCAAACGATTCGGTCTTCCAGATCAATTCCCCCGTGTCCTTGTTAAGAGCGACCATCGTCGTCTGGTCGCCCGCAGGCGTATAAATCACCTTATCATCATATACCAAAGGACACTCAGAGGTTCCCCAGTTGCCAGTCTTCCGTCCATAGATATTGCCACCGTCCACTTTCCAGACGATCTTGCCATCCTTGATATCCAAGCAAACGATCTCACCGGAACCGCTGATCACATAAGCCTTGTCTCCATCGATAGCCGGCGTGGTGCGTGTCTCCGGATAGGTATCGCCCCAAGGCGCGCTATAGGCCACCTCATACACTTTCTTCCCGTCCAAGGTATAAGCGGAAAAGATCTCTTGGGTCTCATCCTCGTTCATTCCCGTGAGATACAGGCGATCGCCTACGATCACCGGACTGGAGTATCCCTTGCCGGCATCCATCGTTTCCCATAACAACTTAGGGCCTCCGGCGGGCCATTCTTTCAGCAAACCCGTTTCCGGATAAGTACCGCTTCGCTCCGGTCCCCTCCATCCGTACGGCGTCTGGGCGGTCGCTCCTACCCACGCGAAACATGCGAAAGCGATCCCAGACCATACAATCTCATCTTTTGTACTGTAATCATACTCATTCTTTTTTAGGTGATATTTTGTCATTTAATTTTGAAAGCCATCAACGCGTTCCCATGACGTATATAAAGCACTCCCTCATGGATAACAGGATGCGCCCAATGCGGGCCTACTCCCTTCGTGATCCGGAACTCACTCACTACGTCGAACTTTTCGGGGTTAGGGCGAATCAAGCTACCGTTCCACGGCGCTCGTCATAACAATAAAGCATATCGTCCGCAGCGATGATAGAGCCTTTTCCCTTACCCCCCGGCCAAGGCGTGTCAAATTTAGTCTCGCCCGTGTTCCAATCCACGGCCACCCAGTTCCCGGAACCGTTATTGATCCAATTAGAGCCATAAATCACGCCATCCACCAACACAAAACCGCCGTGATGCGTATCGAGATCGTCGTTCCTCCATACCAGATCCGCTTTCGTAGCATCTACGTTCAAGCGGAGCATAAAAGAACCCATGTTATAACCGTTACAGACGAAAAGGCGCCCGTTATCATAAAGCGGGGTATTGGGGCGATCGATTCAAATCCTTTCGCCATATCTTCCGGAGACCGTCCCCAGTCACGGAAAGTCCACTCGATCTTGCCTGTTTCCGGATTCACCCCAAACACGCTCTTTCCGGTCACGCCCACGATCTTTATTTTACCGTTATTCATTACCAAGAGCGGAGAAGTATACGAACTGTGCTCACCCAAAGGCTCGCTTTTCCATACGGTCTCTCCCGTCTCCGCGTCCAAGGCCACCATTGTCGTCTGATTTCCACCCGGCGTATAAATAACCTTGTTATCGAAGACCAGCGGACACTCGGACGTGCCCCATTTTCCGGTCATACGCTCGAACTTCTTGCCTCCGTCCACTTTCCAGACGATCTTGCCGTCTGCCGTATCCAAGCAGACGATCTCGCCCGATCCGCTGATGACATAAGCCTTCCCGTTCTCGATCGTAGCGTGGTACGGGTCTCCGGGTAGGTATCCGTCCAAGGTACACCATAAGCGGTTTGGTACAATTTCTTCCCGTCCAAGGAATAGGCGAAGAAAATCTCCTGCGTCCCTTCCTCATCCATACCCGTTATGTACAAACGGCCATCCACGATCACGGGGCTGGAATATCCCTTACCCAACTCCATGGTTTCCCATAATAACTCAGGTCCTTCCGAAGGCCACTCTTTCAACAAGCCATTCTCAAAATAAACGCCATCCCGCTCCGGTCCTCTCCAACCATACGGGGATTGCGCCGTCATGCTCACAGAAGGTAAGTATTCGATAAACTCCCTCGTATATTGGGTAACGTATGTTCATAATGTCGTTTATTCATTTTATCGTTCTATGATTTATTGTTACATCAATTCAACCCAAAGATGTGCGGGTTCTATAGTAA
>ENA-OQAA01000708-OQAA01000708.1-human-gut-metagenome-genome-assembly--contig:-NODE-708-length-21347-cov-1.578511_pt1 | contig 21347 bp, 24 predicted proteins | sample MGYA00242489_ERZ504515 | MGnify/ENA primary metagenome ERZ504515 (study PRJEB26092, sample SAMD00036237) | human gut metagenome | host: Homo sapiens | study: EMG produced TPA metagenomics assembly of... | reverse complement strand
AGAGCTTCTCGGAACCTGACAGGTGGGAGCATGTCCCTGTTGCTCCTTTGCGGTCTCCTATTGTTGTAGAAGCCTATGATCCTCCCCAACAAATCCCTTGCGACCACCACGTCCGGGGGGCGTTTCATCCTGTAGAGCCATTCCTGCTTGATGATGCCGTTGACCCGCTCGGCGATCGCGTTGTCGGTAGGCTTGTAGTCCTCCGTCATGCTGATCGTGGCTTTAATGGCCTGTAGACGATCAATATATTGATTACAACAATATTGAACGCCGCGGTCGGAGTGGTGGATCAGTCCATCGAACCCTAGGGGTGACACGTGCGAGATACCCATCTCCAGAGCCGTCACCGTGTTGGAGGCGACTAGGCTGTCGGAAAGGACCCAGCCTATGATCTCATGCGTGAACGCGTCCGTCAGGAGATGCAGGTAGGCCACGCCCTCATCGGTGTCGATATAGGTGATGTCGGCCACCCACAATTGGTTGATCCTGTTGACGGTCAATCCCTTGATCATGTTCTTGTACTTCCTGTAAGGATGGTTGGAGCTTGTCGTGTGACGGCGCTTCCCGAGCTTCAGCATCAGGTGTGACTCATGCATCAGCCGTAGAACCAATCCCGGCCACGCATCCCGTCCGGATAGAGTTCCTTGAGCATCAGGTACAGCTTGTACGCCCCGATGCCCGGACCTCATGCCGGATATCCCTCACGGTGTCAAGTATCTCTTTCTCTGACAATTCCCTGCGCATGCGTTTCTCCTTGCTCACGGAGTAATAACCTTCTCTCGTCTTGCCAAACAGCCCGCTCAGGCTACCGATCGATTCCTTGGGATGCCTGAGCCGAAGGTTGTCTACCGCTTGGCGCCAGCTTTTTTTAGCAGGTCGATGCCATATTGTTCCCGACCGATCTTAAGAAGCTCATGCAGAGCCTCATTGCGCAACTCTGAGTAGGCCAACGCCTTGCGTAGGCGCAAGTTCTCCTCCCGGAGCCTCTCGCTCTCCGTTTGGGGACCGGTCGCCTTGGATGATTCGGATTTCTTTCGTGCCATATATACCTGATGCTCTAACTCTGTCAGATCGGACGGTAAAGATAGCGTTTTTGACTCAAAATAACGTTCCCAGCGACTGAATGTCACGTAATCAACCGAATATTTCTTACATAGGCTGTACTTGGTTGAGCCACTCTCATAATACTCCTTCAGCATACGGAGCTTGAAATCCTGGCTGTAACTTTTACGTTCTCTTGCTTTGTTTGACATCTTACACACGTTCTTTTAATTGTTAATTGCGTGTGAAGTAAATCTGTATCATGTCAAAAAGAATAAAGCAAATGTTACAGCTTCTGGCTATTCTTTAGATCTCGCTTTTTGGAAAAATGGCCAAATAGCTTCTACCCCTGTTACTTTATATAGTAATATGGACATGGACATAGGATATGCAGATGTACTAACCATGAATGGCTCTTTTTTAGTAAGTTGTTATATCCCCAATATAATAAGGAGTTATGAATTTTGGTATGACATACTTAAATGATCTTCTTTAAAGATTTCTGGTAAATCCTTCAAGACTTGCTCATACATTGCTTTATATCCATTCGGAGTTGGATGTATACCGTCATAAAATAAATAACCATCTCTCCATTGGGTTGGATCATTTTCTTTTGTCACAGCCTCATGCATATCTATATATTTAATATTCATACTTTTAATCCAGTCATTTATTAGTTTAACAGGCTCATAGTCACGATCCTTACGAGGAGTGACTGTGAGTAAAACCGGGATTTGTCCATTATTTCTTAAAATAGATATAGCTTGTAACATATATTTCTTATATTTCTCAACATCAAGGTAATTATTTGTACCTAAGGCTAAAATAACGTACTTAGTTTTATACCAAGAATTTTCTATCTTAAATCGATTAATAAATTCATCAGACATCATCTCACCTCCTTTACCATCTACCAAACATCGTTCTTTTCCCAATACAGAAGTAAGCATTGAACTCCAACGATATTTTCGATCTATACCATTAATAAGTAACATTGTCCCCTCTACAAAAGAGTCTCCAAAAATACTCAATACAGGGTTATGAAAAGGAGCTGTTATCCATGAATCTAAGAGCTTTACTTCACCACGCCTCACCGCAAAGAAAGGTTTCCCCCACATCAAAAGTTGATAAGGATCCTTTTGCGCAGAATAAGTCCGCTTAAATTCCTTTAGTACGTTTTTGTCAGCCTCTATCTCCCTTATAAAAAAAGAAACACTATCTTCCCTTTTATCAAAACCTATCGAATATAACATATCCTTATTAAGTGTAAAGGACAAAGGAAGAGACTCATTTAAGGCAGCTTGATAATCCTTATTGATTTATAAATATCCACTCGTTCCTTATAAATATTCATAAATCCTAAATCTTTTCCTACCGATAAATCTATATCATCTGATAATATACGAATAATTACTTCTTGGGATAGTTCATCCGCATAGACGTTTGAGCTAAAAGTAAACAGACTATTTTGAACACCATCTTTTTATCTAATATATCCGATCTTAAATTGGATATACCTTCCTTATAAAAAGGAATCGCTCCTTCAAATGTATTTATTTCATCTTTAGTACATGCCAACAAGAAGAATAAGCACATCATTTAATAATTATTTCATTTTTCTGCAATTTTGGTCATCTAACATACAATTTCTTTATGTACTCCTTATAAACAAGTACAGGAACAATAGAAAATACAATAGTTGTCAACACATATACTATGTTTCTAAATACCTCATTCTCGATAAAGAAAAATCTTTTCTCACTAATCAAACTAAACACCAACATCTGGAAAAGAAACACTTCATATGAGTAATTACCCAATTTTACAAAGAAAACAGATAGTCGTGACTTCATTATATAATTATATAGTTTCACCAGCAAGAAAAACACAAATAAAGTATAAAAATAATCAACCCAATGATATCCTTTCCATTGGTTCGTAAGATATGGCATCAAATCCACAGAAGTATATATCTCTAAAATAGCCAAGAACAAGGCTATAAGAGCTAATCGACAAACCCAAACGTTCAACTTTATTTTAAACTTCAAAATAACACAGCCTAAATACAAAAGAAATAAATATCGATAAAAAAGAAGTCTATAAACATTATCCGGCACATGAAATACACAGGTAAACCATTCACCCAAAGCACAAATCCCAACAAATAACACAAAAGACCTCCTAAAAGAAAGACAATTAACCAGAAAAATAACAAAAGGTAATATCGCCAACACTGTAAATAGATCCATGGATAATAGGATCCTGGACCAAAGCCACCTTGCATATAAAGCCGCTGCCAATCTACTCCACCTTTAAGAAGATAAAAGATTGCACATTGAGAAAAAATTAAGAGAAAGAATGGGAGAAAAACACGATCTAACATCTTCTTCACATTCACTAGCAGAGAAATAACCGTTGAAACCTTTTCGCTGAAAACCACCATAAGTCAAATAAGATGACACCAATAAAAATAAAGGAACAGCCTGCCCAATGTAAGCAATTGAGTAAATAGATTCATTTGGCATATTGTGCAACAATATCACAAAGAGAATGGCAACTCCCTTCACAAAATCAATCGAATAATCCTTTCTCTCTTATCCATATCATCTATAATTGAAAACATCATATTTCAGTTCATAACAACGGATAGAGCCCGGTTGATAACAGCAAACCAAGAAACTATTTGGTAAAGTAAGAACATCTCCGTAGCCGACATCAAAATTATCGCTTTCAAAAAGACTAGCAGGATTACTAGCCAACTTCCCATCTTTAAGAAGTACCGTATCAAAACTATATTTACCACGATTGGAGTCCTTAACATTCCGGTAAGTTAGTATAAAAGCATCCTTATAAGGAGTTAAAGAAGGAGACATGCCCTTCTATCGGTAAAAAACTCCATGTCCAAGTCACCCCCAAATCCTCACTAACTCCAATCTCAAGACGATTGTCTCCATTCTCTGACTGTTGACGACCCACAACGTACATTTTCCCATCATAATACCCCAGCGAGGCCTCATTAATACGTCCACATTCTATTTGATTTGTCCACAGACGCTCATCTAACCAAGATACAACCTCCCAACTCCTCCCAAAGTCTTCCGATTTTTCCAACCATGTAACAGCCCAACGATTATAACATACCGCATAAATTACATCATCTATTATAACCATATTCCCACGGGCTGCCGCAAATGTCTCGTCTTTTGGAAAAGGAAATAAAACAGGCGATCCATAGAAAATACCCCAATCTCCGAACAAATGCTTTTCACAATGGATTCCGTCTCCGATTCTCTTTCAAAGAAACGGCAAAGTATACCGTTATTAGGTAATACTAAAAGCTGAGGATCCCTCACGTCATGCCCTTTAACTGGAGCAAATATAACCTTCCTGTTAACCCATGTTTTTCCTTTATCGAAACTCTCCATCTGTATTAACTTACTATCAAAACTAACGTGGCTCGAACCTTCTCTATAACACGATAATTCTTACTTCGATCCTTATTCCCGCAATGGCCAGGAAAAGCCAAATGTAGGCTACTATCGTCAATAGACGTACTGCGAAGCAAATTCGGGTTATATATTTCCTTTAGCTCATCATCACCACAAGCATAAAAGGAAATAAAAATACCATAATAAATAAAAGTAGATGGTGTTTCATAAAGCATATATTTTAACTTTAGTTAATCATCTGATAAATACTCCCGCTTGAAAGGTTCTCCTTTTTTTATATCACATTTCACCTTTTTGCCCAATATATCCGGTAAATACTTAGGCGATAGACCATCAGAGGGTCTAACAGAACGAACATTTTCTTCTGTTACTGTATCACCAGCATACATATCTTGAGCGACAAATAAGGAACGGGCAAACTTCCTGTTATTCCTCACCTTTTCAGTCAACTCATAGGTTGGCTTTCCCAATGCCATCTCGACTTCTCTTACACATCGAACCATTTCGGAGAACTCCTCCTTATTCATAGAAAAAGCCGCATCCGGTCCTCCAATACCCCGATCCAAAATAAAATGCTTCTCGAGAATTCGAGCACCCAACGCAACCGAGGCTATCGCCACCGAACTAGACATCGTATGATCTGAAAGTCCTACAGGAAGTTTGAAACGCTCTCTCATATCGGGAATCGTCCTTAAGTTCGCAAGCGCCACAGGAGCCGGATAAGAAGATGTACATTTCAATAAGGCAATCTGATCATTACCGACTCTTTTGCAAGCGGCTATCACCCCCTCAATATCCTCATAAGTAGCTATTCCCGTTGATATTATGACTGGTTTCATCTTTGAGGCCACATACTCGATCAAAGGAATATCCGTAATCTCAAAGCTAGCGATCTTATATGCCGGAACATCCATAGCCTCCAAGAAATCCACAGATGTTTTGTCAAACGGAGATGAGAAACAAATCAGACCTTCCTCTTCCGCAATATGTTTTAATTCAGGTTGCCATTCCCAAGGGGTAAAGGCGTTCTGATATAATTTATACAATGTAGTTCCATCCCATAAAGTATCTTGCTTTATTTGAAAATAAGCATTATCACAATCTAATGTAAGAGTATCCGCCGTATAGGTTTGAAATTTGATGGCATCCGCACCAGCAGCCTTGGCTGCTTTCACGGTCTCTACGGCGATGTTGAAATCATGATTATGATTCGCAGACATTTCCGCTATAATAAATACCCGATCGGAATCTTCCCGATCAAGACCAAAATATTCGAATAAATTAGTTTCCATACACATAACAATACTTCAACGCATGTTATTATCACTAACACAATCCTTAAAACCAGCACGAATAAAACGCATATCTTGAAGCCATATTCTCGGTTTTCACATATGCGTAAATCTTACTTATTTGCCTTTCACGGTCATGGAAATGTCTCAAAGCCTTTTCCAATAAGCAAGGAGCAAGTCCAAATCCTCTGTAGTTAGCTCCAATACTTATACTAATCACCGCACTGTTATTTTCCTCAATATCGAAACGGACTTGTCCAATTAATTTCTCTTTCTCGTAAAAGACAAATAGTCTTCTCGCTCTATTCTTTAAGGTCGCATAAAACCAATTTCTATGTTCATCCAATGATATAGCATGGGTCGAAAAAGAATTTTGCCGTACCATCCGATCATTCGTAAGCTCGAACAGAGGTAGTAAGTCTTCTTCTTTAGCCAATCTCATATCCATATTCATCTCATAAAACATCCGGATTACAGCTTTCATAATCCGATGAGCCCCTTTTCCATCGATTTGACTTATCCCCCGACAAAAAATCTCCCGCCGATATTCGGAGTTCTCAAATTTTAATATAATCTTATCCAGATCATCTATATGCCAATCTTTTGTGGCATCAATAAATTCATCGACAAAGCCAATATTCTTCCACCCCGCAATATTGTTACCTTGGTTTTCAGCCACCTTAAAGATAACGGATGGCAGACCTGTTATCGCCAATTCGTTTATCGTCTGTCCAGCCGCAGAGATCGCAAAATCCGCAGCTAACATCAAATCTCTCATCACTTCAGCCTCCACATTACGGTATATAACCGTATTATCATCCGCCATCCTCTCTATTTCTGCCTTATGAGAAAATGCTGGCCCTAAGATAACGATTTTCCTCAAATTAGCATAGCAGTTCGTCAACTTCTCCAAAATTTTTGGCGTTAGATTTAAAGGATCACTTCCTCCGAAAGTTATTAGGACGGTCTTTACTTTCTCCCGGATTTCTCTATGACCACATAAGTCTTTAAATGCCTCACGTAAAATCACAAAATCTTTTCCTAACAAATAATGTTGTCCAAAATTCCGTTTATAGGGTATCAATTCCGCACCGACCGTCCCATTTATGATGATTCCCTCCGGATATTCCAAACGATTAAAATCATCTAAATAGGCAGCGACCTTTACCCGCTGTCTTATTTCGGTATAAAGTCCTTTTCCTGCCAAATAGGAATCAATAACTATTATGTCATCTTGAGATAGATACTCAAGCAAACGTTCCGTGTTCTCCAACCAATTAAAGACAAACAGAGGATAAGATTGTACTAAGTTTTTTACACTCTCATCCCCATTTACAATAAAGGTTACATTTGCGTTTCTCTCCCGAAATACTTGGGCAATAGCCGTACAACGGGAAATATGCCCATAGCCTGTGTGCGAATATCCCTCAGTTAAAATCAGAACTCTCATATCAACTCATATGAAGTAGTTTATATTTCATCTCCGCTAAAGCCCAATCTGTATCCGTATCAATATCTTGTACACGAAACTCATCCAGAACAATCGCCGTGCCATTCTCACTTAGCAATTTTTTATCTTTTAATAGAGAAGAGGTCTTTATCCAATAAAACGTACCACTATCATGATAGGCGGGGCGCAAATCTTGACTCCGGCTAAATCTATACTCTGGCCAATTCATGTTTAAATTTCCTTTTTCATCTATCGATAAAGAACGCAGTATCGGATATGAGAAAGCGACCACCGGACAGATAGAATCAAAGGTAGACATAACTAACTGATCATAAGCAGAACGAACATCCTCGGAAGAAATCAATGGGGCTGTTGGAAGCAAACAACAGATCAAGTCAAACTCATACCCTCTCCCTTTATAGGCATTGATAACCTCGACCAATACATCCGCCAATGTAGCATAGTCATTAGCATTTTCCATAGAACGCAGAAAAGGGACAGAAGCCCCTTCTTGACGGGCTATCTCGGCGATTTCCACATCATCCGTCGAAACCATCACCTCCTCAAACAGTCCGGTACCAAGAGCGGCCTCTATTGAATATGCTATTATCGGTCTGCCCAAAAAAGGTTTTATATTTTTATGAGGAATCCGTTTACTACCTCCTCGTGCTGGTATTATTGCCAAACATTTCATTTTTTCGTTATTTTTATGATCTTAATTTAACCAAAATCTGATACAAGCTTATGCCCAAATCAGTCTGAAAATAAATAGCACGAAGCAATATACGAAGTTTCAATGGAACTTTTGTCTTGTAATAACTATTCTTCATGAAACAAGGAAATATCTCTTCCATCTCCCGCTTGATTTGATTCACATACTTTTTCTCAGGAGGATCAAACTGTGATATGGCGCCTAGAATTGAGTTACATAAAAAAGCTCAGTAAATCGAAACTCTACTTCTTCCGGATATATCTCATAGATACCTAATCTACGCATATTATCCAAAAACATTTTTAGAAAGTCTTCAAACGGTCAAAAAAGCGAATAGTTATTAATACTCCGAGTCGTAGAAATATTATTACAACGATAATAATAATAAGGATGGGTATCCTTCACGATCTTTCTCGCGCTCAAATATAGAGCAGTTACAATCGCATTATCTTCATAGAATAACTCCTCAGGAAATTCTATTTTATTTCTGATAAAGACTTCTTTTTTGATTATATTAGTCCAAATCCGACATTCACCTTCAATAAAATGCTTATTTCTCTCATGTTCAGGCAATGAAAACCATTCAGGCTTACAGTTAATCCGTAAACGAATATCTTGTTCACTATAATACTGAAAATAGTCACCACAAACCATTTCCGCATCATGCGTAACCGCTAATGTATAGAGATTTTCATACATATCAAGAGAAACCCAATCGTCACTATCAACAAAACCAAGGAAAGGAGCCCTCGCTTTTTTTATCCCGGCATTACGGGCTCCCCCTTGTTTTATATTCCGAGGTAAATCAATAACAACAATACGATTATCCTTTGCCTCATAATCCCGAAGTATATCTAATGATTTATCAGTAGAACAATCATTCACACAGATAATCTCAATGTTATGCAATGTTTGGGATATCAATGAATCCAAACATTTCCCAATGTATTTTTCCACGTTAAATACTGGGATAACAATACTTACCGCAGGATTTTTTTGGTTCATCTTACAATTTCTTTTTAAGAAAGGAATTCTTTGATCTTCACAATTACATATTCCTGTTCTTCATCCGTCAATGTCGGATACATCGGCAGACTCAAACAATGCTTATAGTATTCCTCCATTACAGGTTGATCGCCTTCTTTATTTCCTAATTGCTTATAATAAGGGGTCAGATGCAAAGGAACATAATGAACTTGCGCATAAATATTACTTTTATGCAAATAATCATATAATCCTAATCTGTCCTCCACTTGGATTATAAATAATGATAGGCATGAAAGACCTGATCCGATACAAAAGGAAGCTTAACCCCCTTCAGATCGGAAAGACCTTCCCTATATCGCCGGGCAATCTCTTGCCGCCGTGCTAATCCCATATCGGCTCTTTTCAATTGAGATATCCCTAAAGCTGCCTGAAAATCAGTAATTCGATAATTATATCCAAGCTCCTGCATCTCATAATACCAGCCACCATGGTTCTCGTGTAAAAGTGCCGGGTTCTTGGTAATGCCGTGTGTACGGTATAGACAAAGTTTTTCATATAATTCCTTACAATTTGTCGTAGCCATCCCCCCTCGCCAGTCGCAATATGTTTTACCGGATGAAACGAAAAAACACTAACATCCGCAAAGTTCCCATTGCCACATAGCTGCTTCTCACCTTTACTATCAATAAAATATCCACCTGGCGCATGACAAGCATCTTCTATAATCCATAAGCCGTACTCATCCGCCAATTGACGAAAGGCCTCCAAATTGGCTGGATAACCCGCAAAATCTACCAAAACAATTCCTTTATAAGTGCCTTTAGGAGATTGCGACAATAAACGGCTTAATTTCTTTATATCCATCAAATAGGTATCTTCTTCTACATCACAGAAGACAACCTCGCCTCCCCGATAGCGAATACAATTAGCACTAGCCGCAAAAGTCAAAGGAGTTACAATCACTTTATCACCCGGATTCACATCAAGTGCCGTAGCCGCTAAATGAAGAGCCGCCGTAGCATTATTAACTGCTATAGCATATTTACAGCCGACATAAGAGGCAAAAGCCTCCTCAAATTCTTTTATTTTTGGTCCTTGAGTTAAATAATCCGACTTTAAGGCATCTATTACACATTGAATATCCTCATCCGTAATATGCTGACGTCCATAAGGAATAGGTTTAGTAATCATTTTATCTCAAAATTAGGATCTACATATTTCTTTATTTTTTCCCGCATAGACTCTACAGTCTCCCATTCCGTATTCGTATCAGAACTATAATGGAATCCCTCTGGAACCTTAACCGCATTATGATGATTTACATAGTCTTCATATTTATGATTAAACGCAACAGAGGGCAAGATCGCATAATAAGGACCTAGATCTATAGTATTCATGCATCCGTGACCGTAATCATTTCCTCATGCAATTTTTCCCGGGCGTATTACCGACCTCCACCAATGGAAGGTTAGGCGCAATAGCCTTCGCAACATCCACTATTCGATAAGATGGAATCTTAGGAATAAAAATCTCACCTCCTAAATGATGACCGATAGCGAACATGACCAAAGCAACTCCCGCTTCTAACGAAATATTGAAACGAGTCATCTTCATATTCGTAATAGGTAACTCTACCGCACCTGAATCTCTCTTGTTAATGAAAAAAGGAATAACAGAGCCCCTTGATCCCATAACATTGCCATAACGGACCACTGAAAACTTGATATCCCGCGGACCACTAATATTATTTGCGGCAACAAACAACTTATCAGAAGTCAGCTTTGTAGCCCATATAAATTAATCGGAGCACAAGCCTTATCCGTAGATAAAGCCACAACATGCTTTACTTTTGTACGCAAGGCTGCATTAATCACATTTTGAGCTCCATGTACATTTGTCTTTATGCATTCATCCGGATTATATTCGGCCGTATCCACTTGCTTAATAGCCGCAGCATGAATAATTACATCTATGCCTTCGCAAGCACGTTCCAAACGTTCTCCATCCCGGACGTCTCCAATAAAGAAACGTAATTGAGGATACTTTGACGCAGGGTATTTTTGCTTCAGCTCAAACTGTTTCAACTCGTCACGTGTAATAAAATAACAATCTTTTCACTTTGAGGATAATCAACGAAGGATTGTCTCCACGAATTTTTTACCAAAAAGAACCTGTTCCTCCAGTAATTAAAACAGACTTTTCATTTAACATATTACTTCTATTTATATCTATTCTATAACTCCTTCGATTGTATATAAGAAGCTACAATATCATACTCTTCAAATGGTTGTCCCATATTTTTATTAATAATACGATCCTGAAACCAAATCACTGATGTACTATTTTCATGAAAAACAGAAAGTTTATTTCCATTATCCAACAAGATTAGAATTAAAAACTCAACCATTATGTTTGATTGTACTATTTTTAATCCATATTGATACAAATCCTCTGTTTTTTTTATATGAGGATGCAATTTCACATAAACATAATCAAAATCATTTTTCTCTTTATCCAGAGTTTTCAATATGTTTACATTAATTTGATGATTAGTTAAATAAATTCCAACCGATTTATTTTTCACAGATAAAAATTCTTCATATCCCGTAGAAAAATTCAAAAACAATGGTAATTCTTCCTTAACCTCTTAACAAAGGGCTTCTGGAATGATTTCAAAGATTTTGAATATCCTGGGAACTGAGACCTATACAAATCCGGCAAATAAAGAAACTGCCCCGTAAGAAACTTTGAAAAACCAATATGGTCACCAACACCCGTAAGCTTATTTATTATATTCTTCAAGCCTTTTGAATTATCAAAACGATCTCTTCTGTAGCTTCCGAATCCTTCTTCAAACATATACATTCGTTTAAATCGGGATAGCTTAAAAAATATTCCATAAACAAAAGAAGCATCTACCTCTACGAACAACGTATTTACTGGGTGAAAAAACAAATATAAATCCAAATGAAACAAATCTTTGAAATATAATATATCATTCCATGTATCATCAAATGTCTTAACTTGATGAAAGAACAATTCCGCATCCCTAAAATGTCCTAAAATAATTAGAACCTTTTTTGAAGATGCATTTCCATATCCAATATTTCTTACATTAAAATATTGCAATGGCTTAGAACATATATATATATCAGTATCCATTATATCACGCCAGCTTGTTTCCTTGTTTTATCGTATTCTCTTTTTAGTTCTATAAGTTGCTCTTTACAGAATAAATATACGACAGGAACCACAATTGTCAATAAAAACACGGCGAGAGCAGCATATAGTTTACGAGGGGCCACGGGTGTACTCTTCACAAATGCCTCATCAACAATCAATGCCCTATTCATACTTTTATTTAATTTCAATAATGCCTCTTCTCGTTTTTGTAATAATATCAAATAAACACCTTGAGCAATCTCTTGATCACGCTTATAATTCATGAATTCTCGTTCTTGAGTTGGAACGTTACCCATTTTATCCAAAATAGCCTTCTCCTTAGACTTGAGATCTTTCAATGTCAAATTCAGGCTTTCTTGCGCATTCTTGATCGTAAGGGCAACACTCTTACGCATTTGATCTAATTGCTTATCCATCACAGTAAATAAAGGGTTGTCTCTTTCGAGTTTTGCAACATTCGCTGACGATTTACCAACAACTCATTATAAGTAGTTATGGAACCGCCTTTCTCTCCTTCTTGGACATTCATCAATACGGGTACCAAATTATACTTATTAGCAGGATTTTGCACGAAGTCTTCCATAAATCTAATAGCATGCCCTTGAGCCTCCATCTCAACAATTTTCGTTTGGATCTCTTTCATTTGATCCACATAAAATTGCACATCGGCTGTCAAGTCAGTCATTTGGTTATTTTTCTTATAGATCTCTATAGATCGTTCAGCATTAGCTAAATCCGATATTACCTTATTGATTCGCTCATCCAAAAACTGTATTGTAGCACGAGCTTCTTTATTATTTATTGAATCGGCACGATTATTATATTCAAACATTAATGCGTTTAAAACGTCAATGCCTCGTTTTTTCTCATATTCCCTCAAAGTACATTCTATAACATTTGAATTATCTGAGTAAGTCTCAATTTCTATATCCTGCGCAAAATCATCTCCAACAAAACCAGCCGGCCTCATGGTTATATAAAGTTTCATGCTTTCTCCCAATTTATGGTTAGTTCCATAACTTAGGACAAACCGATTATCACCGAATTCAACGATCGCAGGTAATGAAGAAAACTCATAAGACCGCTTCTGACTTTTTGTCTTCCCTTCGATCTTTATTTTTCCCTCACGATCTTCCCGGACATAAAACTCTATTGTTTCCTCTTGAGATTTCAATGTACTAGAATCTGCAACCATCAGAAAAGGGGTATTTACATACTGTTTATATTTCCAAGTTAACGGTTCAACATACTCTGCATTTAAGCCTAATTTTGAAACAACCTCATACCATAAAGTATGAGATTTTAACACCGCTAATTCATCATCAATAACAATACCCGCACTACCTCCTCCACTCAAACCAAAAGATTTCATCAAACCTGCCGCATCTCCCAAAGACATATTTCCTGAGGACATGGAAGTATCATCTTGAACTTTAAAACGAGCCATTATTTCGTAAGTTGTCGGATAATAAATCAAATATAATACAGCTGGTATTAGAGATATAACAAAAGTGCCTAGAAATAATCTCCAGTGCCTCAGATACCCTATTAGAATAGACTTTAAACTTATAGTCTCATTTCCTATATTTGTTGAATCCATAGCTAAACAATTACTTCTTAATATTAATAATCGTGATTACCATCGAAGAAATAACAGAAATCGCACTAATTATCGAGGAGAACACAGTTATATTATACTGTTTGCTTTGACTAAATCGAGAATTACGCTGCTTTGCCAAATTGGCTCAACATAAATAACGTCATTTGCCTTAAATAAAATAGGGAGATGTAAATAGCGAAGGATCAGTTATATCCATACGAACAAATTCTTTTTGCCCATCATTATCTCTTATCAGCAAAATATTCTTCCTATTGGCTGTAATCGCCAAATCTCCAACATACCCAAACGCATCTAAAATAGAGATTCGATCATTCTTTATAGTAAAAGTACCGGACGATTTACCTCTCCCATTACCGTAATTCTATAATTTGTAATCTGCACGTTAACCAATGGGTTTTCTATGTATTTTGACAATTTACTTTGTAGCTCATCACACAGTTCTTGTTTTGATAAACCTGCGACATGAATCTTCCCTAATACTGGGAAATTTATGTTACCATCCGAATCAACAAGATAAGTATACATTGATTGAGAGGCAGCGATAGGTTGGTCACCTTGCTGCGCATACGCGAAAACAGGGGGATTAAATGGCGTCGTCACGGACGGATCCGGAGCTGTAACAGATATCGCCAGTAAATCATCTTTACTGATACGAGACGTATAAGTTTGATTCATTTGACTAATCTGTTCTGGAGTCAAAGTATCTACTCCTTGCAAATACACTACGTCTTTAGGTGCGGAACAAGCCCCTAGCAACAAGACAAACAATATCACTACTGATATTAATTTAATTCTCATAATCTTTGTTTTCTTCAAATAAGATGCAAATATACAATTTTTAGTTGAACTCAAAGGCATAAAGCACCCGTAAGTCCAAAGATACTTCTATAACGATGCAATTGTCTAGATATTGTGCATGCTAAATCAAAATTATAGTTGTTTTTACCGCTTTTTCATGATTATTGCGTAAGTTTGTGACAAAACAAAAACATATGGTTGAGATAGGAAAATACAACACGCTGAAAATAGTGAAAGACCTTGACTTTGGGGTTTATCTGGATGGAGGTAACGGGGTGGAGATCTTGTTGCCGACTCGTTACGTACCTAAAAACGTGAAACCCGGGGATGAGGTCGAGGTGTTTATTTATCATGATAATGAAGGGAGGTTGATCGCTACTACCGCACGTCCTCTGGCAACGGTCGGGGAGTTCCAGTTCATGGAAGTAAAAGACGTGAATAATGCCGGCGCATTTCTGGAATGGGGTATCATGAAAGATTTGCTCGTTCCTTTCAAGGAGCAGAAAATGCCGATGAGAGAGGGAAAATGGTACTTAGTCTACGTCCGGTTGGATCATGTGACAGGACGTATCATGGCATCCGCACGTATCGAGAAGTTCTTGAACAATACCCCTATCGATTACGAGCAGAATCAAGAGGTTCAGTTATTGGTAGCCGATGAGACGGATCTTGGCTATAAGGTGATCATCAATAACCAGCATTGGGGATTGATCTATTATAATGAGGTATTCCAGCGTCTTGAGAAAGGTGAGCATCTGAAAGGCTATATAAAAGAGGTACGTGAGGATGATAAGATAGACGTAAGCCTAACGCCGCAAGGCTACCAAAAGGTAGAGGGGATCGCCGGCGTCATTCTGGAAGCGATGAAAACACAAGGGGGATACATCCCGGTACACGACAAGAGCGATCCGGACGTGATCTATTCCTTATTCCGCTGTAGCAAGAAAGCTTTCAAACAAGCGATCGGGGCACTCTATAAGCAACATCTTATCACGCTGGAAGATGGCGGGATACGGCTCGTGAACGAGAAGTGACCCATTTATATAAAAAAAGTCAATGGAATCCGTTACAGAATCCATTGACTTTTCTTTATAAATCCATTGAGTTAGCGAACGGATTCCATTGACTTTCTAATCCAGCTTCAATACGGCCAAGAACGCTTTTTGCGGAACTTCTACCGTACCGATCTGCTTCATTCGTTTCTTTCCCTCTTTCTGTTTTTCCAGCAATTTACGCTTACGGGAGATATCGCCTCCATAACATTTCGCCGTCACGTCTTTACGGACAGCCTTAATTGTCTCACGAGCGATAATCTTAGCGCCTATCGCCGCTTGGATAGCGATATCGAATTGCTGGCGGGGGATCAACTCTTTCAGTTTCTCGCACATACGACGTCCGAAAGTAACGCTATTATCCACGTGCGTCAATGTAGACAAAGCGTCTACCGGCTCACCGTTCAACAGGATATCTAATTTAGCCAACTTACTGGGACGGAAATCATGTAAATGGTAATCGAAAGAAGCATACCCTTTTGAAATACTCTTCAACTTATCATAAAAGTCGATTACGATCTCGCCCAACGGCAAGTCATAATGAATCTCGACACGATCACCTGAAATATATTCTTGCTTAAGCAGGATGCCACGTTTACCCAGACAGAGTGTCATGATCGGGCCGATATAGGTAGTGTTCGTGATCACGGAAGCACGGATAAACGGCTCGTCGATATGATCAATCAAAGTCGGGTCCGGCAAGCCTCCCGGATTATGTACCTCGATCTCCTCCCCTTTCTTTGTATGCACGATATAAGAAACGTTCGGTACAGTAGTTATCACATCCATATTGAACTCACGATCCAAACGCTCCTGAACAATCTCCATATGCAACAAGCCCAAGAAACCGCAACGGAACCCAAAACCCAACGCGGCGGAACTCTCCGGCTGGAAAGTCAAGGAAGCGTCGTTCAACTGCAATTTCTCCAATGACGCACGAAGGTTCTCGAAATCCTCGCTATCGATTGGATAGACACCGGCGAAGACCATCGGCTTCACCTCCTCAAAACCGGCGATCGCGTCTTTAGCCGGGCGAGACACATGAGTGATCGTATCACCGACACGCACCTCCCGGGACGTCTTGATACCGGAAATGATATATCCTACGTCTCCCGTCCGGATCTCCTCACGGGGGCACATATCTAATTTCAATATACCTACCTCGTCGCGTCATACTCTTTTCCTGTAGCGATAAACTTCACATGGTCACCTTTACGGATCACGCCGTTTACCACCTTGAAGTAAGCGATAATACCACGGAACGGATTAAAAACGGAGTCAAAAATCAGACACTGCAACGGAGCCTCCGGGTCACCTTTCGGAGCCGGGACCTTCTCCACGATCGTATTCAAGATCTCAGTCACTCCCTCGCCTGTCTTTCCGCTCGCCCGTAAGATATCCTCACGAGGGCAGCCCAACAGTTCCACGATCTGGTCCTCTACCTCCTCCGGCATGGCGCTAGGCAGGTCGATCTTGTTCATCACCGGAATAATCTCTAAGTCATTCTCTATCGCCATATACAGGTTAGAGATGGTTTGCGCCTGAATACCTTGGGCCGCATCCACGATCAGCAACGCACCCTCGCAGGCGGCGATAGAACGGGAAACCTCATACGAGAAGTCCACGTGTCCCGGAGTATCGATCAGGTTCAGTATATATTCTTCACCCTTATAATTATACTTCATCTGGATCGCATGGCTCTTGATCGTAATACCACGCTCACGCTCTAAATCCATGTCGTCAAGGACTTGAGCTTGCATGTCTTTACCTTCTACTGTCTTGGTATACTCAAGCAAACGGTCTGCCAAGGTACTTTTCCCATGGTCAATATGAGCAATAATACAGAAATTGCGGATATTCTTCATCTGCTAAATTTATTTTTAGGTACGCGAAGATAGGAAATTTAGCCTAAATACTATACTTTTGGCATACCATTTGTTGTTAATAGTATATGACAATACAAGAAATAAATAAAGCATACAACCGAATTATCGGTTCATTAGACGAAAAGGAGCTAAAGAATGCGTTCGATTTTCTCCAAGGTTTAATAGCGGGAATACGTGAGTACTCATTCCAAGACAGGTTGAACGAGCTACAAGATACTTATAAATATATGTTGCGATACCGGATCGAGGGGGCTAAAGATCCGATGCAAGACCAAATATACAACAACTTGATCGCATCCAGCTATGAGTTCGCGGATATAGTGAAGCACAAGGCCTTATCGGTAGATTCGCCTCTCTCCTATTATAGCCGTAGGCGAATGATGCAAAAGGAGCTTACCAACTATGACCAGCTCCATAAGGTTTTGAGAAACGCCTCTTTGGTGAAGATAGAGACTCCGACCGGAACCATTACGGAGCAGCAGCAAATCGAATCCGCCACGATCCTATTATTCAATAAGATCTGGACCTCGAATCCTCTCAATAAGGAAGAAATAGCCTCCATCAGGAACCTATTGAATGACCAAGAGTTGCCTTTTATCATCGGTAGCCAAATCGTATCAGCATTAATGCTGGGGTTGCAAGCCGCTTTCGATAAGGAGAAACTGCTATTATTATTCGATGCGGCCAATCTCCAAGAAGATGAGATTCGTTACCGCGCGTTGATCGGGATTCTCCTGACACTCTATACCTATAGAAAACGTACGGCGTTATATCCGCAGATAGCGGATCGACTAGCGGCTTTATCCGAGGGATTTCCTAATTTCACGAAAGCGATCCGAACGATTACCCTTCGTTTTATCCTAGCCCGTGAGACAGAGAAGATCACCCGTAAGCTACAAGACGAGATCATTCCGGAGATGATCAAGCTAGGCCCTAAAATCAGTCAAAAGATAAACTTAAAGGATATCAATCCGGAACTTCTCGGAAACGAGATGAATCCGGAGTGGCAGAATATGTTATCGAACAGTTCCTTAGGGAAGAAAATGGAGGAGTTCAGCGAGCTGCAACAAGAAGGTGCGGACGTAATGCACTCTACTTTCGTGCACCTAAAGCATTTCCCCTTTTTCCGGGAATTGGGTAACTGGTTCATACCATTCACGACCGAGCATTCCGCTTTTGGCAATCAGTTGAGCAAGAATCAAACGGAAAAGGATATGCTAGATTCCATGACTCTTGCGGCATTCATGTGTAATTCCGATAAATATTCCTTATATTTCAGTATGATGCAATTGCCGGATCAAGCCCGTCAAATGATGATGGGACAATTTGGTAGCCAAGCCTCCGAGATGATTCAGCAAACGAAGGAGGAATTGATCAGTAAACGGGGAAAACTGGAAATCATATCCGGACAGTACATACAGGACTTGTATCGTTTCTTCAAACTTTATCCGGGACATCTGGATTTTGATGACATATTTACATCTGCGCTAGACTTTCATAACCTGCCAATTTTGCAGCCTTACGTCAGTGATGAGGAAAGTTTGACAACTATAGCGGAGTATTATCTCCGGAAGAATTACTTCCTCGACGCGCTCACGATCTACAATCGCTTATCCGACGCAAATCAAGAAAGTGATATCTTATTCCAGAAAATCGGTTACTGCAAACAAATGAATGGCGATATACAAGGCGCTTGGAGGCTTATTTACATGCGGATCTTATCAATCCAGACAGTAAATGGGTTATTCGCCGGATCGCCGGTTGTTACCGTACCTTAAAGCAACCGGAAGAAGCGTTGAAATACTATCATCGTTACGAGGCTTTCAATCCGGATGATTTATCGATCCAAATATGTATCGGCCACTGCATCTTGAACTCAAGAATTATAATGAGGCGCTGAAATATTATTTCAAGGTAGATTATCTGGACAATAAAAGTACGAAGGCTTGGCGTCCAATAGCTTGGTGTTCTTTCTTGACCGGTAAATACGATCAGGCCCGTAATTATTACAAAAAGATCATGGATAATCAACCCAACACCCAAGATTTCTTGAATGCGGGACATACGGAATGGGCATTACAGAATATCAAGGGAGCGCTTGCTTTTTATAAAAAAGCCGTGGAGAAAGAGTCCGGTGATTTCTCGAAGTTCCAAGAGCAGTTCAATCAAGATATTCCCGATCTTCTTGTAGCGGGAATCGAGGAGGCGGAAGTGCCGTTGATGATGGATCAACTCCGGTATTCCTTGAGCGATATATTCTAACTAGTCATCCAACAATTTGAGAAGACAAAAAGAAATATCGTATGAAAGAGATGATATTAGAGACAAAGCGACTCCTATTAAGGGAATTAAAACAAGATGATTTTAATAATATCTGTAAGCTTTTACAAGATCCGATTGTAATGTACGCTTACGAGGGAGCGTTCAGTAAAAAAGAGGTACAAGAATGGCTTGATAAGCAATTAAGGAGGTATCAAAACGATGGTTTTGGTTTATGGGGGATGATAGAGAAAGACAGCGGAGAGCTTATCGGTCAATGTGGTCTCACCTATCAAGAATTCAATGGTCAACAGGTTCCGGAGATCGGTTATTTGCTTAGGGCGGAATACTGGCATAAAGGTTATGCTACCGAAGCCGCCATAGCTTGTAAGGAATACGCCTTCAATATCCTTAACTTCGACAAAGTATACTCCATCATACGGGACACAAATATCCCCTCTCAAAAAGTAGCACTAAGAAACGATATGAGGGAAATCGCAAATTTCATAAAACATTATCGCAATATCGATATGCTTCATTTAGTATTCTGCGTGAATAAGTTATAGTTATCAAGCGGAAAGACAGGGATTCGAACCCAGGGAGCGGTTACCCGCTCACCGCATTTCGAGTGCGGATAATACAATTTGATTATCAATTTGTTACAACAGATACTGTAAATACATAGTAAAAACGACATTTATAGTCGTCTTTTTTGATGCAGGTCTATCATCAGTTAGCCCATTCGTCCGTCCCATACCTCGGAATTTCGAACCACTCCTTTTCGCTCAAATGAGGCAAGAGTTGCATGATCCGCTCCAGCTCATTCCGGAACCGGAAAATATCCTCTTCCGTTAGCCTTACCGAATAATGCCTCTTGCATTCCTTTAATCCGGGGAAAGCTTGAAGCAAACTCATGATCTCGGTAAAAACGGGAGACTTGCCTTTGTCTATCCTTAACGTGATTCCGGACATTCCTTCTTCCTCTTCTCTAGTTGGTATGACAATAGAGCATTTTCCTGCTCCAAGGCATTACACCGGCTAATAGCATCTTTGAGCTGTTTCCGGAGTGAGGTTATTATTTTGTCTTTATCTTCCATCGATTTATATTTTATATTAAATCAATTAAATGATTATGTATTTATTAAATCGGATCTTACTTATTATAGCTACAACCAGCACAATACTGATTGGATTATTTATCTTATATTGCCTTCTTCGTTTTTTCTTTTGATAGTGATTCCTGAGAGATAGATCATTTTCGTTCTTGGAAGAAGAAACGAAATAAGAATATAGCTCATAAGAACGTTCATCATGGATCTGCATCAGTATCTCTTTAATATTTTCAAGATTCTCCATTGCCGTTTCACAATGAGCTATAGCTGGAGACTCTTTGATTATGCTTAAGCAGCTATCTAAGTTCTCAGAAATAAGACTTTTATCTTGCGCCACTATTGAGTACTCTAAACTATTTAGATAATTGAATATCGCATCTCCTGTTATTCCCATTCTCATATATTCATCTCCAACAGATCTTTCACTAATCGCCAAAGAATAATTTTTCAACTGATCTCTTAACTCCACGTTCTGCTCCTTTAAACTTTCAACCTCCTTTTTAAC
>ENA-OQAA01000707-OQAA01000707.1-human-gut-metagenome-genome-assembly--contig:-NODE-707-length-21359-cov-1.839535_pt1 | contig 21359 bp, 25 predicted proteins | sample MGYA00242489_ERZ504515 | MGnify/ENA primary metagenome ERZ504515 (study PRJEB26092, sample SAMD00036237) | human gut metagenome | host: Homo sapiens | study: EMG produced TPA metagenomics assembly of... | reverse complement strand
ATTCTAAAAACCAAGATGGGTATCGTAACAGAAGTAAAACAGGCACTTCGTCAGGCATACGCTTTGAAGATCAACTATTCTGCAACTCAACGTCAGTAATAGTTCTCATATAAGCAATAAAAAAAAGTCGTCTCCTTCGGGAAGACGCTTTTATGCCTGTTTGTTTCTTGCCGGCCGGGAATGTTTACCGTACTACTCCGTACACTTCCCGGTGAATATTGTCACGGACAGTTTCAAATTGCGGATCAAGGGCATCGGTACCTGTGTACATCAGAAAGAGCGGCAGTTCTTCGCCCTCTTTCCGATACGCCGGCTGGATATATTCCTTTTCGCACAGGGAAAAGCCGCAGCGGCGGTAGAAACCGATCCGTCGGATGCTCAGGTCGGTTTCTGGCTTCTCCACTTCCAGCACGATCAGCCCGGGAAATTCTGTTTCAGCTCCTCCATGATCTTCCGTCCATAGCCCTGGTTGCGCACGTCCGGCGAAGTTGCCAGATGTTCCACGTAAGTAAATCCATTCAGATTCCAGGTCGTAATAAGCCCGACCCGGACAGTTCCCTTTTCCGTTTCATCGGTTATCAGGTGACAGTTGAATTGCGGGTTCCGGTCTGTCTGTTCGCGCTGTGCATCGTCATCCCGCCGTTCTGCTTCCGGAAAAGAGAGATGTAACAGTTCTTCCACGAAGGAATAGTCGGGATGATCCGTTTTAATTTTTGTAAGTGTCAGCATGGTAATCGTTTGTTTGAAGTTATTTGGTATAGAAATTGATCAGCCGTTCGATGGCACGTTCACAGACCGGGCAGAAGCGAGGAGCTTCGTTGATCTTCATACGGCATTCCGTAGTCGGGCGGTAGATACCTTTCAGGCTGTAGCCCGCACCTTCGTAAACACCCACCTGAGTATAGATCTTTTCCGGATCCTTCTGCACCGGTGTCGGCACCGGAGTTCCTTCAGGCAGCATGTCTTTCCACTTGCTTTCAAAGTTCACCAGTGTGGTAATGTTCTGCTCCCACGGTTCGATGTCATATGGATAAAGCGGACTGGGCTCTTCTGTGTAGCATATTCGTCAGCCAGTCCTGCGAAACTGTGGCCGATTCATGCACGACTACCGGCCGGAACATCGGGTTGTGCGTAGTGGTCAGTGTATAGGAATTATAGATACCGCCTCCGCCGTAAGTATCCGTATTGGCCAGAATGATGATATGTTCATAAGGGATTCCTGCCAGCCAGTTGTGGATAGCCTTTACGCTCCGGGTTGTCAGGTAACGGTCGGAATAGAACGTGTCGAAGTGTGAACTGACTGCCGTACTCTTCCATTCGTCACGCCGGGGAACGCTCACACCGCTGTCCTGAGAAGGACTTGCTACCGCAACAATGTTGAAGCGGTCTTTCAGGTGTTTGAACGGTTCGTGGTCGAACAACGCTTCGCAGGCAATCTCAGCATCCTTGTAGAAGAGATCCATTTCGGCTTGTGTATAACCTTCTGCCAGGATAGCTACGTCGATACAGTCTTCAGCTGTTCCGCTTTGGAGCAGATAACGATGCGGAGTAATCCGTTCGTTGCCCCGCTGGTGAATCAGGATATCCTTCGGATTGACCTCGTGGGTGAGTGAGGCACATACTTCCTGCCGGGCATTCTTCAACCGCACGGTAACGGTGGCTGCTTCCTTCGGATAAGGCAGCAGGAAACTGTTTTCAAAGCTTCTTTTTACCTCCTTTGCTTCCGCTTCTCCCAGCCATTCCTGGAACAGGCTGGAGAACGAAGTACGGTAGATCACCTTTCCTGTAGCCTTGTCCTTCATTTCGATGTCACCGTTTCCTGCCAGTGGAAGTTCACTCAGATGGTGGCGGCGTCCGGCCCACTGAGCAACGAACTCAGCTCGTCCAGGCAGATATCCTGGTGTTGATAATCTCCCGTGAACACATAGTCCACGCGTAGAGTCCGGTCGGTAAACCAGTCCCCGAAGTTCTGCCCGTGGGCAGCTAGGCAAGCGCAAAAAAAGCGCGATAGAGCATACTGTTTTCTTCATAGTTTCTGATGATTGTTTTCACAAAGATATAACAAACTGCCCAATTAAAGTTCCGTATGGAATAAAAGTTACAAATGCGATTATTTTATGGATTAAAAGTGCTATCTTTGCTTGAATTTAAATACTTGCCAATGGGACATCATCAACTAGACAGCTTAGACGAACAGATTTTGAAATTGATTGCTGACAATGCGCGCATTCCATTTCTGGAAGTAGCTCGTGCATGCAATGTATCTGGCGCGGCCATTCACCAGCGCATACAGAAGTTGACGAACCTGGGAATTCTGAAAGGCTCGGAATTTGTCATCGATCCGGAGAAGGTGGGGTATGAAACCTGTGCATACATCGGTTTGTATCTGAAAGATCCGGAGCAGTTTGACGCCGTGACTGAAGGACTGAAACAGATTCCCGAGGTAGTGGAGTGTCATTTTACGACCGGTCAGTACGACATGTTTATCAAGATTTACGCGAGAAACAACCATCACCTGCTGGACATCATTCACGACAAGCTCCAGCCGCTTGGACTTTCCCGCTCGGAAACAATTATTTCTTTCCGCGAAGCCATCAAGCGCCAGATGCCGATCATGAATCTGGCGGATGAAGACTGAGCGTAAGATCAGACATTCCCGTTTCCGGCAGTGGCCGGACGGATGCGGTCGTAGTCTATAAAGGTATAAGAGTAGAGATGTTTTTCGTCCTGCGAATGACATTCTCTACTTTTTTCTTGCCATTGTGCCGGGTCCAGAGCAGGGAAGAAGGCATCGGCTTCTGCCAGTCTGTCTTCCACTTCCGTTACGTAGAGACGGTCGGCATGCGGGAGCGCTTCCGCATAGAGGCTGGCACCTCCGATGATAAATACTTCCTCTTCGTTCGCACAGGCTTTCAGGGCTTCTTCCAGCGTGTGGAAACATTCGGCTCCTTCAAACTCCCGGCAGCTGCGGCTCAATACGATATTCCGGCGGTTGGGCAGAGCACCTTTGGGCAAGGATTCAAACGTTTTCCGTCCCATGATGATGGTATGTCCGGTGGTCAGCGCCTTGAAGCGCTTCAGATCGTTGGGGAGCCAGTAGAGCAGTTTGTTTTCATGTCCGATTCCCCGGTTCTGATTGATGGCTACGATAATGGATAACATATTCTTCAGCAAGGTTGGTTTGACAAGGGGTTACACAGAAACTTTTCCGGCAATGTGCGGCCAGGGATCGTATCCTTCCAGCTGGAAATCCTCATACTTGAAGTCGAAGATATTCTTTACGTCCGGATTCAGGATCATGCGGGGCAGGGGACGGGGCTCGCGTGAAAGCTGCAGATCTACTTGTTCCAGATGATTCAGATAGATATGTGCATCGCCCAGTGTGTGGATGAAATCGCCCGGTTTCAGACCGGTTACCTGTGCCATCATCTGCAGCAGCAGGGCATAGGAAGCGATGTTGAACGCACTCCCAGGAAACTGTCCGCACTGCGCTGGTACATTTGCAGGCTCAGTCGTCCGTCGGCTACATAGAACTGGAAAAACATGTGGCAGGGCGGCAGGTTCATATTCTTCAGGTCGGCCACGTTCCAGGCATTGACGATGATTCGTCTGGAATCCGGATTTTTGCGGATGGTTTCCACAGCCTCGGAAATCTGGTCGATGAATCCTCCTTCATAGTCCGGCCATGAGCGCCACTGATATCCGTATATGTGACCCAGGTCTCCGTTTTCGTCTGCCCATTCATTCCAGATGCGTACCCCGTTTTCCTGCAGGTATTTCACGTTCGTATCTCCTTTCAGGAACCAGAGCAGTTCGTGGATGATGGATTTCAGATGCAGTTTTTTGGTGGTTACCAACGGGAAACCTTCCTCCAGATTGAAGCGCATCTGGTGGCCGAACACACTGATTGTGCCCGTTCCCGTGCGGTCATCCTTTCTCACTCCTTCCGTCCGGATGCGGTGGAGCAGATCAAGATATTGTTTCATATTCGTTTTGCTAGATTAATTCGTTTGCTTTACTCCTCGCAAAGGTAGGGATTTTTTGCGGAAAACGGAAATGGAAAAAACGCCGGCACGTTTTCTTCATACGCCGAAGTCTTTTGTCTGAAAGCCCGAAACGTTTTTTAAAAAGCTCTCGGGCTTTTTGAAAGCCTTGCCGGGACGACTGCATGATCTCTTCGCATTGGCTGGTCAATGCAAAAAAAAACGACCGCACGATGGGGCTTCAACGACCGCTCGATTGGGCCGCAACGACCGCACGATTGAGCCGCAACGACCAGTCAATGCAAAAGCAACGACCGCACGATGCTGCAAACCCTCCGGAAGGGCTTGGGAATACCGGGGAAAAGCCGTACCTTTGTCGGAAATGAAAACAATCTAATCCGATTATAGATGATGAATTTACCGCTGAGTTTATGGCACGCACCGTCAGCTGATGGGCGAGGAGGCTTGTACGGCTTTATGTGAAGCATTGCAGCAGGAATCACCGGTCAGTATCCGCCTGAATCCGCTGAAATCATCCGGCATTCCTGCCGGAAGCAAACCTGTGGCCTGGTGCCGCGACGGTTATTACCTGTCCGAACGTCCGGCCTTTACGTTTGATCCGTTGTTTCATGCCGGAGTCTATTATGTACAGGAGCTGCTTCGATGAGCCTGGATCTGGTGATGCGCCGGTATGTCGGCCGTCCGTCGGTCATGCTCGACCTGTGTGCTGCTCCCGGGGGAAAGTCTACACTGGCTGCGGCCGCTTTGCCGCAGGGAAGCCTGCTTGTTTCCAACGAAGTCATGCGGAACCGCTCGCAAGTGCTGGCCGAGAATCTGGTGAAATGGGGAAACCCTGCCGGAATTGTGACCAGCAATGATCCGGCAGACTTCACGCCGCTGGGACCGGTGTTCGACGTCATCCTCACCGATGTTCCCTGTTCGGGTGAAGGAATGTTCCGTAAAGATCCCGTGGCTGTCGAAGAATGGAGCGTGGACAATGTCGGTCTGTGCTGGCAGCGTCAGCAGCGCATTCTGCGTGACATCTGGCCTTGTCTCAAGCCGGGCGGTCTGCTGATTTACAGCACATGTACTTATAATCGGGAAGAAAACGAAGACAATGTGGCCTGGATTGCCCGCGAACTGGGAGCGGAAATTCTTCCGGTACCGGTGGATGAAAGCTGGCAGGTCACCGGAAACCTTACGGGACAGGACTTCCCGGTTTGCCGTTTCCTGCCGCACAAGACCTGTGGAGAAGGGCTTTTCCTCGCGGTACTCCGCAAGGAAGGAAGCGTGGAAGACGATGAAGTGCCGTTCCGGACGGAAGGAGGAAAGCCTGAACGCACAAAGAAAGGCAAGCAGAAGGAGGAAAGGGAGCTGCTTCCCTGGCCGTACCCGAAGAAATGAAAGGCTGGCTGCAAGCTTTGGCTGACGAGGCCTGGGATTTCCGCGTGGAGGACGACCGCTGCCTGGCGATCCCGCAGCAATGGTCCGGTTTGTATGATTATCTGCGTTCCCGTCTCCGGATTCTTCATGCCGGAGTCACACTGGGCGAACTGAAAGGACGCGACTGGCAGCCGCATCATTCCCTGGCCATGAGTACGCGTCTGAACCGGGGTGTCTTTCCGGAAGCCTCACTCGACTACACGCAGGCAGTGGCTTATCTGCGCAAGGAGGCCGTAACGTTGGAACCCGATGTGCCGCGCGGCTATGTGCTGCTCACCTATCAGGGCCATCCTTTGGGCTTTGCGAAGAATATCGGCAACCGTGCCAACAATCTCTATCCGGCTGAATGGCGGATCCGGAGCGGATATCTTCCCGAAGAACTCCGGCTTGTCGGATGGCAGTAAGGCAGGCAGTCTGCGCTGAAGGTTATTTCCCGGAGCGCAGACGGCTGAGTGTGGAAATGGTAATGCCCAGATAAGAGGCAATGTATCCCAGATTCACCCGCTGGCAGACATCGGGAAACTGGCTGACGAAGCTTCATAACGTTCTTTTGCCGGAAGAGTCAGCCGCTCTTTGTGACTGCGGTGCAGCCGGCGGTATTCGTTCTGGTGGATGATGCGTCCCCAGTTACACAGCTCGATGTTGGTTTCGAACAGGCGGATCAGATCGGTCAGCAGGATGCGGTAAGCTCCGTATCTTCCAGTGTCTCGACGAACTCTTCGCTTACCTTATTATAATAGAGTTCGTCCATGCTGAATACGATAGCCCCTTCGCCGGCAAAGGAAGTGGTAATCTCCTGTCCGTCCACCAGCCAGTAAGAGCGTGTGATTCCCTTCTCGATGAAATACGCATACTTGCAGAAGATGTTTTCCCGAACCAGCAGATGCCGCTTGGGAAAATGGCAGGGCGTGACGCAGGCTTTCAGTTCCTCGACCGTTTTGTCGGACAGAGGATAGAGTGACCGCATGTGACTGATAACTGTTTCCATCCGTTTTTGAAGTTTAGGCCTGGGATTCGGGAGCCGGATCGAACGGTTTGCGGAAGGTGCATCCGTTCTTCCATTCCGAACATCCGTAGGCAGTTTTTCCTTTCAGTATAGTTCCTTTTCCGCAGAGAGGGCAGGGCTGTCCCACGATGGCGTCACCTTCCGGCAGGCTGTTTGCCGGTGCAGGAGACGGTGCATCCTTCTTTTTGCGTGCGGTTGTTTTCTTCTCGGTTTTTTTCTCCCGGGCAGCTGGCTTCGCAGCAGGAGCCTTCGGTTCTTCCGGCATGACCGTTACCCGGCGGTTGGAATTGTCTCTCAACACCGTGTAGACAATATCCGTAACCATCTGTTTCAGTTCAGACAGGAAGGTGGCTGCGTCGTAGTTTCTCCGTTCGATTTCCCGCAGTTTCTTTTCCCAGATACCGGTCAGCTCGGCCGATTTCAGCAGTTCCTCGCGGATGAGCTGGATCAGTTCGACTCCAGTCGGAGTGGCAATCAGGTTCTTGCGCTCCTTACGGATATAATGTCTCTTGAAGAGTGTTTCGATGATGGCTGCACGTAGAAGGGCGGCCGATGCCGTTCTCCTTGAGAGCATCGCGCAGTTCGTCGTTGTCGACAAGCTTTCCTGCCGTTTCCATGGCCCGCAGCAGTGTTGCTTCCGTGTAGGGACGCGGGGGTTGGTCCATTTTCATTCAGCTGAGGCTGGTGCGGACCGCTTTCTCCCTTGCTGAAGGCCGGCAGTACACTTTCTTCTTCCCCTTCCTTGCTTTCTTCTTCCGTATCTTTGGCGAAAATGACTCTCCATCCCGGATCCAGGATTTGCTTGCCGCTCACCTTGAATTCGATGCTGTCCGCTTCGCCCGTCACCGTTGTGGTGGAGAACTTGCAGTCCGGATAGAATACGGCAATGAAGCGGCGGGCAACCAGGTCGAACACCCGTTTCTCCATATCCGTAAGTCCCTGCGGCTGTACGCCCGTAGGATAATGGCATGGTGGTCGGTCACCTTGGAATTGTCGAACACTTTCTTCGACTTGAGCAGTTGCCTGCCGGCAAGCGGAGCCGTGAACCGTGCGTAGTCCTTGATGCCTTCCAGAATCTTGGGACATTTGGGGTAGATGTCATCACTCAGGAAAGTCGTGTCCACACGCGGATAAGTAGCCACCTTCTTTTCGTAGAGCGACTGGATAAGCTGCAAGGTCATGTCGGCCGAATAGCTGAACTTCTTGTTGCATTCCACCTGCAGGGAAGTCAGGTCGAACAGGCGGGGCGGCGCTTCCGTACCTTTCTTGGCGGTGATGTCCGTGATGGTGAAAGGAGCATTCTGAATGCGTTGCAGCAGTTCCTCACCGGTTTTCCGGTCGGTAATGGGAGGAATTCCCCGGTTGGCATCCTCTTTGGGAGCCGCTTTCTTGCGGGCAGCCGGGTTCTCTTTTTCCTGTGCTGCTTCCTCTGCCAGTTCTTCATCACTCTTGCGGACGATGGCGGAAAAGAGCGTATCGCGGTAAAGGGTTTTCAGTTCCCAGTATTGTTTCGGAACAAAATTCTCGATTTCTTTCTGGCGGTTGACGATGAGGCCAGTGTCGGAGTCTGTACGCGTCCGATGGAAGCACCTGCTTGTTCTGTCCGTATTCAGGGTATACAGGCGGGTTGCATTCATGCCCAGGGTCCAGTCGCCGATGGCCCGGCTCAGTCCGGCCTCATACAGAGGCTGGAATTCCTGCTGGTCTTTCAGGTGGGCAAAGCCTTCTCGGATGGCTTCTTCCGTCAGGGAAGAAATCCACAGGCGCTTGACCGGGCATTTGGCTCCGGCTTTCTGCATCACCCACCGCTGGATCAGTTCTCCTTCCTGTCCGGCATCCCCGCAGTTGATGATCATTTCGGCCTGTCCCATCAGGCGTTCGATGATATGGAACTGTTTCTCGATGCCGGATCGTCAATCAGTTTGATACCGAAGCGGGGAGGAATCATCGGAAGGCTGCCGAGACTCCATGACTTCCAGGAAGGCGTGTATTCATGCGGTTCCTTCAGGGTACAGAGGTGTCCGAATGTCCAGGTCACCTGGTATCCGTTTCCTTCGAAGTATCCTTCCTTCCTTACTTTCGCACCGAGCACTTCGGCGATGTCATGGGCCACACTGGGCTTTTCGGCAATGCAGACTATCATATCGTATACTGAGTTTTAGCAGGGCAAAGGTAACGAAAAAAACGGCAGCTGACGTTAATATACATGAAAACAGCCTGTCATATTTGTTGGTTTTATGTCTTTTGGTGTATTTTGGCAAAGAATTTGTTTGACAGTTTAAAACCATTAAGAAAAAAAGAATATGTTTATCTGGATTGTATTTATAGGCATTGCAGTTATCAGTTATCTGGTGCAGAGCAGCCTGCAGAGTAAGTTTGAGAAATATTCCCAGATTCCTTTGTCCAACGGGATGACGGGACGTGAAGTTGCGGAAAAGATGCTTCGCGACAATGGATCTATGATGTGCGGGTATCAGTACGGGCGGAATGCTGACCGACCATTATAATCCGGCCAACAAGACCGTCAATCTGAGTGAAGGAGTCTTCAACACGTGCAGTGTAGCAGCTGCGGCGGTTGCTGCCCACGAATGTGGACACGCTGTCCAGCATGCCCGTGCCTATGCTCCCCTGCAGATGCGTTCGGCGCTGGTTCCGGTGGTTCAGTTTTCTTCGTCCATCATGTCGTGGATTCTGCTTGCCGGCATTCTGATGATCAAACCGTTCCCGCAGCTGCTGTTCATCGGCATTTGTCTGTTTGCCATGACTACCTTGTTCAGCTTCATTACTCTTCCGGTGGAAATTGATGCCAGCCGTCGGGCACTGGCCTGGCTGAGCAACGCCGGTGTGACGAGTTCCTACAATCACAGTCAGGCAAAGGATGCGCTCAAGTCGGCTGCCTATACATATGTGGTAGCGGCACTGGGTTCACTGGCAACGCTGATCTATTACATCACGATCTTTACCAATCGCCGCGAGTAAGCGGAAAGTCCGGCTGCCTGCATGGGAAAGGTGTGCCGGATTTCTGGTGTTTTTGTGCGATTATTCCAGTTAAAATCCGTATTTTTGCGGCAAATTTTAAAGTATTATGGCAACAAAACCGGGAATACCTAAAGGTACGCGCGACTTTTCGCCGGTAGAAATGGCGAAGCGTAATTATATATTCGATACTATTCGTGAAGTGTTTTATCTGTATGGATTCCAGCAGATCGAAACCCCGTCTATGGAAAACCTGTCAACCTGATGGGAAAATACGGTGAGGAAGGTGACAAGCTCCTGTTCAAGATCCAGAATTCCGGAGACTATTTTCCGGACTGACTGACGAAGAACTGCTGAGCCGTAACGCAGCCAGGCTGGCCAGCAAGTTCTGTGAAAAAGGACTTCGTTATGACCTGACCGTTCCTTTTGCACGCTATGTAGTGATGCATCGGGATGAGATCACATTCCCCTTCAAGCGTTTCCAGATACAGCCGGTATGGCGTGCCGACCGTCCCCAGAAAGGACGTTACCGCGAGTTCTACCAGTGTGATGCAGACGTTGTAGGCAGCAATTCCCTGCTGAATGAAGTGGAACTGGTGCAGATGATTGACACGGTGTTCAACCGTTTCGGCATCCGCGTTTCCATTAAGGTGAACAACCGCAAGATCCTGACCGGTATTGCTGAGATCATCGGTGAGGCAGACAAGATAGTGGATATCACCGTAGCCATTGACAAACTTGACAAGATCGGGCTGGATAATGTCAATGCAGAACTGGCATCGAAGGGTATTTCGGAAGAAGCCATTGCCAAGCTGCAGCCGATCATTCAGCTGAAGGGTACGAACGCTGAGAAGCTGGCCACTTTGAAACAGGTGCTGGCCGGCAGCGAAACCGGTCTGAAGGGTGTGGAAGAAAGCGAATTCATTCTGCATGTAGTGGAAGGTCTTCATGTGAAGTCGGAAGTGGAACTGGATCTGACTCTGGCGCGCGGACTGAACTATTATACGGGTGCGATCTTTGAAGTGAAAGCGCTCGACGTGCAGATCGGAAGTATCAGCGGAGGAGGACGTTACGACAATCTGACCGGTGTATTTGGTATGGACGGCATGTCGGGAGTCGGAATCTCGTTTGGTGCTGACCGTATCTATGACGTGCTGAACCAGCTGGATCTGTATCCGAAAGAAGCCGTTAATGGTACGCAGCTGCTGTTTGTCAACTTCGGTGAAGCGGAAGCAGCCTATGTACTTCCGGTTCTGATGCAGGCAAGAGAAGCCGGTATCCGTGCGGAAATTTATCCGGACAGTGCGAAGATGAAGAAACAGATGGCTATGCCAACAGCAAGAATATTCCGTTTGTTGCTCTGGTAGGAGAAACGGAAATGAACGAAGGCAAGGTAACCCTGAAAAATATGACTACCGGTGAACAGACTCTGGTGACACCGGAAGAACTGATTGCTGCCATCCGGAAATAACGGATTCCGGCTTTCGGCAGGAAGCACGGACAGATGGTGCGAAGGAAAAACTTCGGCTGTCTGTCCGTGTTTTTTCTGTTCCGGCAGATTACATCGAAAAGTAATCTGGTATTCATCCTCCTGTAATAAGCTGTCGCTTTCTTTGCATAGTCTAAAAATAAAAGAGCATTATGGAGTTGAGACCTTATTACCGGACAATCGTACTTCGGACATTCATTTGGGTACATCGCATTCCAAGGTGGCTGAAGTCAGCCATTTTCTGAGCACGGTCAACTGCGACCGTCTGATTCTGAATGGAGACATTATCGACGGATGGCATTTACAGAAGTCGGGAGTGAAGCGATGGAACGCGGAGCATACACGCTTCTTCAAAGTCATTATGAAAATGATGGAGAAGTGTGGTACTGAGATTATTTATGTGAGAGGCAATCACGATGATTTTCTGGATAACCTGGCACCGCTGCATTTCTCAAATATCCGTATCGTGAAGGATTATACTCTGGAGAGTGCCGGACGACGTTATTTTGTGACGCACGGAGACGTATTTGATAAGGTTACGACCGAAATGAAGTGGCTGGCCAAACTGGGCGATGTGGGTTATACTTTATTACTTTGGCTCAACGGCTTCTACAACCGTTACCGGGCCTGGAAGGGAAAACCTTATTTTTCATTGTCGCAGGCCATCAAACAGAAAGTAAAGACTGCCGTATCCTATATATCCGATTTTGAAACAGTGCTGGTTGATTTTGCCCGTCAGCGTCAGTGTGACGGAGTGATTTGCGGACACATTCATCATCCGGAGAACCGGATGATCGGCGGGATTCATTATCTGAATTCCGGTGACTGGGTAGAAACGATGTCTGCCCTGACCGAGGATGAGCAGGGAAACTGGCAGGTGGTTTATTATGCCGACGCCGTACGGCAGGAGACGGCGGATGATTCGATGTTGTCTGTTATTCCGGTTGCCTCATGAAATTTCTGTTTATTGTTCAGGGAGAAGGCCGGGGACATCTCACCCAGGCCATTACGCTGGAGAATATATTGCTCCGTAACGGTCATGAAGTGGTGGAAATTCTTGTCGGCAAGAGTGAGTCACGCCGTTTGCCGGGATTCTTTACACGCAGCATTCATGCTCCGGTGAAACAGTTCCTGAGTCCGAACTTCCTTCCTACGCCGGTCAACAAACGGGTAAGCCTGCCCCGCAGCATAGCTTATAATATACTGAAACTTCCTGAGTACGGAGAGAGTATCCGTTATATCCGGAGCCGGATTCAGGAATTGGGAGCAGACATTGTAATCAATTTCTATGAACTGCTGACAGGACTGACATATTTCCTGTTCCGTCCGCGGGTGCCGCAGGTATGTATCGGCCATCAGTATCTGTTTCTGCATAAGGACTTCCATCTTCCGGAAGTGGATCGCTGGAGTATGTCTTTGTTGAACTTGTTTACTCGTCTCACTTCTTTGGAAGCAACAAAGCGCCTGGCTCTTTCTTTCCGTGCCATGGGAGACGATGCAGGCCGCCGCATTGCTGTTGTTCCTCCTCTGCTGCGCCGGGATGTATTCCGCCAGGAAGCAAAACCAGGAAACTATATACACGGTTATATGGTCAATTCCGGTTTCTCAGAATGTGTCTGCGAATGGCATCAGCGTCATCCGGAAACTCCTTTGCGGTTTTTCTGGGACCGCTGGGAAGAAGAACCGGTGAAGAAAGTAGATGAAACGTTATCTTTTTATCAGCTGGACGACGTAGAGTTTCTCCGTCAGATGGCCGGTTGCAGGGCATATGCCAGTACGGCGGGCTTTGAATCGGTGTGTGAAGCCATGTATCTGGGAAAACCTCTTATGATGGTTCCGGCACATATTGAACAGGAATGTAACGCATTCGATGCCATCCGCAGCGGTGCAGGAATTATGGATGAGAATTTTGATCTGGGCAAGTTGCTGGATTTTGCAGAGACTTATCAGCTGATACCGTTTTGCTGCCTGGGTACAGTCGGCTGAATACATGATCCTCAACGAACTTGAAACACTGGTTCCCGGTCACTGCATGCAGCAGATGTATATGGTCGAAGAGTTTGTATAAACCCTTTTTGTCTGCTATTTTGAAATTTTTCCGCGCTGGAAATATGAATGTAACAAGATTTTTCTTATTTTGCGGAAAAACAAGAAGAAATGGTTCAGAAGAAAAAAAAATACTCCCTATCTGGAGAGAGATATCAGTTGGATGTACTTCAACCGACGTATTTTGCAGGAAGCCACCCGCCCGCATGTACCCTTGCTGGAGCGTATGGCTTTTCTGGGTATTTATTCCAATAACCTGGATGAGTTTTTCCGTGTGCGTATGGCTACCCAGAGCCGTATTGCCGAATGTACGGACAAGGCGGCAGCCAAAGAAAGCGAACATGCCCGCAAGCTGATCCGTCAGATCGGAAAACTGAATGCGCGTTATGTGGAAGACTATGAAAAAACTGTTGCCAGTGTGACGGAGGCGTTGCGCCAGGAAAATATTTATCTGGTGAATGATGCTGAAGTGACTCCCGAACAGCTGGCATTCATTCAGAAGTTTTATCGGGAAAAACTGAGCGGTTCGTTTGTACCCGTATGGTTCTCTGCCGTGAAATTGCTGGACAACGAAACCGATGAAAGCATCTATCTGGCCGTAAAGATGATGCGTCAGGGTGAAAAACCGACACCGGACTATGCTTATCTGGAGGTTCCTGTTTCCTTGTGCGGACGTTTCATCGTCTGCCGGATGCAGACGGAAAGAGCTATCTGATGTATCTGGAAGACGTGATCCGCTGCTGCCTTCCGCTTGTGTTCGAGGGACTCGGCTATACGGATTTCGAGGCATACGCGTTTAAGTTTACCCGCGATGCTGAAATGGAAATCGACAATGACTTGCGTACCGGAACCTTGCAGAAGATTTCGAAAGGAGTGAAGAGCCGGAAGCGTGGTGAGCCGTTGCGGGTGATCTACGACGGACGTATGCCCAAGGATCTGTTGAAAAGAGTGTTGAAAAAGATGGATCTGGATGTTCTGGATACCGTATTGAGAAGCGGACGCTATCAGAATCACAAGGATCTGATGCGCTTCCCTGACTGCGGACGTGCCAACCTGAAATATCCGGCCTGGCCGCCGATTCTGAAGAAAGAGCTTGACGGTCCGGAAAGTCTGCTGGAAAAGATTCAGGAAAGAGATCGTTTCATCCATGTTCCTTACCATAACTTTGATTCGTTCATCCGCGTGTTGCAGGAAGCGGCTATCAGCAAACAGGTGACCAGTATCAAGATTACACTTTATCGTCTGGCGAAGGAGTCGAAGGTGGTGAAGGCGCTGATCGGTGCAGCCCGCAACGGAAAGAAGGTGACGGTAGTGATCGAATTGCTGGCGCGTTTTGATGAGGCTTCCAATATCAACTGGTCCAAGAAAATGCAGGATGCCGGAATCAAAGTGATCTTCGGGGTGGAAGGACTGAAGGTTCATTCCAAGATTACACACATTGCCATGAAGAGCGGACCGGATATTGCCTGCATCAGTACGGGAAACTTCCATGAAGGAAATGCACGTATGTACACCGACTGTATGCTGATGACGGCTTCACGCCGCCTCGTCAAAGAGGTAGATGCCGTTTTCGGATTCATTGAACGTCCTTACAGCCCAATCAAGTTCAAGGAACTGCTGGTTTCGCCCAACGAGATGAAGAACAAGTTTGTGGCGCTGATCAACAACGAGATCAAGAACAAGAAGGCCGGAAAGCCTGCCTATATCAAGATCAAGGTGAATCACATCACGGATCCCGTCATGGTGGAAAAACTGTATGAAGCTTCGCAGGCCGGAGTGGATATTGATCTGGTGGTACGTGGAAACTGTTCGTTGATGACCGGCATTCCGGGAGTCAGCAACAACATACGGATCAATGGAATCATTGACCGTTACCTGGAACATTCACGGATCTTTATATTCGCTACCGGTGGTGAGGAAAAGGTATTCATCGGTTCTGCCGACTGGATGCCGCGCAATCTGGATAACCGTGTGGAAGTGGTGACCCCTGTATACGATCCGGCCATCAAGGGAGAAATGAAACGGATTGTGGAATACGGACTGAATGACACGCTTCAGGGACGTATCGTCGACGGAAAAGGTGAAAACAATTTCCGCGATACCGGCGAAGAAAAGCCGTTCCGTTCGCAGGAAGCTCTGTATGATTACTATGTAGCAGAAAACGAATGACCGGAGCCTTGCGACTACCGGCCGTCAGGATTAATAAGGAAGGAGAGAAACTATGGTTATTGAAAAACAGAACATTTGTGACGAAAATTATGCCGCTATCGATATCGGTTCGAATGCGGTACGTCTGCTCATCAAACATCTGGATGAAGATGAGCCGGAAGTGAAGTTCTCGAAGGTTTTGCTGTTGCGTGTGCCGATGCGTCTGGGATTTGACGTGTTTGCCATGGGAGAACTTTCACCGAAGAAACAGAAAAACATGATTCGGCTGATGAAGTCTTTCCGCCATCTGATGAAGATCTATGACGTGGCTGACTACCGGGCCTGTGCCACTTCGGCCATGCGTGATGCGAAGAACGGTATGGAGCTGATCAAGCGTATCCGGAAAGAAACGGGCATCAACATCGAGATCATTGACGGACAGGAAGAGGCCAAAATGGTGTACAACAATCACATCGAATACATGGAAGACCGCAAGGGAAACTATATGTATGTAGATGTGGGTGGTGGCAGTACGGAAATCAACCTGTTGTCACAGGGACAGCTGGTATGCAGCCGTTCGTATAATATCGGTACCGTCCGCATCCTGAACGCTGCTGTGAAGGATTCCGAATGGGAACGTCTGAAGAAAGATATGGCAGAAATTGCCCAGTCTTACCCTGGAACGAACATCATCGGTTCGGGAGGTAATATCAACAAACTCTATCGTCTGGCAGAAAAGAAAGACAAGAAAAACGAACGGATGAGCGTAGCGACACTGCACAGTCTGCACGACAGTCTGAAATGTCTGACTGTGGCTGAGCGTATGGAACGCTTCTCACTGAAGCCCGACCGGGCCGATGTAATCGTGCCTGCCGGTGAAATCTTCCTGACCATTGCCGATATCATTCATGCGGCTTACATTTATGTGCCTGTTATCGGTCTGGCGGATGGTATCATTGATGCTCTTTATGCGAACAAGAAGAAACTTTGATTTCCAGACATTTGAATTGAAAATAGAGGAAGGCGCAAAGCCGGTCGGACAGACTGGTATTCGCGCCTTCGGGCTTTTAAAAAAAACGTTTCGGCGAATGGAGGAAAGATTTCGGGCTTTGCATTACGTTTCGGCGTTTTTAAGAAAGCTCGTCGCTCTTCTGCAGGCGGGGAGGAAACTTCTTCTTCGGGGTAATTCCCAGTTCCTTGAGCATTTCAGCCTGGCGGATGACATTTCCTTTTCCTTCCGACAACTGGCCGAGGGCGGTCTGATAAGCTTGTGAAGCATTATTCAGGGTATCGCCGATCTTTTCGAAGGTTTCGGTGAATCCGGCCAGTTTTTCATAAAGTACCGTACCTTGTCTGACTATTTCCTGAATGTTCTTGACTGATATTCCCGTTTCCACAAATCCAGTGCAAGACGCAGGGCCGCGATCAGATTGGTGGGGCTCATGAGGAGAACTTTCTTCTGGTAGGCATAGTTCCACAAGTGAGTGTCTGTCTGGAGTGCCAGCACGTAGGCGGGTTCATTGGGGATGAACATCATGACAAAATCCAGTGATTTCGCATTATAGTGTGAGTAATCTTTCTGACTCAGTTCGTCAATGTGGGCTTTGACTGAAGCCAGATGGGCTTTCAGCCATTGTTCCTGCTCCTTGGGTCCGTACTTGCTATGTAGTTGGCATATGCTGTGAGTGAAACCTTTGATCGATAATGACCTGGCGGTTGTCCGGATACACAACGAGAACATCCGGTTGCATGCGCTGTCCGTTTTCATTCTTCAGCACTTCGCCGTTTTCATCTTTCAGAAACTCCTGCCGGAAATATTCTTCACCTTCACGCAGGCCCGAGTTTTCAAGAATGGTTTCCAGTATCATTTCTCCCCAGTTGCCCTGTGTCTTGCTTTCGCCCTTGAGGGCACGCGTAAGGCTGTTGGTTCATCACTGATGCGCTGGTTCAGCTGCACGAGTTCCTTGATCTTGTCTTCCAGAGAGAAACGTTGTTTGGATTCCTTGTCATAGACTTCAGCCACCTGATGACGGAATTCCTTCAGATTTTCATCAAAAGGTTTCAGGAGCATGTTCAGCCGTTCCGTGCTCAGCTGACTGAAAGTTTCTGTCTTCTGCTGGAAGATTTTGTTGGCTATGTTTTCGAATTCCAGGTTCAGTTGCTTGTGCATGCTTTCGATTTCTGCTTTCTGGTTGTCCAGCCGTTCTTCCAGCGCTTTCTTTTCAGTACGGGCGACAGCAAGGCTCTGCTGGAGGGCTGTAATCTCTTCTGCCTGCCGGGAAGTGTGCTGCTGTTCGCTTTGCAGAAGTTCCAGATCGTGGGCTTGCTGCATTTCCATTTGAGCCCGCAGAATACCGCTTTTCCGTGAAGCGGCCAGATAGCCTATGAGAGTTCCGGCGAGAAGGCCGGTCAATATCCATACAAATTCCATGGTTCTGAGTTTTTAAGTTCATCTTTGCAAAGGTAACAAAAATCGGGAGACAGCCGACGGTTTCTGTCAAAAGCATACGGACCGCGGCATGCTGGTCTGCATACCGCGGTCCGTTATTCTGAACTTCCGGATCAGGAAGTGAGATTATTGTGCACCTCCTCCTGTGGAACCGCCCTGTCCGCCACCGCCGGCTTTGACGTCATCGTTACTGATGCTGCGGGCTGTCTTCTTCACCTGTGCTTTCAGTTCGCCGAAACGCCAGCTGATGCTCAGACCATAACTCCGTGAGGGTGACTTCGACAGACTCCAGGAACGGAACGTGTCTGTAACGGTTTCGTTGGAATATTCCTGATATTTGCTGAATACGTTGCTGGCAAAGAGAGATACGTTAAGGCGTTTCTCTTTCAGGAACGAACGGCTCAGGTTGAAACCGTAATAATGATAGGATGAACCTTTTCCTTGCAGGGAAATATAAGGCGTGCTGCCTCCGCCGAATACACTGAAACGGAGATCCCAGGGAAGGGTCTGCTGGATATTTCCGAAGAAATTGCCCGTGAAACCGTGGTTGCCTGCTGCGAATTCACTGCTCTTGAAGTCGGAATAAGAACCGCTGGCATTCAGTGAAATACGGGTTTTGTTTCCCGGATTCCAGTTCATCCAGAGGGAAAGACGTGTACGGTTGCTCTTTCCGATGTTGCCGTAGGTACTTTCCATGACTCCGTTGTTCATGAATGAATAGTGTCGATACCATTGTTGATGAACATATAACTCAGGTTCAGGTTGAAGCTGAATTTGGCGCTGAAACTGCTGAATGTCATGCCCAGATTGTGTGACTTTTCCGTATCCAGGTCGGGATTACCATAGCTGATGGAGGTCGGATTGCTGGTATCCCGGAAAGGATTCAGGTACCAGATACCCGGACGTTGATACGCATGTTATAATTTGCACGCAGCGTCATGGTGTTACCCAGCATATAAGAAATGTTGGCCGATGGTACGACGTCATCAAAATTTGCATTGAAGTTCCGGTCCGGTAACTGCGCATATTTCACATCCATAAAGGTATGTTCGTATCTGACTCCGGCCTTCACGCCCAGTTTTTTCCACTTCAGCTGATAGTCGGCATACGCAGCCAGGATGTTTTGTCCCTGGTCGAACTTGCTGGTAAGGTCTGCATCGGGTTGCATGACTCCTTCGTTATTTTCCCGGTAATATTTGCTGTCACTGGCATTGAGGCGGTAGATATATTTCAGACCGGCATCCACATAATGCATGTCGCTGATGGGATTCACATAGTCTATCTGTCCGGTATGTTCTGCCGTGTGGGCATCGTTGTTATAATATTGGCGGCGTAAAGGACCATAAAGTTCTTCCGGGTAGCTATCAATCTCGTCGTATGAGGTAGTTGCTTCTCCTCCGTTTGGTGAATTGTTGAACTTGTAAGAAAGCGTGAGGTATTCTCCTTTTCTTTTGAAGGAACGCTGATAGTCAAGGTTCACACCGACATTGCTGAAATTATTGGTATTGTCCGACAAGGTGCGGTAGCTGTATGTATGTTCCCGGCTTCGTTCAGCATTTCTGTGTAAGCATTGTTCTTGGTGTTGAACTTGCCGCCGAACAGATTGGCCGAGAAGGTGATCAGGTTCAGGGTGTCGATTTCATAACTTCCTTCCAGATTTCCGAACTGGAACGTTCCGTCGCTGTCATAAGACGAATTGCTGTTCAAGTGACGGAAGTCAGTTGATGTGAAATCTTCACGGGTACTTTCGTTGTATCCGGTCGGCTGGGTCTGGTAATTATATGCATAGTTACCGGTTACTGTAAATTTACCGACCTGTACGGTACCGTATGCACCGCCGCCCAGTCCCATGTTGCTGGCGCGCGCATTGACGGTTACATTGTAACCTTGCATTCTTGCGTCATCCGTAATGATATTCAGGATACCGCCGATACCTTCGGCATCGTATTTGGCTCCCGGTTCAGTAATTACTTCGATTGACTTGACAGAATTGGCGGAAGACTTCTCAATACTTCTTTCGGATTGTTGCTCATCAAGGTGTTGGGCTTTCCGTTGACATGAACTTTAAAGTTGCTGGATCCGTTCACCTGGATATTGTCTTCCCCGTCTACCGTAACGAGAGGTACTTTACGCAACATTTCCAGTGTGGTATTTGTCTTGGAGTCCGGGTCGTCTTCCACACTGTATGAAATCTTGTCGATTTCAGCCTTTACCAGCGGTTTTTGTGCAACGACTTCCACTCCTTTCAGCATTTCACTGGCTTCAGCTGTATAAAGCGTACCCAGATCTACCTGCTTTTGTGAGGCAGAGAGCGTGAACTTGCGTTCCACCGTCTTTTTTTCCGACGGAAGTCAGTGTGATGATGTATCTCCCGGTTGGGTGAGTTTTTCATTGAATCTTCCTTTCTCATCCGTCACGTTGAGTTTGACCGGTTTGTCAAGCGACTTGGCAGAAAGAATCCGGATGGTGGCGTAAGGTTCTGTGTCGTTTGTAAGGGAGTCTACCAATACGCCTTTGACAGAGTAGTTCCCCGACTGTCCCATAGCCGGAATGCATGTTGCAATCAGGCAAAATAAAATGCAGAGCATTTTTGAAAGAACATTTGTTTGCATAGTACTTTGGTTGTTTGTTGTATAATAAGATTTATTGAAGATGCATGATTCTTATTAAATTTGTCAAAAGTAATGTTTTATCAGATAGAACTTATGATTTATTTGTTAATCTTGGTTAACAAGAACAGATTTTTACTTATTCCCGGCAAGTTGTGAGTGAAAGTAACGGAGTTTTGTCAGACTGAAAGTACAGATATATTGACAGACTTGTTACGTTGTGTCAGAAAAGTCCTGCCAGTTTGTCACATTTGTGCTTTGGCATACTTTTGGCTATATGGTTTGCGTCCTTTCGGACAAATTTCAATAAGTATAAACATATAAAAACATAGAATTATGAACATTAAACCATTAGCAGACAGAGTCCTGATTCTTCCGGCTCCTGCAGAAGAAAAAACAATCGGCGGTATTATTATTCCTGACACAGCGAAAGAAAAACCGTTGCAGGGTGAAGTCGTTGCAGTAGGCAACGGAACTAAAGACGAAGAAATGGTCTTGAAAGTAGGCGATCAAGTTTTATACGGTAAATATTCAGGTACAGAAATTGAACACGAAGGTGTGAAGTATCTGATGATGCGTCAGAGCGATGTGCTTGCAGTGCTTGGTTAATCAATAACTTATAAATTAAAGAAAGGAAATTATTATGGCAAAAGATATTCTCTTCAATATGGACGCGCGTGACCTGTTGAAAAAAGGTGTAGATGAATTGGCTAACGCAGTGAAAGTAACTCTGGGCCCGAAAGGCCGTAACGTGATCATCGAAAAGAAATTCGGTGCTCCTCACATTACAAAGGATGGTGTAACTGTTGCTAAAGAAGTGGAATTGAGCGATCCGTTCCAGAACACAGGTGCACAGCTTGTGAAGTCTGTTGCTTCAAAGACTGGTGACGATGCCGGTGATGGTACAACTACTGCAACTGTTCTGGCTCAGGCTATTGTAGGCGTAGGTTTGAAGAATGTAACTGCCGGTGCAAACCCGATGGATCTGAAACGCGGTATCGATAAAGCAGTTGCCAAGGTTGTTGAATCTATCAAGTCGCAGGCTGAAACTGTAGGCGATAACTATGATAAGATTGAACAGGTTGCAACAATTTCTGCGAACAATGATCCGGTGATCGGTAAACTGATTGCAGATGCAATGCGCAAGGTTTCCAAGGACGGTGTGATCACTATCGAAGAAGCTAAAGGTACAGATACTACTATCGGTGTA
>ENA-OQAA01000706-OQAA01000706.1-human-gut-metagenome-genome-assembly--contig:-NODE-706-length-21365-cov-1.915293_pt1 | contig 21365 bp, 27 predicted proteins | sample MGYA00242489_ERZ504515 | MGnify/ENA primary metagenome ERZ504515 (study PRJEB26092, sample SAMD00036237) | human gut metagenome | host: Homo sapiens | study: EMG produced TPA metagenomics assembly of... | reverse complement strand
CCAAAATTTCTAGAAAAAGATAAATATTTAATCCTTGAATCATTTTGTGACAATGCTTTTGCTATTTCTAAAGTTTTGTCCTTTGACCCATCATCTACCAGCAATACTTCCATATCAAATTTGCAGTTCCCGTGACACCTTGCAAAACTCTTCGTAAAACAGTGGAAGAACCTCCTCTTCATTATAACATGGCACCACCAATGTAACCTTTTTCTTCAACGTTTCTCTCTCCTTTCAGAACTATTCTTATTTCACGATGCTAATTCTACTTTCCGTATATTTGCGTATATCTCATCATCATAGTTGCCGCATGTGCTCTATTTGCCTGGCCTTGAGGATTAATTTCTCCTTGATCTCCAGTAATAATTTTCTCTGCCACTGCCCAGGATACCGCTTCCTGGGCAAACTCTGAAATATAACTGCTATCTGGAAATTTGCTTAAATCACCTCTTTTTGAGACATCTTTTCCTTTTACTTTAGCATAGCGATACAACATTGTTGCCAATTGTTCTCTTGTAATATGATCTGATGGTCCAAACATTCCATTATCATACCCTGTTACAATTCCGTTTTCTGCCGCCCACATTACCGGCTCTGTATAGAAAAGGCCATTTCCCACATCTAAAAATCGATCTGTATATATTGTTTGTGGTTTTCCTGCCATACGATAAATCATTGTCACGAAATGTGCTCTTCTAAGTGGCTCTGCCGCCCCAAAATATTCATCATTCATTCCGAACATAATTCCCTGATCCCTGACATATTCTACAGCCTCTTTATACCATACACCGTCTGGCACATCAGTATATTGATTTTCCTGCCATGTTCCTTTCACCAGCCATATTTCTGAGCAATTCCTGTCGCATCTGCAATCCCTAACTGTCTCAAGAAGTTTCATCCTGAAGGTTTGCCGCATCATACCCATAATCGAGGAATGCATGCTCTACAATAATTCCTGTCAGTCCAAGTTCTTTTGCCAGCACATTTGTCGTAAAATAATCCGCCTTACTTCCATCCGGATACTGCCCGGACGGTCCCGCCAGTGTACTGTCCTTGATCTTGGCTCCCCGGTTTGTAAGTCCCAGCGCAGAGAGCTGCTCTAAAATTTTATTTGACACACTGAGTCCTTCTTCCGACAAGTCCGGACGGTAATTTTTATTTGGATAGTAAATCTCTGCTCCGGTTCCTCCACCACTGTTAAAGTGAAGGTCTACATAAAGATCTGCTCCTGCATTTTTTGCATCTTTTACTCTCTGGTTCAGACAATAGCTTGATGTTGAATTATAAGGACAGCTTTCGCTTTCTCTGATCATTACAACTCTGACCCCACGATACTGTGACAATTCCTGCTGGCAGTATCTTGCCACTTTCAATGTCAGCACTTCTTCCCGCAATCCATTTGCAGATGCTCCCGGATGGTTTGCATCATGACCTGCACCGATTGCAACAACTACTTCTCTTCGCTCTCCACTTCTGGCACTTAGGACAGCTGCCTCAGTAACTCCCGCCTCATCCAGCGTTTCTGAAATTGCGGCCTCCGCTGTCTCTGCTCCTGCCTGCACCATCTGCTTTCCCTCATTCATCGAATAAGTTTCCACCTGAGCGCCCGACTCCGGAACGAACAGTGCCTCATCCTGCACTACTTGAAAAGAAGCTGTGATTCCTTTTTCTGTAAATAAAATCGTCTGTTCCGCACCTGATCCATCAAGATATGCAATTCCTGTGATCTGATAAGTCCCGATTTCTTCCATCCCCTCCTTCTGAAAGAGAACGGTGTTATTTAAAATCTGTGCAGCTTCCACAATACCCTCAGTTCCGAATTCCGTTTGATAGAATAATCTGGCACCCCCAATCACCATTTCTTCCTTTTGAAAACCGACAACGATATTTTGTACTCCTGATGTGCCCACAACATCTTCGTCCAGATATACATACGCAATTTCTTCCGGTCCTGCCGCCTTTACGGACATTCCAAAAATAAGTGTTGCCGCGATGATACACAGCAGACCGAGCATTCTCTCAATTGATTTTCTCCCTATTATTACTACACTCCTCATGAATTATTCTTCTCCCTCCACTTTGATATCACTGACAAAATTATCAAAGAATTTTGATTCTTTCACCAGTTCTTCATCGATTGTTTCTATTCCGTACTGCTCTGCCAGCGTCGGTTCTGCTGAAAACAGATTCGTACCGAGTCCCAGACGTTCTCCCTGAATCGTCACACCCATACTTGCAAGTGTAGACGGAAACATGTCCATCGTCGTGAACTGTCTGTTCTTTGTCTGTACTGGCATAACTGCCGGATTGATAAACGCATTATACACTGTTCTTTCATATGACGGATCAATATTCAAACAAAAATCACTGTCCATTGTCAAGTGATCCCCTGACAGAACGATCGTTGTATTCGGATAAAAGCTCTGCTGTTGGATCCATGTAAGAAATTCCTGAAGCTGATGGCTCGAACACAAGTATACATTTGCATATTGATTCTCAGTCACAGGCTGACATTTTTCACAATAATATCCATCTTCAAAATGTGTATCAACAGTCAGCATTGTAAAGTTAAACGGCTGCCCTGTCATCGAAATCTCTGTTAGCTTTTCCTTCGCGATATCAAACAGTTTTTGGTCTTCATATCCCCACCACACACGGTAATCCGGCGGAATTTTCCCATTTGCATTCGCCCATCCGTAATCCAGCATCTCATAATTTCCATGCTGCTCAAAATAATTTTTTCTTCCGCCAAACTCCGCATCGGAACCAATCAGAAGTGACTGTCGGTATCCCTGCTCTGCCAGGATATCTCCAACACTTGTAACTGCTGGCATAAATAAATCCTGATTAGACATCGCATTTCCATCAATCGGAATCTTCAACGGAAGTCCTGAAGTCTGTGCAAACATTCCTCCCATCGTCCACGTAGAACCAAATGCCGGATAGGCACCTCCTGCCAGCAAATCTGAATTGGAAAAACTAATATTATTTCTTGCAACCTCCGTCAGTTCCGGAATCACATTTTGATCAAAGGCTCCTCCATCTTCTTTTCCCATAAAGGTCGCTTCTGTAGATTCCAGGAAAATATAGATCAGATTCCTCTTCTGCTCCGGGAAAATGAGTTCTGTATTTTTCACATCTACATAGTGATCCTGGATAAATGTCGAATCTTTCCCCTGTGTTTCCAGATACGTTCCAATATCCAGATTCACCCAGAGATAATTGCCGCACTCACCGATAAGACAACTGCCCCAACGATTCCTGCCGTGCAAACTACAGCATATTTTTTTCTCCTTTTTCTGAAAGCAATAAAAATTGCCAGTTCTAATAACATTACCAGGATTGCAGCCGGAAGACACTGATTGATAAAATCAAATATCATATCCGTATTTGTTCCCTCCATCGGTACCTTCAGATGAAAAATAATCTCATCAAATGTAATCAGCCCCCACGTATCCATCACCCATCTGGATGCATTGAACAATACAATTCCCAAACCACTCAAAACAATTACAAGGATTGACAATAAAATTGCCAATCCTTTCCAAACAGTATTTTTATTTTTGTATGACATGTATTTTCTGCCTTCTACTTTCTTTCTATCTAGTACTTACCCGAATAATTTTTCCGGATATACCCCATTTGCCACAAGGCTTCTGATCGCTTCTACAACTGCCTCTTTATCTTCTTTGTAAGTAACCCCAAACCACTTATCATGTGATTTCAGCACTTTTACTTCCACCTTCTGCTCTTTTAACAATTCACCAATGATCGTTGGAAGAAGATATTCTGCTTTCAGATCCGACTCTGGTATTTGAGAAAGGAACTCCTCAAAGCCTTCTTCTAAAATATGGAAAAATTCTGGAGTCAGTCCCCACATGTTCATTGACACCGGAGACTCGATATCAATCGGCTGCATTCCTTCCTCTGTACGCACTGCCGCCCCTTCCGGTACCATTTCAATCTGATGTGTCTCCACAATATCTGTCAGCATTCCCTGTTCGTCTACTTTGCAGATTCCTCTTGTCACACCGCCATTTTCGCTTAATGTGTTCTTCAGAACAAATCCCACCATACACAGCTTTTGCTTTTCTGATTGTTCCTTCTCTGCTGTCAGATATCCGAAAGCTTCTGCATATGCTTCTTTTCCATAATAATCATCTGCATTGATCACAAGAAACGGTTCTTTTACAACATCCTTACAGCAAAGAATTGCCTGTCCGGTTCCCCACGCTTTGTTCGCTCTGCAAATCGTTCGCGATACTGTTTTGGGATATCTTCTCGCTCCTGATAGCATACGCTACATTTACCACTTTTTCAATCCGATTTCCAATGACTTCTTTAAAATCTTTCTCTAGATCCTTTCTAATCACAAATACGACTTTATCAAAACCTGCCTCCATCGCATCCGCAATCGAATAGTCCATGATAATCTCACCATTTGGTCCGACTGGCTCCAACTGCTTGATTCCGCCACCGAATCTACTTCCAATACCCGCCGCCATAATTACCAATGTCGCTCTGTTCATTTTTCTTCTCCTTTTCTTTTGCAAAAATAGTCGAGCATTTATCTCGACTATTTTTATCTTATTCTCCTAAACCACTTTCGATCATCTCTATAATCTCTCGGGCTGCTGCTTCTTCATCTTCACCTTCAAATATAAATTCTACCTCATCTCCAGATTTCACACAAGCCCCTAAAATACTCAGAACACTCTTTGCATTCCCAGTAGAATTTTTCGCCTGAAATGTAATCTTGCATTCAAATTGCATTGCCGTCTTACACAGAAGTCCGGCGGGACTCAAGTGAAGCCCGGTTGGATTCTTGATTGTCACTACCTGCCTGATCATCTCTGCCTCCTGTTTTTTACTTTTTCTTTTCGACTGTAATATTGATCTTCTCGCCCTTATATTGGCAGTCTCCATATCCTTCCACGACTGGAACTACTTGATATTTTCCCGGTGTATTATAATCTTTCATATCAATATAGACATTGATCTTGCTTGCATCAAGTTTCTTCAAACTCTCTTCGGAACCTGTAAATGCCAATTCAATCTGTTCAGATTCAAAGCTGACTTTCAGTCCCTCTTCCAGTTCTCTCGGAATGATCGAAGATACCGGTATATGGATTCTTCTGCTTCCACCTTCGCTGACAGAAATCGTCACTGCAATATTTTTCTGACTCTCATCTACCAGTTTGTATTTTCCGGAAGATATGGCGTCACATCGATTCCAACTTCCGTACGACTGCTGATCTCTGTATTTTCCAATGCCTCCGCCGGTATTGTGATCTTATCGATTTCCTTTAACACATCCGGTCTTCCTGCAATCTGTACCTCAGCCGGTTCGATCAAAGCTTCCTCTACCACATATCCCTCTACAATGGCATCATTATATAGTACATCCAGCTTTACGTTTTTCGTATCAAGCAATTCTACATCAACAGATACTCCTTTTTCTCCAAGGTTCGTTTCAAACTGGAACTGATCAATGACTCCTCCGCCGGCATCATAAAGAATCAATTCTGCCGGAACTTCTCCATCGTTTGACATCCCCGACACATCTGCTTTTGCCACAACTTTGTTAATCTGATTGATAGCGCTGACACCACCTTGGATTGTAATATAAGCCGGATTCGGCGTGACCGGTCCGAGCACATATCCATCTCTCACAGTGCCTCTCGTCTCTGCGACAATAGGAAATCTCTTGGACAGATAATTCTCAATTTCTACTTCCAGATTTCTCGGATTGGTATAGGCCTCCTCATACTCATCCTCATATCCGCTGATACTTACCTCTACTGGAATCAAAGCCCTGCTTTCCAGATTTTGCATATCTGCATATGCAGTTATCTTTTCTGGATGTTCCTTCAGATCACTCAAAATAGATTTTTTTGCCTTAACCGTGACTTCCACAGACTGCTCTCCGACAACCGAATACGTCTTCCCTTTGGATGTGATAATATCATCATTCCGTATTCCAACAGAAATTCCCTTAAAAGTCCGTGTATCAATCGGATCTTCGACATTCATAACAACAAGCCACAAAACTATTGTGAAGAACACTGCGATGAATTTCAGCCCCAAATTATTTGTCAGTCTTTCTTTCATCTTTTCGCCTTCCTTTCCATGGAATCAGACGTTTTCGCTCTACCGTACGATCCTGCACATCAAGCAATCTCTCTGTGAGCCGTTCCGGGCGTACATTACGCTCCAGACGTCCTCCCATCGCGATGGAAACTGCCCCGGTTTCTTCTGATACTGCAATGATCAGCGCATCGCTCACTTCGCTCATTCCCACTGCCGCCCGGTGTCTTGTTCCAAGATCCTTGCTTAACTTCATATTGTCTGAAAGAGGAAGATAACAGGTTGCTGAGACGATTCTGTCTCCTCTGATAATGATCGCACCATCATGAAGCGGTGTATTATGTTCGAAGATATTGATCAGCACCTGACTGGAAACAAGACAATCCAAACGGATCCCTGTGCTTTCATACTCCGTCAGTTTGATCGCTCTCTCTACAACGATCAACGCTCCTGTCTTAACTTTTCCCATCTCAAAGCATGCTCTGACAATACCATCAATAGTCTCTGTGCTAAATCTGACAGACTCTTTCTTCTTATCCAAAGGCACAACCGAAGACAAAATATTTTTCTCTCCGAGTTTTTCAAGTGCCCTTCGAAGCTCTGGCTGAAAGACAACAACTGCCGCCATCGCCAGCACATCGATTGCATGGCTCGCCAAGAACAAAATGGTATTCATCTCAAAAAATTGCAGCGACAAGAATGAATGCACAAAGTACAAGCATTCCCTTCAACAGCATCCATGCTTTTGTATTTTTTATCCACACCATAATCTCATAGACCAATACCGAAATAATGATGATCTCAATAATATCGACAACTTTAATCTCTGGTATATACCATGCGGAAATATATTTTTCAAGAAATCTCTCAAACTGTGCCCCCATCTTATCACCTCCTGTACTTATTTTTGAAGACTATTTTTCTAATTCTTTTTCAATCATTCTCTGAAGATCCTGCTGATCCTCCTCTTCATTTCTATCAAACACTTCCCCTGCTCCTTCTGATCTCATCCGCCGGAAGTGTTGTTGTCTCTTGTCTCTCATTGATCTTTTTCACTGTCTTTCTTGGAGCCGGCACTGAAATCTTCGGAACTGCCTTGATGTAGTAATAATACTCATCATCTTCAAACTGAATCTGTTCCGTCCGGGAATAGTCCACTGTAAATACAAAAAATTCCAACACAACTGCAATCAGTCCTGCTACTATATTCCCACCGATCATACCACCATATGGAATATGTACATCAAAGGCAAGTTCTCCGCTTACAACGAGCACAACATTGGCGATAATCCCAACAGCGATCGCCACTTTCCATGCATAGTCAAAGGAACTTCTGCGGATTGCATACACAATCAGCAGGCACACCGAAAATGCAAGTACAAATATCAACATCTCTTTGTTAGTAAAAATCTGTTTTGTAAATTCTGTCACTGCATTCATCAATCCCTCTGCGCCTGCACTGCCTTTAAATGCAGTCGCTGATGACGATACAAAATGCAACATAAAATAAACAATTGTCCCACATGCAACCGGTACAACATAGACCGGAGTTCCGATCAACCATAGACAACCGGGATAATATACGGAACTTTTAATACAAATGCCAGAGGTGTCAGCAACAAAATAATCGCCGTCCCCGGTGCGAATCGAAAATAAAAAATAAACATCATCAAAAACACGGCTGCCGTTACAGCAAACACTGCCATTGACAACGAAAACAAATGCAGCAAAATCAAGACTGCTGCTGCCACCGCCATATACACTGATGGCAAAAATGTAAAGAACACTGTCAGAACCTGCCGTCACATATTTGGATGCCGCCAGTTCCATATAGCCAAGCTTAGAGTTGATCATCCCAAATACGAGAATTCCAAGAATCAGCTGAAAGTACTTTATCGATATATTTTGCATACCGCGCATATAATTTCTGCATCTCTTCTTTCCACACGTATAAACTATTCATCTACATATTCTCCTTTTTATACATCTTACTCAGGCGCGATAAATTCCTGTAATATCTCTTTACTCTCAATTTTGCTTCATTGTGTTTCTTTTTGTAATAACTTCCAGCCATCATCCCATAGATGATCAGCACTGCAATATATCCGATCACAACCAGCACACCAAGCAAAAAAAACTTTGCAAGTGTCAGGTCTTCAAAAATCCTCTCCAGATTCACAAGAAAAAATAATCCGACTGCCAATCCATACCCAATCGTCGTCCAAATCAATGTGACAATTGTACGAAAACTCACATAATCTTTTCTATAATAGCTGTTCACTTTAAAATCTTCTTTTCCCTGTCCTTTCTTCATAAGAGGCCAGCTTTATCATCATCTTGACTCGTTCCTCATTTAACATCTCGTCACCTCTGTCTCTGTTTTTCCCCTCAACCAAACACTATTTTTAGTATAGCATATAATCAGAAACCTTGTCCAACACTTATAGTCAGAAAATATACTTTTTGTACCCCATTTTCTTTCAATATGCGGGCAAGCTCATCCACAGTACTTCCCGTTGTATAGATATCATCGACCAGAAGTACTTTTTTCTTTGGCTTCCAGTCATCCTCCACGGCAAAGGCTCCGGAAAGTGCCTCCTTCTCTCATTTGGATTCATCTCTTTCAATGCATTTGTTTTTTGAACTCTTCGGACTGCAAATGCTCCATAGGGACCTCCAACCGTCCGGAAAGCTCTTTTGCCAAGACTTCTGCCTGATTGTATCCTCGTTTTCTCCGCTTACTTTTATGAATTGGTACAGGAATGATCACCTCGATCTGCCATTTTCTTAACAGATCTGCAAACTGTCCTGCCATTTGTTCCGCATAGTACTGTGCAAATAGCGGCGATTTCTATACTTAAACTGATAAATCGATTGCGAAACCGGCATTTTATGGAGCCACAGACTCCTTCCCTGCTCATAGAAATGTATGATTTTCTGACAGTCATAGCAGTATTCCTGCTCCTCATAGCGCACTGGTTTTCCACATTTTTTACAGAGAGGCTCCTGCAGTATCTTTACTTCCTTCCGGCAGCTTTCACAAATCCCCTCAGAAGCTACTGTTCCACAAAACACACAAGTGGTCGGATAAAGTAATTCTAAAATCCTGTGCCATATAAGTTTTGCTCTCCATTTTTCTGCTGTTTTTCTTTCTCTGTTCTTCTGTTTCTCTTTTTTTTCATTCTTTGTATCACAAGATACTTTCATACCGCTCACGAATCGCTTCCGCCAGACTCGTATACCGTTTTTGCTCACTTTGATTTTCAATCATCTCATAAAAAGTATGCTCATCTCCTACCAGTGTAACACACTTTTTTGCCCTTGTAATCGCTGTATATAATAAATTTCTGTGATACAGCAGTCTTGGTCCCGGCAGAAGCGGAATCACAACCGCCGGATACTCGCTCCCCTGGGATTTATGTATCGTGATCGCATACGCCAACTCCAACTCCTCCAGCATTTTAAAGGAATATTCTACCTGCTTTCCTTCTTCATACTCCACCGTCATGAGTTCCTGGTAATGATCGATTTTCTTGACGATTCCCATATCTCCGTTAAAAATGCCAACTCCTTTGTCCACAGTCAGCCCATATTTCGTTTTGACTTCCCACTCCAGCTGGTAATTATTCTTAATCTGCATGACCTTGTCGCCAACCCGGAATTTCTTATTTCCATATTCTTTTTCTTCTTTCTTTCGATCCGGCGGATTCAGATATTCCTGTAAGATCACATTAAGCCGCTCTACCCCGATCAATCCTTTTTTCATTGGTGTAAGCACCTGGATCTCATGCATCGGAGCATCCACATACTTCGGCATTTTTTCCTTTACAAGCTGGATGACGATGCTGATGATCACGTTTGCATCCTGCCGTTTTAGGAAAAAGAAATCTCTTCCTTTGTTTTTCAGTTCAACGGGCTCTCCATTGTTAATCTTATGCGCATTGACTACAATATCACTTTCCCCCGCCTGGCGGAAAATCTTATTGAGCCGCACAACAGGAAAACATTCTGATTTGATCATATCCTTCAACACACTTCCCGGTCCCACTGATGGAAGCTGATTGACGTCCCCCACAAGGATCAGATGAGTCCCAACCATCACCGCCTTTAAAAGCGCATGAAACAAAGATAGATCCACCATTGACATTTCATCTATGATGATCACATCTGCCTCCAGCGGATTCTCTTCATTTCTTCCAAATCCTCCTGTCTGTTCCCCCTCTGGATTGCCATTGACCTCCAGCAGTCTGTGTAATGTCTGCGCCTCGCAGCCAGTCGCCTCCGTCATTCTCTTTGCCGCACGTCCGGTCGGTGCCGCCAGATAAATATTCAGCCCTTCGCTCTCAAAAAAATGAATCATCGCATTGATCGTCGTTGTCTTTCCAGTTCCTGGCCCTCCAGTCAGCACAAGCAGACCATTTTTTACTGCTTCTTTTACTGCTGTCCGCTGCAATTCATCCAAAGATAACTCTGCATACGCCTCAATCTTGCTCAGGCGCTTTTCCAGATAATCTTCTCCCACTTCATTTTTGATATCTAGATCGTACAACATTTTTGCAGTATTTAATTCCAGATAATAGAAATGAGAAGCATACACTCTCTTTCCCTCTGGCTTCTCCTTGACGACGATCTTCTTTTCCATACACAGATCCATCAGATGCCGCTCCATATCTTCAATTTTCACCTGCAAAAGTTGGCTTGTTCGCGCAAGCAGTGTCTGTTCCGGAAGGTACACGTGTCCTTCCCCAACTGCCTGAAGCAACGTGTAAAAGATACCACTCCGGATTCGGAAATCAGAGTCTGTATGGATCCCTACCTTTACTGCGATCTCATCGGCAGTCTTAAATCCAACCCCCTCTACATGATCTGCCAACTGATACGGATTCTGTTCGACCACGCGATAAATGCTCTGTCCATAATGCTGATAAATCTTTGCCGCAAGTGTTGTTGAAATACCATATTTCTGCAAATACAACATTGCCTGTCGCATTTCCTTCTTCTCTTCTACCTGCACTGCAATCTCTCTTGCCATTCTCTCGCTGATCCCTTTGATCTCTGCGAGACGTTCCGGCTCTTCTTCGATGATGCGGAAGGTATCCCCTTTGAATTTTCTTACAATTCTGCCTGCCAGCGCACTTCCAAGTCCCTTGATTGCTCCGGAACCAAGATAAACTTCTATAGAATGAAGATCTTCCGGCTCTTTTACCCGATACTCCTGTACTTGAAGCTGTGATCCATACACCGCATGATTCGTATATTCTCCGGATACCTCCAGAAACTCTCCCTCGCTAATATAATGAAACATCCCGACACAAGTCAGATCCCCATCTTCATTGTGCAGATGAAACACCGTATAACCATTGTCTTCATTGCGAAACACAATGTGCTCCACATATCCGATTATTTTCTCCATGTTCCTGCTCTTTTCCTTTTCTGTTAAATCTGTTTCTATCGTACCATGTTCTTAAAAGCATGAAAACTCCTTTGTAGATTGCTTTTCAGAAAATACATATGCTCCTTCTATCACACAAAATATATGAAAAAAACTGCCGTGAACTAAAGCTTTCATCCAAACTTTTTCACAGGATTTCCCTTCCTCTGTCTGTTCTTCCGAATTCCTTACTTCCCGGCAGCTTATGCTCTATTATTTTCAATGTTTTTTTGTAAAATCTTAAACCAGACTAAGAATTTCTTCTCATCCCAGTAACTTCTGCAAATTGTCCACTTCCCACTGCAACAACTTTCATCGGATCTTCTGCTGCCATCGTCCGGATTCCCGTCTTCTCCTCCATCAGTGTATCCATCCCCCGCAGAAGTGCACCTCCTCCGGTCAGCATAATTCCACGCTCCAAAATATCCGCTGACAATTCCGGTGGTGTCTGCTCCAGTACATGTATCACCGACTCTACAATTTGGTCTGCCACTTCCCTCAGGACAGACTCTGTCTCTGAGGAAGTCACCGTAACTGTTTTCGGCAATCCCGTCACAAGATTCCGTCCTCTGATCTCTATCTCCAGTTCCTCTTCAAGCGGATAAACCGTTCCCACTTTGATCTTAATCTCCTCCGCCGTACGATCACCAACCAGCAGATTCTGCTTTTTTCTCATATAGCGTGCAATTGCCTCATCAAATCATTCCCCGCCGTCTTCACAGAAGTATGGACACTGCTGCCCCCAGCGAAATCACCGCCACATCCGTTGTTCCGCCGCCAATATCTACGATCATATTGCCAAATGGTTTCATAATATCCAAACCAGCTCCGATCGCTGCCGCCACCGGTTCTTCCACAAGACAGACTTCTCTTGCTCCTGCTGCATAAGCAGCCTCCTCCACGGCCTTCTGTTCCACTTCTGTGATCTGACACGGAACACAAATGCTGATTCTAGGTTTCTTTAACATCCTTCTTCCGAGCGACTTTTGCACAAAATATTTAATCATCTTCTCTGTGACCGTATAGTCTGATACAACACCTTTTTCCAAAGGTCTGATCGCGATGATATTCCCCGGTGTCCTTCCAAGCATCAGTCTAGCTTCTTCTCCAATGGCTTTTATCTCTTTCGTATCCCGGTCAAGTGCCACGACAGAGGCTCCTTTAGTACAACCCCTTTGCCTTTTATAAACACGAGTACGCTTGCAGTTCCCAGATCAATTCCGATATCTGCCGACATCTCGATTCCCCTTTCCTCATTTTCGTCTGTCTGATTTTTTGTTTATTCCCCCTGCCGCAACAGCGGTGCAATATACTTTCCGGTGTAAGAGCATTCGGAAGCGGCAACCTGTTCCGGTGTTCCTTTTGCGATCACCGTCCCTCCTTTGTCTCCTCCTTCCGGACCGATATCGATCAGATAATCAGCCGTTTTAATCACATCCAGATTATGCTCAATGACTACCACTGTATTTCCATCTGCAGACAGCTTCTGCAAAATTTCTGTAAGCTTATGCACATCCGCAAAATGCAGTCCAGTTGTCGGTTCATCCAAGATATACACCGTTTTTCCGGTGCTGCGCTTACTCAATTCCGCCGCCAATTTGATCCTCTGCGCTTCTCCTCCCGACAATGTGGTGGATGGCTGTCCAAGACGAATGTAAGACAGTCCTACATCATACAACGTCTCCATTTTCCTGCGTATGCTCGGCACATTTTCAAAGAAATGAAGTGCTTCTTCCACAGTCATATTGAGTACATCATAAATACTTTTTCCTTTATATTTTACCTCCAACGTCTCACGGTTATACCTTTTTCCATGACAAACTTCACATGGTACATAGACATCCGGCAAAAAGTGCATCTCGATTTTCAGAATCCCATCTCCACTGCACGCTTCACATCGTCCTCCCTTGACATTAAAACTGAATCTTCCTTTCTTATACCTCTGGCCTTTGCGTCTGCTGTTGCCGCAAACAGATCACGGATCAGATCAAAGACTCCCGTATAAGTTGCCGGATTCGATCTCGGCGTCCTTCCGATTGGAGATTGGTCTATATTGATTACTTTATCTACTGTTCCAGCCCTTCGATCCGCGTATGCTTTCCAGGAATTGTCCGGGCGCGGTTCAGTTCTTTTGCCAGTGCTTTATATAAAATCTCATTCACAAGAGAACTCTTTCCAGATCCCGAGACTCCTGTCACACATGTCATGACCCCCAGTGGAATCTCCACATCAATATTTTTCAAATTGTTTTCTCTTGCTCCAAGAATCTTAAGAAATCCTTTCGGCTCCCTTCTTTCTTCCGGTACCGGAATCTTCTTCCGACCGCTCAGATACGCGCCCGTCACAGATTTTTTATTTTTCATAATCTCTTTTGCCGTACCCGCCGCTACAACTTCTCCGCCGTGCTCTCCTGCCCCAGGACCGATATCGACAATATAATCCGCTTCCTTCATCGTATCTTCATCATGTTCTACAACAATCAGTGTATTTCCAAGGTCTCTTAAATGCTTCAACGTCTTTAACAACTTGTCATTGTCTCTCTGGTGCAGTCCAATGCTCGGCTCATCAAGGATGTAGGCCACACCTACAAGTCCGGAACCGATCTGGGTCGCCAGTCGGATTCTCTGTGCCTCACCGCCGGAGAGTGTTCCTGTCGCCCGAGAAAGGGTAAGGTAATCCAGCCCAACATCCATCAGAAAATTTGTCCTCGCTTTGATCTCCTTTAGAATCTGTCCGCCGATCAGCTCCTGTGTCTCTGTCAACACGAGTTCTGCAAGAAATTTTTGCAATTTTTCGATTGATAATGCGGTTACCTCCGCAATATTCATTCCGCCGACAGTCACTGCAAGCGCATCCTTCTTCAAACGCTGTCCCCACAAGTATGACACGGGGTAATCCGCATAAAAGATTCATATTCTGCTTTCATCGTCTCAGAGCCAGTCTCCCGGTATCGGCGCTCTACATTCCTTAGCAGTCCCTCAAACGCGACATCATAAACACCTTCACCCCGCTGTCCTTTATAGTACACTTTCACTTCCCTTCCATCTGTACCATGAATCAGCACATGCTGCACCGCTTCCGGATAGTCCTCAAACGGCGTATCCAGATCAAATCCGTACTCTTTGCAGAGTGCCTCCAGGATTGCTCTTGTAAAACTCCCTTTATCTGTGCAAGACTGCCATCCAATCACCGTAATCGCTCCGTCATTGATACTGAGTGTTTTATCCGGGATCATCAAATCAATATCAAATTCCATCTTATATCCAAGACCATAACAATCCGGACATGCTCCAAAAGGATTATTGAAAGAAAAGCTTCTCGGCTCAATCTCTTCGATACTAATTCCACAATCTGGACAGGAAAAACTCTGGCTGAAATTTAATGTTTCTCCGCCGATCACATCTACCTGAAGCAATCCTTCCGCCAATGTCAGTACACTCTCAATCGAATCTGACAGTCTTTTTTCAATCCCTTCCCGTACGATCAGACGATCTACAACAATTTCAATATTATGCTTGATATTCTTATCCAGTATAATCTCCTCGGTCAGTTCATACATACTTCCATCCACGCGCACACGAACATATCCACTCTTCTTCGCTTTCTCAAACAGTTTTGCGTGAGTTCCCTTGCGCCCTCTGACTACCGGAGCAAGTAGTTGAATCTTCGTTCCTTCCGGCAGTTCCATAATCTGATCTGTCATCTGATCCACTGTCTGCTTTTTAATCTCTTTTCCACACTTTGGACAATGTGGGATACCAATCCTCGCATACAGTAATCGAAAATAATCATAAATCTCCGTCACCGTTCCAACTGTCGACCTCGGATTTCGATTCGTAGATTTCTGATCGATCGAAATCGCCGGGGAAAGGCCTTCGATACTCTCTACATCCGGCTTCTCCATCTGTCCTAAAAACTGTCTCGCGTAGGAGGATAATGACTCCATATACCTTCTCTGTCCCTCTGCATAAATCGTATCAAATGCCAGAGAAGACTTTCCAGAACCACTCAATCCTGTCAATACTACAAGCTCATTTCTCGGAATATCCACATCAATATTTTTCAGATTGTGTTCGTTTGCACCTCTAATCTTAATATACTGCTTCTTTTCTGCTTTGCGTTGCCTCTATTTTCTTACCTTCTTCTTTTCTTTGTCCTTATGATTCCTCTATCTCCAACAGCTTTTTCTTAAATTCTATCAGCTGATCTCTTAGTTCTGCTGCCACCTCAAAATTCAGTTCTGCTGCGGCTTTTTTCATCTTCTTATTAATATCCTTAATTGCAGCCTGTAATTCCTTTTCACTCATAGATTCCGGATCTTTTTCCAGCTTCATCTCCTCGGAAGACACCTTTTTTGAAATACTGATCAGATCCCGTACGGATTTGTGTATTGTCTTCGGCGTAATTCCATGCTTCTCATTGTATTCCATCTGTACCTGACGTCTTCGCTTTGTCTCTTCAATGGCAGCCTTCATAGAATCTGTCATCGTATCCGCGTACATGATCACATGACCCTCTGCATTTCTTGCAGCTCGACCGATCGTCTGGATCAGCGATGTCTCCGAACGAAGGAATCCTTCCTTGTCTGCATCGAGAATCGCAACAAGTGTGATCTCCGGAATATCCAACCCTTCTCGCAAAAGGTTGATTCCCACAAGAACATCGAACACATCCATACGCATATCGCGGATGATCTCTGTCCGCTCCAAAGTGTCGATATCCGAATGAAGGTATTTCACACGAATTCCAAGTTCTCGCATATAATCCGTAAGATCCTCTGCCATACGCTTCGTCAGCGTTGTGATCAGCACCTTATTTTTCTTCGCAATCTCTTTATTCACTTCGCCAACAAGATCGTCTATCTGCCTTCCACCGGACGTACTTCCACCTCCGGATCAAGAAGTCCTGTCGGACGGATTACCTGCTCTGCCCGCAGAAACTCATTGCGTTCCTCATACTCTCCCGGCGTAGCAGAGACAAACAACATTTGATTGACCTTACTTTCAAATTCTTCAAAATTCAGCGGTCGGTTATCCAACGCCGAAGGAAGCCTAAACCCATAGTCCACCAAAGTCTTCTTGCGGGAGCGGTCCCCCGCATACATTCCCCCAATCTGCGGAATTGTCTTATGTGACTCATCGATCATAATGATGAAATCATCCGGAAAATAATCAATCAATGTGTGGGGTGCTTCTCCCGGCTTTAATCCCGTCAGGTGTCTGGAATAATTCTCAATTCCCGAACAGAACCCAGTTTCTCTCATCATCTCGATATCAAAATTCGTCCGTTCTGCGATTCTCTGTGCCTCCAGCAGCTTGTCCTCACTCTTAAAGTACCGAACCTGCTCCTCCAGTTCTTCCTCGATCGCCTTCGTTGCCCGGTCAATGCTCTCCTTCGATACGACGTAGTGTGATGCCGGAAAAATTGCAACATGGCTCAGTTCGCTCTTAATCTCTCCTGTCAGAAGATCAATCTCCGTGATCCGTTCAATCTCATCTCCAAAAAACTCTGCTCGGATTGCATAGTCTTCCGAGATTGCCGGAAAGATTTCCAGTACGTCTCCTCTTACACGGAAGGTTCCACGCTTAAAATCCATATCATTTCTATCGTATTGAATCTCAATCAACTTCGCAATGACCTCATCCGGTCCTTGATCATACCTGCCTCAGCGAAATCACCATCTCCTGATAATCAATCGGTGAACCCAGTCCATAGATGCAAGACACGCTAGCCACAATAATCACATCTCTTCGCTCCGACAGTGCAGCTGTCGCAGAGTGTCGAAGCTTATCAATCTCATCATTGATGGCAGAATCCTTTGCAATGTAGGTGTCCGAAGATGGGACATAGGCTTCTGGTTGGTAGTAGTCATAGTAGGATACAAAGTATTCTACCGCATTATTGGGAAAGAACTCTTTAAATTCGCCGTATAACTGAGCAGCCAAAGTTTTATTGTGGGCGATAATTAATGTTGGTTTGTTTAATTGTTGAATGACATTCGCCATTGTGAATGTCTTCCCCGAACCGGTAACTCCAAGAAGCGTCTGGCATTGGTTTCCTTCCTGAAAACCTTTGACAAGCTGCTCGATGGCTTGTGGCTGGTCACCGGTTGGGGCATATTCTGATACTAACTCAAAGTGCTCCATTATTTCTCCTTTATGTTCTCACCGTCATTCAAATTTTTCGAATAACCGGATTCTGAGTAATACTATTATCTTCTTTCTTTTACGCTATTATATCAGAATATAAAATAAAAGTACAGAAGAAATCGAATGTTTGTTCTGTTTCTTCTTCTCCCATTGCCATTGACATTTTTCACACTTCACAATATGATAACAATATAATTTTTTCCATTAAACATTTCATTTTTATCAAAAAGTACAAGGAGGTTCTATGTTAGATTTTAATACAATTGCAGGAGTTTCCATCCCATTTGTCGGAACTACCCTCGGCGCAGCTATGGTGTTTTTTATGAAAGACAAAATCCATCCTCTTTTGCAGAAGGCTTTGCTCGGATTTTCTTCCGGGGTAATGATGGCCGCATCCGTCTGGTCTCTGCTGATTCCCGCAATGGATCTGTCTACCGAAAGAGGCATGGGAAAGTTCAGCTTCCTCCCAGCAATATCCGGTCTTCTGATCGGCATCTTGCTCCTGCTTCTCTTTGACCGCCTGATTCCACATCTACACCTCAATCAAACGCAACCGGAAGGACCAAAGAGCAGTCTTCAAAAAACAACTATGATGATTCTTGCAGTCGCAATCCACAATCTGCCGGAAGGATGGCAGTCGGTGCCGTATTTGCCGGACTGAAAAATGCCGGTACAGAAGTAACTCTTGCCTCTGCTTTTGCTCTCTCTGTCGGGATTGCAATTCAGAATTTCCCAGAAGGGGCAATCATCTCCATGCCACTGAAATCAGAAGGAATCAGCCGCAGAAAATCATTTCTCTACGGTACGCTTTCCGGTCTGGTGGAACCGTTTGGAGCAATCGCAGTAATCCTGCTCTCCGATTTTCTGATTCCACTCCTTCCATACCTGCTAAGTTTTGCGGCAGGAGCTATGATTTATGTAATCGTAGAAGAGATCATCCCTGAGGCAAGTGAAGGAACACATTCCAACATTGCCACAATCGGATTTGCAGTCGGCTTCTGTGTCATGATGATTCTGGATGTAGCACTCGGTTAACTTTTCCCTTTATTTTAGAAACACTCCTATAACAAAAGGACCGCACCTATCTGGGTTCCTCATTTCCCCCTGATAGGTCGCAGTCCTGTTCTTTCAAATCGAATATTCTGTCACAGATCCATATCCCAATTTCCTCTACGGTCGCATTTTTCTTCTGCAAACTAGCAGGAAATCTAAACTTTCACCGCTTCTATCTTAACAAAATACATACTCTGCAAGTCTGTCAAATGCCTCTTTTACCCGACTAAATGGAAGTGCCAAATTCATACGAATTGCACATGGACCGTGGAATGCACGCCCATCCTGCCAGACAACACCTACTTCATATCCTTTGGCCTGCACTTCATCGATCGTAGTTCCATGTTCCTTGCACCACTCCGTACAATCTAAAAACAGCATATACGTTCCCTGCGGTCTTGACACTTTTACCCCAGGGAAATGTGCTTCAATAAAATCACATGCGTATGTTACATTTTCACCAAGCACCTCGCGAAGCTCATCTGTCCACTCTGCACCCTCTTCACAATAAGCTCCCATCAGCGCATACATCGATAAGAGGTTGATCGAATTGTAATGGCATAAGGAAGATTCTTTTTCCACACGCTCGCGGATATATTTGTTATAGATAATATGGTAACTTCCTACCATTCCCGCAAGATTAAATGTCTTAGACGGAGCATACTGAGCTACTGTACGATTTTTCGCGTCTTCAGATACAGACTGTGTCGGAATATGCTGATTTCCATGGAGAACAAGATCAGACCAGATTTCATCGGAAATCACATAGACGTCATTCTCTTTATAAATCTCCATCGCCTTTTCTAATTCCCATCTTTCCCAGACACGTCCGGTCGGATTATGCGGAGAGCACAAAATTGCAGCATGAATTTTATGTTCTTTAATCTTTCGCTCCATATCTTCAAAATCCATACGCCAGATTCCATCCTCATCCTGCACAAGCGGACTATGGATAATATCAAATCCATTGTTCTTTAATGTCTTGGTAAACCCGATATAAGTCGGGCTATGTACAAGCACCGTATCTCCCTGTGAGCAGAAAACTCTGAGTGCACTTACAACACCTCCAAGCACACCGTTCTCATAACCGATACATTCCGGTGTCAGCGCTTCCACACCGTTTCTTCTTTTCTGCCATTGGATAATACAGTCGAAATATTCTTTTCTTGGCTCGAAATATCCATAAGTCGTATGTCGGATACGCTCCTCCATCGCCTTTGGAATTGTCGGCACTGCCGGAAAATTCATATCTGCCACCCACATCGGAATCAGATCAAATCCTTCTTTTAATGTCACTCCATCTTTGTATGGATCAAAAAATTCCGGAAGATCTACTGCAACTGCATCTTTTCCATGTCTGTCCACAATTGTTGTAAAATCGTACTTCATTGTTTTTCCACCTTTCTGCTGTATCATTTTTATTCCTACCGGCTATTGTCGGATTGGTTTCCCTTAAGGCTCTCTGAGCTTTTGAATCCCTTTGAGCAATATTTTCACATCATCTAAAATATAATCAAAAGCTCCTGCTTTGTACATATTAATAACGATCATTCCTGCCGGAACTGCCAGTATCATGCCAAATACACTTCCCATCTTGTAACCAACATAAAGCAGAACCAATGTCACAAGCGGAGTCAACCCCATGCTATCTGCTACAAGCTTAGGCTGGATCAGCTGTCTTACAAGCTGTGTGGTAGCATATAAAATAATCAGACCGATTGCAAGTTTATAGTCCCCTGTCAGAAACTCGAATACAGCCCACGGTATCATTGCTGTCCCGGTTCCAAAAAATGGAAGAAAATCAAGCAGTGCAATCAAAATTGCACAGAGTAACACATACTTGACTTTTAGGAATGCCAGGCCCAAACTCAAGATCAGTGCAACAACGATCATAATCTTAAACTGCGCTTTAAAATATCCCCCCACTGCACATTTAAAATTGTCCACAACCATCGTCATTTTTTTCTGAACTGCACTTGGAGCGATCTTCTTGCTCCACACAATGATCTCGTCACGTTCCGCAATAAAAAATGTAAGCAGAAATGACCGTCACGATTACTGCAATCAAAATAGATGGAAGACGCTTTGCAAAGTTTCCTGCTGCAGTCACTGTCGGCTCGCTGATCCCCGTGATCAAATCTGCCATTCCCTGATCCATATTGTTGACCATCTCATCCCAACCCACCTGCAGTTCTGCTGGCAACAAATGAAAAATCCCCTGGAATTCTCTTCCGATCTGTCGAAAATCTTCCTCGAACTGCTGATACATCTCCGGAAAATTGTCAATAAAAATTTTGATTTCCGTAAACGCCTTGCTGAATCCAAAGTAAAGTCCTGTCACGATCAGACCGAGCACCATTACAATAATGATCGCTGATCCCAGCTTTCTTACGATCTTCAACCGCTTTTCCAGCCATCGCACGACCGGATTGGCAATCATTGCGATTACCCACCCAATCACGAATGGCATAAAATACCTCATCAGTTGAATCCTACCACCACAAACACGACTGTTCCAATCAGACTGACCAAAAGACTTGCCGCTACTTTCCAGTAAGGTCTTCTGTCTTCCATATGCTCCACCTCTTTTTATGAATCAGTAAGCTTTCTTTGCTTCTTAGTTTTCAGTTTCCTGTAATGTCTCT
>ENA-OQAA01000705-OQAA01000705.1-human-gut-metagenome-genome-assembly--contig:-NODE-705-length-21406-cov-4.399502_pt1 | contig 21406 bp, 20 predicted proteins | sample MGYA00242489_ERZ504515 | MGnify/ENA primary metagenome ERZ504515 (study PRJEB26092, sample SAMD00036237) | human gut metagenome | host: Homo sapiens | study: EMG produced TPA metagenomics assembly of... | reverse complement strand
GCAAAAAATGAAGAACTGAATCAGGGAGCTGCAAGTCTGGCAGCAGGAACCAGCTCATTGACAGAAGGTATGGCTTTCGCTGTCAGGTGGAACCCAGCAGGTAAGCGCGGGAATCAGTAAACTGGCAGAAGGTTCTGGTCAGCTTGCAGTAGGAACTGCACAGTTAAAGACTGTTCTGAAGCTCTGAATGCCAATAATGGAGCTTTGAACCAGGGAGCTTCTCAGTTATCTTCTGGCACAGAACAGCTTTTACAGGGCGGTACTGCACTGTCCGCAGGAGCCCAGGCTTTAGGCAGCGGTATTACCCAGCTGGCAAATGGCGCAGTATCCTTAAAAGATGGAACCGCGGCGCTTGTGTCAGGTGGAAAGCAGTTAAAGGAAGGAACTGTTAAGTTAAAAGATGGTTCCACAGAACTGGCTGAGGGCATGGAGAAATTCGATGAAGAAGGCGTTCAGAAAATTACGGAGCTTTTCGGAGATGAAATGCAGAATCTTTTAGACCGTCTCAGCGCAGTAGCAGATGCAGGCAGCGCTTACAAGGCCTTTGACGGACAGAACGAAAATGAGAACGGTAAGGTGAAATTTATTATTGAAACAGCCGGAATTGAATAAATGTATTTATAAAAAACACAAATGTCCGCTATAAAAGGATTGACAAAAGGGAAAACAGTGCTATAATGAAATTCGTTAATTGCATATTGTGCCAAAAGAAGGGTGCAGGAAAGCGGCAATTCGCCCACCGAAGGAGTAATACTCTCAGGGGTTCCCAAAAGGAACAAGACTGTATCTGGATGGCTCTCTGGAGAATCCCGAAAAGGGTGCCGAAGGTGTAAGCAGATGGAAGAACATCTGTGAATCTCTCAGGCAAAAGGACAGTGAGGTTTAGAAAAATGCAGAAATTCTGCATTTTGAAACGTGCAAAAGGAGCGGAAATCTGAACATATCAAAGTCCATGGGATTTTTTAACACAAAATCTCATGGGCTTTTTTGGTGCAATGGAGCAGAAAAAAAGGAGAGAAGAGAAATGGATATCATGACATCAATTATGGAAAATGTCGCATCATTTGTGGACATTGTGAACACGTTTTTGTGGGATTATGCGCTTCTGGTGTTATTGCTTGGAACAGGAATTATTTATTCCTTTAGTTTGAAGTTTATTCAGGTACGGAAATTTGGCGCAGGTATGAAGAAAATGTTTGGAAATTTTTCTCTGCATGGAAAGAGTACGGAAAATGGTCTGAGTTCTTTCCAGGCGCTGGCTACAGCCATTGCAGCGCAGGTAGGAACCGGTAATATTGCAGGTGCGGCCACAGCCATTGCTTCCGGTGGTCCAGGAGCTATTTTCTGGATGTGGGTCAGCGCGTTTTTCGGCATGGCAACCATTTATGCGGAGGCAGTGATGGCGCAGCACACCAGAGTAAAGGAAAACGGTGTTGTGGTAGGTGGTCCGGTGTATTATATCAAGTATATTTTCAAAGGGAAATTTGGAAAATTTCTGGCTGGATTTTTCTCTGTTGCCATTATTCTGGCTTTGGGATTTATGGGAAATATGGTGCAGTCAAATTCTATTGGAAGCTCCTTTGAAAATGCTTTTGGTGTGAAACCTATTTTCGTTGGCATCGTAATAGCAGTTATCGCAGCGTTTATTTTTCTGGGAGGTATCAACCGTATTGCGAGAGTTACAGAGAAGATTGTGCCTATTATGGCGCTGATTTATATCGTAGGATGTCTTGTAATCCTGTTTATGAATGGAGCTGGTGTTGGTAAAGCTTTTCATGATATTTTTGTGGCAGCATTTAACCCGGAGGCAGTTCTTGGCGGCGCTCTTGGTGTTACGGTACAGAAGGCTATGCGCTTTGGTGTGGCAAGAGGGTTGTTTTCCAATGAAGCAGGTATGGGTTCTACACCTCATGCCCATGCAACTGCAGACGTCAAGCACCCAGGAGACCAGGGAATTATTGCTATGATGGGCGTGTTTATTGATACTTTTGTGATTCTTACATTGACAGCCTTGTGATTCTTTCTACCGGAGCATTGTCAAGCGGAGAGACAGCTTCAGCCCTGGCACAGGTGGCTTTTGATTCAGCGTTTGGCTCTTTTGGTAAGGTTTTCATTGCTATTTGTATGCTGTTTTTTGCCTTTACTACTATTATAGGATGGTACTATTTTGGAGAAGTAAATGTACGCAGCCTTTTTGGTAAAAAAGCAGTTAAAGTGTATGCAGCGCTGGTTGTGGTGTTCGTGCTGGTTGGTTCCACACTGAAAGTAGATTTGGTCTGGAACATGTCGGATATGTTTAATGGACTTATGGTGATTCCAAACCTGATTGCCATTCTGGCTTCGATTCCGATTGTCAGGAAGCTGAGTCGGGAGCATGAAGGGCTTTTGAAAAAATGAGAAAACACGACTTTACAAATATTTCTGAATATGTTAGCATGATAGATATATGTAAACACAGTGACAAAGAGAGTACATGTATTTCTTGTTTTACAGAGAAGCTTTTGTATGCTGAGAGAAAGCGGATGAGAATATGTGGAAGATGGCTTTTGAGAGGCGCACCGAAGTATGATATTATACCAAGGCTGCGACAGGTTCCGCCTGTTATAGCGGTAAGGTATGAAAGTACCTGTTGAGGTCTGGGCCGCAAGGCACAGATGAACAGAAGTGGTAACACGGGTAAATATAGCTCGTCTTCTTTGGAAACAGAGAAGGCGGGTTTGTTTCATAGGAAAGTGCGTCCTATGAAACAAAAAACGCTCCGCGAGGATCGCACTGCGGCGGAGTGGAATTATGTCGCTGATGCGACCCGCCGCAGGCGGAGAATCTCGCAAGCGAGATTCTTTCTTGTTTTACCGAAGAACTACACTGCAGTGAGCCATACTCTCTTAGAACAGGAGGAAAGAAAATTGGATAAGAAAAAATATTATATTACCACAGCTATTGCCTATACATCGGGCAAGCCTCATATTGGAAATACTTATGAGGCTGTTTTAGCAGACAGTATTGCAAGATTCAAAAGACAACAGGGATATGATGTCTTTTTCCAGACAGGAACAGATGAGCATGGACAGAAAATCGAATTAAAGGCAGCAGAGGCTGGCGTTACCTGCAAGGAGTTTGTAGACAATGTTGCCGGAGAGATTAAGAGCATCTGGGATTTAATGAATACTTCCTATGACAAATTTATCCGTACTACCGATGCAGACCATGAGAAGCAGGTGCAGAAAATTTTCAAAAAGCTCTATGACCAGGGGGATATTTACAAAGGTTATTATGAAGGAATGTACTGCACTCCCTGTGAATCCTTTTTCACAGAATCCCAGTTAGTAGACGGAAAATGTCCTGACTGCGGACGCCCGGTAACACCGGCTAAGGAAGAAGCATATTTCTTCAGAATGAGCAAATACGCACAGAGACTTATTGACCATATTAATGAACATCCTGAGTTTATCCAGCCGGTTTCCAGAAAGAATGAAATGATGAATAACTTTCTACTTCCGGGGCTGCAGGATCTGTGTGTGTCCAGAACTTCCTTTAAATGGGGAATTCCGGTAGACTTTGACCCAAAACATGTGGTTTATGTATGGCTGGACGCTCTTACCAACTATATCACAGGAATTGGTTATGATTGTGATGGAGAGAGTACAGAACAGTTTAAGAAAGACTGGCCTGCTGATCTGCACTTAATCGGAAAAGATATTATCCGCTTCCATACTATTTATTGGCCAATTTTCCTTATGGCATTAGATTTGCCACTGCCAAAACAGGTATTTGGACATCCATGGCTGTTGCAGGGTGATGGAAAAATGAGCAAATCCAAAGGAAATGTTATTTATGCAGACCAGTTGGTAGATTTCTTTGGAGTAGATGCAGTGCGCTATTTTGTTCTCCATGAAATGCCATTTGAAAACGATGGTGTTATTACCTGGGAATTAATGGTAGAACGTCTGAATTCTGAACTGGCAAATACTCTTGGAAACCTGGTAAACAGAACCATTTCTATGTCCAACAAATATTTTGGAGGAGAAGTGAAGCGCACAGGAGTATGTGAATCTGTAGATGAGGAATTAAAGGCAGTTGTTCTTGGAACAAAGGCAAAAGTAGCGGCTAAGATGGAAGAGCTTCGTGTGGCAGATGCCATTACAGAAATCTTTACCCTGTTTAAACGCTGCAATAAATATATTGATGAAACTATGCCATGGGCTCTGGCAAAAGATGAGAGCAAGAAAGACCGTCTGGCAGAAGTCCTGTATAATCTGGTAGAAGGTATCTGCATTGGCGCCTCTCTTCTGGAATCTTTTATGCCGGAAACCACAGAAAAGATTCTGGCACAGTTAAATGCAAATAAGAGAACCTACGAAGAACTGGATACTTTTGGACTGTATCCGTCAGGAAATAAGGTAACTGAAAAACCAGAAATTCTCTTTGCACGTCTGGATGTAAAAGAGGTTATGGAAAAAGTAGAAGAAATGAGAGCCAAAGAAGCAGCCGAAAATCAGCCGGAGGAAGAAAAAGAAGAAGCTCCTGTAGTGGATATTGAGGCAAAACCAGAGGTGACTTTTGATGATTTCATGAAAATGCAGTTCCAGGTAGGAGAAATCATTGCCTGTGAAGCAGTGAAGAAATCTAAAAAACTTCTTTGCTCCCAGGTAAAAATCGGAAGCCAGGTAAAACAGATTGTGTCTGGCATTAAATCGAGCTACGCACCGGAAGACATGGTGGGCAAGAAAGTGATGGTTCTGGTGAACTTGAAGCCTGCGAAACTGGCTGGGGTATTGTCAGAAGGAATGATTCTCTGCGCAGAAGGGCTGGACGGAGAACTGGCACTTATGACACCCGATAAGGATATGCCGGCGGGGGCAGAAATCTGCTAGAGAAAAATTTCCCTATTGACAACACGCAGCTTATCGTATATTATTCTCTTCAATGAAAGGGAGTAGCTGGCACCGGCAGGTGTTTGCGGCATCGTCAATCTCGATGAGACTTTTCTCATCCGTGTCGTGATGAAATAGCGAGACTTTTATTGCATAGCAGACTGTGCAGTAAGGGTCTCGCTTTTTGCTTTTATCTGCACATAAAAAGACCTTTACGAAGCACAATAAAATAAGGAATGGAGGAAAAACCATGAAAGAGTATTATCAAATGTCAAGAACAGAAGCTCAGAAATCTGTAAATGGCAGTACCCATCCTCTTAGCCAGGACCAGATTAAGAAAAACCAGGAGAAATATGGTCCTAATGCATTAGTAGAGGAAAAGAAAAAATCCATACTTCAGATTTTTCTGGAGCAATACAAGGATTTTCTGGTTATCATCCTGATTGCGGCAGCTATTGTTTCAGGGCTTCTTGGAGAGACAGAAAGCGCAATCGTTATTTTAGTGGTTATTACCATGAACGCTATTTTAGGTACGGTTCAGACCATTAAGGCAGAACAGTCCCTGGATAGTTTGAAAGCCATGTCGGCTCCTGAGGCAAAGGTATTTAGAAATGGTGATGTGATTAAAGTACCATCTTCAGAAGTTACGATTGGTGATATTGTTATGCTGGAAGCTGGCGACTATGTTCCGGCAGACGGACGTATTCTGGAAAATGCCAGCCTGAAGGTAGATGAGAGCGCTCTTACAGGAGAAAGCCTTGGTGTTGATAAGACAGAGGAAGAAATCAGTGGCGAAGTACCTCTTGGAGACAGAACCAATATGGTTTATTCAGGAAGCTTTGTTTCTTATGGACGTGGTTCCTTCCTGGTAACAGCAATCGGTATGGAAACAGAAGTGGGAAAAATTGCGAAGCTTCTGAAAAGTACATCGGAAAAGAAAACACCTCTGCAGATGAACCTGGATAACTTTGGACAGAAACTTTCTATTTTGATTTTGGTATTCTGTGCGATTTTGTTTGGTATCAGTGTTTTCGTGAGAAAAGAGCCTATTGGAGATGCTTTCCTCTTTGCAGTGGCATTGGCAGTTGCAGCTATCCCGGAAGCATTAAGTTCTATTGTAACCATTGTGCTGTCCTTTGGTACTCAGAAAATGGCAAAAGAACATGCCATTGTCCGTAAGCTGCAGGCAGTGGAAGGTCTGGGAAGCGTGTCTATCATTTGCTCTGATAAGACAGGTACTTTGACACAGAACAAAATGACAGTGGAGTATTATTATGTAGAAGGAAAAGAAATTCCGGCAGAATCTATTGATTTAGGAGATAAAGCTCAGAAACAGCTTCTGCGCCACAGTATTTTGTGTAATGACTCTACTAATAAAAATGGTGAAGAAATCGGTGATCCTACAGAAACAGCCCTGATTAATCAGGGCGATAAGCTGGGGGTTCCGGCAGAAACAGTAAGAGAAAAATATCCGCGATTCAGTGAAGTTCCTTTTGACAGTGACAGAAAACTTATGTCGACTCTGCACAATTTAAAAGGTGTTTCCACCATGGTGACCAAAGGCGCAGTGGATGTGCTGCTGGGAAGAGTAACCACCATCCAAAAAGACGGAGTGGCACAGCCTATTACTCAGCAGGACATTCAGGAAATTGAGGAGCAGAACCAGAAGTTTTCCAGAAATGGTCTCCGTGTACTGGCATTTGCCTATAAGAGTGTACCGGAAGGAACCGCTCTTAGTATAGAAGACGAAAATGATATGACTTTCCTGGGACTGATTGCATGATGGACCCGCCAAGGAAGAGTCTAAGGATGCTGTTGCAGAGTGTATTAAAGCGGGCATCAAGCTATTATGATTACTGGTGACCATAAGGTAACCGCAGCGGCGATTGCCAAGAGAATTGGTATTTTAAAGGATGAATCCGAAGCATGTGAAGGCGCTGTTATTGAAAATATGTCAGATGAAGAACTTCAGAAATTTGTGGAAGGCATTTCTGTTTATGCCAGAGTTTCACCGGAACATAAAATCCGAATTGTCAAAGCATGGCAGGATAAGGGAAATATTGTTTCCATGACCGGTGACGGTGTCAATGATGCGCCGGCTCTGAAACAGGCAGATATCGGTGTTGCTATGGGAATCACAGGAACGGAGGTTTCTAAGGATGCAGCATCTATGATTCTGACAGATGATAACTTTGCAACTATTGTCAAAGCAGTAGAAAACGGACGTAATGTATATCGCAATATTAAAAGCGCCATTCAGTTCCTGTTGTCCGGTAACTTTGCGGGAATCCTGGCTGTTTTGTATGCATCTATTGCAAATCTGCCGGTACCGTTTGCTCCGGTTCACCTGTTGTTTATTAACCTGCTGACTGACAGTTTGCCGGCCATTGCTTTAGGTCTGGAACCGCACACAAAGGCTGTTATGAATGAAAAACCAAGACCAATGAATGAATCCATTCTCACCAAAAACTTCCTGTCCAAGATTGGAATTGAAGGTTTTGTGATTGCAGTTATGACTATGATAGGATTTTATATTGGTTATCAGGAAAGCCCGCTTCTGGCTTCTACGCTGGCATTTGGTACGTTGTGTACTTCACGTCTGGTACATGGTTTTAACTGTAAATCCGATGCACCGGTACTCTTTACAAAGAGATTTTTCAACAATAAATATCTGGCAGGCGCTTTTGGTCTGGGACTTCTTCTGATTACAGCAGTTATGATGATTCCGGGACTGCACAGCATCTTCCAGGTACAGACTTTAAATATTACACAGTTGTTCATTATGTATGGTTTGGCTCTTGCCAATCTTCCGATTATTCAGTTTATTAAATGGATTCGCAAGAAAATCGGGAAATAAAAAGTGCCAGGGAGGTATGAATGGATTTAAATAAAAAAAATATGAAGAATTGGATGCTTCTGATAGTTTTTGCAGTGCTGGTTTATGGCGTTGTGCAGAGAATTGAAATTCTGGCAGCAGGCTTTGCCTTTCTTTACAGTATTATTATGCCTTTTGTTTTGGGAGCAGCTATGGCGTTTATCCTGAATATTCCCATGCATTTTCTGGAAAAGAGGCTGTTTCGCAAGGCAAAGAAACGGAAATTTGTAAGACCTGTGTGTCTGGTACTTTCCATTTTCTTTGTAGTGGCTGTGATCCAGATTGTGTTGCTTGTGGTGCTTCCGGAAGTAGCCACTACCTTTGCCAGCATCAGCAAAAATATCGAGGCTTTTCTTCCTCATGTGCAAGAATGGGCCATGAATACCTTCCCTGACAGTGAACAGATGGCGGCCTGGATTCAGAGTCTGGAGTTTAATTGGGATAAGATTATTCAGACAGCGGTAGATTTCCTGAGAAACGGGGCAAGCAACGTGTTAAGCTCTACGTTTACAGTGGCAAGAACGGTTATTAATTCTCTTATGAATTTCTGTGTGGCCTTTGTTTTTGCCTGCTATATTTTGCTGCAGAAGGAGAAGCTGTTTGTTCAGGTGAAGAAAGTGCTGTATGCTTTCTTACCACAAAAGGCAGTGAAGAAAACATTGGAAGTAGCTTCTTTAAGCTATAAGACCTTTTCTAATTTTGTTACAGGGCAGTGTACAGAGGCAGTAATCTTAGGAACCATGTTTTTTGTAACCATGAGTATTTTGAGATTTCCCTATGCTTTGCTGGTTGGTGTGGTAATTGCATTTACAGCTTTAATTCCTATTTTCGGCGCTTTTATCGGATGTGTTCTGGGAACCTTTTTGATTTTGGTATCCAACCCCATGCAGGCCATTGGATTTGTTATTTTATTCTTGGTTTTACAGCAGGTGGAGGGAAACCTGATTTATCCTCATGTAGTAGGAGGCTCTGTTGGGCTTCCTTCTATCTGGGTGCTGGTAGCAGTAACTGTAGGTGGAAGTCTCATGGGAGTTGTGGGAATGTTGATTTTCATTCCATTGTCTTCTGTGATTTATGCGTTGTTTAGAGAATTTGTACATAAGAGACTAAAGGAGAGAAATATCCATGATATTTGAGACACACGCCCATTATGATGACGAGGCTTTTAATGGGGACAGAGATGAACTGCTTTGTTCCATGAAGGAGAATGGAATCGAAACCATTGTAAATGTAGGCGCATCTTTTCGTGGTGTGGAAGATACAGTAAAGCTGATGGAGCAGTATTCTTTTGTGTACGGAGCAGTTGGTATTCATCCAGACGAAGTGGGAGATTTGGATGAAGAAAAAATGGAGATACTGTGCAGGTACTGCCATTTGCCGAAAACTGTTGCAGTGGGAGAGATTGGACTGGATTATTATTGGAATAAGGAGAACCATGATACACAGAAAAAGTGGTTTGTGCGCCAGATGGACCTTGCCAAAGAAACAGACCTTCCTATTATTGTCCACAGCAGAGATGCGGCAAAAGATACTCTGGAACTTATGAAGGCTGAGCGGGCAGACTGCTTAAGAGGTGTGATTCACTGTTATTCCTATTCCAGGGAACATGCCAGAGAATATATGAATATGGGCTATTATCTTGGAATCGGCGGTGTGGTTACTTTTAAAAATGCAAAGAGGCTAAAAGAAGTAGTAGAGTATGCGCCTCTGGATTATCTGCTTCTGGAAACAGACTCTCCTTATCTGGCGCCGGAGCCACACAGAGGTGAGAGAAATTGCTCCGCTTATCTGAGGTATGTGGCTCAGACCATTGCAGAAATTAAGGGAGTGTCCTATGAAGAAGTAGTTGACATAACCAGGAAAAATGCAAAAAATCTATTTGGAATTTAGGAAAATTTAATACTCTTTTCTTTGCATCTGTGCTATAATCATTATCATAAACAAATCTAAAAAGTCCCAGGGGATTTCTTTAAAATTCCCTGGGAAAAAACAATTCATTATTCATTAGGTCGGTTCAGACCAAGATTCAGAAATTTTAATGTTAAGTGTATTACAAATGTATTTTTTATGATACTATAAAAGGGGAATGGTATGAAGTTTCAGTGGGACGAAGAGAAAAATCAGCTTAATAAAGCGAAGCACAAGATTTCCTTTGAAACAGCAGCGTATGTATTTGCGGATCCAAAGTGTATTGAACTGTATGATACAAAACATAGTATGGAGGAAGACCGCTTTATTGCTATTGGAAAAGTAGGAGAAGTATTATTTGTTGTTTTTACGGAAAGAAAAGAATCCATAAGATTGATATCAGCGAGGCTTGCCACAAGCGCAGAGAGGAGGCTTTACTATGATCAGGACCTTTACTATTAAACCAGGACAAAGTCCAACAAGGGAACAGTTTCAAGAAGTAGAATATGCCAAAAAGTATCCTATTGCTTTTGATGAAGAATGTGAGGAATTGTCACCAGAGATGATAGAAACATTTAAAGTATCCATAGGACGACAGAACCATAGAAAAAAGCATAGATAGATAGAATAAAGCTGCATGAAGCGGATAAGATAATATGTTCCTATGCGTTTCATGCAGCAGACTTGGAAAATAATGATTCAATCTTAACAAATCCGGTCGGTTCAGACCAAGATTCAGAAAAAGCTATAATTTTTTATGTTGAATTAAATTTTGTAAAAACTGTATGGTTTCTTCTTTGGTTTCCAGCAGTTCATTTTCTTCCAGGGATGATGCAAAGTCATAGAAAGAAGCCAGAAGATTTTGTTCTTTTAACAGAATATAAGACAATTCTGTGGATTGTCCTGAAAACATAAGATATCCATAGTTTACGGTAATGGATATGTTCAGGTTCAGAGGGAACTTTTCCAGAGAACCTTTCAAAAGACGGATATCCTGGGAATTTTCCGCCTGTTCGCAGAATTTTTTCAGCAGCTTAACCCGGTCTTCGTACTCAAAAGGTTTGCATAAACCTCTTGGGATTTCATGGAGATATCCGGTCATAAGGAAATGCATAGCGCCTTCACGAGTAAAGTAAATGTGAGTGGTGGCTCTGCTGAGAGTACTTGTATATTGGATTAGTTCTTGCATAAGAACATCTCTGGATGGCAGAGATTCTTCAAGATATTTGTCTATGAGTTCCTGGGTAAAAAGAGGAACAAGACAAGGCTCAGCGCTTAACCCATAAGCATTTGAAGAGTCTTTATAAATCACGGCAAAATTTTTTAAATGCAGATTCAGGATAGAGTGGAAGGTAGCAGTTAAAGGACTGGTATTCATGAGGATTTTTTGGAAACGACTTTGGAATAAAGCAATAGTTTCCGGCTCCTGGATTAAAATGCCTTCCTTTAAATCACTGGAACACAGGATTGCTGCTGAATCTGTAAGGAACATACAGGGAAGAAAGTTCAGGTTATTAAAATGAGAATTAACATTGTCATAATAATAATAGGGTTCGTAGATAACAGGCTTCTCATAAAAGGGAATGAGCTTCTTTAAACACTGTATATTGTAGTTTTGCTGAGAACGTATGTAGCTCTTGCGGTTATTAATGCACAAAATATGTTGGATATGCATATTGCTGTTTTGGTTTGGAAGAGAAGCAGCAAGGTTCAGTCCCTCTAAATGCTCCGGTTGTGCCAGGATGGAAAGGGTACTCTGGGACTTTGTCTGCATCTGGGCAATTACAGAATTTATAGCAGCCACAATTTGAAGTTGGCTGGACAGTGTAGAAGTCCCTTTTTCTGCCACTGCAAAATTGAAATCAAAGGCAGGAGAAGGGGAATCTGTGAAAAAAGAGGCTTCGCTTCGTACATCTGCAAAACTTAACAGGAATTCCAAAACATTTTTCCGGCTGTAATAGATTTCCCATCCAACTTGGAGAGCAGATAAGCCTGTATCAGCTCCTGGGTTTCCAGAGGATTCAGATTCATAAAAGAGGCCAGTTTCTGAACCAGGGCCTTAGAAGAGGGGGAACGTTTACCATTGATGAGTTTATACATGGTAGAACGGTCCAATTCACAATAAGCTGTGAGCGCGCTGACATTCACATCGCGGGTTTTAATAAATAAAGATAACACATTAGAAAATTCAGACATATATCACAACTCCTTTTATACAATCATGATAATAGACTATTAAAAATATGTCGAAAAGTAAAGAATATTAGAAGAAAAAGTCTGTCCACAAATTTTGCCACATGTTGTAGATATATAAAAAAGTATAAAATTATTACAGAGATGCTTTATAAATTTATTGGAATTATTGTAGATATTTTTGCTGATACAGGCATCTTTCATAATATTTGGGTGGAGTTTATTGAAAATATGCCTTTTAGTGGTTTTATAGGAAAAATGGCATTGGAATTGTTTTCTAAATTTGTACCTGTTGCAGTAGACAGTCAGGCATATTTATCGGGAGCAAAGGAAATACATGGTATTTTAGAATTTTTACAGGAATTTGGAAGACTTTTTCTAACAGCCACCATATATGGTATGCTGGAAAAAATTTTTGATGCCCTTATGGAATTATCAGGACAATCAGCAGTAACAGTATTTATCAAGAAAAGTGTTAGTCATATGGTTGCAGTATTTCTTGCAGCAATTTTTGTTGGTCCACTTCTACAATTTGCTTTTGAGCAAATTAATCAGTTGAAATCGCTGGGGGCACAGATTATGACCTTTGTGGTTTTGCTTATTTCTTTGGTAGGTGCGGTGGGAATTTACGCCTTTTTGTTAAGCGTGACAACAGGATTGGTGATTGGATATGTAATTGTAAAGCTTGTACTCATGAACCTGGTAGATTTATTGTTTTCCAGTTTTTTGTTGGCGTTCATTCTATTAAATATTGCAGAAAAGACATGGACTTTGGCATTTACAGGATTAGGCGCCTGGATTGTTGTTTTGATTGTGCTGGCCGCTATTGATTATGTGCTTTCATCGAAATTTGATTAATAAATAAAATTGGTGGGGAGTATCTGTTTGGATATTCCCCTATATTAATGCAAAAAAACTTGTCAAATTTCTATTTGTTTGTTATAATGACAATAATAAATGTAAACAGTTATTCAAATCTATTTTATCTATTACTTACCCATAAATATAAATGTAAAACAGTAAAATTGAAATGAGTTTATAGAAAAAATGAAAGGCGTTTTATGAATTATTTAACATCTATCCATACAGATGCGGGAATCAGAAAGGATAGAAATCAAGATTCGGTATTAATCGAAACAGCGGCTACAGACTATGGACAGATTCTGTTAAGTGTAGTTTGTGACGGTATGGGCGGCCTTGCAAAAGGCGAGGTTGCCAGCGCCATGTTGGTAAAGGCATTTTCCAGATGGTTTCATCAGGAATTACCCAGACTGCTGTACAGCGGTATGGAAGCCAATACCCTGAAAGAAAGCTGGACCAATTTAATTTTAGAACAGAATCAGAAAATCAATAACTATGGATTAGGATGCAATGTGAGCCTGGGGACTACCCTGGCAGCGCTGCTTTTAGTAGACAATGTCTACTATATTATAAACGTAGGGGATTCCAGAGTATATTACATAAAAGACGGATTCCACCAGATAACTTTAGACCAGACTTATGTACAGAGAGAGATGGATTTGGGGCGCATGACCCCAGAGGAAGCGAAAAACCATCCAAGAAGAAATGTGCTGCTTCAATGTGTGGGAGCCAGCAGTGTGATTGAACCGGACTTCTATATGGGGGAATATCAGCGTGATTCCCTGTTTATGATGTGTTCAGACGGATTCCGTCATGTGATTACACCAGAGGAGTTCTATGAAAAAATGCGGCCAGAGATCATGGTCACAGAAGAGAAGATGAAAGAAACGACTGTATATTTTACAGAGTTAAATAAAGTCCGAAGAGAAGATGACAATATTTCGGTTGCTTTGATTCGGGCATATTAGGAGGAGTCTACATGCTTGAAATTGGATCATTAGTAGACGGGAAATATAAGATATTAAATAAAATCGGGCAAGGCGGTATGAGTGTGGTTTACCTTGCCATGAATGAAAGAGCCAATAAACAGTGGGCGATTAAAGAGGTACGAAAAGACGGTGTTCAGAATTTTGAGGTGGTAAAACAGGGCCTTATAGTGGAAACTGATTTGCTGAAAAAACTGGATCACCCAAACTTGCCAAGCATTATCGATGTCATTGACGGAGACGGAAGCTTCCTGATTGTCATGGACTACATAGAAGGACGTCATCTGGAAAGTGTTATCCGGGAATATGGAGCCCAGGACCAGGCAGATGTTATTGAATGGGCAAAACAGCTTTGTGATGTATTGTCTTATCTTCATTCCAGAAAACCACCGATTATTTACAGGGATATGAAGCCCTCCAATGTTATGCTGAGACAGATGGAAAGTCATGCTTATTGACTTTGGTACAGCAAGAGAATTTAAGGAGAGCAGTGTAGCAGATACCACGTGTTTGGGAACTCAGGGCTATGCGGCTCCGGAACAGTATGGAGGACATGGACAGACAGATGCCCGTACTGACATTTATTGTCTGGGGGCTACGTTATACCATTTGCTTACCGGACACAACCCAAGTGAGCCGCCCTATGAGATGTATCCCATTCGGTACTGGAATCCTGACTTATCTTCCGGTCTGGAAGAAATTATTCTCAAATGTACCCAGAAGAATCCAGATGACAGGTATCAGTCCTGTGGTGAGCTACTTTATGCGTTGGAGCATTACAATGAGCTGGATAGTGAGTATAAAAGGAAACAAAACCTGAAATGGCGCAGCTTTCTGGCAACAGCTTCCCTTACAGTTCTGGCAGGGGCAGGAGCTATTGGTTTAAGATAGCAGAAAATTCTGTAAAAGCAAGCACCTATGAGGCTTATGTGTCAGAAGCAGAGAATCTGGCGACCACGAACCCGGGGCAGTGTATGGAATATTACAAAAATGCAATCACCCTGAGTCCGGGAAGCGGGGAGGCGTATGAAGGACTGCTGAACTTCTTCCTGTGGCAGAATAATGAAAGCGGGAACGATGGAAGCGGACAGGTAGTGTGTGTATTTTCCGATGAGGAAGAGCAGCGAATTCGGAAGGTTCTTGGAATCACAGGAAATTCCAGGAGAAGTAACGAAGATTATCTGAAAGTAAATGGAGAGGCATATGACAAATTTGCCTATGATTTGGGAATTGCGTATTTTTACTCCTATAATGGAACCGGAAACAAGGCGGCTTCCAAGAAATGGCTGGAGATTGCTTCGGAGGCTGCCCCCACAGAGCAGCTTAATGAGAAGAACATAAGCAGAGCTAAAAACCTTTACAAAATTGCCAGTTATTATGAGAGCTTGAGCATGCGAAATCAGGCCGGAGATTCCATGGTTTCTTATTCGGATTACTGGCTGGATTTGGTGAATATGGTAGAGAGTGATGCGGAAAATGGGGAAAGCAATGTAAATACCCTGTTGGCATATAAAGACTGGTAGCTCAGATTGCATCAAAGGCCGCAGAGTTTAAGGGCGCCGGCATTACAGATAAGCAAATGAATACCCAGCTTGAAAATGCTTATGAGAGAATTTCAAGTATGGAGATTGTAACCGGAACTGCAAATGCAGACTATGAGCAGGAGATGAAGGACAGCCTGCTGGAAAACATTGCTCAGGCTCAGATTACAGTGCAGGCAACTTATAATACATCAAATATAGAAGGAACGACTGGTCAGGGAGGTGTAGAGAGTGGAACAGATACAGCAGCAGATTAATTTATTTCATACCCTGTTTTATGTGTGTCTGGGTATCTGCATCTTCTGCCTGATTCTCAGTATTATCTTTTTCTTTAAATTTGATATTATGAATATTTTTAATGCCCGCACAGGTCGCTCAGTGAAGAAAACGGTGCAGCAGGTAGAAGAGATGAATGCCAGGATAGAAGACATTATCCAGCCGTCTCTGATAAGTCATAGGGCATTGCTGTCGCCAGAGGGAGCAGCAACAGAGGAGCTGGATGTAGGAACAACGGAAGTGTTGAGTAAGACGGGGGATATGGTTACGAAAGAAATGGCGCAGCAGGAAGTAGATGAAAGTCATGGCATGTTTCGGATTGAGAAGAGTGAGATGTATATACATACAGATGAAGTGGTGTAGATGATGCACCGTATTTCAAGATATAGCAAAAGGGAGAAGGAGCTGAGGACTTATGAAAGGAAAGCAAAAAATTTTAAAACAACTGCTTGCAATGGTCTTATCGTTAGTTATGGTATCAGGTATGGTGACTCAATCTGTCCAGCTCAGGCAATAAGCCTGGATGAGATTCCAATAGCAGAAGAACAGCAGGCAGAGCCACAAAAAATACAAGAAGGGACAGGTCAAAACGGAAATAATAATACGCCACAGGTGCCTGAAAGTACCAAAACATGTACTGTAACAATTACAGGTCCAACTGCCACGTCTGGTAAGCCGGGAGATATTATTAGCGGCTTTAATGCTTTGGTAACAGAGGATGGACAACCAGTGCAAGACGCAAAAGTAATTTGGAAGGCAAGTAACGGTGTAACAGTAGATGCAAGCAATGGAGTTTCTGTTACCATTCCATCAGGTCTGGAAGAGGCTGGGACATTTCATGTATGGGCAATATATAAAGATATAGAATCTAATAAAATTCCCATAACAGTACAGCGTTCTAAAATTACAGCTCATGGTAAAACAATAGATGAATCCAAAGAAAAAGATGGCTATGAGACAACTACAGTAGAAGTAACTACAAATAGTCAGATTCATGTTACTGGGAAAGAAGGTCAGAGGATAGATCTGGAGCAGTTTGATGAGAAAGCTGCATTTACTTATGGAGAGAATGCATCGTATAACTTTCAGGCATTTGTTGCTGCAAAGGATGCAGAGGACGCAAAAGATATAAAGAAACATTGGACAATTAACACAAATAAAAATAATGATGAATATGACCCTCAAATCAACTTTCATAGTGTAGAACAAGATAAAGAAAATTCAGATTTGTGGGTTGTAAAAGGTACTATTTCTTTCAAGGCAGTATATGCGAGAGATGTTGAAATTACTGTTGCGTATTCTCAGGATGCTACGGAAAAGGTTTATAAGGATGCGGAAACATTCGGAATATATAGTATCAAAAAGAAGGAACTAACAGTAAGTGGTATTGCTTTTGATGAAAAGATTTATGATGGTACACCGAACGCTAATGTTAGGGTAATTACATTAGATGGTATTCTTAATCAAGATGATGTACAGGCTGTAACAACAGGGTTAAAATTGGCGGGTGTAAATGCTGATGAAGAGGAGGGGTATTGTCTAAACACAGATTCAAAGAACGGCGGACAGCCATTGGGACTGAAAGGAAGTAAGGCGGATAATTACATTATTAAAAGAAGCACAGATGATGCAGTAGCTACTATAAAGTGTAAAATCCAAAGAAGACCCTTGTATTTAAAAGTAAATGATTCCGGGGAAGAGGGTAAACTCCTGGAGAGACAGTATGGTCAGCCGGGAATATATGAAAATGGCATGCCGAAAGTTGAGGTTGCATCAAGGGAGGAGTTGAAAGACATTGTTGCGGATATTGACAGTGTGGGAGAAATTATGGATCACGATGCCAATATTACAGCCATAGAAGTAAAAGATTATTCTGATAAAAGGCAGGTTGTTGATGGTGAGGACATCCCGGATAATAATTTGGAGAAGCGTTTGAGACCAGATTTAGAAGATGGAGCTTCTATTTCGGATAGTAAGGGAATAAACAACTATAAATATGTAGAAAATACAAATTTACATGGAACTGTACGGATTATTTTTTATAAGACAGTAGAAGCTGATGATTACCTTGCATATTCTAGCACAAACGGTTCTATCTTTATGAACAAGGAAAGTGAGCTTTGGGTCAGAGGTAATGTAAAAAACGAAAATAATGCTTATGATTATGACCTTACATTAGGGCTAAATGGAAAGGGAGAAATTCCATTTGATGCAATTAGGGTAGTAGGAGCAGCAGAGGGGGCAAGTGAAGAGGTTGATGTAATAGTGCCACAAAATAGCAAAGAAACTGTGCAGATTAAATTTGTGATACCTGAGGAACAAAAGAAGATTGCCAAAGTTAATTTGCTTTTACTGGCAGAGGATGCAGCGGGTCAATTAGTAGCGTGTTCAGAACCCGTTCTTCTTACTGTAAATGTGGATGCCAAAGCTCCGGTTGTTTCTTTTGAAAAGGTAACAGGAGAGGCGAATCTGGTTGATAAACTGGTCCGCGCAATTACTTTTAACAGATACAGCAACAAGAATTATGCAATGGATATTTCGTTTAGTGATGAAGAAGGTTCGGGAGTACGGGGAAATAATTCCTGGGAATATTATGTTTTGCCCATTACTGAAGACATGCAAGCAGATGGATTTTCATTGCAGAAGGCTATGGATAGGATTTCTGATAACCAGTGGACGACTGCCAAAGATGGACAGACCAGTATTCCCATAGGAAAGTTTGATGAGGAAATGGATGAAAAGTATCTTGAAGGTCATTATATTGCTGCAGTCAGAAGTTATGATAATGTTCATAACTCCAAGATTTATACTTCCAATGGATTCGTATTGGAGATAATAGACCGGAAATTGTTTTTAAAGAGAACCCGAAAGATTATTATAACTTAGAAGACATGGAAAAATCTTCCGATCTGTTTACATTGGGAGAGATTGAAGTATCTGATAGGGAAAAAGATGGTGATATATCATCAGCAATTAAAGAGATTAGCTATCAGGTATACAAAGGTGGCACAAAGGATTCTGACCCAAATGACGCAGGAGTGAGGAAACTGATTCCGTATTCAAAGAATACTGTTTTATATAAATCAGAGAAAGAGGAATACCGATACAGTGAACTAAAGGAAGATTCAGCATCTACTAAAATAACAGAGGAGGTTTCTTTTGCTGTTGATGAAAGATTTGATGGGAATGATGTGTTTTTGCGCGTGACAGCAGTAGATAATGCGGGAAATGAGCATTATAATACAATGCCATTAAGATTCGATTTATCAAGACCAGAGATTGAAGTAACTTATAAAAATGTAGGAGAGACTACGGTACATAATGAAAATTACTATAACGGAAATAGAACAGCAACCATTAAATTCAGTGATCGTAATATAGACATGAATCAGGCTGTTTTTTCAGTATCTTTGAAGGATAAAAAGTATGAACAAAATATTATTTTGGATGAAAGAAATATAGAAGTGCTGGAAGGCCTGAAAGATATTTATGGTAATAATATTTTTACAAATGCTACCATTGATATGGATGAAGGGACAGGGCAGGATGAAGATATTCATGTTTCTACGGTTACGTTAGAATTTAATGGTAATGAACAGTATACAGTCAACTATGAATGTAAAGATCTGGCGGGAAATACAAATTCTGAAAAATGGAATACAACATTTATAATTGATAAAATGGCACCGGTAGTTACACAGTTATATGCTGTTGACGGAGAGGAAATCTCTATGGAATCAAAAGTGTATACTCAAAAGCCAATGTTTTATAGTGTAAATATTGCAGAACATAATTTTAAAGCAGATGGGTTACCATTTGAGACAGATTCTAAAACGACTATTACGGAAGAAGCAGATGAGGGAAAAGAATCTAATCCTGATAACATGATGGAAGATGTAAATCAGTGGGGTGAAAATGGTAATTTGAATAACACTGAGCAGTGGAGGTTTACATTTAATTTTACAGAACAGGGAAATTATACACATTCCTTGGAATACAAAGATCTTGCTGGAAACGATGCTGTATTTGTAGATGCCTATGATAATACAATCAGTAATAAATCAGCATTTACTATTGACTGGACACCGGCAAATGCAACAATTACAGTTGGCAGCTTTAATCCATGGAAGAACTGGTTTGCAGAAATTTTCTTTAAATTATTTAGTAAATCTTCTGTAGATGTGTCAATTGAAGCAAAAGATGATATTTGTGATATTTATCCACTGGAGTATGCAAGATTTCATGATTCACAGACAGTAGAACAGTTAGATGCATACAATGCCTGGCAGTCCGCGTCTGAAGAAAAACCTGGATATGCCAAATTTAGTGTGAACTCAGATGAAAGATTGATTGTATATACCAGGGTAACAGATTATGCCGGAAATATGAAATATTATAGTTCAGACGGAGTTATTGTTGATAGTACAAAGCCGGAGCCTGCAGTTACTATTACAAATTTAAGTCAGTCACAGAATGGAATCTTTCATGAGAATGTAACTTTACAGATTGATGTTAAAGATCCAATCGTTAATGACAGTTATGCAGGGCTGGAAAAAGTATGGTATACCGTTTCTGCAACGGGGAATGTAAATGTAAGGGAAACCATTGAGCTTATGAACAATAGTAACAATCGGATACAAAGCCATCAAACTTTTACAGGAACCATTACAATTCCGGCAGATGTTTACAACAGCAATGATGTGAAAGTACAGGCATTTGCCACAGACTTTGCAGGCAACCAGGGTGACAGTGAAGTAACAGAACTGAAGCTTGATGTAACTAATCCTACGATTTCTGTTTTATGGGATTTGAATAATCCTTTAAAGGGAAGATATTATAAGGACACCAGAACAGCAACCGTTACTGTTACAGACCGCAATTTTGACCCGAATAACGTAAGATTCAGTATTACAAACACAGATGGAACATCAGCAAATATTGGTGGATGGAGTAGTAGCAGTAATATCGGGGTATCCGACAGCGCTACCAGCACCTGTCAGGTATCTTTCCCGGCAGATGGTGATTACACCTTTACACTGGGATGTACAGACCTGGCTGGAAACAGCGGTGAATACGGACAAACAGATGAATTTACCATTGATAAGACTTTACCAGAAATGACCGTTTCCTATGACAACAATGACGCAAGAAACGGAAATTACTTCAAGGAAGCACGTACAGCAACGGTAACCATTCGTGAACATAACTTCAATGCTGCAGATGTGCGCGCAGCCATTACGGCAAGTCTGGAAGGAAAAGGAGTTTCCACTCCGTCTATTGGCGCTTTCTCTGGAAGCGGCGATACACATACAGCAAGTGTAAGCTACAGCACAGATGGTGATTATACCTTTGATATTGACTATACAGATATGGCAGGAAACGCAGCAGCAGATTACACTCAGGACAGCTTTACAATTGACCTGACTGCTCCGGAACTGGAAATTACAGGTGTGGAAGATAAATCGGCAAACAATGATGCGGTTTCACCAAAGGTAGAAGCAAAAGACGTAAACTATGACGCAAAAGGCGTTACCATTACCCTGACAGGCGCCAACAATGGTCAGGTAGAGGCAGGAACCGCTGTAAGCGCTATCCAGAATGGACAGTCTATGAAATTCAATGATTTCGCAAGAACAGAGGAAATGGATGACCTGTATAAACTTACTGCAAAAGTAGTAGACAAAGCAGGAAATGAGACAGAAAAAGAAATTATGTTCTCTGTAAACCGTTATGGTTCTGTATTCGTCCTGGATGATGATACCAAAGACTGGTTAATGACAGATGGCGGATATACTTACATCCGCGAGGAGAAAGAAGTAGGATCCGTGAAATCAATGTGGATAATATTGAATCCAGAAGCATTACAGTAAACTGTGACGGTGAATTGGCAAG